>Ga0111173_1052_pt1 | contig 12661 bp, 8 predicted proteins | sample DeeMarSWOR324_28_FD_80234 | JGI IMG/M metagenome (GOLD analysis project Ga0111173, IMG submission 80234) | Anaerolineae bacterium SM23_84
AGACAGCGTTGAAGCTGGGCGGTGGCGTGGCCAAGGTGCTGCTGGAGGACGGCACCGAGCACCTCTATTCCGAGCACCTGGCATGCGGGTATTGCGGCATTAGTTTTCCGGAGATTGAGCCGCGCAGCTTCTCTTTCAACAGCCCGCATGGGGCGTGCTCTGAGTGTACCGGCCTGGGAGCTCTCTTGGAAATTGACCCGGATCTGGTGATTCCGGACAAGACGTTGTCTCTGACTAGAGGGGCACTTGAACCTAGCCCATGGAACCTAGCTCGCAACAATGACCAGGACAGTTACTTCTGGCAGTTGTTAGAGTCCGTGGCGGAGCATTATGGCTTCTCAATTGAGACGCCGGTGAAAAACCTGACTCCCAAACAACTGAGTGCCCTCCTCCACGGCTCCGGAGACGAAGTCATCCAACTGCACTATCGGAACCGGTTTGGCCATCTCCGGGAGTATGAGACGACCTTTGAAGGTGTTGTGCCCAATATGCGGCGTCGTTACCGGGAGAGCCATTCGGACTATATGCGGGCACAGATCGAGTCCTACATGAGCTCGCGTCCGTGCCCTGCCTGCGAGGGTAGGCGTTTGAAGCCTGAGAGTCTGGCGGTTACGGTAGCGGACAAGCCGATCGTGGAAGTGACTGCAATGTCCGTTGTGCAGGCGATGGCTTGGGTGGACAGCTTGCAGCAGGTGTTCTCGCAGAGGGAGCAGACGATTGCGCATCTGGTGCTGAAAGAACTCAAAGCCCGCTTAAAGTTCATGGTGGATGTGGGCCTGGACTATTTGACGCTTGATCGAACCGCGGTCACGCTTTCTGGCGGCGAGGCGCAGCGTATACGCTTGGCGACACAGATTGGTTCACAGCTGATGGGCGTGCTCTACATCTTAGATGAGCCCAGCGTGGGCTTGCACCAGCGCGATAACCGCCGCTTGATTGAGACTTTGATGGGCATGCGTGATCTAGGGAACACGTTGATCGTTGTGGAGCACGACGAGGAGACGATTCGCTCGGCGGATCACATCATTGACCTGGGACCAGGAGCTGGCGAGCATGGGGGCCAGGTCGTGGTGGCTGGTTCGCTAGGAGATGTGATAGTCAGCCCGACCTCTATCACTGGGCAGTATCTGCGTGGCGACAAAAGTGTTCCCGTGCCTGGCGAGCGCCGCAATGGCAATGGGCAGGTACTGGAGATCATCGGAGCCGCAGAGAACAACCTCAAACATATCAACGTGCGCATTCCGCTGGGCAAGTTCGTGTGTATCACCGGAGTGTCTGGCTCTGGTAAGTCGAGTCTGATCATTGAGGTTCTGTACAGAGCCCTGGCGCGCCGCATCCATCGCAGCAAGGACAAGCCGGGGGCGCACCAGAGCATCCGCGGTGTTGAGTATCTGGACAAAGTCATTGACATCGACCAATCGCCCATTGGACGCACGCCACGCTCCAATCCTGCTACCTACACCAATGTGTTCACGCCAATCCGTGAGCTGTTTGCCTCGCTGCCGGAAGCCAAGATGCGTGGGTATCGCCCTGGGCGTTTCTCGTTCAACGTGAAGGGGGGACGGTGTGAGGCCTGTCGTGGAGACGGCACCATCAGGATTGAGATGCAGTTTCTGCCCGATGTCTACGTCTCGTGTGAGGTTTGCCACGGGCGCCGTTACAATCGGGAAGCGTTGGAAATCAAATTCAAAGGCGCGAGCATTGCTGACGTGCTGGATATGACTGTAGATGAGGCACTGCGCTTCTTCGAGAACATACCGCGAATCCGGCGCAAGCTGCAGACGCTCTATGATGTTGGTCTTGGGTATATTCGTCTGGGGCAGTCTGCCACGACTTTGTCAGGAGGCGAGGCGCAGCGCGTCAAATTGTCCAAGGAGTTGTCGCGCAGGGCCACCGGCCGGACACTCTACATATTAGATGAACCTACTACGGGTTTGCATTTCGCCGACATAGACCGGCTGCTGGCAGTGCTAAACCGCCTGGTCGATACCGGCAACACTGTGGTGATTATTGAGCATCATCCAGACGTGATCAAGACAGCGGACTGGATTATTGACCTCGGGCCCGAGGGAGGGGAGGAGGGAGGGTGGGTGATTGCTGAAGGCACTCCCGAGCAGGTAGCTCAGATGCCACACTCGTACACTGGGCGGGTTCTGCGAAAAGTGCTGGCACAGGTGCGGGCGGCCTAACCCCCTCCCTGTTTCGTGTAGCCATAATCACTTAGATATCTTACGTAACCTTAAAAGCTTTCTGTAAAAGCGCCTTAGGCTATACGAAGTTCTGCCTTTGTCACTGGATGTACTTGTTGATCAGCAGCCCTAGATCTTTCTTTACCGCCTCTGGGATCAGGTCGCGCTGGGTGATAATCGCTGTTGACAGGGCAGTCGCGCACTTGCAGGTACGCTCCTTCTGCTGGGCAACCATGGGCGCCAAGTAGGTGAGTGCCTGCTTGGTGACTGCTGCATTCGCCATCAGATTCTCAATCAGCATAGCCACCGTAACGGGCTCTTCCGTCTCGTGCCATACATCGTAGTCGGTGACATGCGCCATCGCCGCGTAACACATCTCCGCCTCACGAGCTAACTTAGCTTCTGGAATAGCCGTCATACCGATAAGGTCTACACCCCATTGACGGTAAATGCGCGACTCCGCCTTGGTTGAGAATTGCGGTCCCTCGATAATCACAAACGTCCCACCTTTGTGCACCGTGGTTCCCGTCTTCTTCACAGCTTGGTAAACCAACTCACTCAAATCTGAGCAATACGGCTCATCGAAGCTGACGTGTGCGACCAAGCCATTGCCGAAAAAAGTGCTAGGCCTGGCCTTGGTGCGATCGAAGATCTGATCAGGGACTACGATGTGCCGGGGGGCAAAATCCTCGCGCATGCTGCCACAGGCGCTGATGGCAACGACATACTGTACGCCCAGGGACTTGAGAGCATAGATGTTGGCCCGGGAGTTCAGCTCACTGGGCATGATGCGATGGCCACGACCATGTCTCGGTACAAAGGCCACGCGCACACCAGCCAGGGTGCCCACCACAATCGCATCGCTCGGGTCGCCAAATGGCGTCTTGATCCGAACTTCTTCAACATCTTGCAACGCTTCTATGTCATAGACACCACTGCCGCCGATAACGCCCAACGTTACCTGTTCCATTTGTTATCCTCCGATCATTCGTATGCATTGTTGAAAGCCTGCCTGTATTATACCTCAGATAAATGTCAAACAAAAAGGGCCACAACTGCAATTGTGGCCCTCCCCAAAAGGTGGAGATGGCGGGAATCGAACCCGCGTCCGAAGAGTTCGACAGGAGACATCCTACAAGCTTAGTCGGCTTTTTTTTAGATCTCGCTCCATGTTACCTCAACCGACGGAGTTAACACGGTGCCAGCCGATCCCTTCCGTAAAAGGGCTTAGGTCGCCTTTATCGGCGTAGAGGCGACCGCACTCCGGTTCCCATGACGCCCAATTCCGCACCACCGGAAGCGAGAGCGGAATGGACGTGGCCACTCTTGGTGGCCAGGGCGTTCACCTACGCTAGGCCGCTTACGCAGCTACGGCGTAGGCATACGCCGGTGTTCGTGCTGTATTGGCACTTGTGTTTTGCCCCTGTTTTCCGAGGTGGAGGCACCTCCGCTTGCAGTCTCGGGTCAACCCTCCTCGTCGAAACCTGTCATCCCCATGTTCTAATTATACCACATCTGACGCTGAGCGACAAATCAGCGTTGTTGGGCTTTGATCTCTCGCTCGATGCGACGCTGGGTCTCTTTCTTCTCAATCGCTGCACGCTTGTCATAAAGTTTCTTGCCCCGTGCCAAGGCAATCTCCACCTTCGCCCGGTTGTTTTTCATGTACAGGCGCAGTGGCACAATGGTAAGCCCCTTCTCCTGGACGGCGCTTTGCAAGCGGTTGATCTCACGGCGATGCAACAGCAGTTTGCGGTCACGCCGCGGGTCGGGATTCTCTCTGCTGCCGGCGGAATAGGGGGCAATGTGAACGTTGACAAGCCAAGCCTGACCATCCCTGATCGCTACATAGCTGTCGCGCAGGTTCACACGGCCAGCACGAATGGATTTGATCTCCGTACCGGTGAGCACCATGCCAGCTTCGTAGGTGTCGTACAGGAAGTAGTCGTGGCGCGCTTTGCGGTTGGTGGCTATGGTCTTGATCTGGCTCATACTGACAACTGAGAAAGCAGATAGGAGACGGCCCGCTCTAACTGCGGATCGCGCTGCGCCAGCAGATCCTCGTCAGTCATCTCGACCTCAATATCTGGTGTCAGACCCTGGCCCTCGATTTGACGGTCACTGGGCGTGTACCAACGCCTGGTGGTAATCTGCAACCCCGACCCATCGCTAAGCCGCTCTGTGATCTGCACCGAGCCCTTGCCAAAAGTCCCCTGGCCAACCAAAATGCCACGTTCGTTGTCCTGAATAGCGCCAGCGATGATCTCAGCAGCACTGGCACTCCCCCCGTTCACCAAGACAGCCAGCGGTATTCCCGTCACTCTCCCGCCACGGCGAGCTTTGTGCTCTGTCTCACGACCCTCGCTGTCACGCTCAATCAGGAGAAGCCCACCATCAATGAACTCGTTCGCAATCTCCTTAGCAACATGAAGGTACCCACCTGGGTTGCCACGCAAATCCAGTAGGAGAGCACGCGGATCTTGTTCCAGCAGTTGATCGAGGCTCTCACGCACCTCACGAGGTGCCCGAGCGTTACACTCCCACACCGCAAGGTAGGCGATACCGTCGTCCAGCATCTGGCTTTCCGTAGTCGGTATCTCGATCAAGGCACGCGTGATGACAACTTCCAAGGTATCGCCCTCGATGTTCTGGATCAGCAAGCGCACTTCAGTACCCTGCGGACCACGAATGATATTGATGGCCTGGACCAGGTTCATACCCTTGATCGGCCTGCCATCCACCTCCAGGATGATGTCACCAGGCTTAAGACCAGCTTGTTCGCCTGGCGAGCCTGGCATAGGTCTGATCACACGAAGCTGGCCCTCATCGGTCATGCCCACCGTCACGCCGATCCCACCGAACTCGCCCTCCAGATCCTCTCTGAACAAATCCGCCTGCTCTGGTGTAAGGAACGCCGTGTGGCGGTCGCCCAGAGAAGCGACCATACCGCGGATTGCTCCATAGGTCATGGTCTGAGCATTCAGAGGTTCCTCGGTGTAGAAGTGATTCTCAATGAGGGCCCACGCTTCCCAGAAGACGTTGAACTGCTCTTGTTGCTCTTCCTCGACAACGGCCACGGGCCGGAAAGCAGGCAGGACATAGTGACCAATGCCAAAACCAGCCACAAACGCCGTGCTGGCGATGAAAACAAACAACAGGGCAGTAATAACCCACTTTTGCCAGTTAGACATGTATCCCCTTACACCCTCACATTTACATAATAGAAAGAAGGCTTAGCTTGGCTGTGCCTTCAAGTTGCAGTGCGAGATGCTCTACAGCGCGCTGTAGGCTCAAATCACCCTCTTTCTGACCCGTGGCAGGGGCCACAGCGATGTCTGGCTGCAGGCCGACTCCTTCGATAGGGTGTCCGTTCGAGCTCAGCCAACGCGAGGTGGTAACATGTACGCTTGACCCGTCGAGGAGAGGGAAGATAGCTTGCACCGAACCCTTGCCGAAAGTGGGCTCACCGATCAACAAGCCACGCTCGTGGTCGCGAATGGCAGCAGCCAGAATCTCTGCCGAACTGGCGGTTCCAGCGTCTACCAGGACTGCCAGCGGCCAGCCCACTGTCCGTAAGCGGAAGGGTATGGCATGACGGCTCTCTTTCCCATCCTTGTTCAATTCGCGGAAAGCAATGCCATGCCCGATAAGTTGGCTGAGCACATCCCTGGCGCCTTCGACCACACCTCCTCCATTGCCGCGGAGGTCAAGCACAAGAGCACGAGCGCCCCCTTCGTGCAGTGCTTCAATGGCACGCGATAGTTCTTCTCCCGTGCGTCCGCTGAAGAACTGAATATGCACATATCCAATGTCCTCTGGCAGGACTTGCCAGGTGAGACTTGGCAGTTCGATCCGCTCGCGTACTATACTAAAAGACAGCCCCTGGCCAGAGCGGTGCACCACGAGTTCCACGCGAGTGTCGATTGGACCACGGATCAGCAGTACGACCGTATCCAGGGCGAGACCAGCGACGTCCGTCCCGTCCACTGACAACAGGATATCTTGACTCTGAAGTCCTGCGCTCTCTGCGGGCGAGCCTGCGTGTACCTCAACAATCACAGGTTGCTGCTCCTGGATCGCTATGGAAACACCAACACCGCCAAACTCACCCTGGAAAGTGTCCGTTTCAAGGCGATGCTGTGGCGGCTCGACGAGAATAGTGTGAGGATCCCCCAATGAAGCTAGCATGCCGCGAATCGCGCCACAGGTCATGTCTCGATAGTCCAGTGGGATGGGGGAATAGAACTTTTGTTCTATCCCGTTCCAGGCTTCCCAGAAGACACGGAATTGCTCCACATGTTCCGCAGGAGTATTGGGCATGGGATAACGGTTGACCGGCGTGGTGAAATGTCCCACGACAAGCCCAGCAAAAAACAACATAAGTGCAAGCAAGGGCGACATCAGCAGGACAAAGCAACCACCATGTCTCCGCACACCGCCGAGGACAGGGAGAAGCCTTCCGCTCACATTCGACATAATCTAAGCCGCGTGACGCGCATAACTGGACACCATTCTAGCACACACTTGGAGCAATAGCAAACGTCCCGGGCTCTGACTTGGCAACCGCGAGAATCAGCGAGCAGACGGCAGGCAAAAGTCCCTGCACGCGCGCCCAGGCGAATAAGTGCACCGATTTACGAGGGCAATCACCAGATCCAAGCAAGTTGGCACGACACGCCAGGCTGGTGAGAAGCCTTCGGGTCCCTGAGCGAACTCGGAAGCCCGCAAGGCACACTAGCTGGATCTGCGATGTACATAACAATCATAGTGCGAAGTTTGCGAACATCATAAACAGCCTCTTGTGACCAGCCGTGAGTTGCTCTGCTGGCAGCGCCCTCGGTAAGGACAACTTGTGTACCATCAGTAGATTCCCCACTGGAACCGATACTCAGGCAACCGAGAAAACACTTCTCAACCTGAACCATCAACGACACATGCTGAGAAAACCTGCGCCCTCGCCAGTCTGCGCCATTTCATGTATGTAAAAGGCGCTTGAGGCGTTATGTCACATATTTCCTGACACTTATGTCGCACGTCTGCCTAATCAAGCCCTGGAAACTCGTTCTGTTATGTAACGCAAGAACTGGCCACCCAATCACGTTCTATTCTGTGCCAAACCACGTTGCCCATATCATCCCCAACCCAGCCAGCCAAGCCAGGTGCCAATCAGCCCAACAGCGAAAACAATCAGGATGACCGTCAAGGGAGATTTTTGCTTATTCAGCAGCCACCAGATCAGCAAAGTCAGGCTGAGAGGCAGCGCCCCCTTCAGAATCTTGTCCAGTATATCGGTCTGCAACTGTACCGTTTGCGGGCCTACGGTAATGGAAAGTTTGGTGGAGAACTGAACAACCGTGGCTGCCAGAGCACCAACAACGGTCAGACCAAGCACCGTGGCGCCCTCTGTCAGTGGTCTCAGTAAACCGGCCTTCAGGATGCGCACAACAGCCACCTTCCCCCAGCGATATCCCTGCATCCACATGAAGTAAGAGATGCCAATGACCGCAGTGGAAACCAAGAGCACGTACAGGATAGGGCCGGCCAGATTGCCCTGCTGAGCGAGGCCAATGCCCAGAGCCAGCAAGGTGGGTGTAATCAGCCCCTGCGTCACGGAGTCACCGATGCCAGCAAGTGGGCCCATCAAGCCGCTTTTCACGCTGTTGATTGCCTCGTCAGTGATTTGCGTGGCACCACTGGCTCGTTCCTCTTCCATGGCCACCGTAACGCCATGCACCACCGCACCCACATTCGGTTCTGTATTGAAGAAGACTAGGTGACGCTCGAGGGCCGCCGCGATTTCCTCCCTTGTATCGTACAGCCGTTCGATGATGGAGGTCATGCTGTGGGCAAAGCCTAAGCCCTGCATGCGCTCATAGTTGTAGCACGAATGAGAAAAGGTCAACCAGCGAAACCATGCACCCAACATGTCGGTTCGCGTAACGAGTTTGCACTGCTCAGCTGAAGACAACTCTGTTGGAGCTGACTCCTCGGGAGGCGGAGAGACCTGCATGATGCCACTGTACTGAACGTGCAGCACCGCACCGATGAGGCCGAAGAGAGCGATGACCAGCATTGGCAGATCGAGATAAATCGCGAGCAAGAACCCCAGGAGGAAAAATGGCATCAAGCGCCACTTGGCCATGTAGTTGAGTAGCATGCCAATGCCAAGCGCAGGCAGCATACCACCAACCATGGCCAATCCCTCCACCACTTCAGGGGGCACCACCTCCATCACAGACTGGACTGCAGGAGAGCCGTAGTACACGATGACAAAGGCCGGGATGGCATACAGGAGCAGCAGAAGGATTTGGCCGGGCCATATGTTCACGGCAGCCACACCCCGGGTGCTGCCCCGTCGGGCGAAAGCATCAGCCCAGTGCACAAACAGTGAATCAGCTGTCATGCGGAAGAACCAAATGCCGCTACCCAGAAGGCCCAGAGGCACCACGAGAGATAGTGCAGTCGGAGCATCCAGGCCGGCCACCATACCCAACGCGGTGCCAATGTAGCCAGCAAAGATGAGGTCACCGGGAAGGGATCCTCCGGTTGAAATAAAACCCAGGTAGATGGCATTGATGGCTGCACCTAGCTTCATGCCGGTCACAACGTCACCGAGAATCCAGCCGATAATTGTGCCTCCAATAAGGGGGCGGTAGACCGTAAAGTAGCCTACTCCGATGAACCAGGTGCTCGAGCCCAGATAGGCAGCCAGGGCGATGAGCAACGCTTGCCTGAGACTGATCTCCATGTGTGTGATCCTCCTGTTCAGAAACTATCTCAAAATGGCCAGGTAGGCCCCTTTCAGTAGACAAAAGAGCCTTCGCATTGCGGTTACCGGGCAGGCAGGAGCTCAGACATCTCCACAGGGCGCTCCTCCGGTACCATCTGGAAATAGATGCGGACTCCTCGGTCCTGCATGGCACGCAACGCTGCAATCTGCTCGCTGTTGGCAGAAACACTCTTGTACAACCGAGTTGTCCCTTTACCAGCTGCTAGAGCGCCAACATTGAGTTCGCTGAAAAGGAATCCATTATCCAACAGTGCCAGTGCGGTCTGTGGAGATCTGAGCAACACGAGCACGCCATGACCGTTGCTGGAAGCCTCGCCTGAAGGATGGCGAGACATGGCCTCGAGCGTAGACGATCGCAGCAGCTTGGCAGCCTGGCGTACCGGAGCAACCTGCACACGCACCTCAGAGGGTGCAGCCAGACGTAATACGCTCTGCATAAAGTCGTCACGCCATAGTTCATCATCAACGATCAGGATTTGCCTGCAGTCCAGGTATCGCAACCATTTGACCACAACTTGGCCATGGATGAGTCTGTCGTCTATACGTACCCGCGCTACACGCATCATAAGGCGTCACCCCTCATACTAACACGCGCATTTGTAATAGTAAAAAGCCCCGAAGGTTTGTTTCCTCGGGGCAGGAACACGCCGCACAGCAACCCATGCTTGCATGACTTCTAACCTTCTCCCATCCGGACTATACCGTCGGCCCCAGACTTGCACCGGGTCAACCACGCTACGGACTCGTGGCTCGTGGGCTGGCGTCCACGTCCCACTAAACGGATCACGGGACGTTAACGCATCACCACCGATCGGGAATTGGCTTACGCCTCACCCTGCCCCGAAGGTTCGACCGCGCTATTCACCTGTCAAGTAAATGATACAGCAATCTAGTTGCTCTGTCAAATGAGACGTGCAATAACGACTAACTGCAGCACAATCCGTCAACTACTACGCGAGATAAGGTTCAAAGCGCCCCATTAGATTGGAGGGCAACTTGCCTTCGATGGTGATTCCTGTCTGGCCATGGTGCTCATGTACAACCACACCATGCTTATGGAAGAGCGCCACTAATTCGTTCGCCGCATAAGGTATGTGAACCCGCAGCCGTGCCATCTGCTGTGCCAACATGCTTTCTATCGTGGCAAGAAGATCATCTAATCCCCATCCATACAACGCTGAAATGGCCACTGCTTTCGGATACTGTGTGGCAATCCGCTGCGCCTTCTCCGGCTCACTGAGTAGGTCCACTTTGTTCAGCGCCACGAGCACTGGCTTTCGGTTTGCACCGATCTCGTTCAATACCTGTTCCACGGTACGCGCCTGCTCGCGGACATTGATATGTGTTATGTCCACAACATGCAATATCAAGTCAGCCTCATTGATTTCCTCTAGGGTAGCCCGAAAGGCAGCCACGAGCTGTGTAGGCAACTTCTGAATGAAGCCCACGGTATCGGTTAGCAACACTTCTTTGCCACCAGGCAGGATCAGACGACGAGTAACTGGATCCAACGTCGCAAACAGCATGTCCGTAGTCACCACGCCAGCGTCAGTAAGCGTATTGAGCAAGGTAGATTTGCCGGCGTTAGTGTAGCCTACCAGGGACACAACAGGTAGTCCCTGATTTTCGCGATGTCGGCGATACTGCTTGCGGTGGCGTCGCACGCTCTCCAGCTCTTTCTTGAGCTGCGCAATACGCTGATTGATGATTCGGCGGTCGGTTTCGAGCTGGCTCTCGCCAGGCCCACGCAACCCTACCCCACCGATCCCACCGCGACCGGCCGAGCCACCTGCCTGGCGTGCCAGGTGCGTCCAGGCGCGAGTCAGACGCGGCAAACGGTACACGTATTGGGCGAGTTCCACTTGCAGTGCGCCCTCACGTGTGCGTGCATGCTTAGCAAAGATGTCGAGGATCAAGGCCGTGCGGTCGATCACCTTGACTCCCAACGCTTCCTCTAGGTTACGCTGCTGATTGGGAGAGAGCTCATCGTCAAAGATAACCGTATCCAGATCCAACTCCTGAGCCAAAACCCCCAGCTCAGCAACTTTGCCCTTGCCGATGTAAGTAGCCGGGCTGATCGCCTCCAGCCGCTGCTGGATCTGCCCCACAACCTCCACACCAGCCGTCCGTGCCAGTTGGGCCAACTCACACAGCGAATCCTCCAAGCGCAATGGATAGGTTGCACCTTTTACTTGCGCCCCAACCAAATAGGCCCGCTCTGTGGGAGCCTCGGCAGGCGCACTTCTCCTAGCTATGGTTGTTCCTCCTCAAGAGTGTCGTATCCTTCTTCAAGCCACGTCTCCAATACCCGGCCTACGCGTTGCAGGCTGTCTGGACTGACCTTGTCAGGCGTATCTTCTGTCGTATGCCAATAAGGGTAATCAAAATCAATGATGTCCACCGCAACTAGGCCCCGTTGGCGGAAAGGCACGTGATCATCCATTATCGCATAACGATACTGGGGGAGAAAGTACGCTTCATAGCCAAGATCGGCGGCAATGGCCCACAACTTCCGCATGAGTTGCGCATCCGAATTCTTCTCCCAAAAGATCTCCTGCTGCGAATCGCCGACCATGTCTACCACGACCACCGCCTCTGGCACCACAGACAGGCGTTCAGCCATGTATGCCGCACCTACCGAGAAAGGCCAGCCGTTGATGTTACCCTGATCCTCCGCGTCGAAAAAGACTAACCAGACCTCCACACCCGCCTTAGCAATATCCAACGTGCGTGCAAGCTCCAAGAGGACAGCCACGCCACTTGCCCCATCGTTCGCGCCTGGAACGGGTTGGGTAGGATCGACTGGATCGCGGTCTGCAATAGAGCGTGTGTCATAGTGGGTGCCCAGGATAATCAATGGTCCCCTACCCCGCGCGGCAATGACGTTGCGTCCCGCGATGCCGCGATGGGCGAACTCTTGAGTCTCGGTGGCCCAGCCAAGCTGATCGAGCTCAGAGCTGATGTACACAGCCGTTTTGCGTCCCTCCTCCGAGCCAACAGGACGAGGACCAAATGCACACTGTTTGAGCACATGCTTGTAGGCTCTTTCACCATCAAATTGCTTGTCACCGGAGGTGCAACTTCCCAGCACCAGGGGAATCATCAACAGAACGCGCACCAAGTGCCCTGCACTGTATCTTCGCATAGTGTAGCCGGCTTTACCAGAAGATCTTATTCTCTCACCCCGCTTTCCGCACAATTGTGACTACACGAAAGTGCAGTCTACACACCCCAGAAATGCTCCCGACAAAAGCACAGAGCGTCGATCAGCCCCCTCCGCACTTGCGCATCCTCCCCTGCCCCGAGCGCCTGCGGACAGCTTTCTACCACGATCAAGCCACGATAGCCATCTGCGGACATACGCCTCAAGAGTTCCCCTAGCGGAAGATGGCCCTGCCCTGGCAGACGATGCTCCCGCCCATCATAGTCCGACAAATGGAGGTGCACGATCCGTGCCTTCAAGCGCTCATAGACGGTCAGTATGTCCATATTCCAGGTGCCCAGGTGAGTGGTGTCCAACACCAATGCGTTGAAACGTAGCAGGTCCTGTGGATTGTTGAAGCGCCAGGGGTTCAAGCGCAGGCCCAACAGTCGCTGTGCAGGCATGTTCTCCACGACTACCTGAACAGCATCTCCTCCAGACGGATCATGCACATGCTGCAAAAGCCACCGGGCGTATTCC
>Ga0111173_1159_pt1 | contig 12635 bp, 13 predicted proteins | sample DeeMarSWOR324_28_FD_80234 | JGI IMG/M metagenome (GOLD analysis project Ga0111173, IMG submission 80234) | Anaerolineae bacterium SM23_84
CCTTGACCAGGTTGCCATCCACCACACGGGTCATTCCCAGGTCAGCAATCGAGGCCCGGGGGTCCTGGATGATGTCAGAGGACACTATCGGGTCGTCGGTGGCGCCAAAGATGCCCTTGTACCTCTTGGTCTGTGCTTCCTCGCGAAGATATCTTTGGCCTCCTCCCTGGTAGTCTGCCCTTTCACTACGAAGGTCATGTCGGAAAGGGAGCCCACCGGCACCGGCACCCCCACCGCGCCAGCTGCGGAACGCTGCCACCAGGACTTACAACTCTGCGCTCTCCGTTGACGGTTATGGTCCCATCGGGTACAATAGCCCCCCAAACCTGGGAGCCAGAGAGGAGCATGTGGATGACGAAGATACTGGTCGGCACCTCCAGTTGGTCGGATCACACCAACTTCTACCCGGAAGACCTGCCGGCCAAGGAGCAGATCAGCTTCTACGCGCAGCAGTTCTCCATCGTGGAGATCAACTCCACGTTCTACCGCATCATGCCACCACGCAACTTTCGCCTGTGGGCGCAGCGCACGCCGCCCGAGTTCGTGTTCGACGTCAAACCGTACCGCCAGCTTACCTGGCACGACCGGGAGAACCCACCTGAGGATGACGTATTCGGAGAGTTTCGGCGCTCCTACCAGCCGCTGCGCGATGCAGGCAAGCTGGGCGCCATTCACTTCCAGTTCCCCCCGTGGTTCACGTTCGATCCGCAGAACGTCGCCTACCTGAAGCGCAGCCGGGAGAGCCTACCCGACGACCGCGTCAGCGTCGAGTTCCGGCATCGCAGCTGGCTGGACGGGGATCACGTGCCGCACCTGGTGGACACCCTGCGTGACTATGACATCGGGCTGACGGTCGTGGACGAACCGCAGCTCGGCAGCGGCTCGGTTCCCACGGTGGTGGCGGTGAGCACGCCTGAGCTGGTGATCGTCCGCTTCCACGGGCGCAACTACAGAATGTGGTACAAGAAGGTCAAGCGCACTGCCGACCGCTTTGACTACCTGTACTCGGAGGAGGAGCTGCAAGAGTGGGTGCCGAAAGTGGCACAGCTGGCGGAAGCGGCGCGTGAGATCCACGTCTTTTTCAACAACAACCAGCAGGACTATGCGGTGCGCAACGCGCGACAGCTGCGCGCGCTGCTGGAGCAGTCGCTTCCAGATGCGGACGTGGTGATGCCAGCGAGCGATTAGCTGGCGGAAGAGGATGTTGAACCACTGGGACACAAAGACACGGAGAGACGAGGGACAAAAGACGCCCCCGATCTTGGTGATTGAGCCCCCTCTGCTGGCAGCGTGCCCGGCTAGCCTACCTGCTCGCGGGGCATGAGCAGGGCGAAGGCTACGAAGAAAAACGCCGTCAGGCCGGCCGACAGCCAGGCAAACCAGCTGCTCACTCCTGTCGTGACGGCATTGAGCAGGACGGCCAAAGTCGCCAGTGCGTTGTCCACCAGGCTCACTTTGAGGATGGCCACATTCTTGACCGGGTCCTGATACGCGTACCCATACGCTACCCCCATCGCGATGACCACCGCGCCAAAGGAGCGCAGGAACATCGGGTCCTCAGGAACGCTCAGGCCAAAGAGCCGCAGCACCGCCGGCGGTGCCAGCAGAGCCGGAGGAGCGCAGGAACATCGGGTCCTCAGGAACGCTCAGGCCAAAGAGCCGCAGCACCGCCGGCGGTGCCAGCAGAGCCGGAAGGCCCCAGGCCAGGAAGCACAGCGCGGCCTTGACCAGCAGAGCGCGGCGCAGCCACTTCAGACGTTGTGACGATTGCATCTTGGTTGGCCTCCTATTCGTGCAGCGGTTGTCAACGGACGGAAGTCGGGCAAACGGACATGGGCGCGCACCGGTCGCTGCGCCCGCCTGTGTTTCGGTGTCGCCAGCGCTCCGTGGAGTGCGTGAGATATGGGCTGTGCGTGTCGTCGGCATCTGTCAACGGACAGCAAACGGACAAACGGATACGCAACTGGCCGGCGCAGGCTCAGTGCGCTTGTCCTGTTCCTGTGTCCGTTGTCAGCTCTTGGGCCGCCAGACGTACGGCGCGATGTACTGTTGCCAGTCATCCAGCTTCTTGGGTCGCAAGATGCGCTTGAACTCGAGGCGCCTCCGCCCGAAGTTGAGCAGCAGGCCGACAGGCAGTCCGGTGGCGGCCAGGTAGGTGATGACTTGTGCAATCTCCTCCTTCGTAAGCAAGTGTGACAGGGCCTTGCATTCCACGACGACCGACTCGTTGACCAGATGATCCAAGTAGAGCAGGCCATAGACCTTCTCATCCACGACAATCTCAACTGCCCTCTCCGGTTCAACGCATAGCCCACGGGCGACCATTTCATCGGTCAGCATGTGCTGGTACACTCGCTCCTTGTGGCCCGGGCCGATCTTGTGATGGACAGCCAGTGCCGCGCCGATGATTCTGTACGTGATATCGCTGTGCGGTGCGTCGTCAACCAGAGGCATGCCTTCTCCTTAGCAGCAGCGCCGTCAACGGAGGAAAAGCGGACAAGCGGATATGTGGGCAGGGCGAGGCAGCCCTGTCCGTTTGTCCGTTCAGATGTCCGTTGTCAGCCGTTGTCGATCATCACCACCGTCTTCGGCGCAGGTGCGGGGCTACGTGGCGCACCCACTCGTCGGCGCGCTTGGGCGGCAGGACCCGCCTGGACTCGAGCCGCCCCTGTCCGAAGTTGAGCAGCAGCCCAAGTGGCAGACCGCTTACCGCTAGGTAGGTAAGCACCTGAACGACTTCGGCGTCGGTGAGCCACTGCGGCGCCACTTTGCACTCTACGATCACGGTGTCATTCACTACCAGGTCCGGGTAGAGCCAGCCACGTCTCCTGCCGTCGATCGAGACCTCGAAGGCGCGGCCGGCTTGTACCGCCAAGCCAATCGCGTCGATCTTTTCGAGCAGCCTGTCCTGGTAGAGCTGCGCTCTGTGGCCTGGGCCCACTCTGCGGTGCACCGCGCGGGCAGCGCGGAGGATCTTGTTGGTGATGTCGTTGTAGTGTGGGGTGTGCTCGGGTGCCATGTGCTGCCTGACCTCAGAGGGCCGGATGCTCCTAGAGCATGAAGCTGCGCAGGTGGCGGCTGCGGCTGGGATGGCGCAGCCGGCGTAGCGCCTGGCGCTCGATCTGGCGGATGCGCTCGCGCGTCAGGCCGAACTTGGCGCCCACCTCTTTGAGTGTGTAGGCGTGGCCATCCTGCAGCCCGAACCGCAGGCGCAGGATGCGGGCCTCACGGGGGGTCAAGGTGGAGAGGATGCTCTCAACCTCTTGGGCCAGCAAATGCTGCGAGGCCATGTCGGGGGGTGTGGGGCTGTCCTCATCCTCGATGAACTCGCCCAGCTCGCTGTCCTGCTCCTCGCCGACCGGCTTTTCCAGTGAGAGCGGCCGGCGCGAGACTTTGATCAGCCAGTGAACGCGGGCCGGGTTGAGCCCCATGTAGGCGGCGATTTCCTTCAGCGTGGGCCGCTGCCCCTGTCTCTGCTCCAACTGCTGCACGGTGCGGTATACTTTGCGGATGCGGTCCCCGACGTGCGACGGCAGGCGTATGACCCGGCCCTGCTGGGCGAGGGCGCGGGTGATGCTTTGGCGGATCCACCACGTGGCGTAGGTGCTGAACTTGCAGCCGCGACGGTAGTCAAACTTGTCCACGGCCTTCATCAGACCCAGATTGCCCTCCTGAATCAGATCCAGGAACGGGACACCCTGGCCCATGTAGCGCTTGGCAATGCTGACCACCAGTCGCGTGTTGGCCTTGATCAGATGAGCTCTGGCGCGCTCCCCGATCTCAGCGTACCGCAAGTAGCGCTCACGCAACTTGGGGCTCTGACCGCCTCTCTGCAGCCGCCGCAACGCGATCTCGCCGCGTTCCATCTGCCTGGCCAGGTGTCCTTCTTCTTCGCGGGTGAGCAGAGGCACCACGGCCATCTGTTTCAGGTACAGGCTGATAGAGTCATCACTGCTGATGCCGCTCAGGTCGACAGCCCGCTCTGGCTCTTCCTTCTCCTCCTCCTCTTCTTCGTCCTCCTCGTCCTGCGCAGGTGCTTTTGGCAACGCTCGCTTGTCGTCGTCCCCATCATTGCTGATAATCTCAATGCCCTCATCGTAGAGGAACATCATGAGATCCTCGATCTGGGGCAGGTTCTTGTCAGCCTCCGGGAACAGCTCGAGCACGTCATCGACGGTCAGGTAGCCCTGCTCCTCAGCTTTTTCCATCAGTTCGTGCATTGGATCCAGAGGCTTTTTGGCCTGGGGATTGGCTTTGGTCATTTCGCTACCTCAGCAGCTGGTTGGACGCGGACAGGCCGGGCTGTGGCTGTCGCACTCGCTATACGTTGACATGGACGCTTGAACACTCCGTGCGCCGAGGAGAAGGATTCGCAGCGCCAAAAACAGATGCCGGGGCAGAACCTGCTGAGGCCCAGACGGCAACCACTTGGAGCAATCAATCGGAGATGTGTAGGTACAGAGCTTTCTGTGTGACTGGCGCTATTATAGCACATTCTGAGGGACCATGTCAATGGTGCTGCCGCTGATCGGAGCTGCTGCAGATGTGGCTGTTTGCGGTCCGTGCCTATTGATGTGACGTGCGGAGTGGTACCTTCCTACGCGGGCGCTACAGTGCCTCGACTCTCTCCTTGAGATCGGCGAGGCGCTGCTCGGCGTGCTGACGGGCGTGGCGAAGGGCATATAGCGCGCCAAATCCTTCAAGGACGAAGGACGCAGAGGCTGTGCCGTAGCACGCGGCGAGGACGGGGTCCTCCGTCTCATCATAGCCCACCATGTAGCCGCCGCAGTATGCGTCACCGCACCCTGTGACATTCACCACACTAGAGGGATAGCCGGGGATTCGCCAGCGCCGTCCCGAAGCGCGATCATAGACGAGAGAGCCCTTGCTCCCCTCTTTGATGACCACCACTTCCGGGCCGGCCTCGGCGAACTGGGATGCGGCTTGCCAGGGATCCACCTTGCCCAGCAAGGACTCGACTTCCTGCTCACTGGGCAGGAAGACGTCCACCCAACGCAGAAAGGAGAGCACCTCGTCCATCAGTGTGGGCTTCATGTATCTCTCGCCTGGATCCAGGTGGATGCGGATTCCCCGCCGTGCCAACGCCGGACTCAGGCCGCGGTGGGAAGCTAGTTCCAAGGGAGAGAGATGGGCCGCCCTCACGTCGAAGTAGGATGAGGGCACCTCATCTGGACGGGGCGAAAGCGGCGTATACTCCTGGCTGTCCTGGCCCGGCGTCGAATCGACATAGCCGTGGAGTTCGTCAGGGAGGGGGAGGCCCAGCTTGGAGAAGTGGCGCTCGGGCTCGGTATCGTCACGCGTCTCCAGGTCCAGATAGGCGTAGAAGGTGCGCATGTCCTGCCAGCCAGGGACGCGGACCACGCCATCGGTGCGGATGCCTGCTTTCTCGAGCTGGTTCAGCCACCGCTGGGGGTAGTTCTCCCCCACGCGCGCCAGGACGCCCACATCGGCGGACCAGATCTTGGCTCCCACGGCGGCGTAGATGGCGTTGCCCCCCATCTGGCGGAGATGAACCTGCTGGTCGGCGGTAATGATATAGTCGATCCTCAGCCCGCCGGCGGCGAAGTATGGCAATGTCATGGGCGTGCTACACCTTATGCGCCGCTACCTCAGTAACCCCTATTGTGGTCTGGCTGATCACACTGTCAACAGGAGGCAGGCACTTGCCGGCGATGACGCGCATCTTGCCTACACCGCACTGCACTCATGTTTCGAGCTCGTCCTGTATGGCGCTTGTCCGTATGCGGCTGATGCCGCCGCCGCCCTCCGCACTACGTCCACCGCCAAAGTTGCGGAAGTACGTCTCATCCACCGCCTGCCTCCGATAGTCCGCAAAGAGCATCCCGGCCAGGCCGTAGATCAGCGGCGAGAGAGCCTCACGCAGCTCTCCGTGGACAGGCAGCACGGCCTGTGCCTGAGAGGCGATGGCCGACCCGCTCGCCGGGACAACCGCCGCCACGCGTCGGCCGATGCACCTGGCGGCGATGGCCGCTTCCTGTGCCCGGGTGTGGCTTCGACCAGCGGCATCGATGAAGAAGGTCGGGGTCATCACCGCGCTGGCGAAATACTGCAGATGGGTCCACTCCTCGACGTCCTGTCCGAGCGCCGGATCGCCGCTGGCCTCCAGCAGCTTGGCTGCGCAGTACAACGCTGTGCCGTAGTTTGGGCCGCCGCCGAGGAAGACGAACTCGACGGCATCCTCCCAGCGGGCAACGAGTTGCTGAATGGCAGTCTCGTTGGCGTCGATGGTGGCTTCAATGGCCTCGGGTGCGCGCTGCAGCTCTTCGCGCGCAGCACGCGCAGCGGGTGCCTCCAGGAAGCCGCGCGCCTCACCCACCTGGATGGCGGTCACATACAGCATCAGCAGCGAAGCAACAAAAGATCGCACACCTGGTGTCGGGGCCTGCGCGGTTGCTTGGGGAATCGTGGCCAGGAGCACGGATGGCGCGGATTGAGCCAGGCGACTGCCCCGCGTCCCGGTCAATGCAAAGGTGTGTGCGCCAGCCTCGTTCGCCAGGCGCAGGGCCTCCACGGTACGCGCCACTTCGCCGGAGACGGAGATGCCAATGACCGCGGCGTGTTCAGGCGCGGAGATGAAAGGCACAGTGTAGCGGGCAAAGGCCAAGCTCGACAGTGCGTGGGCAGGGACTCCGGCCAAGGTGTGAAAGGCCAGTTCCGCTGCCAAAGCGGCGTGGTGGGAATCGCCGCTGCCGGTCAGGTAGAAGCGGTCGATGGAAACACAGCGTTCCGCGGGCAGCACCTGCTCAGCTTGCTGCACAAAGGCTGGCAGGCATTCGCGGATCAACTGTGGCAGGCTGTGGATCTGCTCCAGCATCGGTGTCGAACCGCTGGTCATGTGTGCGCTCTTTCCGTTGTGGTTGTTCGACTCCACGACTTATCCTCAGCGCGGGGTTTCGGGACCTCCAGATGCCAGTTGGCGCACCAGACCCTCTGGGGTTGTCTGCCTTCTATATGAGCGTAGCGCGGCCGTGCAGGTGGAATGCTGCGAATGGCGGTTCGGCAGCCACAACGTCCGAGGTCTGGTTGCACTATGGTGCGACAAGCGCCTGTGCGATGCGCGCTGCCACACGAGCGTTGTTGATCAGCAGGCTCCAGTTGGCTTGCAGGCTGCGCCCTGCGGTGAGCTCCGCGGTCCGCGCGAGCAGGAAAGGTGTGACGGCCGCGCCGTGCAGGTCCATCTCATCGGCCTGGCGTACCGCCTGCGCGATAGCCGCCTCCGCCTCCTCGCGAGGCAACTCGTCGGCCGCGGGCACAGGCACCGCCACCAGCAACGCAGCGGTTAAGCCAAGGTCGGCCTGGGACCGGGCGATGGCCACCACCTCCTGCGGGGTGTCGGCCCGTGCATCCACCGCTAGGCCGCTCCGGCGCGAATAGAAGGCTGGGAAGTCGTCGGTCTGATAGCCCACTATGGGCACGCCGCAGGTCTCCAGCCGCTCCCGCGTGGCCTCCAGGTCGAGGAGCGCTTTCGCTCCCGAGCACACCACCACCAGCGGCGTGCGGGCCAGCTCTTCCAGATCGGCCGACACGTCAGAGGGATGCCCGCGATGGACGCCGCCAATGCCACCGGTAGCAAAGACGCGTACGCCAGCCTGGTGGGCGAGGATCAGCGTCCCTGCCACCGTGGTAGCACCATCAAGCCCTTGCCCGGTGACGACGGCCAAGTCCCGACGGCTGCATTTGCGCACCCCCTTGCTCCTTGCCAGGTGCTCGAGCTGCGCTTCGTCCAAGCCGACAACCGGCTCACCCTTCAGGATCGCGATCGTCGCGGGGACTGCGCTCTCCTCGCGGACGGCAGCTTCCATCGCGTGCGCCACCCTTAGGTTTTCTGGATAGGGCAGGCCGTGGCTGATGAGCGACGATTCTAGTGCCACCACCGCCTTTCCTGCGTCCAGAGCGCGCCTGACATCAGGGCGTAAGTGCAAGCTGATCTCCTTCCCACTCAAGGCCTCTGATGGCCACGTCCTGCACGTGCGGTGCTGCCCGCTCCGCCATCTCCTGCAGCAGCTCGGCTGAGGGTGCGCTTGCGGGCCCGTCTCTCCCCCAGCCAACGGTCTCGCCAGGACGGAAGCACTGCAGGTAGTAGCGCCTGGCGCCGGCGATGACCGCGGCGATGGCCTCCACGTCTTGCAGCTCCACCAGCCCTGGGACGACGGTGGTCCGGAATTCGTAGTCAACCTCCCCTTGCATGAGCAGCGCGATCGTCTGCTGCAGCCGCTTCAACTCCACCGGCACGCCAGCAGCCTGTTCGTAGCGGGCGAAGCTGCTCTTGATGTCCATGGCCACATAATCCACCAGGTTGCGCTGCAGGCACTCGTGGAGCACTTGCGGCAGGTAGCCGTTTGTGTCCAATTTCACCGCCAGGCCGAGCTGACGTACCTGTTCCAAGAAGTGCAGCAGACCGGGCTGGATCGTCGGCTCCCCGCCGGTGACGGCCAGCCCATCCACAAAGCCACGCCGCCCTGCCAACCGGTCCAGGACGCGCTGTGACGTGATGTCCGCCAGCCGCTCGGGACGCAACACAAGATCCACGTTGTAGCAGAACGGACAGCGGAAATTACACTCGCCGACGTACACTACGTCGGCGATGTGTCCGGGGTATTCAATCAGGGAAGCAGGCAGAAAGGCCTTGATTTGCACTCAGAACCCTGTGATCGTCCGGCTATACTGCCACGCTCGTTTCCGCTCTTGGGCGGCAACCCCCATGGACGCAAACTGAGCCAGCCGGGTTGGGCGCTCAGCCCCGCTCCGGGTCTTCACGTACCGGTGCCCTGGCCAGGGGTTCGGGCGATGGCTGCACTGTCTCCGCAAGCGCATATGTTTTGCGCTCGGCGAACTCCTGCTGCTTACCTTCGTTCCAGTCCTGCACCGGCCGCAGGTAGCCAACGATGCGCGAGTACACCTCGCACGGTACTCTCTTCTGTGGGTGGGAATTGGTTTTTTCAACGTCGTCTGCCATGTTGTACGCTCCTAGCTTCGTGTCAAGACCTGCCGGGTCTTGAAGTGTACTATTCAGCCATCACCGCCCAGCGCTCCAGCTCAGCAGTGCTATGGTTGTACGGACAGAAGCGGTGCTCACCTGCGATGTATCCATGCACTGGGCAGATACTGAAGGTCGGCGTGAGGGTGAAGTAGGGGAGGTGATACCTCTCCGCAATGCGCCTCACCAGCAGGCGCGCCTGTCGCCAGTCATCTATTCGCTCGCCGATAAAGGCGTGAAACACGGTGCCGCCCGTGTACAGGGTCTGCAGCTCATCCTGATGCTCCAGGGCCCAGAACAGGTCGTTAGTGAGACTGACCGGCAGGTGCGTCGAGTTGGTGTAGTACGGAGTGTCTGGCGTCCCGGCGACGATGATGCCAGGATACTGCGTCCTATCTGCTTTGGCCAGGCGGTAGCTGGCGCTTTCAGCAGGCGTGGCCTCGAGGTTGTACATGTGGCCGGTCTCCTGCTGGAACTCCTCCAGCTTGCCGCGCATGAACTGCAGGACTTGCACGGCAAACGCGCGCCCCTCTGGTTGGTCGATCCCCGCCCCCAGGAAGTTGCGGCTGCACTCGTTCATACCAACAATGCCTATTGTGGAGAAGTGATTAGCCCAATAGGACCCGAATCTCTCACGAATCGCCTTGAGATAGTGCCTGCTGTACGGGTATAGGCCGCGTTCGGTATGCTGGACAAGCACCTTGCGCTTGATCTCGAGTGAGGTGCGGGCGGCCTCCATCTTCTGCGACAGGAGATAGAAGAAATCGTCCTCCCCCGTGGCCCGGTAGCCAATGCGCGGCAGGTTCACGGTCACCACGCCAATGCTGCCGGTGAGCGGATTGGCGCCAAACAGCCCCCCGCCCCGCTTGCGCAGCTCGCGGTTGTCCAACCGCAGGCGACAGCACATGGAACGGGCGTCCTCAGGCTGGAGATCACTGTTGATGAAGTTGGCGAAATAAGGTATGCCGTACTTGGCTGTAGCCTGCCACACCGGCTCCAGCACGGGGTTGTCCCAGCGAAAATCCCTCGAGATGTTGTAGGTCGGGATGGGAAAGGTGAACACGCGGCCCCTGGCGTCGCCCTCCAGCATGACTTCCGCAAAAGCCCTGTTGATCAAGTCCATCTCGAACTGGTAGCTGGGCGGTGTGAGATCCAGCGTGAGGTTGGTGAAGGGGGTCTGGAAGCCCACGCGGGTCGGGACATTGATGTTGAAGACAAACTCCTGCATGGCCTGCTTGACAGCGCGGTACGGCAATCCATCGCTGCGCACAAAGGGGGCCAGCAGTGTGTCAAAGTTGGAGATGGCTTGTGCGCCGGCCGACTCTCCCTGCACAGTGTAGAAGAAGTTGACCAGCTGCCCCAGAGCCGTGCGGAAGTGCTTGGGTGGATTGCATTCCAGCTTGGCCGGCACGCCGCCAAAACCGCGCAATAGCAGGTCCTCCAGATCCCACCCACAGCAATACGTGGCCAGCATGCCCAGGTCGTGGATGTGAAAGTCGCCCGCAATGTGACCCTGTCGTACCTCCGCGGGGTAGATCTTGTTCAGCCAGTAGCGGGCCGCGATGCTCGAGGCCACGTAAAAGTTCAGGCCCTGCAGCGAGTAGTTCATGTTCGCGTTCTCGTTCACCCGCCAGTCGGCTCGCTCGACATAATCGTCCACCAGCTTCATGGCGTCGAGCAGGAGCTTGGTGGTATCGCGCACCTGCGAGCGCTGGTTCCGATACAGGATGTAGGCCTTGGCAACCTCGACCTCGCCCTCCAGAATGAGCACTTCCTCGACAATGTCCTGGATCTGCTCAACGTGAGGACAGGCATGGGGCCCAAGGCGATTCACCAGCAGCTCGACAACTTTCTGCGACAGCGCCTGAGCACGCTGCTCGTCCTCGCCCCGGCCGACCGCCTGATAGGCGCGCAAGATCGCTGCGTTAATCCGCTTCTGGTCAAAGGGTACAGTCCGACCGTCCCTCTTGTGCACGGAGGCGATGAGGGCGGTTGGTTGGGGTTTGTGTTCGAGCTGGGGTTCAATCACGTTGGTCATTGGCTTCTGTTGACGTGCCTGCAAAAGCCTTGATCGCGCGGCACTGTCGAGGCGCTACGCGAACGCGGGCTAGGCGGTCCGCGCCTTTTTCCTCCGCCTGCGCTTGGCTTTGCTGCTGTCCGCTTTCCACTTGCGGAACTCATTGATCTCTTCGCTGAGCCCATCGATATCCTCGAAGCGACGGTAGACCGAGGCAAAACGCACATAGGCCACTTCATCGAGAGCGCGCAGTTTGTCCATCACCATCTCGCCGATCGTCTTGCTGTCCACCTCGGCTTTGCCCTGGGCGTACAGGTCGTTTTCGATTTGGCTGACCAGGCCCTCGATGGTCTCCTGGGGGATGGGGCGCTTGGCGCAGGCCTTTTGGATACCCTGGTACAATTTGTCGCGGTCGAAGGGTTCCCTGCGATCATCGTTCTTGACGACGGCCAGACTGCCCGATGCGAGGCGCTCGTAGGTGGTGAAACGCTGTCCGCAGCGAAGGCACTCACGACGGCGGCGCACAGTGTCTCGCATCTTTCGGCTATCAACGACGCGGGACTGACCTTTCTGGCAGTATGGACAGCGCATGGCAGTTTTCCTCCAGAACGCGAGACCGATGATTGCGGCAAGTACTATAGGTTGCGTAGCACACGAAGAGTGAACACTACATATGGTGAAAGGGCCATAGTCTAGCACAAAACTCGGCTGTTGGCAAATCGTGGAAGCCTTAATCAGTCATTCTCTTTAAGGTTGTTGCCGTAAATGGAACGATCGGGGCCCACTCGGTCCTTGTTCAGCTTCCCGCTGCATCCATGCGCTTTTGCTGCCGACAGCACGGTGCAAGCAGTGCACCGCTGAAGACCTGAGTGGTCCGCGTACGCACCGCGGGAGACCTGGCAGAAGGCAGCCATCGGTCGGACCCGTGCACAAGGGCTGACAGCGGGAGATCGGGACACTATCTCATGCTGCCAGTCGCTGGCCATGGGCGTGGCTACCACGACCCTGTCGCCCACAGTCACTCCCTGAGGCCGTGTGCCGCGACGTCAGGTAGGCAGCTCCTCGGCGTCCTATTAGTGGATACCCCCTGAGCGCGAACCTGCTTCGAGTCGGTATGGGCGCCTGTGGAAGGGTGGCTTGGGGCAGAGCAATGGCAAGATGACTCTGCCCAACGCTCTCGGCACACCCTGTGCTTTGCGTTCGCCTGCCGGCCATGACGGTGCGTTCTCGAAGTCTTCGTCCACGAGCTGCTACATTCTTTTGGCTGCCTTGCCGCAGGCGACAGGCTGCTTCAGTTTCGCAACCGAGGCATTCTCCCGGGATACCTTGTACGTGTTCCAGTGTCAAAAGGCGTCTGCAGTGCCCGGGGCGGCAGCATGGAAATGGACAAAGGAGGTACCATGAATCACAGTCGAGCAGTGAAGCGCTTCTGGTTCGCCGTGCCAGTCCTGCTGTTCTTCGCAGCGTCAGCGACGGTAGCGGCGGCAACCATATCCGGCCTGTCGGTGGGATTGATCAGTAACGACCAAGGTGGTATTGCTGAGCCAGGCCGACCTGATTGGCACACCGTGGCATTCGCGGCCATCTGGGATGCCGTTT
>Ga0111173_1089_pt1 | contig 12598 bp, 10 predicted proteins | sample DeeMarSWOR324_28_FD_80234 | JGI IMG/M metagenome (GOLD analysis project Ga0111173, IMG submission 80234) | Anaerolineae bacterium SM23_84
GGTCTGCAGCAGCCCGACCGGGGCGAGATACACTTCGATGGCGTGACCGTCCGTGAGCGTGCTGGCACAGTGGGCTACATGCAGCAGCGCGACTTGCTGATGCCCTGGCGCAGGGTGCTGGACAATGTAATCCTCGGACCAGAGGTGCGCGGTGACGACACCGCAGCGGCACGTCGCGAAGCGCGGGAACTGCTACCGCTCTTCGGGTTGGAGGGATTCGCAGACAGCTATCCAGCAGCACTGTCTGGGGGAATGCGTCAGCGTGCCGCCTTGCTGCGCACTTTTCTGTGCCAGAAGGACGTCATGCTGCTTGATGAACCCTTCGGTGCGCTGGATGCCATCACGCGCAATTCTCTGCAGAGGTGGCTACTGCACGTATGGCAACGCTTTCGCCATACCATCCTCTTTATCACGCACGACGTCGAGGAAGCAGTCTTCCTCTCAGACTATGTCCATGTACTCACCCCAAGGCCGGGCCGGGTCCGCTTGGAGCTGGACATCCCCCTGCCCCGGCCTCGTGCGCGTGAGGTAGTCTTCAGCCCCGAGTTCGCCGCCCTGAAGCAACAGTTGCTCGATGCGCTGACGAACGGATGAAGCGGGGGCCAGGCACCCCGAGCAGTCTAGATCGCCTGGCTTCTTCACCCGCACTGACCAGAGTGCCTCACGGAGCCGGGTGGACCGGGCTAGGTCAGCTGTTTTGACAAGCGCTTCGCTGAGGAGTATAATGATCAGCGGTTGGGGCCTGCTGGTCTGCCCAAGCCCTGGCCAAGCTTCGCGTGGATAAGAGGCACAACGGACAGCAGCTAAGAGAACGGATGGACGTAGACAGTAGCAGCAGTCATAAACAGAGCAGTTCCGACGACCCTGCGAGTTACCAAAAGATAGTCCCCCCGTAGGCACACAGGCAGCGAAGCGAAGACACGGGTCCGCCCGCGCTCGTCCTTAAGTCGCAGCTTGTTGCTGCGGCTTTTTTCTGTCTGGGGAACCTCAACCGTGACATACTGGGTCCGAGGAGCGGCCACCTTTGTCGCTTGGAGGTGCCCCATGACCATGTACCTGAGCCGCATCTTGGGCAAGCCTGTTTGGGATGAGCAAGGCGAGCGCCTGGGCCGCTGCGTCGATCTGCTGGCAGCCGAGGGCGAGGTAGGGTTTCCCCATCTGCGAGCCATCGCTGTACATGATGGTCAAGAGACGCGACTGATCGCAGCCCAAGCCATCGCCTGGCTGACCCCTTCCATCATCCTGAATACCTCTCACCCTCCGACCTACGAACCTCGCGGAGATGAATTGTGGCTGGCGCGCCAGGTGCTTGATCGTCAGATTGTTGACACCGAAGGACGTCGTCTGGTCCGCGCCAACGATGTGCAAATCACGCGCGTTTCCACAAATGGAGTTCGCTATCACCTCGCTGGAGTGGACGTGGGCACCCTTGGACTGCTGCGCCGCCTGGGGGTGGAGGGGCTCGCACAGACCCTGTTCAGGCTGCTGCGTAGGCAACCCCCCAAAGCAATCATTCCCTGGCGTGATGTCGCTTCGCTACAGGCCGACGAGCCTATTCGCCTCCGCGTCTCGCTTGAGAAGATTAGCGAGTTCCACCCTGCTGACATCGCTGACATCATTGAAGAGCTCGACCGCCCCACTGGCCAGGCGCTGCTTCAGACACTGGATACCGAGATCATTGCTGACACGATTGAGGAGATTGAACCGGAGCTGCAGGTGAGCATCCTGGGCACGCTGCCGCCAGAGCAAGCTGCTGATGTGTTGGAGGAAATGGGCCCAGACGTTGCAGCAGACCTGTTGGCTGATCTGCAACCCACTCAGCGGGCGGAGCTTTTGGAGTTGATGGAGGCCGAGGATGCCACCGATGTCCAGAAGCTCCTGACCTTCCCGGAAGACTCTGCCGGAGGGATCATGACTACTGAGTTTGCCACGATCCCTATGGGACTGACCGTAGGCAAGGCCCTGGAACACCTGCGGCAGTCACAGGCAGCCCATGAGGACGAAGCGCTGTTTTATGTCTACGTCTTGGATGACAAACGGAGGCTGCAGGGGGTTATCGCCTTGCGCGAACTGGTGCTGGCATCGCCAGATGTCGCGGTACGGGATATCATGCAGACAGGTGTCGTCACGGTCGACCCACTGGCATCTCAGCGGGACGTAGCTCGCCTGGTGGCCAAGTACAATCTGCTGGCCGTACCGGTGGTCGATGATGCAGAGACGATGCAAGGGATTGTCACGGTGGACGACGCCATCGATGCAATCATTCCCACGGCATGGAAGAAACGCCTGCCCCGGGTTTTCTGAGACACCGTCGCGCCATCGGAGACAGGCATGACATTCACACAACGAGTGAGACCTATCGCTCTTCGCATTCTGTTCTTGTTAGGCGTCATCGGGCCCGGGCTGATCACCGCCAGTGCGGGAAACGACGCTCCGGGGATTGCCACGTATTCCATGGCCGGGTCCTTCTACGGGTACGGTCTGCTGTGGGTCTTGCTGTGGGCAGCTATAGGAGCGGTTGTACTGCTCGAGATGGCGGCACGGATGGGCGCGACCACGGGCAAAGGCCTGACCGAATTGATACGAGAGCGGTTTGGGGTCCGGGTGACCTTCTTGATCACGCTTGGCATCCTGATAGCAAACCTCGGCACGACGACCGCGCAGTTTGCAGGAATCGCCGCCAGCGCAGAGCTCTTTGGCTTCACACGCCATGCCATCGTCCCCCTGGTAGCTCTGGCCGTATGGTTCCTTGTCCTGCGCGGCTCATATGAACGAGTAGAGAGAGTACTGCTGTTCCTGACCTTGTACGCAGTGGCCTATGTGATCACGACCTTCGTCGTGCGGCCACCGTGGGGTGAGGTGTTGCGGCAGGTGATGGTGCCTTCGGTGCGCTTGGAGGCCGACTACCTGTTGGCCTTGCTGGCTACGGTCGGCACGACGGTGACACCTTGGGCCTGCGCGTATATGCAGGCCTCCGTCGCCGACAAGGGCGTCACGGCACTGGAATACCCGTACACCCGGTTTGACGTGATCCTCGGCCTTATGGTGAGCAGCCTAGTCGCCGCCTTTATCGTGATCTGCGCAGCGGTAACCCTGTTCGCCAACGGCATCCGTGTGGAGACGGCGACACAGGCTGCGCAGGCGCTTGCCCCGCTGGCCGGGTCCTGGGCGAAGCAGCTCTTTGGCATTGGTCTCTTTGGTGCATCGGTGCTGGCAGCCTCGGTCCTACCGCTAGCCACAACCTATGCCATCTGTGAGGTCTTTGGATGGGAGCGAGGCATCGACCGTGAAGTTGGTGAAGCGCCCATCTTCTACGGGCTGTACACTCTTCTCATCGTGGCCAGCTCGATCGTGGTGCTCATTCCCGGCATTCCTCTCTTTCCCCTCATGTGGCTGTCACAGGTGCTGAACGCAGTTCTCTTGCCTTCGGTGATGATCCTGATGCTGCGCCTCGCCAACGATCCGCGCATCATGAAAAGGCAGCGCAACTCGCCCCTCACCAACGTTCTGGCTACCTTGCTGGCAGTCGTTATCACCGCAGCGACTTTTGCTCTGCTTGTGGATGCGGTGCTGTAGACGCCACCTTCCCCACTGGACTGCGCCCCCGATCGCTCTCTCAGGTCCAGCGTGCTTCTCGGGCAGCCATCGGTTTGGCATGAGGAGGAGGTCTAGGGAGATGTGGTGAGGGATCCCCTCATCCTGTCCAACGCTTCCGCCAGAATAGAGCGCGGGCAGCCAAAATTGAGGCGAAGGAACCCGTCGCCGCCTTCACCGTACTGCGCCCCATCGCTCAAGGCCACTTCCGCCCGGCGCAGGAAGAATTCAAACGGTCGCTCCGGGATGCCGGCCTGTCGACAGTCAAGCCAGGCCAGATAGGTCGCTTCGGGTTGGGTCATGTGTATGCCAGGTAGATGCTCATCGATGTACAGCCGCAGGAAATCGCGGTTGCCCTGTAGGTAATGCAACAGCTCGTCCAGCCAGGGTTGACCATCTCGATACGCTGCCAGTGCGGCCACGTAGCCAATGATGCCCGGGGCTCTCACAAGATCCTGACGTGCAATCTCGAACTTTTGGCGCAGATCATCGTTCGAGATGACGACAAACCCACAGTGCAGGCCTGCCAAATTGAATGTCTTGGTCGGTGCCATAAAGGTGATTGTCGCTTTGGCAATCTCGGGATCGAGCGACGCTATGGGCAGGTGCTCGTGGCCATGAAACAACAAGTCACAATGGATCTCGTCCGAGCAGATGATGATTTCGTGACGTAGGCAGATCTCGGCCATACGCTCCAGCTCTTGACGGCGGAACACTCGCCCAACCGGATTGTGTGGGTTGCATAGGACAAAAACCCGCGTCCGCTCCGAGATAGCCGCTTCTAAGGCCTCGAAATCGATCACATAGCGCCCATCTGCCTGCCGCGTTAGCTGCATTGCATGACAGGCGCGCTGGGTGTGCCTGGACAGCGCCAGGATACGCTGATAGACAGGGGTTTGCAGCAGCAAACCATCGCCTGGGTCGGTGAGTGCGCGGCATGCCAGGTTGAGTGCTGGCACCACACCTGACACGAAGACCACTTCTTCTGGTGACACTCTCCAGGAGTACAGCCTCCACAGACGCTGCACGATCAGCTCAGCAAGTTCAGGCGGTTCCATGCCATAGCCGTAGATGCCGCGGTCGACTCGCTGGCTGATAGCCAGCCGGACCGGCTCAGGCGACAGGAAATCCATGTCTGCCACCCACATGGGCAGCACTTTTTCACCGTACCTATGCCACTTTTTGCTGTCTATACCGCATCTGTCAACAACCCGGTCAAAATCACGGTCCATGGCGCATTCTGTACCTCGACGTGTTCTGGCTCCGGCTATTCCGCCAGACTGTCGTAGATCTGCCGGTAGCTGTGATACCGGGCCTTGGAAAGCGCCTTTCGACGCACCGCTTTCCGCACCCCACAGCCAGGCTCGTGGGTGTGCGAGCAGTCCGCAAACCGGCAGTCTCCCGCCACAGCCAGGATGTCCGGATAGAACTGAACCAGGTCCTGGCGTCGCAGCCCCGACAAGCCAAACTCGCGGATGCCGGGGGTATCTACCACTGAGCCGCCCATCGCCAACACCAGCAGGGTGACCTGAGATGTTGTGTGCCGCCCCTCTTGCCGGCGCCTGTTTACCTCGCCGGTGCGCACCTGCAGGCCTGGCTGCACAGCCCGCAGCAGGGACGACTTGCCCACACCGGACAGGCCAGCCAAGACCGTACTGTGGTCACGCAGGACTTGCCGCAGCTCGTCAATGCCCTCTCGCCTCATCGCGCTGGTAAGAAGAACGCGATGCCCCATCTCCACATATGGCTGAAGCGCTGCATGACATGCATCTCGGCTCTCTGCAAGATCAGTCTTGTTGAGGCAGATGATGGGCAGCAGATTGTTTCGTTGCGCCGCGATAAGGTATCGATCCAGAAGCTCTAGCCACAGCGGAGGCTCGCGCCATGAACTGACAATGAGCAACTGATCCACGTTGGCCACAATGACCTGCTGCAGGTGAGCCTTGAATACGTCGCGGCGAACCAAAGCCGTCCGGCGTGGCGCAACTGCTTCCACTGCGCCTTGCCCGGACGCATCCAGGGAAACGACCACTTCGTCACCTACAGCCACGACGTTGGTGTGGCCTGTGTCCCCTGCGCTGAGCGTGCCCCTGATGGCACAGAGCACGGTGTACCCATCCAGAGCGACGCGGCACAGGCCAGTGCTGACCTCTATGACTCGACCGAAGCTGCCTTCGATCCCAGCCGTTGGCGAAGGAGTGCCATCCTCCCCTTGTGCTGCCTGTTCCAGGTTCTCAAGTGCAGCTGTCCACGTCGCCCGCCGACGCTCCTGCTCCCCCCGCGGCATGATCCGCTCGGTCTGGCAAGTGTCCAGGTCATCCAGGTCGTCCCAATTGTCTGGCATCCAGTTCCTGCGGCGCACCCGCTTTGGCTTGCGGTTGCGCTTTATCTGCTTGCGCACCAAGCGCAGCTGCTTGCTGCTGCGATAGTGCTGCCAAGCTTGCTCCTCGTGACTCGGCACGTTCAGATTCCTCCATATCCGTTGATGGTGGCCAGCAAAAAGAGGCCATGAAGCAGTACTTGCCCATGGCCTCTCGGCCGGACGCGGCCCAGCGCATCTCAGGCAGCAAAAGAGCCATGAGCCGTGCCTTCTCGTCGCCGACTCATGGCCCAGGCGATGTATGGAGGTTGCCAAACTATGCCACGCGCTACACAAACGTCCTTGGCGGAGGCTGGCGAACGAGAACAGCACAAATGAAGACAGATTCGGCAAGCTCATGTCTGTTTTTCATTTCGCCACCTCCTTCTGGGTATTTGCGCAGCAGATATGCACTACGCCTATTGTACGGTAAAGGCGGGGTTTGTCAAGTTGACAAGTTCGCCCCGAGCACGCCTTGCCGTCGCGGCTGGTACCATGCCCCGGCCCCGCAGGCCAGAATGCTTGCAGCGGGATGGAAGCGTCCGAGTCCGCAAACCACGTCTTGCTCTCGATCAACAGCCGAAGACGGTAAAGCCTTGCGCACGAAACATCATGCTAGTCGGCACTAACCCCTGCTAGCCACACCCACGCCATCCACTGCAATCGCCGGAACATGCAATATCCCCAGCACCCGCGACGGTTCATCACCCAGCGCGATCAGCTGGTCCCTGAGCAACTGATACACGTTGCCAGCAATCATAGTGTTCTTCACTCGCCCGATAATCTCCCCGTTGCGGACCAGGAAACCAACTGAAACGTTGTTCGAGAACTCACCAGCCATCACATTGCCCTGCCCGAGCCCAATCACCTGCTCAACCAACAGCGCTTCGTTCAGCCCCTCAAGGATCTCGTTCACACGCTGGCTGCCTGGTGTGACAAGCCAGGTCGAAGGGGCAACATTAGGCGGCCGCTGGAACCCGCCGCCAGAAGGCCCAGACTTGAAGCCATTTCCGGTGGGCTGTGCCCCTGCCAGCCCCGCCGTCTTCAGGTCATAGAGGAACTGACGCACCAAACCACCTTCGATCAGGGGCTTCTGAGTTGTTGGCACTCCCTCATCGTCAAATGGTGCTGAACGCGATGCGTGGTCCAGACGTCCATCATCAACCAAAGTGAGACGCTGGTCAAAAGCCTGCTCTCCCAGCTCTTTCGCCAGTGGCGACGCACCGAGGAATACCTGCCGCCCGTTCAGGCCGGAGAAAAGCGGCAGCAAGGGTACAGCTGTCCCCATCCGCTGAAACACCACCGGCATCGTCCTCGACTCCGCCTTCACCACTCTCTCCGACCACCGCAAGCGCCGAATGATGTCCTCGGCCAGCACCGATGCGTCGATGTCCTCCGCCCGATGCGATGAGGCTGAGTCGTAGACGACAAGGATGTCGCCCTCACGCGTTCGCGTGACCTCGATAGAGATAGCCAACCCGGTGCGTGGATACTCTACGTCCAACCCGCTCGTATTCAGCAATCGAACGCGCTGGACGCTTTTGTGGATGGATACCTCAGTCTGCAACTGATCATCGTACGCCTTGATCTGCTCTACGATCTGCTCTCCCATGGCGATGAGCTTTTCCTCATCTAGCCACTCGACCTGGGGGTCAAAGCAAGCCACATCTGCGGCTGGCTGCTCCTCTGGGAACTGGAACGGGGCCGCATCACCAAACTCCGCTGACTCGAGAGCATTCCTCAGGAGCGTCACTTCGTCCGCCAAGTCAGTGGTGGTAGAAAAACCGAGGCGCCCTCCTTTGATCAGACGCAACGCTCGCCCCGCGGTCTCCACCGATCGGAGCGACTCCAGCTCACCAAAGGCAAAGCGCACAGGCAGTTCCAGGCTGTGCAGTTCGTACACCTCTGCACCATCCACCTGTCTGGCCACCGTCTCCAATAGGTCAGCTGCATGGCGTTCGCTTGTCATTGCGCTCTTCCTCCCACAGTCAGGTTTTGGATGCGCACATGGGGACTGCCGAGCGTGACCGGCAGCGGTGACTGTTCGCTCTTTCCGCAGCCTCCCGCACCGCCGTAGATTTGCAGGTCGTTTCCGATGAGATCGATGTTCTTCAGTGTCTCGAAGATGTTGCCCGTCAACACCACCTCACGCACCATGTCTCCAATCGTGCCGTCCACGATCTCGTACGCATAGCCGGCGCTGAAGGTGAACTGCTCCAGTTCGGTCTGGCCTCCAAAGGCCGCGCAGGCATAGATGCCATTTTGGACCCCTTCCAGCATCTGCTCGAAGGAGGCGTTGCCGCGATCAATGTACGTGTTGCGCATGCGCACGATCGGCGGGAAGCGATACGAGATGGCGCGCGCGTTGCCCGTAGGCGTCGCGCCCATACGGGCAGCCGTTTCGCGGCTGTGCATAAAGCCCTGCAGAAGGCCATCCCGGATCAGGTGGATCCTGCGCCTGGGGGTACCCTCATCGTCGTATTTGGCATTGCCCCTCAGCCCTGGGATGTAGCCGTCCTCGAGGACGTTCAGTTCTTTAACGCCAAACGTGCGCCCCGGCTGCAGGATTTCTTGCAGGCGCGCGTTCTTGAAGACGAAATCCGCCTCGCACAGGTGCCCGAATGCCTCGTGGATGAACACACCAGCCAGCAGCGGATCCAAAACAACGGTATACGAGCCGCCTCTCGCCGGCTTGGCGGCGAGCAGGTTAACGGCACGACGGGCCGCTGCCTGTGCCTTATGCTCCTGCCCTTCCGCAGCCTCAAAGCCGGCTGCCCGGCCGACCTGTTCAAAGGCCGTCTGGATGTTCGCCTCCCCGTCGCGAGCCGTGGCCGCCAACATTAAGGTGACGTCCGGCCTCTCCTCAACAATGAACGTCCCAGCAGAGTTGGCGAAGCTGATCTCCTGGAAAGAATCGGTGTAGCGGGCATTGGTGGTCACGATGCTGTCGCTGTAGGTTCGCAGTATGTCGTTGTAGCTCTTCAAGAGCTCCTGCTTCTCGTGGAGCGTGACCGTGCGTGGGTCCTTCTGCAGCGAAACGCGGACTTCGTCCTGGACAGGAGCAACCGGTGCCAGCTCCACTGTCTCGGGCAGCTTGGTGCTGACGATCTGAGCAATCCGGTGAGCATCCTCTACCTTGCGCTCGAGATCGTCGATTGAGTTAAAGACCGCGATGCCCCACCCACCACCAACCAGACAGCGTGCGATGCCCCCCACCTCCGACGAAGCCGACGCGTTGTGCAAATGCTCGCGCTGATATACGACCTCCGTGCGCCAGCGACGCTCGACCCGGATGTCGGTATAGTCCGCACTGCTGTGTTCAAGAGCTTGCACGATTAGATCACGCATGGGTGTTTGCCTCCGCCGCTTTGTGTAGATCATTCGAGATGCATCTCACTGCAAATGGGATCTGCAACCATATGAGAGGAGCGGGAAACGCCTGGTCGCGCACAGCCGAGAGCGCTCCTCACAAGGCCTTCAAGGCCCGTTCCATCTTCTCTAACGCGTTCGCGAGCGTGGATCTCGGACAGCCAAAGTTGAGCCGCACAAACCCTTCACCGCCCTTGCCATAGTCCGGTCCGTCGTTTACTACAACCTTGGCCTGTTGCAGAAAGAACTCGTGCAGGTTGCCGGGGATGCCAGCGTCACGGCAATCCAGCCAGGCCAGATAGGTCCCCTCAGGACGCGCCATGGAGATTCCAGGCAACCGCTCCTGGACAAACTCGAATGTAAAGTCGCGGTTGGCTAGCAGGTAGCCCATCAGCTCATCGAGCCAGTCCTGGCCGTTGCGATATGCCGCCAGAGCGGCGGTGTAGCTCAAGATGTCGGGCTCTCCAACCACGCCCCTCTTCGCCGTACACAGCTTCTGCCGCAGTTCTCCGTTCGGGACCACAGCCACGGCAAAGTGCAGTCCAGCAGTATTAAACGTCTTGCTTGGCGCCAGCAGGGTAACTGTCTGGTTGGCAACCTCAGCAGACAGCGAGCCAATCGGGATGTGATGATGGCCTGGATAGACGAAATCGCAGTGAATCTCATCCGAGCAAATCACGACGTTGTGCCGCAGGCAGATTTCAGCCATGCGCTCCAGTTCTCGCCGGGTGAATACGCGGCCCACCGGGTTGTGTGGGTTGCACAAGATAAAGACGCGCGTCCGCCCGGTAATAGTCTCCTCAAAGAGATCAAAGTCGATCACGTGGCGACCATCCGAACCCGGCATCAGCAGCATCTCGTCGCGAGAGCAGGCGGCATTGGCCGGGGCGCTGAGGATGGGCGGATACGCTGGCGTCTGCACCAGCACTCCATCACCGGGTAAGCTGAGTGCCTGACAGGCCAGGTTGAAGCCGGGCACAACACCTGGCAGAAAGACGAGCTCGAAAGACGAGCTCCTCCACCTTCACGTTCCATCCGTAAAGCCGTTCCAGGCGCTGCGTTACCACCTCGCGGAGCTCAGGAGGCTCGACCCCATAGCCGAACACGCCGTGTTCAACCCGTTCGTGCAGTGCGCGGATCACGGCATCTGGCGAGCGAAAGTCCATGTCTGCTACCCACAAAGGCAGCGCATCCTGGGGATAGTAGCACCATTTCTCGCTATCCGTGCCGCAGCGGTCAATGATCTGGTCGAACTTGCAGGACATCGCTACAGTCTCCTCGAATCGCGTGGGTTTCGCGGGCCGGGCACATTGTACGGGAAGAATGGGCAACAGGCAAGGCCACGATCGCCTTGCAGTTACCCACTTTGCTGTGGACAGCCTTCGCAGGGTGACAGTTGGCGCAAGAACTGGCCTTACACCGGTTGGAATGTGTGCCCGACACCCGCTTGAGTAGCAGAGCCAACGTTTTGCATGCTCCGGAAGACCGATTTGGAGCGGTCTCTGTCATGCGCTGCACGAAACTGGGTAACCGCAGGCGCGATCGCCAGTGGCCAGCTACTGGGGCGTGTCACGAATCATCCTCTCTCAACTGGGGCGCGAGCCCGGGCAGCCCATCTCACAGTGGCAACTCTGGCCCAGTCACGGCGGACGGCCGTAACCAGGGTGACTGCGCCCGACAGACCGCATCCTCCCGAGCGGCTCCTCCCGGTTGCTGCCCATGCCGGTGGCCGCTATAATTGACGCCACCAACCGCAATCCGATGCACCTGGAGGGGACGGACCTCGTGGCCAAACGGACAAACCAGGAGTGGCTGGAAGCGCTGCGCGGGCCAGAACGTGTACAGCCGCTGGCCGATCTGCGTGCGATCCTGGTGCGGGGGCTGCGCGTCGCACTGGCCGGTCAGCCCAAGGTGACGGAGGACGACCTGGAGGACTTTGCGCAGGAGGCGCTGCTCAGAATCCTGGCTGCCTTGGATTCGTTCCGCGGGGAGTCGCGCTTTACCACTTGGGCGCACAAGATTGCCATACGCGTGGCCCTCACCGAACTGCGACGCCGACGCTGGCGCGATGTGTCCTTGGACACACTGACCGCTGGCAAGGATGCCGATTTCCTCCCAGAGACGTTTGCTGATCCCTCGGCTGGGCCAGAGCAGCAGGCCGTACAGCAGATGGTGCTGGACACGCTGCGACGCGCGATTCGCCAAGACCTGACTGACAAACAACGCCGGGCGTTGGTCGCCGTGCGCGTGCACGGCATGCCCATAGAAGAGGTGGCGCGCAGAATGGGCACCAACCGCAACGCACTGTACAAGCTTCTGCATGATGCCCGCCAGCGCCTGCAGAAGGCATTGATCGCCAAAGGGCTACCACCCGAACAAGTCCTCGCCGCCTTTGGCATGCAAGCCGAGGTAAGAGATGCCCCCACGAAAGCATCCAAGATCTAGGAGCCGTGAGGATGAAGGCCGAACTGGAAGCCTCTGAGCTGAAGAGATTGGTGCGTGACGTGCTCGGCACTCGAAGCAATGAGATCGACTGCGACGAGTGTCTCCGGCAACTCGATGAATTCGTGGAGATGACTCTGTCCGGTCAGAGCGCTGCCGATGCAATGCCCTTGGTACAGCAGCATCTGGAGCAATGCGACTGTTGCCGCGAAGAGTTCGAGGCACTGCTGGCGGTGCTCACCTCTGTCCTGTAGGTAGGTCCGCAACGACACCTCTCATTCGGCAACCAATCCTGCCCCTTTGGCTCTGCTGTCTGTGTAGCTCCGCCCTCACGAGCCTAACAGTACCCACTTCTGTGTAAGGCCCACTGACAGCGGACCGGTAGACGAACAAACGGACGCACATGGATGTCCAGAGTGCATGTCCGGACAAGGGCGCGCAGAAGGCCCCCTGTGGGCGTAGAGCATAACGGGCACCAGGGCCTATTCTACTCGGCCGACTCATGGGATGCACTCCCTCTCTGCGTGCTGCTCGACAGATGCGACACAGCTACGACAAGGTGGGTAACTGCAAGCCCTCAAGAGGGGTGTTGGTGCTTCTTCAGCAATGACAGAGTTCCGGTCCGCAGGGCAAGACTTGCCTGCCGACCACATGCGTATTCGTGAGACGGTGCGGACGCTGTGGACCGGCATCCAACTGATGGCGGTACTACCCACGCTCTTGCCTGCCATGAGGAGGACAGACTGTACAAGCCCGCCTTCGCAAGGAAGACGGGCTCTTCCGGAGCTCTCGCCTCGCAGCGGAGGGCGCTCGTAGCAGCCTGCGCCACTCCCT
>Ga0111173_1057_pt1 | contig 12338 bp, 8 predicted proteins | sample DeeMarSWOR324_28_FD_80234 | JGI IMG/M metagenome (GOLD analysis project Ga0111173, IMG submission 80234) | Anaerolineae bacterium SM23_84
TCAAAGCCGGCAATGCCATTTCGTTCATTGGCCACCACGTCGCGTGTCATCTCAGGGCCGAAGCGCTCAGCAAAGTAGGCCAGGAACAGAAAGGCGGCGCTATAGTGTGCTGTTGCACTGTTCAAGTCCCAGCTGGTCAATTGCGTATCGGGATTGTGGGCGAACGTGCTTATCCGGCCATCTCTGGGGTATCCGCACAGGTGCATCGCCAGTTCCGACGCCCCCTCGGTGACCCAGGCGTCCTCGTTGGTGTCCGCAAACCAGTGCACCATGTGCTGGAATTCATGTGCCAGGGTTGAATCGTATGATGTGCTGCCTGGCTGCTCATATTCCGGGTTGATGTAGAACATCTCTCGTTGGTTGCTGTAGGGCATCACAGCCGTGGGGTATTCGTCGCTGGTAGAGAAGTAGCCTGCAGCCCCTGAAAAACGCGCGTTGAGAACCGTTAGCCGTCGGTCGTTATCGATGCCCGGGCTCCATTCTGACCCGAAATAGCGCCGTATGGTAGGGTACAGGCGCTCTTCAAACGTTTGGGCGGAGCGGTCCAGCGCCTCTTGCTCTACGTTCAAATCATCTTGGACCCACATGTACAGGTGTGGGCTCATGTGACGAAGTGTAGCAAGGACCTGGAAGCTCTCTAGCAGATCCAGGTTGAGTACCCAGAACGTCTCGTGGTCTCCCAGGGAATATTGGACAGGCGAAACTGGCGTGAAGCGGGGAAGCGGTCCCGTGACGTGCTTGAGCCGCCTGGACAGGTCATAGGGATCGCGAGGCAGAATCCACGTGTTGGCCAGCAGCGCTTCTGTGCCGGCCGGGGTAGGCGTAGCCCTGGATTGTGTTTTGGATTCTGAGGGCGGTGCCACTGGGAATCGTAATGAGGAGCAGCCCAGTGTTGAGCACAGCACAACTGCCAGGCAGAGGAAAACAACGAGAAGGACAACTGCCGGGGAGGAAATCTTCAAGAAAGCCCCGCCCGAAAAACGTCGGGACATAGACTTGTCTATTCCTTGACAATCTCCAGGGCACCACCGCAGTTTGGGCATTCGCGCATGGCACTTCTCACTGCGAATTCGCTGCCGCAGTAAGGGCAGCGCTTGATCGCCTTGGCGGGCATGACGCTCTTAAAGACGTAAACGTAATGGTCGCCGTGTCGTTCCCTCTGACATTGCCCCTGCCCACGCATCCTTTCGAGCACGCTGAGCGCCAGGTCTTGGGGGACGTTGAATTCCGCCTGCACCTGTGCCACAGTGACTTCACCGCCCAGACGCCGGGCCAGATCTACAATGCCCGTGCTCAAGGCCTCGGGGCTGATCTCTGCCAGCCGACGCAACCGTAGGGCTCCCCAGGCCAGCAACACGCCCCCGAGTAGCAGGAATACGCCCGCTACGAGAATGCGGCTAGGATTTGTCGCTGCGGCGATGAGAAAGATCACACCCAATACCAGCAGGGGGATAGAAGCGATTACTGCTATAGTGGCTCCGGATTTGTTCATCGTTCTCCCTTCTGTACGCGAGTTAACGCCACGCTTTGGTTGCTCTGGTCAGCGCATTGCCCATATCGTCGAACATCTTTTGGATGTCTGCCTCGTTGATTTGCTCTTGCACGACCTCTTGTATGCGTCGGTTGAACTCCAACGGGTGTGTGCCTAGGTACTTCTCGTCCTTGACTTTGGATTGAAAGTCAGGCCATACAGCGTGAAAAGAGGTGACAGCATCGGACAGGTCCAGCGTGAGCGATGGCAGCTTGTATCTGCGCTGTTCCTCGTACACAGTCGCAACGCTGCGTATGAAGCGGTCCATGCCCTCTCCCAGGCCCTTGAGCAGTCCCAGAATCTCAGCTACTGACGTCAGGCCAGTTTCGTAGTTGGCCTTGCTGCCACTGAGTTCAACCAGCGGAGCCAGGCGATCTCTCCAGGGCCCCTCGATGGCTGGCAATTCCTCCAGGTTGCCTAACAAGTTCTGTGCGGCATTGCGTTTGCTCAGCTCATCGATGTTGGCGGTCAGGTAATCCAGCCTGGCCTGGAGTTGAGCGGTCTCCACGCTGAGGACCTGCCATTTGCTTTGCAGGTCCGTTTGAGTCTCCTGCAGCCTCTTCTTTTCCGCTTGCCACTTTTCACGGACGGCTCTTATTCCCGCCTTCACTGACTCTAGGTTCTCAGCCAATGATGCGCGTTCTCTGCCCAGGCGACGCCGCTTGAAAAAGCGGGTCAGCCCCAGCTGCTTGATCTCCGTGTCCAGCTGCTGGATCTCGTTTTCCAATGATGCCCGGCGTGCTTTTAACCCCTCCTCTTGCTGGTCAAGTATGGGGTTTTGTTCGCGCAGATGGGCAACCTGAAGCTGCGCCTCTTTAATGAAGTTGTCTGCTTTCTGCCGCTTGTCGGCAATGTCGCCTTCTAGTCTGGCGATTTCTTCCTGAATGGCTTGGCGTTCAACTTGCTCCTGTGCCTCAAGGAGATGCCTCAGTTCCACCGGCAGATCCTTGGGCGCTTCCAGCAACAATGGAGCACGGGTAGCGATGAGTTCTTGGCGTTCTTCTAGTTGCCTTGTGTACAAGTCGTTGAACTGATACTGGATTTCCTCTATCTCACGATAGATGTCGGCTATGCGTTTGCGATTCGTGCGAGCGTACTGGTAGAATTCAGCGAGTGACATCCTTGTGCCCATGTGTTCTCCTTCATGCGCCTGGTGCCAAGCCCACACCGCAAGCCTGGCCCCACAGACGGCGTTTCACTTTCCAAACCAAGCTATCTATCCAACGGGCCCCTGGTGCAATGCCCGACAGCTCATTGAAGCCACCATGCGAGTCCCAATAAAGCGGGCAGGCACCACAGCAAATATGCCTCATTTCACAACCGCGGCACACTGGCGGTATGAAATGTTTGTCACGCCAATAGCGTGCCTGAGTGTTATACCACAGATCATCAAAGGGGTTATGCAGCAGGTCACCAATGCCACGTTCGTAACTTGAGCAGGGCAGAAGCTCGCCGTCAGGTGCTACAGATAACAGCCCATCAACACAAGCACACGACTTGGAGCCCAGGCCATGCGTGACGGGGTTGAAGAGGCAGTAGGGTACAGGCGAATACCACACGAATCGTAGGCCCTTTTCCTGCGCTCGCTGCTGAACCTGCTCGATGATCGGCCCAATCTCCGTATAGGTCACATCCTCTTCACCGTGATGCAGGGCTGTACCAGTGCTGATGATGACATTCATCGAGAAGTATTCGGAGTGTAGTTCATCGGCAATGTAGTCAACGAGTTCGAGCAGATGCTCACGGTTGCTGCGGCAGATTGTCGTGTTGGTATGTGTGTGGATGCCTGCTGCTCTCAGCACATGCACAGCTTTGCTGGTTCTCGTGAATGCTCCTGGATGCTGTGCAATGGAGTCGTGGATCTCCGGCCGACCACCCTCCAGACTCACCTGGGCTGAATCCAGGCCTGCAGTCAACAAGGCGTTTGTGTATTCGGGATCTGCGCAGCGCAAGCCATTGGTGATCAGATTGACGCGCATGCCCTTGCCTTTGGCGTACGAGATGAGCTCTGGCAAGTCTTGGCGCAATGTCGGCTCGCCACCGGTGAACGAGACTGTGGGACAGTGCGCTTCGTCGAAGATGCGGTCGATGATCTTCTTTGCCTCTGCTGTGGTCATCTCCGCAACCTCGTGGCCACGGGCTGGGGCTTCGGCGTAGCAGAAGACGCATTTGTTCTGGCAGCGGTATGTCAGGGCAATTTCGGAGAGCACGGGCAGCTCTCTTTTGTGCGTGCCAAAGGGCCTCTCACTTACCGCTGGTGCGCCACAGACATCGTCGCGCAGAAGGGCGGCGACGCTTACGAGCAACTTGTACAGGTCGCCCCGCACACGCTCCTCGTCCACGTCGTATTCTGCTGCTACCTCTTGGATCACTGTATCCACGTCTGGCACACGTCCGTCGTCGTACAGCCTGGAAAGCATGGCCACGGCGGTTTTGTTCAGGTGATGCACGCGATTGGGGCGCATAATGAACAGTCCGTCCTCAGGACGGATGTAAATGTAGCTTTTGGTCTGTGCCACCAGTTCGGTGGCAAAAGCCTGCAAGTCAGTGTTCATCTTCTTGGTGTGTGCGCGTCTAGAAGCGGCCTACGCAGGCGCTGTGGCAGGCACTGTGACAGGCACTATGGCAGACACAGGCACTGTGGCAGGCGCTGTGGCAGGCGTCGTGCACACAGGCGCTGTGGCAGGCGTCGTGCACACAGGCGCTGTGGCAGGCACTGTGACAGGCGCTGTGGCAGGCGTCATAACCCACTTCACCAGGGGGCTCCCGGCCGGTCAGGCGCGCCACGCCGGCCTCCAGCCTGGTCGCTACCTGCGAGACCGTCGCCTCGATGCTGCTGCTCACATCTCGTGCCAGGCTCTCGATGGGTGTCACCACTTCTTCCGCCGCCTGAACCAGTGGCGAGGGCCCTCTTTCGACGGCTGGTTCAGGCACAGCCCTGCGCGGCCGGTAACGGTCGCTGATGATGATCCAAGGTATATACGGTCGATTCCAGACAGTCGGCCCCCACGTAGCAGGACGCGGTGCACGCTCGAACTCCTCCCACGCTGAGCGGATCTTCCTCTCGTAGGTCTCTTTCGTGGCCTGCGGGTCCGCATTCCATATCTTAGGCTGGAGAGTGGCCGCCACTGCGTTCAGGATGGCAGGGATCTGGGCTTGGTCAATCGTGCCGTCTTCCAAGATTGCGTCTACCAATGCCTGTTCATAGGCATTCATTTCCGTCTTTGGATTCGTGATCTCTAGTTGGAGCGGGTTGCGGTTGATGATCGTCAGCACGCCACGGCTTTCCAGCGAGAGGACGATGAGGGTGATCGTACGCGCCGAGTTGCCCATGTAGAAGGCCGTCTCAATAGCGGTCAGGTCCGGGACAACGCCAGGTGTTTCAAACGTTTCGATCTCGATCTCAGGTGGTTCATACACCGATTTCTTCTTTCGGCGACGCAGGGCGAATACGACAACGAATACTACAAGCAGGATGACGCCCAGTGCCACGCAGAGGAGCAAAGCGATTGCGGCGGTGGACAAGCCAACAGGTGCTGGCGTCGCCTGCGGTGTGGGCCGAATGGGAATGGGCGTCTCGCGGGTAACTGGAATAGTGGATGCACGTAGGAAGAAGGGTGGTTGGATCTGGCCGCCGGGAGGGACCTTTCTTTTCTCAATGTAGATGGACAGCCAATTCTTGCCTGTGGTCGTATCGGGTGTAGGGAAGTAAACCCAACGGTTAAAATCGCTCAGGTCGCCAACCTTCACGCCAGCCTGGTTTACCAGCTGATCTGTGACTTGTTCCGGTTGGGTCACGTCGGCAGGCAGCTCTATGGGCAAGACAAAGGTGGCAGCCAATACCTCTATGGGCAGCTCCCATTGCCCTGATGCCCAGCCAATTGCCCGGTATTCCTCGCCATCTATCGTTGTAGGATCAAACACTGAGCGGTCCACTTCGTAGCCGATCGTGATGCTGTATTGCTCGCCAACCTTGGTACTTTGTGCGAAGACAGCGGAATAGACGTTGGCCCTGCCTGTGGGTTGCAAGGTTACCTTGAAGCGACCATCCGGGCCTGTGCCGAATGCTTCGAGAAGGAAGTGATCAGATTCCAACGGGGGGAGTTCACGAATCCGATCACGCCCGCCCTCCCGATCGGTGAAGGTCAGTTCGTAGCTCACCTGCAGCCGGCCATCCTGAAGCACATTGATATAGTACTCCGACCTGTCCAGGGTAACCGGAGCCTGGCCGTGGGCAAGCGTGGCAAACGAGCAGAACAGGACGAGAAATGTTCCCAGCAAAAGAAGCCATTTCTTCATTAACCATCCCCTCCTAGGCGGTCCTTCGTCAAGAATATACCATATACTGCGCTCGTTTCCAAACAAACGCCAGTTGACGGTTGCCAGTCACCAGTTGGCAGTGCTTCACCGCATTCTACCCACGGACTGCAGGATTCCCAGCGTTTCGCGTGCACACTTTTCCCAGGAGAAGCGTGTGACGTGGCGCAGACCCCTTTGTGCTAGTTCATGACGGAGTTCGTCGTCGTCCAGGATCAGAGCTAGAACCTGAGCGAGCTGCGCTGTATTATGCGGGTTCACCAGGATTGCGGCGTCCCCAGCTACTTCAGGTAGGGAACTGACGTTGGAGCAAACCACGGGCGTGCCACAGGCCATGGCCTCGAGTATGGGCAGTCCAAATCCCTCGTAGAGGCTCGGCAGTACGAAAGCGCGCGCTCCTGTGATCAGCGCCGGCAGGTCTTCCTGCGGCACGTAGCCAGTGAAGTGCACACGCTCTTCCAGCCCCAGTTGATGCACGTGGGCAAACAGTAGCTCGTACAACCAGCCTTTCTTGCCGGCAATAACCAGGTGGACATCTCTGCCCTGTTTCACCAGGACGGCGAAGGCATCCAAGAGCCTGGCCAGGTTTTTGCGTGGCTGCAAAGTCCCGACATAGATGACGTATGTACCGGGAATTGGATAGCGTTTGCGAACAGCAGCCAGGCGAGCGCCGTCGCGGGCCGGTGCAAAGTCGGGGTCATATCCCGGGTAGACGACGGTGACTTTATCGGGTGTGGCGTGGCAATGCTCGATCAGGTCACGCTTCGTGGCCTCAGAATCGGCGATCACGTGCGCAGCGGCACGGGTGTTGTAGGATGTGGACCATTGTAGGTACCATCTTGCCCAGCGGGTGTGCGCCTGTGGATAGTATAGGTATCCCAGGTCGTGCACGGTCACCACGCTGCGCCGGGGATGCACCAAGGGCAGCACATGGGCAGGCACAAACAGCACGTCCGGTGCTCGGGGCGCCATTTCCCAGGAAAGCCGGATGTGCGTCCATAACCTGGGAAAAGGCATCGCCCTGATCTCGACATTCTTCGCCGCAGGGAACAGGTCGGGCGCAGGAGGCTGGTTGAAATAGAGGCGATATGCGTTCTCTGGATCCAGCTTCAACAGGGCGCGGATGAGGAACAACGAATAGTTCTCCGTGCCAGTCCGCTGGAGGTAAGCTGCTCGGCTGGCGTCAATGCCGATTAACATCATTAGATTTCCCTGCCTTGTAGGGGCAATTCATGAATTGCCCCTACCTTGCTGACGATAGTGTTTGTAGCCCCAGCCTCACGGACAGCGGTGGCGACGGCCTGTGCTTTCTCTGGTGCTATTAGGGCGATCATGTTGCCCCCGCGCCCTGCTCCGCACAGTTTAGCCCCCATCGCTCCTGCCGCACGAGCACCATCGATCAGCCTCTCCAGCCCAGTTGACGACACGCCGATGGCTTCCAGCAGTTCCTGGTTTTCGTCCATGAGCGTTCCCAATACGACGATTTCTCCCGCGCCAATCGCTTCTCTGGCGCGCACAGCGATGGCTGCAATGCGGTCGAACAGGGTTTCGTACCTTTCTGGTTCCTCCTGCCAGCCGCGCCGCACATCCGCGACCGCGATCTTGGTGGGGCTGGCGATTCCCGTATCCCCGATGACGAGCCAGAAAGGCTGTCCCACCTGTAGAATCTCAATGGGCTGACCTTTGACGAAGTAGACAGGCTGTTCAAATGCGACCACCGTATTGTCGATGCCGCTCGGAGTGCCGTGGTGGATGATCTCGGTCCGGTACACCAGGTCGGACACCTCGCCGGGGGTAACGGTGCGGCCGAGGTGCTGCGCGAGGGCGCGAACGATGGCCGTGGCAATCGCCGCGCCACTGCCAAGGCCTCGTGCGATAGGCACCGTGGAGGATACCGTCAGCGTGAGATCCGGAGTAGTCTCGATTCCGAACCGTTCCAAAGTGTGCCGTACGGTGGCTTCAAGTGGGTAGGCGGGGTCGCCGGTTGTGATCGCCGTGCCAACGTGGTGCTGGAGGTTCAAATCCACAGCCTCGATGACCAGGCCCTGGCCGCTTGGTGCGTCTTTCACAACCGCGCAGGCGCGCACCTGGGTCACAGGCACGGCGATAGCCGGCCGGCCGTAGACTACCGCATGTTCGCCCAATAGGATGACTTTGCCTGGAGCATAGGCAGTGGTCAAGGCGTCTCTTTCCTCGCGTTGGGATGACGACATGATGATACCTTATGAGTATCGCCCTGTCAAAGTCAGGTGCTTGCCAGATGGATATGCTCATTCTGCTCACTAACTGCAGGTATCATAGCTGTTTTCAACAATGCATCGCTTTGAGAAACGGCAAAGTGATAGTACAATGTTCCGAGAGAACGGAGGTAAAAGCCTCGTGTCTGTCGTGGACCCTGGGGCAACAACCAAGGCGCACGGGCCACCGCGGCCAATGTTGCATCACAATCCCGCCTGCCGTCGAGACTGTATCGTGAGTCAGTCGAACGGTGTGGCGGGCTTGCTTTTTCTGGCCGTTTGGCTTGCCCGACGAGATGTGCTAGCGGCTCAACAGAGCTGAGCTTGCCGGTTAGTACGACTAGAGTGCCAGGTAAACAGTGGAAACGAAGATTAGGAGTAACCGTTTGAACACGAGGAAGGCGCGATGGTGAAACTACTGGAGAACCTGTTTCGTTCGTTTTTGAAGATGGACAAGCAGACAAAGAGTCTGCAGGATGACAGCGAATCGGGAAACGCGGAGGGGGTATATACCAAACATCTTGGTACGGTAATCCAAGCCGAGAAAACGAAGATAGCTGAACGCAGAGTTAAGGCCGCGCGTGAGTTTGAAGCAACTGTCACAGCGAAAGATGCTTCTGAAGACAAATCGAGCGAGGGCCTGACCGAATCGCAAAAGAAGTATAAGGAGTTGCTCGCACTGCCACCTGAAACGCGACCATCAGTTGGTCTAGCGTTCTCCGGTGGTGGCATCCGCTCGGCAACGTTCAATTTGGGCTTGGTGCAGGGCCTTGCGAAATACGGGTTCTTGCCGTGGTTTGATTACCTGACCAGTGTTTCTGGTGGAGGCCTCACCGCCGCGTGCATGACCACTCTGCTCTCTTCGGACAAGAAAGATGACAGTGGGAAAAGGAAGTATTACCACTTTAATACGCAATGGGACTATTTCCCTTTCAATCCAGAGGTTAAGGTATTTGACAGCGAGGGAGTAGCCCACGTAGGGGAACCGACCGGTGAAATCGGGCCTCGTTTGAAGAAGGGCACCAACGCCCAGTTGGCCTACTTGCGGGATAGGGGGAATTGGATCATTCCACGTATGGGGTGGGCTACCCGGGATATGCTAAGGGGGATAGGTACGCTCCTGGTGAGGCCCAGTTATACTGTATTCATCTTCTTTCTCGTTCTTTTGGCGTTTTCAGCCTTTCACTACGGACTAACCACAGCTTTGACGTCCCGCATCATGAGCACGACCGGTCTTAACTCGCTTGGCAAAGCCGTTCTAATCCCGACAAGCACATATTCATGGACGACATTCGCTGTCGGGTTTGCGTTTTCATTCCTGATTGGGTCGATTCTCAGATTATTCTACAGAAATGATCCGACCAGAAAAGATAAGCTGCGACCCTGGAAGTCGCCTAGAGAAGACATCAACAAAGAAACCTATCTTGCTATAGATGGTCTACGCATATTTGCTGGGGTTTCCTTTTTGGTATTGTTCCTATTGACGCTTTGGCTATGGGTCAGGCAGTATCGAATGCTGCCGCAACCGGGGACCGCTCTGTCCCATTTTTATTGGGCCTGGAGTCCTTTGTTCGTTTTGTTTGCCCTCGCCGCCGGCTGGTTTGTCTTGAAGTACACTAAAGACTATTCGTGGGTGAAGAGGAGGGTGCCGGAACAGTTGCGTTTTGACACCCTGGTTATGTATACAGTTTTGGGGCTTTTCACATGGGTGATGACTTTGCTGATCTTCTGGTTGAGATTGCAGGGTTTCCACGAGGACCAGGCTGGCCCACAAATCTTTTGGATCTGGCTGCCTGCAGTTTTCGGCCTGGGCAGCTTGATGGGGCTCGTGCTTTTCCGCAATCTCCCCCTGAGACAGCACGTGTATGCCAAAGCCGGCATACCCTACAGCCTTGGCTGGTTTGAAAGAATATGGGTCGATCGTATCCTGCAAAAAGATGCCGAGGCCCAAATAGCCGACAGGGATATCAATTTCAAACTGAGCGTCTGGTCCAGCCCTGAATTCCGGTCCATCTTCGCTACCCTGCAGGGCCTGGTTCTTTACGGCTTGATCGCTTTCCTGGTGCTTGCCTTTTTGGCCCTCCCGCACTATTTCTCGGTAAAGGCGGAGGCCGAGGGTAGCACTGTGGTCCCGCTGGCGACGGCCATCATCTCAGCGGGGTGGGCCGCATTGCTCTCTTACGTCAATCGTACGGCAGGCTTTACACCCCAGAACTTGATGGCGAAGATCATCACTCTGCCAGAAGGACTGCGCAATTATGTGCTTGGACTGTTGGTCATCGTGTTCAATTTGTCAATCATCTTTGTCATAGAATCACAGATTCACAGGTCAGCTGCATTACACCCTTACTATATTGGACTAATCGCATTGGGGCTCCTCTGGATCAGCGGCAGGTTCGCCGACTTTAACTATCTGTCTCCACACTATCTCTTTAGCGATCGCATAGCTGAAGTGTCCATGAAGACAGAAGTCGAGACCGAAGCTGGCCAGGTCAAGGTGGCGCGCGATAATCGCTTGGAGCGCCTCTGGTGGATAACTCCTAAAGGTTGCTCTGCACCATACCATATCGTTCTCACGGCTCTGAACCTCCCGGGTACCTGGCATCTGAAACCAAAGGACCGCAAGTCGGAGCCATTCATCTTCTCCAAGTACTATTGCGGGTCAGATATCACGGGTTACGTAGTAACTGACCGCTACAGAGGCGGCGCAACTCTCTATCCCAGGGCAATTGCGCTTTCTGGAGCGGCTATCTCACCCGGGTGGGGATTCCGTACTTTCTTCGCCCAAGCTTTTATGACCACGTTACTAAATGTGAGGCTCGGGTTATGGCTGACCAACCCGGAGTTATACAAGCCAGATGTGCCCCGCGCAGGCGCAAGGCCGCATGACATAGAGAGGAGAGTATTCTGGCCTACTTATCTATGGGACGAAGCCCGCGCGCAGATCAGTGAGCGGAGGCCCTTGATCAATTTAACAGACGGCGAGCATACCGGCGATGGCATTGGCCTCTATCCCCTCTTCCAACGCCGCTGCAAGGTCATCATTGCTGGGGACGCCAGCGGAGACCCAGCAGGGCACGCCCGCGGGTTATTCTGTGTCCTTCGCCAAGTGAAAGTTGACCTCGGTATTGAGGTAGATATCCACGTTGATGGCATAAAGCCTGCCGAGTACGATAGAGAGAAGAATGCTGCCAAACCGAGCGAACGTCATTTTGCGGTTGGAAAGATCACCTATCCTGCAACTTTCGACGCGGAAGGGAATAAAGTCCTTCCCAAACAAGAAGGCTGGCTGATCTATTTCGCGCCAGCGGTGACAAAACAGGACCCCGGTGCCATCTTGGGTTATTGGGAAACACATAAGATGGAATTCCCCATCCCCGCGACAGCAGACCAGTTCTTCGATGAAGAGCAATGGGAAGTCCAGCGGTGGCTTGGTGAAATCACAGTCGAGCACACTCTGCAAGACCTGAAGAGCTACTACGAAGAGAAGGTCAAGGGGGAAGATGCCCCAGTTGCTTCCGAGAAGCTCGGGTTCCTCAAAGAGCTACTGGACAACCGGCGGATTGACTTTGACGTTCTCGCAAAGCATCCCCAACTCATCGAGGAGTTTATGAATGCGCTGTACACCATCTCGACAGGTACGGGCGCAAAGGCTGAGGAAGAAGAGGGGCAGTCCGAATAGATGTTAAACAGGAAGGAATCATGGTGGGTGAACATGAGACGCTTTCAGATCTGCAATTCCTCCCACTGACCAAGGAGCGCTGGCCTGATTTTGCAGAGCTGTTTGGCGAACGCGGCGCTTGCGGTGGGTGTTGGTGCATGTGGTGGCGGCTCAAACGCTCGCAGTTTGAGCGCCAGAAGGGCGAGGCTAACAAGCAGGCGATGAAAGCAATCGTAGAGGCGGGGGAGATTCCAGGAATTCTTGCGTATGCCCAAGGCAAACCTGTTGCGTGGTGCTCGGTCGCACCACGCGAACAGTATCCAGTCCTGGGGCGATCACGGATTCTGAAGCCGGTTGATGAGACCCCAGTTTGGTCGGTCGTTTGCTTCTTTGTTGAGAAGAGCCATCGCAACAAAGGGATGAGCTTGCGGCTGCTGCGTGCTGCCGTAGAATATGTGAAGCAGCAAGGCGGCAGGGTTGTAGAAGGCTACCCGGTGGAACCGAAGAAGAAGCGAATGCCACCTGCCTTTGCTTGGACGGGCTTTGCGTCCACTTTTGAAAAGGCGGGTTTCGTTGAGTGCCTTCGGCGGTC
>Ga0111173_1075_pt1 | contig 12269 bp, 10 predicted proteins | sample DeeMarSWOR324_28_FD_80234 | JGI IMG/M metagenome (GOLD analysis project Ga0111173, IMG submission 80234) | Anaerolineae bacterium SM23_84
CATAGGTTGCCCACAATCAGCAGCGCAAACATCAGAACCAAGTACACGATGGCTTCGGGCTTGGTCAGATATGCCAGGCCGAACAGCGCACCAGCAGACATGTGGGCTGCCAGGCTCCTTTTCTCCCAGGCGAACCAGATGGCGCACAAGGCAGCATAAAGGAGAAAGAGGTAGAGTGGCTCGAGCATGGTGCCCCAGAAGATCACGGCTGCGGTCAGTGCGGGGAAAAGGGTCAGGAAGGCGGTGGCCATGAGCCCGATGCGCGCTCCGAAGAGACGTCTGGCGAGCCAGTAGAACGGCAGCAGCGTGAGCGTGCCAAACAGGACGAAAGCGATATCGCTATTCAGCTTCATGTTGTGGGTCAGCGGATACAAGAGGCCCGTCACCACCGGGAATAGTGGTGCATAGTGCACTTCGGGTCGGGTTGCTACGGCGTAGCCCTTGCTCGTGAAGAGGTTGCGGCCGGCGATCAAATAGTCTGGCTCATCCCAGCGCACGATGCGATCCACCCGGACGACGGCAACTCGTAGGAGCACTGAGACCAAGACAATGGCCAGCAGAAACCAGAATTCAGGGTTGCGAACTGCGTTGCCGATTTGGTCCTTTAGTCCCTTTGTCATCCCGCATTCCCCGTTCAGTCTAAGCGACGATGGATGATCACGTTGGGCGCATCGTGCACCGTGGCAAACTTGTGGTATTCCGGCACTGGTCGGTTGCCCCAAGGCAAATCAGGATAGGGAATGTCAATGGCCTCGTAGCTCCCTTGGGCGATGATTCGCACCATTTCGTCAGGGTAGGGGCCATCGCGGCGGTTGATGACCCATCTTGCCTGTTCGAACCGTTCGATGCGGTACGCTGACAAACCACCCGCGATATCGAGCCCGGTGTAGAAAGCGATTGGTAATTCACCGTAGTTGGCCAGTACCATGTCGCCTGGTGCGGCATGTTCCCGTAGGAATAGCACGATGCCCTCATTCGGGCCATCATAGTCATGCAGGAGTTCATAGAAGTAGTCTGCCAGGTCAGAGCGGGCTGTTCCTGCGGAAGCGATCAGTGCATCGGTCTCAGCCAGGTAGGGGCGAGGTGCTAGGGAAGCCCATTTGAACTCTCTGGTGACTGGCACCGCATACGGGAAGACATGCAAGACGTTCGTTGTGACCAGCAAGGCGATCAGTACATAACCAAGCGGCCGAGAACGCTCCAGGGCTTTGACCACCGTCAACGCCAGAAAGACCATCAGCAGCGGAACGAGTTGCACAATATAACTGAAGTACATCCAGATGAAGGTTGCTGACAGGAAGAGGAGCGTGATCGCGACTACTAGACTGTACAGCAGAGACTTGGCGAGGCTCAAGCGCCCGGCGCCTGCGAGCCCTGGCATACCCATAGGCAAACGCCAGCAACAGCGGCAAAGGAAAGACCCACCCAGTGATATACACACCGTAGTGAACCAGGTGTCCGACAAAGCGATACACATCGAAGGCAAAGCGGCCGCGGGCCCAGGCCTGAAGGTAGATGGCCCAGGGCACGACCAAGAGCGCCAGGATTCCCACAGCCAGCCCAATGCGTCTCACGTCATCCCATTGCCGGCCACTGAGGAGAAAGTGCGCCCCCAGCGCTGCTATCATGGGGACGAACGCGCCGAAGTTGCTCTGAAACAGGCAGAAGCCTGCCAGTACGAAGTAGGGCAGTGCTCGGCGTGCTTCCTCTTTTTCGAGCAGGAGCAGATAGGCATCCAGCGTGGCCACGGTGAAGAGGGCCGCGAAAGGGAAATACTTGCACTGCCGCGCGTGAAGGAGGAATGGTACGCAGAGCAACAGAAAAGTCGAAGCCAGCATGGCCACCCGCTGGTCGCGTAAGTGACGGCGCGTGCTCTGGTACAGGAGCAGGACCGTGGCTAGCCCAGCCAGCGCATAGGGCAGGCGTGCGGCGAATGTGGTTGCACCCAGAAGGGAGAATGAGAGGGCCGTCAAGAAGAACGGCAGCCAGGGGTGGTATACCCACACATAGTCTGAGGTGTATTGCACATCTTTGGGTGCCTGGCGGATCAGGTTGCGACCGTCGAAGGCGAGTGGGAGGCCATATGTGCCCAGCCTTTGCGAGAGCAAGGCCGTCTCCGCCTCGTCTTGCCATAGGTAGATATTGTCCAGGCGTGCCAGCAGGAGCACGGTGGCCGCGATCAGGAGCAGCCAGACGAATCTGGACTCGAGCCAGGACCCCAGGCTTCTGCGTGGCAGCAAGCGCTGTGACAAATCAGCCTCCTCGCTTCCTGTAGAGCACTACATTCTCTTCACCTCGGACAGTCAGGTAGTGATGCTGGCCAGGCTGCGGGCGATTCTCCCAACGAATGTCGGGATAGGGTATTTCCACGCGCTCGTACGAACCCGAGGCCACGATAGCTGCTAGCCGGTCACGGTACGGTCCATGTTTGCGATCGATCACCCAATCCGGTTGGGTATTCTCGGCCAGACCACGACCCGAAAGCCCACCCAATACTCGCAGTTCTGTGTAAAACATCAGGGGCAGGTCCTCATAGTTCACTGCAACCGTCTGTCCTGGTTGTGCATGTGCCGAAAGGTATTTCACCAGGCCCTCGTTGGGCCCCTCGTAGGAGTGGCTCAGTTCCTGAGCGTACATCCAGACGTCGGAGCGAAACCGGCCTGCCTTCGCCCATACGTCATCAAGAGCCTCGAAGGGGGGTGAGCCGGGCCACAGTTCCTGCCAGTCGATTTCTTTCACCCCAGGCACTCCGTACGGGACCACGTGTAGAGCGTTGCTCACCACGACCACGATTAGCAGAGTGTATCCAATCAGAGCCGAGCGCTCCATGAACCAGACCACCACGACCGCCAACAGGATCAACAGCAATGGAATCAAGTGTGCGAGATAGCGGAAAAACGCCCAGTCAAAGGCTGCAGCGGCGGAAAGGGACAGGATGGTCAAGACGATCTCTAAACCGACCAGGCGGCAGAATGTGGTTTGCCCAGGGCTCAGCTCGAGTCGATCTCCTTGAGAGTGGGGCACCGTATCTCGGCCAACAGACGGGCGGATGAACGCGATGAGCAGGAATGGAACTAGTACCAGGGGAAACAGCCAAGCGGTGATGTACAGAGAATGCTGGCCAATGTGTGATAGGAAGCGATCCATCTGAAAGGGTCCACCGCGATTCTGGACGCGCATCATTCTGGCCCAGGGCAGTGCAAGCAAGGCGACGAGCAGGAGCGCCATGAGGAGGCGGCGCCGCGCTCTGCGTGCGGGGCGTGACAGGACAAAGTGCAGCGCCAGGGTTATCATCGTGGGGAAGAAAGCTCCGTAGTGGCTGTGATACAAGAGAACCGCTGAAAGCACGAAATATGGAACGGCCCACTGTTCCCCTGACTGGAGGTCAGGTCGGGTCCCCTCATTGGTGAGGCGCAGGTAAGCGTCCACTGTCAGCAAGGTGAAGAATGCTGCCAAGGCATAGTAGCGGGCCTGCCGTAGCAGCAGCACAAAGGGTATGCAGAACACCAGGAGCAAAGTCGCCACACGAGCGATGCGCGTGTCCGCCATCCACCGCGAAACGAAGCCATGGAAGTAGTATATGGTCAGCAAGCCCACGAGCACGAAAGGCAGCCGAGCAGCGAAAGTAGTAACACCAAAGAGGGCGAACGACGCGGCGGTCACTCCGTACTGCAGCCAGGAGTGGTAGATCCAGATATAGTCGTCGGTGAACTCGACGAACATTTGCGGCGCTTGCTGAACCCAATGCGTGCCATCGGTAGACAACGGCAGTCCATAGGTCAGCAGGTTGCGGGAGACAATCGCTGTCTCCGCTTCGTCCTGCCACAGGTACGCGTCATCGAGCCGGCAGAAGAGCAACAGTACGGCGCTGAGCAACATGCCTGTCAGAAACAGACCGCCCCGCAGGCGGCCTGAAGCAGTCGTTCTTGTAAGCAGAGCCGCTGTCAAGGCTCCGTGCCTCCCTGGGCAGGTTCGTCAACCGATTTCAGTGTGTCTGGGGACTGTTCACCCAGAATCTGCGGCAGGTGATAGCGGCTGACGATCTGTGGTAGCGTTTTCTTGAACTGGGGGTAGCTCGCGATGTCCCACTTGGCCAGCAGATAGCGTGCCATCGTGGCCAGTGTGCTCAAGCCATAAATCACACTGTTCCTAAAGTTCACCGAAGAAGCCTCTTCGAAATAGCGTGTCGGCACGCCGATCTCCGCGATGCGGAAACCAAACGCCACTGCCTGTGCGATCACTTCCGTGTCAAACACAAAGTTGTCAGAGTTCAGCAGAAAGGGAATTGTCTCGAGCATACGCCTGCTATAGGCACGAAACCCTGTATGACACTCCGACAGGTGCTGACCCAAGGCGACATTCTCCACGAGGGTCAGAAAGCGGTTGGAGACGTATTTATACAGTGGCATGCCTCCTGCCAGAGTGCCACCAGTCAGAAAACGGGAGCCCAAGACCATGTCAGCTTCGCCCTCCTGAATGGGGCGGATCAGTTCGGGTACCAGCGTGGAGTCATACTGATAGTCTGGGTGCAGCATCACAACGATGTCTGCTCCATCCTCAAGGGCTTTGATATAGCAGGTCTTCTGGTTGCCGCCGTAGCCTTTGTTCTGGATATGGACGATGACCTCCAGTCCGAGCTGCCGCGCGATTTCAACCGTCTCGTCTTGGCTTACGTCGTCCACGAGGATGACCTTGTCCACCACATCTTTCGGAAGATCGTTATAGGTGCGTTCCAACGTCTGGGCTGCGTTGTAAGCTGGCATCACGACCACAACTCTCTCACCCATGCTCCGGCCTCCACCGCGGTCTGGACGCACAAACCTGGAATGCTTTCACGGCCGTGCCCTCAAGCTAGCAGGGCCGGCAGCGAGCACCTCGGCGGAGAGCGCTTGAATTGCAGCCAGCGTCTCCGGCCGCAGTTGGTAGCGCGCCCGTCCGTCAACGACTACGTACTGTGCTTGCTCAAAGGCGGCCAATACCTGCTGTTGTGCTGGCTCACGCCAGAAAGTATGCTGTAACTCGCTCTCTTCTCTGCTCATCACAGCCGTCACCAGTTCGGGCAGTGATCTCTCCTCAATCCCGAGGTTCGTGTACAACATCTCGCCATAGGAGTCAACAAGGAAACGTGCCTCCTGCGCTCCAGCCGGCGGCCGCGAGGCCAGGAACGTATAGTTTGGCTCGAAGACGAGAATCCTGTCAGCAGTGGTGCTGTTGTGTCTCAGGTAATCTGCTACCTCAGTATAGGCTGGGGAAGTTTGTGCCAGCATGCTCTTCATTTCAGTGTATTGACTTGCGACTGCCCCCCCAATCAGGCCCGTGAGCAGGATCGCCACGAATACAACACCCCCAAGGGGGAGGTTGCGTAGCCGTCCTGTTGCGCCAGCAAGTGACCACTCAGGCCATAGTCCCCTGTCGACCAGTCCGCCGCCGAGCAGGCTCAGTGGCACAGCTAGCTGCACGTAGTACTGTGGCCAATACGACTTGTTGAGGAGGATCAATGCCAGTGTATAGCCTGTCCACGCCAGTATGACCAGCCACCGCCTGGCTTCCGAGCGCCACAGGGCAACCAGAGCGAGCAACAGGGCCCCTGCGAATCCTGCCCGCACCGTGTGCCAAGCTGAGGCATAGTGCCAGATGTCATAGAGCCTTGCGCTCCAGCGGGTGATGCCATCCGCAGGACGGAACAGCTGAAAGAAATAGACCTGCTTGAGAAAGTCGCCTGGGCAGTGAATCAGGAAATAGGTGCTCAGCAGTGTCCAGCTCACTCCAAAGCCGGCAGCAATCAGTGCCGCTTCGCGAAATCTGCGGCGCAGCAGCGATACGGTGAGCAGGGCCAAAGCTACAAGGAGCCCGGGTGTCTTGGACAAAGCTGCAATCGCACTCAGGAAACCCGCCAGAACCGCCAGCCGTTGCCCTTGTCTATCAGCGCGAGCGCGCTCCCAAGCGGAGCAGTAGGTCAACACTGCCAAGGCAGAGAACAGGTTGAGAGGTGGCTCCAGCATGACACGGCGATCCATGCCGATGACCATTCCATCGACGCCGAGCAAAGCCGCAGCAAGCAGACCCGTTGGCCACCCCCCCAGCTTGCGCCCTATCAGGAAAACTACCGCTATGGTGCCTAAACCATAGGCAACAGAAGCATAGCGCGTGGCCATAAAGCCCACGCCGTTTCCCCACGGCACGTTGACCAGACGCAGGACTGCTGCCAGCAAGTAGATGCCAGCAGGAGGCAACGTGGCGAAGAAATCGCGATAAGGCACGTAACCCTGAAGCATGAGTTGCGCTGTGCTATCCCAAACCCCCTCGTCATAGTCCTGCAGGAACTGCAACCCTCTCTCTATTGGGAGCAGACTGTGCAAGCGCAAGAAGGCTGCCAGCGCAATGATGAGAATCAAGATCAGCACAGGAGGGAAACGCGCGGTGTCGTGCAAAGCTCCTGTCACGGGCTCTCCCAGTAGTGATCATGATGCTCTACATAGTATTCGACCGTGCGCTTCAACCCCTCCTTGAGCGGGATCCTCGGTCTCCAACCCAGGGTTTTCTGGATCTTGCTGTAGTCGGCGTAATAGTCGCCGATGTCGATGCGCTTCTTGTCTGGCGGAAATGGCACCAGACGATAGCCTCCTTCGCCGACGCCGAACTCCTGACAGATCTCAAGCAGGGCGTGGACGAACTCCAGCAAACTCACCGGAGGGGTGTTCCCTAGGTTGAAAATGCGACCATTGGCCCCGTCGTAGACGGCAGCCAAAAGCATCGCCTCAATGACATCATCGACATAATTTAGGTCTCGCACCTGCCGCCCGTCACCATAGAGCTGTATCTCTTCGTTGCTGATTGCTAGACGGATGAACCATGCCACAAAACCCTGTCGGCTGTGCTTCATCAATAGCCGCGGGCCATACGTGTTGGTGAGGCGCAGTGACACGGCCCGGACACCATACACATTGTTGTACAGGATGTGGTACCACTCGCCGGCCATCTTGTTAATGCCATTCACATCCGTAGGGTGCAGCAGATGCTTCTCATCCACAGGCAAGTACTCTGGTGCCCCATAGACCTGTCGAGTGCTGGCATGGACAATCTTAATGTCAGGGTTGTTGTAGCGGCACGCCTCAAGTATAGATAGCTGGGCGCGACAGTTGATCTCAAGGTCTGTGTAAGGGTCATGCATGCTGTCGATGTGGCTGACCTGGCCAGCGAGATTGAACAGGTAGTCGTGACTGCGCACCAGGTAGTTCATGCCATTCACGTCGCGGACATCTGCGATGTTGACCCGCAATCTGTCCTTGACAGGCTGGATGTTGAACAGGTTTCCCCCGTACTCCGGTATTAGTGAGTCCACAAGCAGCACATCGGCGCCCAGCTCAACCAGGCGCATGGCGAGGTTGCTGCCGATAAAGCCCAGTCCACCGGTAATCAGCACCTTTTTGCCTGCGAAATCGTCCTCGTAGGGGACTGTGCCTCGCCTGTGCACTGCACCGGCTGCGTGAGTCATCTGCCAAGCCTCTTCCGGAATAGGAATAGCAGGTTGGCAAACCCATCCCGCCACAGGTTCAGTTTGCTCTCCCCGATGCGTGCCTTGTAATAGATCGGCAATTCGCGTGCCCTCAGGTTCCTCTTGCTGAACGCTTCGATCTTGAGCTCCTCGGAGAAGGCCATCTCGTCGCTGGTCAGCTCAAGCTGTGGCAAGATAGAGCGTCTAAAAACCCACATTCCTGACTGGGAGTCTTTCAGCCATACAAAGAACAGCCCGAACATGGTCAGGTTCAAAACAAAGTTGCCCAGAACGCGGAGGAATGAATTGGCTTCGTCGGCCTTGTGCCCGGTGCGATCACAGGAGATAAAGTCGAGGTTCTCTTCGATCAATACATCAAGCAAGACTGGGATGAAGGCACGGGGGTAGGTCGCGTCACCATCCATAGTCACGATGATGTCGCCGCTGGCGGCGCGGAACCCGGCCTTGTACGCAGCGCCGTAGCCAGACTTCGATTCACACACCACTTTGGCTCCCATAGCAGCCGCAAACTCGGCCGTGCGATCGGTGCAGTTGTTGTCTACGACGATGACCTCATCGACCGCATCCGGCATATCAGCAAGCGTGACCTGGATCCCTTCCTCCTCGTTGTAACACGGTATCACTACCGAGACGGTATGACCTCTGTGCATGACTCTCTCTTTTCGATGCAGACTGGCTAGTGATCGCTGGACAGTGTAAGCGTAGTCACCGGCTCTGTCGTCTGCCCTCTCAACCGGTGCTGCAGCTTGCCCCACTTAAGGGCACCCCATTCCCTCACCACTCGGGGCAACACCAAGGGATTGAACAGGATATTCACCGTAAGGAAGCATTCATAGGTGCAGAAACACTTGGTGTCTCGGATGTGACTGCGAATCTCGTCTGCCCGCGGACTGTACCATAGCTTTCTAAAGTCATAGTCGACATCGCGCACATTGCCGATCTCCTTGTCAATGAGCAGTTCGCAAGGCAAGACCTGGCCTTCGCTGAACATGGCACCACCAAGGGAACCGGCATAGCATGGTATTTGGAAGCGTCGCTCGCGCACCGTCTTGGCGATGATGTGCGGTCGGACAATGCGCTTGGCGTTCAAAAAGTCGGAAAAGGGCATCTTGTAGTAGCCAGATAGGATGCGTGCCTTGTTGTCACGCTCCAGGACGGCATGCAGCTCCTCGTACTTTGTGATGTCGAAATCCTTGGCGCCTGGATCTCGCGGAGCGCCTCTCGTGAGCAGGGTGAAGACGGTATTGACCCCGACTTGGTGGGTTAGGTAGTCGTACAACTCGAGCAGGTGATCCTGGTTATAGGCTGATACGGTGATTTCTGCACAAGTGCTGAAATTGGGATAGTGCCTCTCCAGTTCGCGCAGCTCCCGATAGGTGCGCACTGCGCGATCGAACAAGCCCGGGAACTGGCGAATCGCGTCGTGCCTTTCGCCAATGTCATCTATGGAAACGTCAATGTGCAGGTCAAGGCCGGGGCAGGTATCCAGCATGTCTCTGGTTGTCTCAACCACACGTGCCGTGAGGCTGCCATTGGTTGGAATACCCACGTTCGCTGCATGGTTGTTGCGGTGGAAGATGCGCACAATCTCCGCCAGGTCCCGACGGAGGAAAGGTTCCCCGCCGGTCGGCGTGAAAAAGAGCATGTCATCCATGCTGGCGGAGACACGCTCGATCTCATCAATCGTCAATTCCCGGCTCTTGGCGCTGGGCTCGTGTTCGGCAAGCAGGCAATGCTTGCATCGCGCATTGCAAAAGTCAGTGACAAAGTACACGAAGTAGATGGGTGAGGCACCTCTCTTATAGAACATGCGGGTGCCGTACTTGAGATACCGTCTGTAGTTCACTTTCTCTCTCCCGGTCAGTACCGGTTTCCCCTGGAATAGTCCAGGACTGCCCACAACACACCCAGCCCGGACACCCATAGGTCGACTGGCAAGAACAGACAGGACTGCAACAGGAAAAGCAGACCTCTGGCCTCGTGCAGCGTATTCAGGAATGGTCCGTTTAGGATCAGAATGCCCGCATAGTCGAGCGATGTGAGCAGCGCCCAGGTCGTATGCCCCGTCCACAAGGCGATTACGGCCAGCACCGGCAGCAACCAGGCCAGCGGTACGGCCAGGATGAAGAACCAGGGCACCGACGCGTAGTACCTCTGCCCAGTGGCTCGTTCAGCGGGCTCCAACTTCTTGCGCAGCCAGGTTTTCGTCAGCCCGAAGGCGCGTTGAAAATCGGTCTTCAGCAGGCCTCTTAGGGAGTAGTGCTTAAGATGTTCCACTTCGAGGCGGCCGTCGAGCCGCACTCTGTGCCTGCCTGACAAAAGTCGCTGCCCGAATTCTATGTCTTCTGTGACGCTTGCACCGCGGTAATGGGGATCAAAGCCCCCCATTTGCTCAAAGATGTCCTTGCGGATGGCAGCGATGCTGGTGTAGAAGAGCCCAACGCCACGTTCCGCCTCGCTGCTGCTAGCAAGGCGTGTGTAAGTGTGGTGCATCCACAAGTTCTTGAACTGGCTGCTGAAATCCCTGTATCTCAAGCTCCGTCCGAGCAGGCCAACCACGCCCGCGACGCTCGGGTCCTTCAAGTTCTCGGCAATCAGGCCCAGTGTGTCCCGCTGCAACACGATGTCGGCGTCGGTAAAAAGAATGACATCTCCCCTAGCCTCGCTCGCCCCGAGGTTCTTGGCCCTCGCTGCGCCTACGTTCTGCTGCAGCTGGACGATGCGACATCCGTGTCGCGCGGCCACTTGCTCTGTGCTGTCAGTCGAGGCGTCGTCCACCACAATCACCTCATAGTCGGTATAGCTGGATTGGTGGACGGCCTGTAGGCACTCATCAAGCGTGCGGGCAGCATTATGCGCGGGAATCACGACAGAGATCATGGGCGAGTTCACCAGCCACTGGGTGCCTGGACCAGTGAATTATACACGAGTTGTGTGAAAACAAGATATCAGATCATCCCTGACAGATGAAACTTTCTTCATCACTGGTCACGAAACTGGCCCGATCCCTCGCCTTTCTGCGGTAGAACAGGTAATCCTCCACCTGCGCATCGCGGTAGTAGGCTGTTCCTAGAAGGATCTTGAAGGCGGGGAACTCATCCAGCTGGGCCAGTGATCCCGCTGGGGTCAAGGGGGTGATATCGCGTTCGACGAGCACGACGTATGCAGGTTCGGCCTTGCGCACGTCGTCCAGGAAATCTTGGCGGCGGGCTTTGAGGCGGGGGCTGCCGTCGTCGCCGACCAGCATGTACGAAAAGATGTACTTGGTGGCTGATCGGCGCTGCGCCAGGAAGTGGACCAGGGGTTCAGCACCCCAGATGAGTACTGTCTCATCTGGCTCCGTGTGTTCGCGCAGATAGGCTGCTGCGCGCAGTGTTCCCATGCGTGAGAAATCCGTTCCAATATCAAACTGCGCGTAATACTGTTCCTCGCTCATGCGCCCAGCCAGGTAGGCAGCCATCTGCCTGTAGCGAGCCAGCTGATCATAGCCCGTCCACAGCAGCAGCCCGACAAGGACGATGGCGGCGAAAAGCGTACGCATGTCCGTGTCCCGCCACGCGCTCAGCTGGGTGCGCAGCAGGTTCTTGCTTGGACCGGATACCTCTGATGCCAAGCCTGCCAGGGCTATGGCGGCCAGGATCGCGGCGGGGGCTAGTACAGGGATCCAGTGGTACTCAAACAGCTTGCCCTGTGCAAGGGTAGCCGCCAAAGTGGACACTAGGTACACAACCACCGCTCCACCCCCGCCATAGCGTTCGTGCCGCATCAGGATGCCCGACATGCCGGCAAGACTCAACCAGACCAACAGTTGCCAATGGCGCACATAGCCCATGATGACATCCAGTACTGCTAGCGGCCCCTCACCGAGTGCTAACCCGCGCGCACCTAGGTACGCCCCGGTACCGTAGTCACGCCACAATTCGATCAGCTCTCTCAGACCATGTCCGTAGAGATACAGGCCAATGGGCAACAGGCCCAGCAACCCGCCCAGGATGACAAACGTGAAGTTGCGCAACACTGGGCTCATCCTGCGCTGCTCCTGCCACATCTTGATCACCATCCATGCTAACGCAGCCAGTACGACCACCGCTGCCGTTGGTTTGAACCAGAACGCAAAGCCACCGGCCACACCAGTGAGGAACAACGCATTCTTGCTCGGGGCTCGCAGAGCACGTACTGTGCCCAGCACACTGGTTGTGAGAACTGGTACCATGAACGATTCCGGGTTGGCCACGGCATAGAAATGAATCCACAGGTAGTAGCAGAACGCGTAGATCCAGGCTGAGAGAGCGGAGATGCGGCGGTCTTGGAATACCTCGTGTGCGAGGAGGTAAATGGAGGCTCCACTGACGAGTGCGTAGAGCACATCAAAGAGGCGAATCGCGAACTCGGAACGCCCAAAGAGCGCGAAAGCCAAGCCATACGCAAGGTATACCGCTGGCGGCTTCAGGTCCAACGCATCGCGATAGGGCACGCCGCCTTTCATCATCAGGTTCGCAATGTAGGCATAGGCACCTTGGTCCCGAGTGAGCGGGTAGAGCAGCGTTGGCAAAGCAGCCACAGCTAGTGCGGCGAGCGCCGCTGTGCAGGGCAGCAACCTGACCCAATTTGGCTGTCTGTGTCCAGATTGCGTGGTCATCCCTCGCTCACCGTTGTGGCAGTCAGCAGACCTGGATCACTCTGGCGGACGCGCACGCAGCTCAGCATCATACGCTGCCGTCAGCACGTTACTGTGGTTGCGGATATGGGCGCT
>Ga0111173_1065_pt1 | contig 12234 bp, 8 predicted proteins | sample DeeMarSWOR324_28_FD_80234 | JGI IMG/M metagenome (GOLD analysis project Ga0111173, IMG submission 80234) | Anaerolineae bacterium SM23_84
TCGCAAACCATTCAGGTGATCCAAGATCCACTCGGCATTGCTGATCTCCGGCTTGCGGTCGATACTCGTGGACAGCTCCACGCCGTGTGGGGCAAGCGTAATGCCAGTGGCAAATGGGACGTCTTCTATCGGCAACTCGTGCGCCGGATAGCGTTGCCCATTATCTGCAGAGCCTAGCGGAATGGACCCACTCCTGTTCTCAACTACCTACCCCCTTGGCCGACGTGACGCTGCAAGTGGATCAGCAGTATGGAGATGTCCGCAGGATTGACGCCCTGAATGCGCGCTGCTTGTCCAAGAGTGGCTGGCTGAAAGCGCGCCAAGTGGCTGGCTGAAAGCGCGCCAACTTCTCCACCGCTTCGTTGCGCAGTCCAACGAGCTCCGCATAGTGCAATTCGGGCGGGATGCGCCATTCCTCCAGACGGCGCAGCCGTTCTACCGCTCGTTCTTGTTTCTCGATGTACCCAGCGTACTTGGCCTTGATTGTGATCTGCTCGATGGCCTCTGGCCGGAGGTCAGCCGGGCCTGGGGAAAGGGCTGCGATCAGGTCATAGCTCACTTCTGGCCGGCGCAAGAGTTGCAGAGCATTGATGTCGTTGGTCAGTGGCTCCAGGCCAAAGCTCCCCATCACTTCGTTGACGTGCTGCGAGGGAGCAAGCCATGTCTTCTCCAGGCGCTTGAATTCCCCCAGCACCTGACTTCGCTTCTGCTCCACTCGCCGATGCCTTTGCGCGCTGATCAGGCCAAGCTCATAGCCAGTCGGGCTTAGGCGCAGATCGGCATTGTCCTGGCGGAGAAGCAGGCGGTGCTCTGCGCGCGATGTCAAGATGCGATAGGGTTCGCTGATATCTTTGGTAACAATGTCATCGACGAGTACGCCTAGATAGGCCTGGTCACGACGCAGAATGATCAATGGTTTCCCCTGCACCCGTCTGGTGGCATTGATACCTGCCAGCAGGCCCTGTGATGCGGCCTCCTCATAGCCTGACGTCCCGTTGATCTGGCCAGCGTGGAACAGCCCCTCAATACGCTTTGTTTCCAGGGTGGCGGAGATCTGTGCCGGGGGCACAAAGTCGTACTCGACCGCGTAGCCGGCGCGCATGATGCGTACGTCGGCCAAAGCGGCTATGGTGCGCAGCATGGCCAATTGCACGTCTTCCGGCAGACTAGTGAAACAGCCCTGGACGTAGACCTCGCCCGTCGCAAAGCCCTCGGGCTCTAGGAAGATCTGGTGCGAGGACTTGTGCGGAAAGCGAACTACCTTCTCCTCGATGGAGGGACAGTAGCGCGGCCCCGTGCCGGCAATGAAACCTGCCGCAATCGGGGAGCGGTGGAGATTCTCGCGGATGATTTGGTGGGTCTCTTCGTTAGTCTGGGTGAGATAGCAGGGCAGTTGCAGGCGCCACTCAGTCTGTCGAGCAACTGGATAGACTGGATTCAGCCAGGGTCCCGGATCTAGGATCAGCGGGTCCGCGTCGGCGCTGGATTCGAGGCTGAAGTAGAGGGGCGTGTCACTGCCGAACTGGGGAGTCGTCTTGCTGAAATCAATGGTGCGGGCATCCACCCGTGGTGGTGTGTTGGTCTGCAGGCGACCCAACGTGAAGCCCAGCTCCCGCAGGCAGGCGGAAAGGCCCACTGCGGGGAACTCGGCCGCACGGCCAGCCGGATGCGAGTGCTCGCCGGTTAGGATGCGCCCGTTGAGGAACGTCCCTGTGGTCAGCACTACCGCTTGGCCGCGATAGACCCTGCCGGCTTGCGTCACCACACCCTGTACGCGGTCGTCGTGCACCAGCAAACGCTCCGTCAGGACCTGTGCCACGCTGAGGTTAGGGGTGCGTTCCAAGGTGTGTTTCATGGCCAGCGAGTACAAGCGCTTGTCCGCTTGAGCGCGGAGGGCGCGAACGGCGGGGCCTTTCGATAGGTTGAGCATGCGGATCTGGATGAAGGTGCGGTCGATGTTGCGCCCCATCTCTCCGCCCAAGGCATCGACCTCACACACCAGATGCCCCTTGGCTGGCCCACCAATGCTTGGGTTGCAGGGCATCTGTGCTATGAGATCTAGGTTCATCGTCAATAGGAGTGTGGATGCGCCCATGCGTGCGGCAGCCAGCGCGGCTTCACAGCCAGCATGACCAGCGCCCACTACGATGACGTCGTACAGTCTTTCAGACATCGATCCACTATTGTGTGCCAGGCACTACCGAAGGGCCGGGCCAGGATTCACTTTCCCCAGACTCTGGCAAGAGCTCAGCGGCCACGCGGTGCGGAAAGGCCCGAAACAGCCCCCAGTCACGCCAGGCGGGTGGCATGTTCTCCAGACTCTCTGCCACAGAAGTCAATTCAATGGGCAGGATCTCGACGAAGGCGGAGATGTGTTCTCTCTCATCTTTCGCTTTCAGTTCTCCACCTGTCTCGCGCAGCAGGAAGAGGTGTGACTGGAAATGCCGTGAGTGCTCTTGATACTGGAATACGAAGTCTATGACAGCCAGGAATCGCTCGATGTCAACCTCTAACCCGGTTTCCTCGCGAGCCTCCCGCTGGGCAGCATCCACCAGCTCCTCCCGCTTTTTGATGCTGCCAGAGGGCACGCGCAGCGTCCCGGCAGGGTAGAAGTCCTTGGTGTGAAGGATGAGGTGTCCGCTGGTGCGACAGATGAACAGGACAACTTCGCCGCGCCGCCTGGGTTGGATCCTGGTCCATAAATCATATGTGGCATGACTCACCTTCAGAATACACTGGCGACGAGCAGGGGCGCCGTACAATGCGCTCAGCTCTGCAATCTCCGGGTCTCTATTTTGGACCTCTACATCATCGTCGGCCGTTTTCATCGGCGGCATTATATCACACACGAATGTCGGCCGCAATCGCTAGCTGGCTTGTCCTGGGCTAGACAGAAGCAGCAGGCCGGGGAAACTCCCCGGCCTGCCAGAGCGACAATGGACTGCAGTGGCCCTGGGGCGTGGTGCGGCCCAGAGGCTGGCTGTCCCGTATTGTGGGGAATAAGGATGTTGCCCTTCGTGTACCTGCTAGTAGGTGCCCCTAATGAGGCCCAGCAGGCCTGCACCGACCGCACGCGCTCCGCCGAATATGATGTCGATGATACCCCGTGCGATCACCATTGCGATCCAACCGATGACCACCACGCCGATTGCAGCGCCGAGGCTGAGGTCCAGCCCCTCACGGACGGCCAGTATACCAGCGGCTAGGGCAAGGAGCCAGCCAGCAAATGCAGCCATCCAACCGATGCACGGGACAATGCCGAAAACGCCGAGGATATTGGGCGCGCTAGCATAGCCAATTACACGCACCATGCCTTCCAGCGTGCCCTTGCCGCCGAAGACTGACATGCCGACGAAGTAGGTGACAACGCTCCACACTACCCAGCCTACCAGCCCGCTCACCACCGAGACGATGAAGCTCGTCACAGGATTGTCGGCGAAAATGGCGGACCCAAGGGCTGACAGCAGCGTGGTCACCACGACGATGATGGCTGCCTCAGTGGTAGCTTGGGGATCCGATTCGATCTCCTTAAAGACCGTGAAATCCAACCGGATGATGCGCAAGACTCGATCAATCATTCTGTCCCCCATTCTTCTGCACTGCGCGCGAGTTCGTGAGCTCTCCTCCGGAGCCTTACAGGACGAAAGGGCTCCGGACCGCCTGCGTGAAGCCTGGCTAAGCCGGCAGGGGAAGTGCGCCTCATCGTGACCAGGCCGCACACAGCCCAAAGGTAAGCAGAGCTGCTCCGCCGAATAGGGTGCCGATGACTGCGGTGACGATGAAAAGTGCTATCCCACCTATCATCACCACGATGATAGCCTGACCTGTATCCACCTCCAAACCTTCGGAGACGGCCATGATCCCTGCCACAAGGGAGAGGATCAGGCCCGCCAAGCCAGCCAGAGCTCCAAAGCAAGGGATAAAGTCGAGGACGCCCAGAGCTCGCGGAGCGGTGGCATAGCCCAGCACGCGCAACATGGTCGCCAACGTTGCGCCACTCTGGTAGAGGATCTTACCTACGTAGTAAGTGACCGTGGACCAGACCAACCAGCCTACGAGCCCGCTGACGAAGCTCATCGCAAAGGCTGCCGCAACACTCAGAGGTGCATCTGACCTCAAGGCGGTGCCAATAGCTGACAAAAGGCTGACCAATACAACGACAATACCTGCCTCAAGGGTCGCGTTGGGATCTCGCTCGATGTCCTCGAACACCGAAAAGTCGAGCTTGACAATGCGGAGAATGCGGTCGATCATCGGAGGCCCTCCTTTGGCTTCATTTCAATGAATTCTAGCAGCTTTTTGGAGCCTGTCAAGTGTTGTTGACAGAGAGCACTGGTTGGCTGCTCAGTCCTTGTCGCCGCCGGTCGATTACCGTATAATCAAGGAAGCAGTCGATGACCTCTTTGCGTGCTGGCAATGGAAGACCACAACCCACACGCATCACCATGCCGTGACGCCGGAGACTACTGAAATGGTTGGCAAACTGAAGATCATGCCCATCGGCGGCCTGGGCGAAGTTGGGAAGAACATGATGAGTATCGAATACGGCCGCAGCATTATCATTATCGATGCCGGTATGATGTTCCCTGAACTGGACATGCTTGGGATTGACTACATCATCCCCGATTGGGGATATCTGCGCGATGTGAAGGATCGCGTGCGTGCGATTCTCATTACCCACGGTCATCAGGACCATATCGGCGCGCTACCACACTTTGTGCGAGAGTTCAACGTACCCGTCTACGCCACGCGCCTGACTCGAGGTCTCATTGAGATCAAGCTGAAACATGACCACCTGCTGGACCGGACGGCCTTGTATACCTATTCCCCAGGTGATATCATCGAGATTGGCCCCTTCACCATCGAGCCATATCATGTCTGTCACTCGATACCTGACACGGTGGGGCTGGGCATCAATACCCCTGCGGGCTTGATCGTGCACAGTGGTGATTTCAAGCTGGATCACACACCAGCTGATGGCTTGCCCACCGACATGGCCAAGCTGGCCGAATTCAGTCGACGCGGCGTTCTGGTGCTCCTGTCGGATAGCACCAACGCTGACCAACCTGGCACAACGCCCTCGGAGGCCGTGCTCGACGATGTATTCGACCAGATCATGCGCAGGACGCCGGGTCGGCTGATCATCGCTACCTTTGCCTCGCTGATCTCACGTATCCAGCAGGCGGTGAGTGCAGCGGCACGGAACAGGCGCAAGGTCGCCATCGCTGGCAGAAGCATGGTGGAGAACGCAAAGATGGCCCGCGACCTGGGCTATCTTGATATTCCTGAGGACATGCAACTGACTCTGGAGGAGACGAAGAGCGTCCCGCCAAGTGAGGTTCTGATCATGGCAACCGGCTCTCAGGGTGAGCCCATGGGGGTACTCAACCGTCTGGCGACAGGACGGCATCCCTCGCTGCGCATCCGGAAGGGCGATACCGTTGTGCTTTCATCGCACACCATCCCCGGCAACGAGGAGATGGTTCATGGAGTTATCAACCGCCTGTTCCAGAAAGGGGCAGACGTCTTCTATAATCCCGTTGTACAAGTGCACGTCTCCGGTCATGCCAGTCAGGAAGAGCAAAAGATCCTGATTAACCTGCTTCGCCCTCGCTTCTTCGTGCCCATTCACGGGGAACTTCGGCACTTGAAGCAGCATGGCAAGCTGGCACATGAACTGGGCATCTCAGAGGAGAATATCGCGGTAGTCGAGAATGGCTACCCCTTGATCTTCCGTGATGGACGCCTGGAAATCGGCAGGCGTGTGCCCGGAGGCTACGTATTCGTCGATGGGGCGCTCGTGGGCGACACCGGGCCAGTGGTGCTGCGCGAGCGCGAAGTGCTGGGACAGAGCGGTTTTGTGACGGCGATCGTGCACTACAATCACGAGACGGGCAGGCCCGTGGGTTCGTCCCGTATCATCACTCGTGGTTTCATCTTTGTCCCCGACGCCGACGAACTGCTTTCCCATGCCCAGGACGTGATCGCCTCTGCGGCTGTGGTTCAGCCGGGAACCTCACCGGCAGATGTGGAGGAACGGGTAGAGAGGGCGTTATCTGACTTTCTCTACCAGGAGACTCGACGTAAGCCGGTTGTGACGGCGGCAGTGATCGCGGAGTAGACTGGACATATTGCTGCGGGCAGACGCAGAGAGGCGACTGAAAACCGATAGCGCCCAAGCCTCGCTAGGCCACGGGTGTGGCCGTGACTTAACTTTTTCTGATCGTTCGTGTGATCGAATCGTCGGCACCAAGGAGAAAAGGAGCATGGAAAAGGTGAAAGGACTCGACGCATCACAGCTATGCCAGCGGACGGATCCCGAGCAGTTCAATTTCGAGACGACTGCGGATGTGGATGACTTGCAGGATCCGATCGGTCAACCGCGGGCGGTACAGGCCATGCAGTTTGGCACCGGCATTGAACGGAAGGGCTTTAACGTGTTCGCACTGGGGCCAAGCGGGATGGACAAGCGGGCTTTTGTCAGCCAGTTTTTTGCAGGCCAGGCCCAGAGCGAAGCAGTTCCCTCTGACTGGTGCTACGCGAACAATTTTGCTGAGCCGCACCGGCCGCAAGCCATAGGCCTGCCAGCAGGGATGGGAGTGCGGTTGCGGCAGGATATGGAACAACTGGTAGAAGAACTGCGTACCGCTCTGGCAGCCAGCTTCGAGAGCGAAGAGTACCAGACTCGCCGCCAAGTCATTGCTGAGGAGTTCAAGGAGCGTCAAGAGCAGGCTTTCAAGGGGCTGCAGGAGCGGGCCCAAGAGGGAGGTCTGGCCGTGCTCCGCACGCCTGCCGGACTTGCATTTGCCCCTGTGCGCGATGGAGAGGTTCTTTCAAGGGAAGAAGTAGAGAAGCTGGGGGCGGAGAAGCGGCAGCAACTGGAGCAAGAGGTGGAGACGCTCCAAGAGGAATTGCAGAAAATCCTGCGGCAGATGCCCTCGTGGCAGCGCGATATGCGCGACAAGATGAGGGAATTGGACCGCGAGGTCGCGACCTTGGCCGTTGGCGGTCTGATGGATGAGCTCCGCGAGAGGTACTCCGATTATGATAGAGTCGCCAAGTATCTGGACGATGTACGCAAGGACGTGGTTGAGAACGCCAGTGAGTTCTTCCCTTCAGAACAGGATCCTTCCACTGTGCTCAGCGCTCTGTTGGGGGGTGCTGGCGCGCAGCGAGAACCTGGCGGTCCGGCTTTGTTGCGCCGCTACCGGGTGAATGTCCTGGTCGATCACAGTTCTTCGGAAGGAGCGCCGGTGGTCTACGAGGACAATCCAACCTACCAGAACCTGATTGGCCGAGTTGAACATATGGCGCAGATGGGAGCACTGGTGACCGATTTCAACCTGGTCAAGGCCGGCGCACTGCACCGTGCCAACGGAGGGTACCTGATGCTAGATGCCAGAGAACTGCTGCTGCAGCCCTACGCGTGGGACGGACTGAAGCGTGCTCTTCAATCGGGGCAGCTCCGCATCGAGTCACTTGGCCAAATGCTCAGTTTGGTCAGCACGGTTTCCCTGGAGCCGGAACCGATTGCGCTTGATGTGAAGGTAGCCCTACTGGGCGAGCCAATGCTGTACTATTTGCTCTGGCAGTTGGATCCCGACTTTGCTGATCTCTTCAAGGTGGCAGCTGACCTGGAAGAGCGGATGGAGCGCAGCCCAGAGAATCAGCTGCTGTACGCTCGATTGATTGCCACACTGGCGCGCCGACACGATCTGCGGCCCTTCGATCGCGGGGCGGTGGCGCGCGTCATTGAGCACAGTGCCAGGGTGGCTGGAGATGCCGCCAAGCTATCAACGCACATGCGAAGCATCTCAGATCTGCTGCAGGAGGCGGACTACCAGGCCGGGGAAGCGGGGAGCGAGGTGGTGACCGCTGACGCTGTCCAGCATGCGATCGATGCTCAGATCTACCGTTCTGACCGCTTGCGGGAGCGGGCACAGGAAGCAATCCTGCGCGATACACTCTTGATTGATACGGAGGGCGAAGCGATTGGGCAGGTGAATGGGCTGTCGGTGGCTCAGTTGGGTAGCTTCGCGTTTGGTCGTCCAACCCGTATAACGGCACAGGTGCGGATGGGAAAGGGTGAGGTCGTGGACATTGAGCGTGAGGTAGAGCTGGGTGGGCCGATTCACTCCAAGGGGGTGTTGATTCTCTCTGGCTTTCTGGGTGGCCGCTATGCTGCCGAACGCCCGCTATCGCTGTCAGCCAGCCTGGTCTTTGAGCAGTCCTACAGTGGCGTGGAAGGCGACAGCGCGTCATCCGCCGAACTGTACGCGCTGCTTTCGGCCATTGCTGAGGTTCCCCTCAGGCAATCGCTGGCGGTAACCGGCTCCGTGAACCAACGCGGCCAGGTACAGGCCATCGGTGGCGTCAATGAGAAGATCGAGGGTTTCTTTGACGTCTGCCGGGCACGGGGGTTGACTGGTGAGCAGGGAGTGCTGATCCCGGCGGCGAACGTCAAGCATCTGATGCTGCGACAGGATGTGGTGGACGCAGTCGCTGCGGGACAGTTTCAGGTCTACCCTGTCGAGTTCATCGACCAAGGTATCGAGATCCTTACCGGCGTACCGGCAGGAGAGCGCGACGAGGGGGGGCACTACGCCGAAGGTACCGTCAACTATCTGGTCGAAAAGCGACTGGCTCAACTGGCCGAGAAACGCGCCGAGTTCAGTCCTGCTGCGGGGGAGGGTGAGGTGTGAGCAATGAGGAGCACGATCTAGTAGTTCGGCGTATTCTGGTAGCCCTGGATGCCTCGCCCCACAGCGTGGCTGCCCTAGAGGCTGCTGCCGAACTTGCGGCTCGCCTACAAGCTGAAGTGCTGGGCTTGTACGTGGAGGACGTTAACCTGCTGCGTTTGGCTGAGCTGCCGTTCACGAAGGAGGTGTGCCTTCCAACAACTGCTCGCCGGCAACTGGGTGTTCGGGACATTGAGCGGCAGTTCCGGGCACAAGCTGCACGGATGCGCCGCACCCTCGCGCGGCACGCTGATCGCGTGCATGTGCGCTGGTCGTTCCAAGTGAGCCGAGGCGTTATCTCAAGGGAGCTGCTGACAGCTGCGGGCGAAGTGGACCTGATCTCGCTGGGAAGAGCCGGTAGATCGGTCGGCGAAGGCGGGCTGGGCTCCACTGCTCGCGTGGTGTGCGCTGAGGCACCCTGCCTCACCCTGATCATGCAGCAGGGCGAGCACCTGAGCCTCCCGGTTGTGGTGGTGTATGACGGCTCGCCGCTCGCACAGAAGGCGCTCGCTGCCGCGACAGCTCTGATACGGGGCCTGGACAGCCATCTCATTGTGTTCCTCCTGGCGGCCAAGACAGAGAGAGCTGAAGCCATGAAGGTGCAGGTTTCGCAGTGGCTGCGTGATCGAGAGCTCATCGCGCGTTACCACGTTCTGGCGGAATCGAGCATACATAGGCTGGCACGCCTCACGCAGATGGAACGGGGTGGCACCTTGGTTGTGCCTGCCGAGAGCCCTCTCCTGCGTTGTGAAGCGCTGATTGAGTTGCTGGATAAGGTGCAGGTTCCAGTGCTTCTGGTGCGGTAGGGAGTAGGTCCATTGCCTGAAATTGGCTTCGATGGAGCCCCAGGCAACGGTGCATGAGGCAACCGTGGGCCTCCCGCATGGTACTGTCTCGTGCCTGAGCTGTTGGCAGACACGCAAGATCGGCGGGCCGACAACAGGCGGGAAGCCACTGGCGTCCCGCAGCGGTGCGATCGTTAACGAATTCTGATGAGGGTGAGCGGCCGCACAACGCACAACGATGCAGTGACAATCCAGTCTCGTAATCCCCTGCCGCCTTGCGGCAGCTAGGACTTTTCAGCATCCAGCTCCCTAGATTGGCTGACCGTGATGCCGAGAACCTTGCCATGGGTTGCTAGACGTGGGATCTGAAGCGACCGTAGTTCTCACCTATGACCCACGTTGGAGTTACACCCCGCAAGATCATACGCCATTTTGGGCAAGTCTAGACACTGTTGACTACGTCGCTGCGTTGCTAGAAGAGACAGAGAACACCGTCCTGGTTGTCCAGACTGACGCTTCTCTTGAGTCCAGACTCAAGGACATCGTCCGCAAGCACGCCATGCCCTTGGTGTTCTGGCTCAATGAATTCATGCCCACCGAGTCGGGCAGAGATGCATTCACTGTCCGCGTCATCGAGAAGCTAAGAATGATGCACACCGGGCCAAGCTCTAGAGCATTGGCCATGGGTCTGGACAAAGAGGCCACAAAGGCGCTGTTCAGGAGATTGGGGCTGCCTACCCCTGAATCCTACGTGGTCTATCCTGGTGACTGTTCAGCTGTTGGCCAGGCGCATCCTTGGCCCGGGTTTTCTATCATAAAACCATTGCTGCAAGGCAACAGCAGGGGACTGGATGAATCCTGCGTGGTTGCCGCTGATGATAGACAGGCGATACGGCGACGAGTTGAGCAGGTTCACCGCGAATTCGATGAACCTGCTCTTGTAGAGAGGTACATCGGAGGGCAGAACGAAAGAGAATTCACTGTGCCCATGCTTATCTCGCATGTCGGAGGCACAGCGGCACTGCCAATCACAGAGATTGACCTTTCACAGTTACCGGTGGCGCAGGGAAGGTTCCGGTTCTTGACGAATGACATAAAGGACGAGAAGTACTACCTGAAGATACCGGCAGACCTTCCAGCTCGAGCGATGGTGCAGTTATACTCCGACGTTGGGATGATCATCAAACAGATGGGCTGCCGAGATATGACCAGAGTTGATGTAAGAGGCGACTCCACTGGTCTGTACTACATTGAAGTGAACGCCAATCCGGGCAAGAACAGGTTCAGCTACTTGACAACCTCTGCATACCATCTTGGCCTCGAGTATGCAGAGATTATCGCGCACATTCCCTTTCAGGCCATGCTGAAGTACCGGTTGGAGCCGTCGAGACAGCTGCGCCGGCTGGTCGAACCTGTCGAGGCCTTGTTTGAGGCAGGGTTTGCGTCTGACGCGAAGTCTCAGACGCTGGGCTGATGGACTGAGACTCCGGGCGAAGGGCAGGAGCTGCAAGGCACTAACCCCTGGTTGGAGGTACCTAGAGCGATGCTAACAACGCTGACCGGTATCAAGGTCTTGGATCTGTCTAGAATGCTGCCTGGGCCTTTCTGCTCGATGATCCTCGCTGACCTGGGGGCAGAGGTCATCAAGGTGGAAAGCCACCTGGTGGGAGATCTCATGCGACGTGCTCCTCCGTATGTTGGCGAGGAGAGCTGTTACTTCATGAGTGTCAACCGTAACAAGAGGAGTTTGGCACTCAACCTGAAGAGGTCAGAAGGGCGCGAGATCTTTCTGCAGCTGGCCCAAACGTCTGATGTGATCATCGAGGGATTTCAGCCTGGCCACGCGAAACGCTTGGGCATTGCCTACGACGACATCCAGTCCCGCAATCCTGACATCGTGTATTGTTCGATTTCTGGCTACGGTCAAGAGGGACCGTATGGAGACCGGGCCGGTCACAACATCAACTATGTGGCGCTGGCAGGCATGCTCGACTTGAGCGGGGCGCCTGGTGCCGCGCCCGCCGTCCCCGGTGTGCAGACCGCGGATATTGGTGGCGCCCTTTTCGCTGCGATAGGGATCCTGTCCGCTTTGGTTGCCAGAAGCCGCAATGGGACTGGGACGTACATTGATGCAAGCCTCTTTCATTCGACCCTATCCATGATGACCTTCTCAGCAGCGACCCTGATCAGCTCGGAAGCACCAGATCCATGCTACAACGTCTATCAAACCAAGGACGATCGATACATGGCCTTGGGGGCGCTCGAGGGTGTGTGGTGGGGCGATTTCTGTGAGGCGATCGGCCGGGAGGACTTGATCGCGGCGCAATTCCCGCCGGAGGGGCAGCGGGAGTCGGTGATCGCAGAGTTGCGGCGCATCTTCGCAGAGCGCACCCAGGAAGAGTGGGTCGATTTCTTCGCTGACAAGAACCTATGTTGCGAGCCGGTCAATACGCTGCAAGAGGCGCTCACTCTCCCGGTGGTCAAGGACCGGGGTATTCTGTGGGACGTCGAGCACCCTGCGGCTGGGCGTTTGCAGCAAATAGGGTCGCCCTTGCGCAGCTCAGCTCAGAGTTCGCAACAGATCAAGCCGCCGCCCCTGCTCGGGCAACACACGGTCGAGATCTTGCAGAGCTTGGGCTACGACGATGAAGAAATCCAGCGACTTCGAGCCAAGCGAGTGGTCGCCACCGCCCAGGGGGGTGCCGGCGGTG
>Ga0111173_1059_pt1 | contig 12115 bp, 12 predicted proteins | sample DeeMarSWOR324_28_FD_80234 | JGI IMG/M metagenome (GOLD analysis project Ga0111173, IMG submission 80234) | Anaerolineae bacterium SM23_84
TCCATCTTCAGAGAGGCGACGAGGGCAGCAAAGCGGCACGCTTCTTGGGGTGGGCCAGCTAGCCTCTGAGCGAGATAGGCGGCGAAGCACGTGTCGCCCCTTCCTGTTCTTCCCCTGATCTCCCTGGCTGTGAAAGGCGCTTCATGATGCTCGCCCCCGGCACAGACCAGGACCCCTTGTGCGTGGGTGACAACGACTTCGCGAACTCCGTAACCCGCCAGCACCGCTGCCGCTTGCCTCAGGTCGGTGTGGTCAGTCAGGACCTCGGCCTCCGCACTGTCCACTTTGAGAAAGTCAACGTAATTGAGTCCCTCCGCCTTTTCCGGCCAGTCCCTGAACACCAGCTCGTCCCCTTCTCTCACCCTCACAAAGCCCTGGGCGTCCAAGGCAACGGCTCCCTTCTCGGCAGCTGCGCGTACGAATGTCAGATCGACCTCGCCAGCCATAATTGGTCCGATCAACCAGATACTGGCCCGGATATCGGGGACGTCCTTCACATGAATGGGCCCTGCAAAGCCTAGCGGCTTGGTGTGGCGCCGATCCATGTCCTCCGTGAAGTAGGTGTTCTCGATGCCAGAGGTTTCAGCCGCCGGTTGGGCGAAGACGATGATCCCTTCGTCCTCTAGCTCATCCAGTCTGGGAAAATCGTCTTGCGCGAGCCTGGTCACGACTGCCACGCGCAGTCCCAGGCGTTGCATCGCTATCGCACCGTAGTATACCGATCCGCCGGAGGCCACTGTCTCTTCGCCGCCAACGATGATCTTGTCCTTGGCAAAGTGACCGATCACAACGGCATCAAATGCGCGGGCTTTTTCTTCGACCAACATGCTGTCACCCAGGCAGTCCGCTTGCGGCACGACTTGATCCAAACGGAAGACCGAAATCCCCCTTCCCCAGCCCTCGCCAGGACAGGAGGCCATCACGTCATCCAGCGTACCTGCGCCGGATCAGCTCCTCAACCTCACTCATCTGTCCGCGGAAAGGCCCCTCGGCCTCCATCTTCAGGCTGGCTACCGCCGCTGCCCACACCGTCGCTTCTTCGGGAGGCGCTGTCAAGCGCTTGGAGACATAGGCGGCGATGGTGGTATCGCCCCGACCGCTGCGGCCGACCAACTCCCTGGGGAAGAAGGCTGCCTCGTAGAACTGGTCCCCAGCATAGACCAACACGCCGTCGCGATGGGTCAGCACTATTTCACTTGGCCCCAGGTCAGCGATCGTCTTTGCCGCCACGTGAATGTCCGACACGCCCGTCAGCAGCTCGGCCTCGACGGCATCGGTCTTTAGCACATCGAGATGAGACAGCACGCGCTCCCCTTCCGGCCACGGCTCAGCGACGAGCAGCCCTTCGCGGTTCACGCGCAGAAAGCTCTGAATGTCGGCAGCCAGAAGAGTCTCCTTCCGGGCCAGCGCTTCAATCACTTCCGGACCCACCTCGCGGCGCATGGACGCGCCGATCAGGAAGGCCCGTGCATCCACAGGTTGAATCTCTTCGGGTGTGAAGGGCCCCGCCATGCTGGTGACGTGGATCGTCCGCTGGTCGATATCGGAGGTAGGATACACCAGGCGCAAGCAGGTAGACTTGGGGGTCACACGGGCAAACACGTCCACGCCCAGCCGCCGGAGTCCCTCTACCACATGAAAGTCCTCTTCAGCGAGTCTTGTGACCACGGCGACCTTCAGCCCCATCCTGGTGGCTACGTTCGCCCCGTAGTTGCAGGCGCCGCCGTCTACGACTCTTGTGCCAGAGGGCGAGACGATCGTGTCCTTGGTGTAGTGCCCTACAAAGGCAACGTCGTATGTCGTCATGAGGCTCGGCGCCCCGTCAAGCGGAGATCACACGGCAGTGCGTCATCGGCAGGCGTACCTTGACTCTGTCCCCCTTGCTGAAACGAACCTTCCCATCCGTCTGCACCCTGACTTCTAGCGCCTCACCCACCAGGACACGATAGTCGATTTTGTCACCCAGGTACGTCAGCTTGCTAATGGTACCGTCAAAGACATTCTGCACCTGGTCAGAATCAGCGGGGAGAAGCTCGATATCGTTGGGCCGGATAAAGACCAGTTGGTCTTCCCCGGCTCGTGTTCCCTCATCGGCAGGAACCATCAGCTGCACTCGATCGACCGACAGGGCCGCCCGCCCGCTCTCAACCGACGCCACTGTGCCCAGCATGAAGTTGGACAAGCCGATGAAGTCGGCTACGAACTTGGAGCGGGGACATTCGTAGATCTCATCAGGCGTGCCAACCTGCTCAATCTGGCCGGCGTTCATGACAGCCACCCGGTCTGACATGGCCAGCGCTTCTGCCTGGTCGTGGGTCACATACACGGCGGTGATCCCCAGGCGGTTGATCAGGTCCCTGATCTCAAAGCGCATCTCCTCACGCAGTTTGGCATCGAGGTTCGACAGAGGTTCGTCCAGCAGGAGCACTTTGGGGTGGTAGACCAAAGCGCGCGCCAAGCCCACGCGCTGTTGCTGTCCACCTGAAAGCTGTCGTGGGTAGTGCTCCGCGTAGGTTTCCATGCGGATGAGCCGCAGGGTGTCCATCACCATCTCGCGCCGCCGCGGCTTGGGCATGTCGCGGATCATGAGCGGAAAGCCAACGTTGTCGAAAACGGTCATGTGCGGAAACAGTGCAAAGTTCTGGAACACCATGCCCAGCTCGCGATTGTGCGTAGGCACGTCGGTCACGTCCACTCCGTCGATGAACACTCGCCCTTCGTCCGGCGTGACTTGCCCGGTGATGCAGCGCAGGGCTGTCGTTTTCCCACAGCCAGAAGGACCTAGCAGCGTCATCAGTTCCCCGCGGTGTATATTGAGGTTGATGTTGTCGTTGGCTACGATGCGACCATAGAGCTTGGTGATGTCGTGCAACTCGATCATGTTGTCCGTCATGCTAGACTCCCTTGAACCCCCCCACCAGTTTCTCTGGCGCCACCTGTCGCTGAATCAGGAACAGCACCAGGAGGGATGGGATAACCAGCAGGATGCTCATCGCGCTGGTCACCTCCCAGTACCCCTCTCCCAACGCGATGTAGGTGCGTACGGGCAGTGTGACGGTGTCCTTGCCATAGGTCATCAACGTGAGGGTAAACTCATTGTAGGAGGTAGTGAAAGTGAAGATCATCGAAGACAGGATGCCCGGCAGAATGAGCGGCACGATGACGTGCAGAAAGGTGCGCCAGGGGTTGGCCCCGCACACCGCAGACGCCTCCAGCACGCGCTCGTCCAAGCCCTCAAAGGTGGTGGAAAGCACCAGGATAGCATAGGGCGCACAGACCGCCACGTGAGCCAGTGCTACGCCAAAGTGGGTATTGATGAGATGAGTCCGATAAAAGATCTGCGCCACCCCCAGCCCGTAGGCGATAGGCGGGATCATGCGCGGCAGCAGAATCATCGACATCAGCAGTTCTTTGCCCGGAATCTTGCGCCGACCGAATGCCCATCCTGTAGGGATACCGATCAGCGTGCTCATAATCACTGCGAGCCCAGCGATAATCAGCGTGTTCTTGCTGATCTCGGGGATATTCGTGACCTCAACGGCAAAACGGTACCAGTGCGTGGTGAGTTCTGGCGGCAACCACAACCGCCCGAACCATCCCCTGCCCACGGACTTGAGCAAGATCATCAGGAAAGGCATGTAGATCAGCAACGAGAAACACAACAAAAAGACGTACACCAGCGACTTGCGAGCACGCCACAGCGCCTGGAGGTATTGGCGAAGGACCGTCATGTCGATGGTCTCCTCAGGATGCGCATATAGATCGTCAGGTAGGCCACCTGGAGCCCAGCCATGATCATTGCTCTGGCGCTCGCTGCTGACCACCGTGCGGGTGTGAGGTTTATTTGCCGGTAAATCTCCACCGATAGCGGGCGGTAGTTCCCACCAGCGACCAACGGAATGCTAAAGGCCCCAAAGGCGGCCATGAAAGTCAGCACAGAGCCAGCCAGGATGCCAGGCATGATCAGCGGGATGATCACGTGCCGCAGCACTTGCCAGCGGTTGGCACCGCTTACGGCAGCCGCTTCCTCAAGGGCCGGGTCGAGCGCCTCCAGCGTGGACAGTGTCGTCACGGCAGTGAACGGGAAGTACAGCCACGTGTAGAATAGGACGAGACCAGGGATAGTGTAATTGATGCTGACGGGCTCCGTGACGAACGGAATGAACCGCAACAGCGCCAGATTCACCCAGCCCCGTGAGCCGAACAGCAACAATAGCCCCAGTGCACCGATCAGCCCCGGCACCACTCTAGGAATCAGCATGGCTAGACGGAAAAAGCCATGCCCCCGCATTTTCCGGCGCAGCACCAGGCTCAGCGGTACGCTGAACAGGATAGAGCAGATGGTGGCCGAGATGGAGAGCACAAAGGTCAGCACGATGACCCCTTGAGCTCGCGCCTCCCCCAGGAACGTCGAATAGTGCCCCAGCGTCCACCCTGCCTGCTCACCCTCTGGTCGCAAGCTGCGCACCAGTGTGACCATCATTGGGTAGAAGAACAGACCGAAGAATCCGGCCAGCCCTGGCAGCAGCATCAGCAGCGTGACCAGGCCGGAGCGAACCCCTGAACTACGTTTCATGCCATCACACCCGCCATGTCTAATACACAGGGGAGGCCGACTACGACACGAGACATCTTGAGCCAGCCTCCCCTGAGGCAAACATGCAGCCGCAGTTCCCCTCTATTGCCCGCTAGGGAACGAGCAGCTCGGGGCCTTGCTCCTTGATGAAGTTCTTGACGTCACTGTTGCCGATGCGCAGTCGGGCGGGTTCCATGTCCTCCCACGCCGGAATGGTGTCCCATACCACACCGGGGATCTGGTCCCAGATGTCGGTGCCCGTGTACTGCCACATGGTGGTGATCAGCCGGATTTGCTGGTCATCGGAGAGCAGGAAGTTGACCACCTCGTACACGACGGGCTTGTACTCCTCCGGGATGCCGGCTGGCACCAGCAGATAGCCATCGGAGCCAGCGGCCATGCCCTCCGACAAGAAGCTGGACTTGATGGTGGGCGGCATGGTCCCCTCGTGCCGCGACCACAGCGCATAGTCCATGGCATAGAAGCTGATCCACGTATCTCCGGCGTTAAAGTCCTCGAACATGTTCGGCGGCTCTGCCGGCAGCGGCAGCTTGGCATAGGTGTAAAAGTCCTCCAGCTTCGCCCATGCGTCCTGCCATTCCGCGGTCTCCTGCAGCTCCTCCAGCGGGATCGCCTTGCCGTCCGCATCCACCATGTCCACAAAGGCGTTCAGGAAACTGTAGGGGATGCGATAGGACGAGCCGGACTTGGCGTCAGGTCGGACGATGCCGATGTGCCCCTTCCACTCTGCACGTCGGTCGTAGAACTCCTGCCAAGACGTGGGCGCGTCCTTGATGTACTCGGAGTTGTAGATCAGGGCATACTGGCTCCTCCAGTACAGCGCACCCTTGCCATCAGTGGGAGTACCCAGCACTGTTTCCAGGTAGGCCTTGGGGCACTTTTCGATGTTGGGGATGGCAGCGACCTGATCCGGGTACAGGGTCTCCAGCTCGATGCCCTCAGCCAGGGCATTGGGGATCGTCTCTGGCTTGGTGAACAGCAGATGAGAGTCGCCCTGGCCTGCTTCCCAGGCCTTCATGCGCTCCAGCAGCTCAGCCTCATTGGAGACCACATAGTTGACCGTGATGCCCAGCTGATCCGCAATGGCCGGAATCACCTGGTTTTGCCAGTACCACTGGAAGTTGGCACCAGAGTTGGTATCAATCATGGTGATCTCGGTCGGAGCTGCTGGCGGTGGCTCTGGAGTAACCTCCTGAACCACCGTCTCCTTGACGACGATGGTCTCCTTCTTGGTGATTACCTGCGGCGTCGGCGTCGCCGCAGGCGCACAGGCGCTCAAGACCATTCCCAGCGCCATTGCTAGAGCCAACATCTTCCACACTCTTCGTCGATCCATTTCTTCTCCTCCTAGAGAGAGTTCATGTGCACGTTGACTTTTCGTGACCAGTTAGCCCGCGTTCCCTTTGCCTACCGCCGAGCACCTCCTTTCCGGCCATCAACAGACCACTGACAGCCAGCTGTCTTTCACGTCACCTCAAAGTACGGTTCGAGCACTTGTATCGTCGCTGCCCTTGCCGCTGCCGCCAGTTCAGGAGCATCGCGTTCCCAGTACTCGGGGCGGAAAAGCTCGATCGAGCAGAGGCCATCGAACCGAATGCGCCTGAGCCGCAGAAGGATGTCATCCAGAGGGATCACCCCCTCGCCCGGCAGCAGACGGTGGGCGTCCTCTATGGTGTGCTTGGGCCGATCCTCCACGTCGTTGATGTGAAAGATCAGGATCTTGCTGCGCGACACTGTTTCGATCGACCGCAGCTCCGATCCTCCCGCGTAAAAGTGGCAAGTATCGATGACCAACCCCACGTTGGGGCGGTTGGCCTCCTTGACAATGTCCCAGCACTGCCCCAGGGTGGTCACTGAGCACCACGGAAAGCCCAGGAACTCAAAGGCGAGCTTGACGCCGTAGGGTTCGGCAATGGTCGCCAGTTCTCGCAGCACCCTGACCGATTCTGCCTGAATCTTCTCCCTGGTGGCGCCCCCCTCTGGAGTGGGGCTCGGTACCACCACGATTGTATCACAACCAAGCGCCTGCGCACAAGCGCATAGTTCTCGGCAGCGGGACTTGACGTCCCGGTACTCGTCCTCAGGACGAAATGTGATGAACTCGATCGAGTTGATACTGGCCGGTTGGACAGCGTGGTGCTGGAACAGTGCGTTGAGCTCTCCTATGTCGTGATGCTGAAGGTACTGGTCCATCTTCACGGCCCAGATCTCCAATGCCTTGAAACCGGCGCTGCTGGCAGCAGCGATGTCCGTCGGTAGATCCGCCTTCATCGTGGTAGCTCCGTTCAAGCCCAGTAGCATTGCCTGGCCTGTCCTTTCTAGAGGGTGGTCTGTTCGTAGGAGCGCAGCAGCTTCAAAGACTCCTCCGCAAAGCGCGAAACCTCATCTCGCCACCCGGTGGCCTTGACAGGCGTGAACGGATCAGGACCAGAGGCGCTGCATTCGACGATGATGGAACCATCAAATCCGACGTCCCCTAAAGCGCGCACTAGCCCGAGGAAGTCCGTGTGCCCGCGACCCACGGCCTGGCGATTGGAGTCAGCGGCATGGAAGAGGAAAAGCCGGTCCCCCGCGGCGAGGATCGCCGAGCGAAGATCTGCTTCTTTGATGTTCATGTGATAGGCATCCAGCAGCAGGCCCACGTTCTCACGGCCGACCTGCTCAATGAACCGCAGGCCTTCTTCCGCCGTGTTCAGCAAATGGGCCTCGTATCGATTCAGGATCTCCAGCGCAATTCGGAGGCCACTCTCCTGAGCACGCTCTGCAGTGCGGCGCACTGCCTCCACGTACACCGCCCACTCTTCACCATAGCTTGATACCGCCCTCACGCGGCCAACCGCTCCGTGGCAGCAGACGATGGGCTTGTCCAGCGCATTGGCAAAATCCAACAGTCCATAGTAGTAATCGACAGCTTGCTGGCGCAGCGCAGTGTCCGGATACGCCAGATCGACGTTCTCTGGTGTCAGAGACAGGACGTTCAACCCGTGCTCTCCGAGCACCCCGTTTACCTCAGGCGCTTCATATCATGCCAGGTCGCCGAGGGACTCAACTCCGTCATAGCCAGAAGTCGCCAACCTGGCCGCTGTCTCTGCCAGAGACCCTTCACCGAATATCCAGGTACACACACCGTAGCGCATGCGCCCGCCTGTCGCCTTTCCTCTTGCGCTCAACTCCTGCTCTGCGACCTAGGCCGCAGCGGTTTCGACTTCACTGAGCTTGACAGGGCGATTCTCCAGGTATGACTTTTTCGCTGCGTATCCTATCACCACGGGGGCGCGACCATCCATGCCGCTCACTGGAGGCGCCTTGTTTTCCTGTATGCACTCGATGAACGCCTGCAGTTCTAATATGTAAGAGTCTGTGTAGCGCTCAATGAAAAAGAACAGCGGCAGCGAAGAATGGATACCCTCTGCCGTGCTCCACTCGGCACTGTCAGGCTTGTTGTTCGAGACCTCGACCATTCCCTTGGAACCGAATACTTCCACCCGCTGATCGTAGCCATACACGGCCTGGCGACTGTTATCAATGGTGCCTATCGCGCCACTGGCGTAGCGCAAGGTAATGACCGCGGTGTCAATGTCACCCACCTCGCCGATCTTGGGATCCACCATGACGCCGCCTGCGACGTACACTTCGGTCACCTCGTCGTGAATCAGGTAGCGAGCCATGTCAAAGTCATGGATAGTCATGTCCAGAAAGATGCCTCCGGAGACTTTGACGTACTCGATAGGCGGCGGTTGAGGGTCACGGCTGGTGATGCGCACAACGTGTGGTATGCCGATGGCACCTTCGGCTACGAGATCGTGCACGCGCCTGAAGTTAGAGTCAAAACGGCGGTTGAAGCCGACCTGCAACTTCACCCCCGCTCGCCGGACGGCCGCCAGCACTTGATCAATGCGGCGCAGGTCGAAATCCAAAGGCTTCTCGCAGAATATGTGCTTTGCTGCCGCCGCGGCCTGCTCGATGATCTGAGCGTGGGTGTCAGTGCTGCTGCAGATCACCACTGCGTCTACGTCGCTATCTTCCAGGATCGTGCGGTAGTCCACGCAGGCAGCCGGGCACTGGCAATCGATCGCACACTGCTCAGCGGCCTGCTCGCGGACGTCAGCCACAGCCACGAGTTCGGCACCGGGAACGCGAAAAGCCAGGTTACGGGCGTGCAGATTCCCGATGCGGCCAGCGCCAATGAGACCGACATTCACTTTGCTCACCTTTGCTCCTCCGTCCCGACTCTCGACTCTCTATGGCTTGACCATGATCTTGCCGTGCCGCCGCTGGCCCGACTCTGCAATACCCTCCACCACGCCGTCCAGGCTATACCGCGCGGTGATGATCGGCGACAGATCGAGCCTGCCAGAGGCGACCAAACGGATGACGTTTGGGAAGGTCCCATGGCCGGAGTGGCCTTGCGAGCCGTAGAACTGGCTGCGCCGCACCTGGAAGGTCTCCAAGTACATCGGTACCCGCTGCGCTGCGCGGCCGATCTGCACGATCTTGCCGTTGATCGCCATGCTCTTCTCCATCTCCGCAACGGTCACCTGCGGAGCGCCGGCCGCTTCTATGTGAAAGTCAGCTCCCTGCCCGCCGGTTAACTCCATGATGACCTCGCCAGGATTCACCTCTCGCGGATCGAACACGTGGTCGGCCCCGACCTTCTGTGCCAACTCGCGGCGCTCGGGGGAGATCTCAAAAGCGATGATCTTCCCCGCTCCGGCGGCCTCCGCCAGTCCTACTGAGGCCAGCCCAATCGGACCCGTGCCGAAGACGGTGACATAGGCTCCAGGCCGGAATCCTCCTGCCCGCTCAAACACGGCGTTGTAGGACACGCAGGTCGGCTCCGTGAGCGCCCCCACCTCGTAGGCTTTCTCTTCGCTGCCGAAGACGTCGAGATAGTCGCTGATCTTCCAGCAGTACTTGGCACCTACGGCAATGTACTCGGCAAAGGCTCCTGGGATGGTGAAGCCGATCTCTTCCAGGTTCTCACAATGGTTGGGGAAACCATTGCGGCAGGCGGTGCAGTGGCCGCACCAGATCATCTCTTCGGCGGTGACCATGTCCCCGGGTACAAGGTCCTTCACCTCGCTGCCCACCTCCTCGATCACGCCGGAGAACTCGTGGCCCAGGATGGTAGGGAACTTGGTCAAGCCTGGATAGAGGATATAGCCCTCCTCGTCTGTCTCGTAGAAGTGGATGTCCGAGCCGCAGACGCCGCAACTCTTGACCCGGATCAATACCTCATCTGAGCGCGGGGTCGGCTTGTCTAGCTCCTGGATCACCAGACTGGGGTTGCGCCAGACATTGCTGCCCGTGATCGCTTTGCCCGTCTCGCGCTCAAAGTCCGAGAGACGATACCCCTCTCTGGGTTCCCACTCTGCATCGAGTAACAGTGCTTTCATGTTGTGACCGCGGCCTCCCTTTCCTATTTGTTGATCTGGCGAACGGACTCCCGAGCGATCCGCTCTGCCTTGCCTGTCCGGTTGCGACCGCATCCTGGCAAGCAGGGGAATCCAGTATTCTCTTCGTGGCCAGCTGTTCCATCTCCCACGAACCGCGAATGGAGGTCAATCGACCGCCATCCGATGCAGCCAGAGCGACGTCATCAATGGCAGTCACGGGAATGTCCTCAAACACCCGGAGACTTGGCTGAGCCAGGCGAATTGGTGCTACGCAGGAGGCGGTGACGCCATCCAACCGATTCTCGTGCACGGCGAATCGACCCCAATCTCCCTGCGGTCCTCAGACTTGGAGTTGAAGGGGAAAAAAGTGTGCTGCCCTGGCCCGGTGATCGCTGCCCTGCCCAGCGGACAATCCCCGCCGCAGAGGGGGCGGAGAACACGGTGAGCGCCAAGCCCAAGGTGCGGGTGTTTGGAGGTACCGGGCCAGAAGCGATGGCACTGGACACAGCTCATCTCTGTGCCGAGATGACGCATGTGCCAGGCGGTCTTTTCGTGGTTTGCAGCGTTGCGTCGCAGGACACGAGAGACGGCAGAGCACGAGACATCAGCTGCCTTGACGATGTCTTGGATGGAAACGGTCACTGAGCGTGGCCCCCTTGCACACGTGTGCAAGGGCAATGTACTCCATGTGCTGCGTTTTGTCAAGCTCCAGCGCCTGGTTTTGGCAGCAATGCAGGCCAGGGACTGGGACAATCCTGGCCGGACCTGTACTGGGCCTTGATGTGCTCAGTGATAAGAACGTGCCTCAGGCACCCGGTGACCTGAGCCACTGTAGGGGACGGCTCGCGCCCGCAGACAGCGGCTTCAAGCTCAATGCCCGCCCTCTCCTCTTTGCAGGCACAGCGCCGCAGCTGTAGCGGGAGTTGCGGTAGCCGATGAATGGAAACTCGTCGGGGTGGTAGGCATACAGCGTGTAGTCTGCCACCTCAAAGCCGTGCCGAAACAGCCTCTCGAAGTGTTCGGGGGACAGTCTGCGGATGTCGGTGGGCGTTTCAGCAGCCGCCTCAGCTTCCTTATGGCTCAAACACTGTGAGCGCAGCTCGCTGATCTCGTCCTCCCTGCCTACCTCGCGGAGGATTCCCTCGCAAGTCGTGCCGATCTGCAGAATGCTCCCCTCGTCCTGATCATTCTTGAAGCGGTCCAGGACGGCCCGGAAGCGGAGCGTGCGGATCTGATCCATCATGATCCCCCGGATCATGCGGTCGGCGGCCTTCCAGTAGCGGTATCGCTCGGGCCTCAGAGCAGAGCACCCGTCACTCACGATGAGAAAGCCATAACCCTTGCGCCATCCCCGGCCAAGCCTGTGCAAGCTCTCCACGCCGAGGTTGTCACAGACTCCCCCATCCCAGAGATGCAGCTTGGAGTAAGCTGGCTTGCCTGGCTCGGTCTGCCACCTGTGAGAGTCGGCCGCCTCGCTGCCATTCTGGCGACCGTCTCCGTGGACGTGTTGGGACCAAGAACGGTGGCGCGTGTCGAACTCGAGAGGACCGATCAGGCCAGGGAAACCAGCAGAGGCCGCCAGCGCATCGCTAAGTGGGATGTCAGTATCGTTCGTATGACCGAACACATCGTCACCCATGCGGCTGCGCTCAAATCGCCAGTTTTGCCCTGTTTCGTAGCACGTGGCGTTGATAATCCAGCGCGGGCGCTCGGGCAGCGCGGACAGGCTCGCAGTGACCCCCCAGTGCTCCTGCAGAAGCAAGGACAAGTCGTCGGCCCGGGTGTCAAAGATGCGCGAAGGCATCCTCAGCACCCGACCCATCAGTCCAAACTGCAGATCCTGTGAGGTCAGCAACTTTCGAGCTTCAGGGACCACCTTGGCCGCGAACTCCACACTGGTGGGCCAGCGGAAGCCGTTGCGCGCATACACCAGACCGGCACACAAGCTGCCGCCGGAAACGGTGGACAGGGAAGCGACTTCCTCCAGACGACCTTCCTCTGCCAGTCTGGCCAGCACGCCCAGGTGGAAAACGGTGGCTCGAAAACCACCTCCCGACAGGCTCAATCCGATGTTCATTGTGGCCATCTCTCAGGCAGGCAAGGGATCCATCGCAGTGAACGA
>Ga0111173_1125_pt1 | contig 11974 bp, 8 predicted proteins | sample DeeMarSWOR324_28_FD_80234 | JGI IMG/M metagenome (GOLD analysis project Ga0111173, IMG submission 80234) | Anaerolineae bacterium SM23_84
GGATTGAAATTGCTCGCGCCCGGCCTGGCCTGGATAATCACCAGTTCATCTTTGTAGGCACTAACCAGCTTTCGCCTCTGTGGCGTGCCGCTGGCATTTATGGCGAGGGCTCCTGTCCAATAGTTGACCTTGTTGCCGTGCACTTCGATGTATTTGCCAACCGGCGCCCGGGAGTAGGTGCCAGCACGGACATACAGAGCGTCAGCATCAGCGGCCTGGTCAAGGTCGGTGAAAACCCTATACTTGCCCTTTCCGCAGGCCCGCGTATTGGGATCATAGGTAGACGAGCCATTGACAATTCCGGGGCGGGTATCGAGAAAAATAGTATCAGCGTGATAGATTGCTGACGTCAATAATAGTAAAAGGATTGCTCTTTTTATTGCGTTAAGCCTCCATTAGGTTTTGTACCGGTCAGGTCAATCTTTGTCGCCAGTTCCCGGTCTATCTTGCCTTGGTGGCCTTCGATTAGGATGCGCCCTCCAGCGGGCTGACCGAGCTTATTGAAGGTGATAGTAATGCTCCTGCGCCTGGCCTTGATGGCGATAACAACATTGGTGTCTGTCTCGGTGCAGGTGCTCATGTGCAGGAAGTGGACTTTAGGACGAATATCCTCGCCTCGGGCCATAGTTTCCATCCGCCACAGACCACATATTTGCTTGGCGGCTCTCTGGCTATAGCTGGAGCGTTTGAACAAGGGATAGGCCTTGGCATAGATGCCACCCATTCTAAACATCCTGCCATCGAGAGCGTTACCGGGGATGGGCCAGCCAACTTTCTCCGGCTCGTCGAACTCGAACCCTTGCGCCTTTGCATCGCCGAGCTCTCCAGGAGGCAACGTAGGCTCACGCCAGTTATCCGCCCACAACTCGTATCCGCGGATGAGGACAACCTTCCAGGGATTGGAGTTGCCTGGGGTGCGCAGGCTGCGATGCATCTCCTTCTCGATTGCACCGACAGTCGGATACTTGTCAAAGGGATACTCAGCGTAGATCTCACCGTTGAGTAGAATGTTGAGCTTCTCCTTGGTCACCCTCACTTGCCAGAGCATAAACTCCCCGGATTTGAGTCGGCGGGTCTCTGTTGCCGGCTGGAGCCAGAAGCCGCAGCGAATCCTTTTGATGACTGGGTCGTAGATGGGGATTTGGGTCTCTACACGACCTGCCCTGTTGCCGTCTTCCCACCCTCCAAAGCAATAGCGGTCGGTCGCAGTTCTGTCACCTCCCGATGCGGGGTGGTTCCGGACCTCTTCCTTGTTGTGACCGGTGAGCTTGATACGGTAAAGTCCGGGCACCAGGCTGGTGCTGGGAATGTCGAAATCGGGATCTATCCCACCGATCCAGCGGACAGTGCGTTTGCGTGGCAGCAGCGCCTGCACATGGCACTGGGATGCCAGATTCTCCTCGCCCGGCCACAGGCCACCCGCCGGCAGTGTGTAAGTGTCAGCGGCACCTTCGGTTTCGAAGGTATGTATACCGGGCTTGAGAGATTCACCGTTCCTGCGTGGGGTCGTCGCAACGTTCATAAACCAGCGTTTAGAAATGCCTCCCAGCTTCAACGGACTTTGAATCGCAAAGTTCTCGGGAGTTTCATGGACGCGGTCGAAGATAATGATCACATCATCCGATCCGGCAGGGTGACTACGGACATAAACAAGCTGACGACGTACCTCAATGGCACGGTCACGATTGGGATTGCCCCGGTCAACGTAGATTGCCTTGTACATGGGGGTCGCATCCGCGTTGATGTAGGTGTAATCCTCATTGGTCTCGAATGCTTCGATATGCCCGCCCTCAGTGTAGTTGCGGTGACAGTAGTGGTTTTGACTACCTTCGAAGAAGATTTTGAGACCACCCCAGGGTCCCTGAGGCATGTCGGTGTCATAAATCTGGATGGTGTTACGTGCCAGACTTCTATGATTGTATTCAACAATCTCACGCCAGTTCGCTGAATCATAAGTATGACGGCTGGCTGCTGGGATGGCGAAATACCCCTTGCGGTAAAGTGAGAAGTGAAGATTGCCCACGTCCTGATGGCCATCGAAGAAGTCACCGCAACGAAAGTAGATGTAAGTCTGGTCGGTATCACCCCAATGGCTGCGCATAATGATTTGGCCTGAACCCTCAGCGTTGGGATTATTTCGGAATGGCTTGTGGTAAGGCGTGTAGTATGCTGTGGGAAGCTTGGCGTCCTCGGGACTGACCGGCTTGATATCGGGGTTAATGAAGAGCAGCGGCAGAAAGACGGTCCTATCAACATGAGCCCCTTTTTCCCCGCCCTCGTATGGACGACGTGGGTAGATATTGCGAAGGTACCATTGACCCACCGCATCCTTGTAAGCTCTGGTTAGAATTCCCACACTCCACCTGTCTCCATACGGGACGCTGCCGATGTCTCCGTGAGGTTCGGGAAGCCCGCCCAGACCATCTACTATAGCGGTGTGAGGGATTTCTTGGGCAAACTTCTTTAACAGACGCTGCTGCGCATAGCAACTGACAGACCAAGGATCATATTGACCTGTGCAGCCGTCCATCATCGCGTGAACCATGACCAGGCCCTCGGAGAGATACTGCGAAGCGTAGCTCACCCCGCAGGCCATGAATCCACCAGCGACGTTCCACGCAGGCAGGTAGCGCTCGACGGCATACTTGGCATGGGAGTTAAAGGTCCGCCTGGCTGCCGCCCCGTATTGTGGTACTTCCAAGAGTGCCCTCGCCGCTGCAAACCTGCTAACAAAAGGCTCGGCGCTGCCAGCGCTCCAGGGGTTTCTCCCATCATCGACATATACGGGCTTGAGCTGCTTCGCCAAGCGTTCTTCAAACTTCCTCCGCTCAGCAGCGGGGAAGGCATTTTTCTTCCAATAGGCATCACCCGCCACCAGCCAGTCGTAGATAAGTGGTGTTCCATCGACTCGCTCGCCCCACGTACTCTTTGGCTTGTAGGCTTTCTCGGCGAAGGTTTCTTCGCCGGTGAGAAGGTAGATGAGTGCTGCGTGAGTGGGAAACCACGCTGAGTACGAGTTGTCAGTGGCCACTGTTTTCTTGAGACTTTCGAGATAGGGATTCAGGGGCCCGCCCGGCTGCGCCCAGGCGATGCGCTTAGGCAGCTCCTTGGCGCTGAGTATCATCCGCGGACGCTCTCTCGGTACCATCTGTGCTGGGGCAATAACACCACGACCCAAAGCATCTGCATCAGCCCATCCAAGTGCTATGACAATTGTTACTATCAGCAAAGCAGTTGTCACCCATCTGGTAGACACTGAAATCTATCCTTATGAATTAGATATCCTGAGCACCCTTGGCGTTGCCAAGATTGACTTCGAATCGTCTCATCGCGCCCTGTCCAAGTATTCGTACGCGATGCCCGATGATCCGCAATTATAGCACTATTCTGTAAAATCTCAAGCTCTTATATACAGAGACAAATTGAATCTACCCCTACAGGATGGTCAAGAGAGGCTTAATGAAAAAGCACAATCGCACACAAATGGTTTGGCTTTCTCAGAAGAACTTGATAAAATTTTAAAATAGATTTCCAGCGTCTTTTGTGAGAAGAGCTTGCCCAATATATGCGGGCGAGGTCCGTAACATAACAGCAACTTTGTGTGAACAGACATAATAGATATAAGCGCAGAAAGAAGTTGGACCATTATACGAAAGGAAAGGAGTGTGAACAGCTATGCACTCAGGAATCAGCCGCCGTGTTCTTCTCAGGAAAACGGCACTTGGCGGCTTGGGGTTGCTTCTTTTAGACAGCAGCCGCTCAGCTTATAGTTACCAGGCGAACGAAAAGCTGAACGTCGCGCTTATTGGCGTCGGGGGACGCGGTAGGTGGTTTTTGGATACGATCCCACGTATGGAGAATGTGGTTGCTTTATGTGATGTGGACAACCGGAAGCTGACCGAAGATGTTGAAGCGGCTGAGAGCTACGAGTATCTGAATAATACGAGTATCTGAATAAAACGAAGCCAAAAAAGTATCGGGACTTCCACCGGATGCTGGATGAAATGAGAAACCAGATCGATGCGGTGATCGTGGCTACGCCAGACCACACCCACGCTGTAGCATCCGCCGCTGCGATTAAGGCTGGTAAACATGTCTTCTGCGAGAAGCCCCTCACCCGCACGGTCCACGAGTCCCGCGCCTTGCGCGAATTAGCCCGCAAGCACAAGGTGGCTACCTCCATGGGCAATCAGGGCACAGCCAGTGGACAGTTTCGCCGGGCACTCGAGCTGATCCGCGATGGTACTATCGGCCAGATCAAGGACGTGCACGTCTGGAACAATGGTGGTGGCGCGGACCGTAAAAAGCAACCCGGCCAAGAGCCTGTGCCCGACTACCTGGATTGGGACCTATGGCTTGGCCCTGCAGCCTTCCGTCCCTATCATCGCGAGTGGATGAAGCGGAATCTCTGGCGCGACTTCGGCACCTGTCAGCTCGGCAATTGGGCCTCTCACAGTGCAAATCTGGCGTTCATGGCCCTGAAGGTACACGAGCTCTGGCTCGCCAGTCCTCCTAAGGAACGGAAAGCCATAATTGGTATCGAAGCGAAGTGTTCCAGGATTAACAGGCTCTCGTTCCCGCGCTGGGAGGTGATCCAGTGGCAACTTCCCGCACGTGCTGAGTTTCCGCCGATTACCTTCACTTGGCACAACGGTCCGGCTGCAGGCTCTCGCGACCTGCTCGAAGGCCTTCTTGGCGATGGTCTTGATTGGGGTGATAAGAAAGAGAAAAAATGGGCAGACCACGCTGGCGCAATCATTGTGGGCACCAAGGGACGAATTCACACTACTGGACATAACGCTACCTTCCGCCTTTTGCCCGAATCGAAGTTCACCGGTGTCGATAAGGACAGGCCTTTGAAGGTCGATCGGTCTCACGGTCACGAGAGAGACTGGTTTATTGCATGCCGGCGCGGTCAGACGGCCTGGGCGAACTTTGATTACGCCTCCGCGCTCAACGAGTTCCTCATGCTTGGAAATGTGGCCACACAAGTCGAGGGCAAGCTCAAGTTCAACCCAGAAACAATGAAGATACTCAACAATATCCAGGCCGATGCCCTTTTATGCTCGGAATACCGTCGGGGTTGGTCTCTATGAAATGCTTCATTATGAAAATGAAAACTCACACTTACTCATTCTTGTTAGTCATCACGGTGCTTGCGTGCAGGTCATTTTCTGCGGAGAAAATACCAACGCATCAAGTCAGAAAGATTGCCGAAGCTGCACCAGCAAAAGCTCACGTTGTCCCTAAGAAACCCCGGCGACTTCTTATCTGGATTAAGCCACCGCACTTGATGGAAAAGCACCCGCACAAAGGCTACTGCATCCCTTACGCTACTGCTGCGTTCGAAACGCTGGGGCAGAAAAGCGGCGCGTTTGAGCCGGTCGTTAGCGGAGATTTGGCCAAGTATCTGCCGGAAAACATCCGGCAGTTCGATGCAATCGTGATGAACAACAGCTCCGGACCTTGGATCACGCCAACAGATGCTGACATGGCCAAGAAGGTTTTCAAGAAGCACGGCAAAAAAAAGGCTGTGGTCGAGCAGGTCTTGCGCGGGAGTCTGCTTGATTATATATCCAACGGCGGAGGCATAATGGCGATTCACTTCGCTATTGGCGCCAACCGGCACTGGCCCGGTTTTCAGCAGCTGCTTGGTGCCACGTTTACGGGACATCCCTGGAACGAAGAGGTTGGCATCACTGTGGAAGAGCCGGGGCATCCTCTCGTGGCGGCTTTTAGTGGAAAGGATTTCCGGCTTGCGGATGAGATATATCAGTATGGCGATCCTTACAATCGTAGCAATGTACGCGTGCTACTCTCGCTGGATCCGGAGCGAACAAACATGGGAGTGAAGTGGATTAGGCGCGAGGACAACGACTTAGCTCTGGCCTGGGTGAAGTCTCATGGCAAGGGCCGAATCTTTTACACGTCCTTCGGTCATCGGACGGAGCTTTTCTGGAATCCGACATTGCTTCAGTTTTACCTCGACGCCACCCAGTTTGTGACAGGCGATTTGGAGGCACCGACTACTCTCCGCTCCGACCGTCCGGTGAGGCGTGGCCCAGGCCCGACGCCACCAGAGGTCAGAGCAGCCAAGATGAAAGCCAGGAAGGTGGCACCGCCAACGGAGCAACAGATTAAACAGATTGAAGATGCCGCTCCCGAAAAAGCACCAGCTAAGCCTACAAAGCCGCGTAAGGTGCTCGTCTGGGACCACGCCTGGACGCACCTGCATAATCCATACGCTGAGAAGGCGCTGGAAATCCTTGGCCGCAAAACTGGTGTGTTTGAGGCTGTCGTCAGCGACGACCCGCTTCTTTTGCTGGGTGATCGCCTGACGAAGTTCGACGCGCTGGTGATGAACAACATACACGAACGTGCCCCTTTTCTGCCTGACGATTTTGCGCAGCGCACGGAGGAACAGAAAGTCGCGGCGAGGAAATTCGACGAGGTTGTGAAACAAAGCATCCTGGAATATGTCCGTAACGGCAAAGGAATTTTGGGGTTTCATGCAGCGACCGCTGCTTTTCAGAAGTGGCCCGAGTATGGAGATATGATGGGCGGCTATTACGGGGGACACATTCACCAGGAAGTGGTCATTAGGCCCGAAGACCCAAAGCACCCCGTCATCGCCTGCTTTAGCGGAAAGCCTTTCACGATAAGGGACGAGATATATATTTCTCGCGAGCCGTATTCCCGCAAAAAAGTTCGTGTCATAGCAAGCCTCGACTTGAGCCGGATGGAAGATCCGCAGAAACGCCCGGACAAGGATTACGCTGCCTCCTGGGTTCGGGCCTATGGCAAAGGCCGCGTCTTTTATACAACGCTGGGCCACGAGCCAGCGACTTACTGGAAACCGGTTTTTCTGAAGCACCTGCTGGCTGGCATCCAGTTTGTTATCGGAGATCTTGATGGCCAGACAGCGCCAATTATCAATCATTAGGACTCTACGTCCTGGGAAGGATAAGTCTGTGAGAATTACAATCCTTGTGAAGATTATTGCTTTGTTTCTGCTTGGAATTTTTGGAACAGAACTGGCAGCAGCGGAAGAAAAGGTGGTAACCGTAAATGATTACTCGAAACTTCCGTCTAATACGTGGGTGCTGATTCACAGTGAGGACAACTCCGGCGGCAAAGCGTTCGCCCGGCTCGTTCTCGCCGACAACGTCGATCGGCTCTATCTCTGGGGCACGGGAGGTAAGAAGCCTGCGCGAAATGTGTTTCTGCGCTACGAGTTAGAGAGCCTTGACCTGACATCACCTCGGTGGTTGCCGGCGTTTCCGGAATCGATGCGGGGCAAATGGACTGCGGAGAGATTTCCGCCGTTTCGTATCTACGGCCAAACGGGTCCGGACGGCCTGAAGTATGACGAGGGGCCGAGGCTGCAAGTCGTTGGCGGCTACAATCATACAAACCATATTCGCTGGTGGGACTTCGACGGAATCAAACGGCCCAGCCCTATACATACCTTCAACATGACCTGCTGGGACTCCAAACGAAGCCGAATTGTCTACTACGGCGATGGCTGCACTTTCGCTCTGGACCCGGCTGCGAACACATGGACTGATCTGGAAGCGGAGAACCACCCTGCGACCTGTCGAACTGTTGCGTGGGCCAGCATGTGCTACGATCCCCTTAACGACCTGATTCTGCTGTTCGGCGGCGGCCTCGCTACCAATCCAGCCGGCGGGGCGCCGACATGGCTCTATGATCGCGCCGAGAATATCTGGCGTCGACCGAAGTTAAAGGTCGAGCCGCCGCTTCGGTGTAATGCGCCGATTGTCTATGATCCTGCTACCCAGTCGATGATTATGTTCGGCGGATATAACCAGGCAGCAGCCCTCAATGACACATGGGTCTTCGACTGCCGCAAAGGACAGTGGCGAGAAAGCAAGCCCAAGGTTGCACCTCCGCCGATGTTTGCCCCGGCCACTGCGGTTGTTCCAGGTGGTGGAAAGATTCTCGTCTGTGGAAATGACGCACGCAAGGTCAAGCTTCACTACAAGACAAGCACCTCGGCTGTCAAAGAGACGTGGGTCTACGACGCGGTCGAGAATGAATGGATGGCGGTTCATGCAGACCTCAGATTGGAAGGCTATCGCTGGCTAACCGCCACGGATTCAGAGCGACACAGCGTGGTGTTCATGGTGGCCTTCGGGCCCGAACGACGAACATATGCTTTTCGGTATGATGCCGCGGCCCCGCCTATCGAGCTGCCCGGCGCCAAGCCCGGCACCATAGCGTGGAAGTATCCCGAGCAGAAGCAGTCGCTGGAGGATGCACCGGCGCCGGATCTTCAGGTCCATGCCGAGTTTCTCAAGTCGCTGCCGGTAAATAAGTTTGTAAATGCCAGGCCGCCAGGGATGTTGATCAGCAAGACATGGTCAACCGCAGTGATCGACACCGACCGCAGTGAGGTGATTTATACCGGCGGAGGCCATTCGGGTTACTCCGGCAACGATTTCGCCCGCTACAGCATCAAAGAGAATCGTTGGAGCCTCGACTTCCCACCCCGCTTCCCGCCTTTTCTGGAGAGTACCAACGCTGGCATTTTCGGCTGGAGCTACGGAATGTGCCCGTTCAGCCAGCACACGTACCTCTGGTACTGCTACGATCCATCATCGAAGGCTGTAGTGTATCTGGCCCGCCCATCACTCTTCGACGGACTGGATGTTTGCATCGAGGATGATCCCGACAGCGTGTTCACCTACACCGCCAAGGAGCACGGCTACGCCAGTTGGGTTTATGACTCAGAGCACAAGACAATGCGCAAGCCCAGTTTTGGTAGGCCATTCGCCAATCCCTGGCACCTATCGCTGGTCGGCACACCAAAGGGCGTGTATGCAATGTGCAACAATAAGCTCTACCACGGGTCAGTAACTCGTGAAACCGGTCACGTAGAATGGCGTTTCAACCCATCGTTCACGACACCAGACGCAACCAATTGATACAACTCAAAGGCGATAGCAACCGGGTTGATATTTATGTACGGCCGCTGATCGCCGACGGCAAATGGCAGCAGCTCGAAACCAAAGGACCGGCCGCTATCGGTCGCGAAGCAGTCTATGTCCCCCGATACCAGACGGTGCTATGGCTGGCCGACAAGCAGCTTTTCGCCCTCGATTGCCGGACTATGCGTATGGCGCAAGTGGATATTGAGCTGCCCGAGGGCCTTTACACCCACGAGTGCGCCATGGTCTACGACCCCACATACGATGTGTGCGTAGCACTGATACCCAGCCGATTCAGCGGACCGTTACAGACATTCTTATATCACTTCGACCCTGCCTCGGCAAGCTACCGGTAGTCCCCGACGACTCTGCGCGACGAAGACGCAACTCTTGCCGCCACCGCCGATAGTCTGTAAAATTATACTTGTTGTTGGCGCGTACTTGCTAAGGAGAATACTGTATGACCAAAGCCGTGAATCTTGTTCTTGCGCTCTTAGCGTCAGCCTTGGCTCCGGTTGGCGCTTCCGCTGACACGAACAGAGATATTGTTACTCTTACGATGACCGAGCGAGCCGGAGTAGAACGCAGGGCGGAGTGGATCACGATAGGTGTACCGCTCCCTAAGGGCCTGGTGAAGTCTCCAGATGAGCTTTATCTCAGGCAGAATGGCAGGACGGTGCCTTGTGAAGTGCTTGCGGCGAACAAATGGTGGGTCGACGGCACTTTACGCTGGGTGCATCTGATTTTTCAAAGCGACTGCCCTGCAAATGGTAATGCACTCGTTACGCTGGCCGGCGCAAGTGCTGCTCCACCTCCCAAAGATTTAGTCACCGTAACGGACAAGCCCGACCGTTTCGTGGTGGACACCGGTGCGATTACCTTCGAAGTGCGGAAAAAAGGCTTCAACATAATAGATGTTGTGAAAATCCAAGATGAGGTGATTATTAATTCCCATAACCGCGGCCTATACGTCCTCGTTGAAGAAAACGAATATTGTGCGGCGCTTGATCAGGATGTCACAGTGACACTGGAAGAGAAAGGGCCTTTGCACGTAGTGCTTCGAGCCACCGGCTCGTTCAAGAATTCAAAGGGCCAGAGAAAATTCGATTTCGATTGCCGTCTCTATGCCTGTGCCGGAAGCCAGGAAGTGCGTGTAGTCGTAACCCTCATTAATCGCCAGGGCAAGGATGCCGATTACATTCCACTCGGTGCTTTGATACTCGAATTACCCGCGACAATCCACTCTGGGGACTGCCTGTTCAGTAGTGAAAATGGAGGGACAAAGCAAGGGAGCCTCTCTGACAAACCTGAGGCATACATATACCAGGTGTCATCCACTGAGCATGTCTTTGGGGGTGCGGTGGAAGGTAGGGGCACCGGCAAACAGACAAAGCCGAATATGATCGGATGGGGGTATCTCCGGGGCGAAAACAAGGGCATCGGTATCGGTATAAGGTGGTTCTGGCAGATGCATCCCAAGTCCATAGAGTTCACGAGTGACGGAATGGCCCGGGCGGGTCTGTATCCCGCACGACAAGAGCACCTTTGCATCCCTCCAACAACCACTTCGGCCCTTTGCACCGCCGAGTTGGTACTGCCGGCACACAAAAGCGCTCGGGGATTACTGCGAAGCCGGCGGAACGGAGCTCTACGGATCTTTTGCTGAGAATGTTGTGGCTTTCGACCGAGCGTTCGAATCGGCGAATAGGCGGTGCCAGGCATTTCGCGATTCGCGAACCATAAAAGAAGTCAAGACTGATTCTTATGGACTCCTGGGATTTGGCGATGGAGTCCACTATGTGTGGACACAAGGTGTTGATGTTCCGGAGAATATTGCCTGGGATGGTAACTACTATGGTTATCCGCATATGATGTGCATCCAGTTTATCCGAACCGGCAATCTTGAATATTTTGACAACTTCGAGGCACATGCCCTTCATGTGGCCGACATACATGTGGTACATCACACCGAAAGAACGCATCTTATAGGAGGCTGTCGATACTGTCCGCCAACGGACCACGTGCGTATTGACCCCACCAACTGGAGCGATTACAAGACTGCAAAAGTTTATGTATCCGACCTGTTCAATCATCATAAGATAGCAGGTGTTATTGAGCGTTGGTATTTTCTAAGAGACCACCGCTGCCTCGATGTGGCCAGAATGGTTCTGGATTACTGCTACCGATGGACTTATGGCGATAATGACTACGGACAGCCACGAGGACCCGGTATGATTATGGACTTCTGCTATCAAGGTTATATGCTGACCGGTGATAAGAGATGGATACAGCGTGCCGCCAACGTCCTGCGCGTACACAAAGGCCGAGATCTGAAGCTGAGCTTCCAAGCCGGCATATTCCTTGAGGGGATGCGCAGATATTAAGGAGGCGTTACAGCCCAGGCGCACAGCTTCATGTATCTCAAGACCGGAGAGAAGAAATACCTCGATGCAGCCCTGCAAAATCTGCCACAGAGCGGCCGATTCGGCAATCCATGGAAGGAGTTCGCACTAAGCATGAGGAACGCTGCCATGTGTGTCAGCGACCTGCATCATGCTGCCGAGATGGACCGATAGAAGCACGCTATCTTGATGTGAAACGCCAAGTGCCTTAAAATACAAGACCTATAGCCTGGCCAACGAGACAAACAAGGTGCAAGATGCGAACACTATCCAAGTTAGGAATCATAATAAGTTTGTTGCCCCAAATGCTTTGCGCCAGTGAGGCGTCCAAAACAAATTTCACATTAAGCAGGTTTTACGTCGACCGAGACTACTGGGGCAACGGTAAGCCTGGTTTTGTTCGAGCCGGGGACATGGATGGTGATGGGGACGTAGATATTGTGGCCGGTGGTGGCAGAGCTTTATTTGTATATGAAAATGATGGCACACCGAATAGGCAGGATTGGATATGCCATGCTAATTTAGACAGCACCGGCAAAATGGGTTTGAACGGGGCTTGCTTGCATGATGTGGACGGTGATGGTGATCTCGATGTAATCGGCGCGAAATATCGCAGCGACC
>Ga0111173_1207_pt1 | contig 11820 bp, 12 predicted proteins | sample DeeMarSWOR324_28_FD_80234 | JGI IMG/M metagenome (GOLD analysis project Ga0111173, IMG submission 80234) | Anaerolineae bacterium SM23_84
ATCCCTGGGGAAAGCTCATGATGAACTCGTGCGCCGCAGCAGCCTTGGCCGCGGCCACGATCTGATCCATGCTGGCGTCCGGGCGGCCAAAGGCGATGTTGTCGCGGATGGTGCCCGTAAAGAGCGTGGTGTCCTGCAGCACGATGCCGATCTGGCCGCGCAGCGACTCCAGGCGCACGTCGCGCACGTCGTGCCCATCGATCAACACCGCGCCGGACGAGACGTCGTAAAAGCGCGGGATGAGGTTGATGATGGTCGATTTGCCGGAGCCGGTCGCGCCGAGCAGGGCCACGGTCTGCCCGGGCTCGATGGCCAGGCTCACATCCTGCAGAGCCGCTGCGCCGCTGCCGAAATAGCGGAAGGTGACGTCCTGCAGTTCGACGCGGCCTTCGATGGGCGGCAGAGGCTGGGCATTCGGTTTGTCCGCAACCTCACTCTTGGTATCCAGGATCTCGAAAATGCGCTGGGCCGATGCGCTGGCCTGCGACATCTGGTTGACGATCATGCCCAACTGCCCCATCGGCATAAAGACATACATCAGGTACAGCGAGAACTCCTGCCACTGTCCCAACGTTAGCGTGCCCAGGATGATCTGCCGGCCGCCAAAGTACTGGATGCCCGCCTGCCCCAGGCTGATCACCAAAAAGACCACCGGGAAGAGGAAAGAAAAGATGCGCGAGACCTTGATCAGCTGGCTCATCAGGTCCTCCGCGGCACCGTCGAAGCGGCGCTCCTGCTCGCTCTCGCGCACAAAGGCCTTGATGACCTTGATCCCAGCCAGGTTCTCCTGCAGGATGGTGTTGAGCCGTGACAGGCGCTTTTGCACCTCGGTGAACAGCGGCCGCACGACAGCGCCAAAGCCCATGAACAGGATCAGCGCAACCGGCAGCAGAGGCACGATGACCAGCGTGAGCTGCCAGTTGGTGGTGACCAGGATGAGCAGGGTGCCGATGAGCAGGACCAGGGCCTGGACGGCCATCAGCAGCCCCTGCCCGATGAAGAGGCGGAGCTTTTCGACATCGTCCGTGGCGCGCACCATCAGCTGGCCGGTCTGGTTGCGGTCGTGGTAGCTGAAGGACAGGCGCTGGATCTTGGCAAAGAGATCGTTGCGCAGGTCAAAGGCCACGCTCTGCGACAGCTGCTCCGACATGTAAGTCTGCGAATAGGCGAACAGAGCGCGGACGATGGCAAAGGCCAGGATCCACAGCCCGGCGGAAACCATCGCGTCCACTGCATCATTCTGGTAGCGGCTGAACTGCTCCATGGTCCAGCCCAGCCTCTGCAGTGCCGCCGGCAGAAACTGCGCCGGGATGGCCGAGAGCTGCTGGGCCACAAAACCGTTGCTGACGGCATCGATGATGTTGCGGGTCAGGCGCGGCACCATCAACATGGCGCCGGTGGAGACGAACAGGAACAGATAGGCCAGAATGGTGTAGCGCCGGTAGTTGCCCAGGTAGCGGATGGCCCGGCCGAGGCCGGGGCCGGACTTTTCGCCGCCGCGGCGCCTGCGGCGCCATGCGGCATGGCTTGGAGAGACTGCTTGTGCTTGCAACTTATCCTCCCTGAGGTTCGATTGTCGGTGTGGTGGATGTGGCCAGGAGCGAACGATACCACTTTGTCAGGAGCGCGATCAACTGCGTACGCTCTGGCCCGCTCAGGCTGGATACCATCTGGTTCAGGTGCTGAATCCGCTGTGGCGCGGTCGACTTGACCCGCTCACGGCCTGCCGGGGTGAGCTGGATGCGAAAGCGGCGACGATCGTCCGGATCCAGGCTGCGCTGGACCAGGCCCTGCTCCTCCAGCCCGCGCAGCAGCGCACTGATGGTGTTCTTGTGGACACGCTGGCAGCGACTCAGCGACGTGGGCGTGATGCCTGCCTGCCGGCCGTGGCGCTCCTCGGCGAAAAGGCGCAGCAGCAGTCCCCAGCGAGGGCCGGAGAGATCGTTCTCGCCCAGGTTCTGGGTGTGGATGGCCTCGCAGAGGTTGGTTAACATGCGCATCAGTCTGAACAGCTCCATCCCGCTGGTATCGTCCAGGCCAGACAAGTCCTGCAGCTGCCTGCGCACGTGAGCCTGCATCATTTCGACGCGATCTTGCTCTTTTTCATTGGGAAGAGACATTGCTCGCCTCCAGATGGTCACACATCGAATAATACGAGGTGGAACTATACCACATCGTACTAATTTTGTCAAATGGCGCTAGAAGCGGGGTGCAGTTCAAGTTCGCAGCAAAGTCCAGCCAGCTGCTGAGACTTGCTCACAACCCAAACACAAAGACAAGAAGCCACCAAGCTGGTCATTGCAGAGGTGTGTTGGCGTTCGCACCGCAGGTGACAAAGGGAACAGAGCGGTGCCGACCTGTGTCCCGATGTTCTATCACGTGCCGTCTGAGGGCCGTTCGCCACCCTGCGCCGGCAGATGGAACAGAAGCCGCTTGCCGCGCTGCTGGGTAGCCGCTGTTCACCGTGAGGCAATGTGCTGGTAGGCTTTTAGGCCCTTGAGTGCCTTGTACACGGCTGACCGGCTCTTGCCCAAGCGCTCCGCTAGCTCTCCTGCTGTGGCCTCGCCCCTTCAGGGCAGGCTCTCGCAGGCGATTCCGTCACGGTCCCCGTCCAGGTGGTGTACGTCGAACCCCCGCAGTCGCCAGCAGTAGTCGAAGCAGGCCTGAGCGGCGGCGTGCGTGGGGAAGTCCTTGCAGTTGTAGCGGTTGTACGAGCAGTCACAGACTGGCTCAGGTTCGGACGGCGGACTTGTCGGTTGTGGCTGTGGCGCCCAGAAGCCGAGACCTGCTTCCCGCGCCTCGCGTTCCAGCTCCAGAAACAGCTCGTGATACTTGACGTCTGGGGGATGTGTGCTGGCATAGGCGTAGCCCAGGCGCACCAACTCGGCGTTCACCATCACGTTGCTCAGCCAAACGTAGCGCACCAGCCGTCCATATTGGTCGGTCTCGCTCACGTCCTTTTCCAGGTAGACGGTCTTGCCAAGCACCAATTCCCTGTTGGCTCTAGCGCACTCTGCACCAAAGGGCTCGTCGGGCTCCGGTGTGTCGATGCCAGCGTAGCGTAGGGTGTACACCTGCCCATCGATGACAACCTCTATCGTATCGCCATCTGTTACATTTTGCACAGACGCCAGCGTCCGTTCGGGGGTCGGCGTCGGCGTGTCTGTGGGGGTGAGCGTCGAGGTCGGCGTTGGCGTATTGGTCGCAGTGGGCGTGGGAGTCCACGTTGGCGTGTTGGTTGGCGTATTGGTTGGCCTCAGTGTATCAGTAGGAGTGGCGGTAGGGACAGACGTGTGGGTGGGCCGAGGTGTCAATGTAGGCGTGGGAGTGGGCGTCGCCCGAGGAAGCAAGGAAAGCACAAGAGAGCTTGGGCAGGCCAGAAGCAGCAACAGGGCAAAGAGCAGAATGACCCTGCCGAGGTGGCCCTGCTTCTTCCAGGTGGTAGATAGCCAGTCAAGTACGTTCTTCATCTACAGCTTCATCTGGAAAGCCCCTTCAAGGCGCAGGTCGTCCAAGGCGTTCCAGCGCCCCCAGGCATCTGTCCTGCTCAACTTGTGGTGAGCAGCACATTTGCAGCGCCACTTGTTGGGTCTGGGACACCGGTTGATGGCCCTTTCCAGAGCTTTCCAATCGCCGGTATGGACACGAAAGCCGGTATGATCGACCGACTCGCTGTCCAGTGCCCCTCGTCTCGACTCCTGGTAGACAGCGATTCCGGCAAACCCGCATCGAGAGCACTTGACAATCTGAAGTGTGATCTCATCGGAACGGCTATCCGGGGGCAGTTCGAGCCTGGAAGTAATTCTCAAGGATCCTGATGTTGAGCATTCTGGACACTGAAATGGCATTTAGGGATTCCTTACGGCATGGTTTGGTTTTGGCACGTGCAGCCTTTCGGGCCAGCGGGCGGTGCTGTGCCTGTGGCCAGCGTGGACTGTGCTCCACGCTGAGCAAGAGAGAATGAGGTGCCGCATCCAGAGCCGGCCGGTGACGCTTTTCATTTCTTCTTCGCAATGTACTCAATGTAGGCCTGTCTCAGCCTTTTCTCGTGCACCAGCTTCTCCAGCAGCCTTTTCTCCTTGCGAAGCACTGTAAAGTTCTTGAAATACGCATCGGCCTCATTATCCTCGTAATAGGCAAAACGCTCGCTCCCCAACAGGCGCCTGGCGTAGGCATTGTCGCCGAAGGGTCGCCTGTCGGGATCATCCACCGACGTGAAGTTTACATAGCAGAGCCCGTTGGGCGTTAGCACCCTTTCGATTTCGCGCATGGCGATGGCGATGTCAGCTTTGGTCATGAAGAAGATGGCGTTGAAAGAGAAGACGAAGCTGAATGATTCACTGGCAAAGGGGATGTTGCGCATGTCCCCTAGGAAGATGTTCAGCGGCATGCGGTTTTCTCTGCAAAACCTTTCCGCCTTGGCCACCGCCTCCTCTTGAATGTCGATGCCACAGGTCCTGTATCCGTGTCGATAGAAGAGGGAGAGTGGGGGAACATCACCGCCCGCACCACAATCCAGGACCGTTTTGTCAAGGGGGCTCAAGTCGCACTGTCTCAAGAACTCATAGAGCGGCGTTGCCCAGATGACATCTGGCACCGGGAACCTCCTCGCGTTATCTGTCCGTTCGGCATGCTTGTGCCGGGCCTGCTGGTAGGTGTTGCACTCCCTGGCTTCCCGCAGGGAGTCGCAGTGCCTCAATCGCCGAACGAAGGGTTGGCTCGCGAAGAGGATCACACTCCAGCAGCTTCTGCCTGTAGGTCTCTGGATCGGTCATTCTGTGCTCCTAAGATCCCCGAGTGCTGCTTGAATCATCCGCGACTTGACAGCCGGCTCTGGACCAAGGGCCGCCACTTTGGCCCATCACTGCCCCTGAGAGAGCGTCCAAGATGTCAAGATCGGTCTCTATCTTCTACCCGCAGTTCCAGCACGATGCGGCCCCAGCCGCCGCACTGCAGACCGACATCAAAGCAGCTGGCTCGCCGGAACCTTATCTCGTTGGGGTCCACGCCTGCGTAGATCATCTCGCTGGCTGCAAACACCAACATCGAGGCGGAACCCAGCGAGAAGGCGCAAACCCTCTTGGGACACAGTTTGGTGAGCAGATTGCCCGCCCCATCAAAGTAGAACCTGTCGCCCACCTTGTGCTGGCTGTTGCAGCCATGCGATTCGACGACCTCAAGAACGATTGTCTTGTTCAGCAGAGCGGGCGCTCTGCTCAGGACGTCTTCGTTTCTCGGGTTTGCTCTGAACTCTTTCATTTCGTCGTCGCTGTAGCCCAAATGCTGCTGCATAAAGGCCCATGTGCGTTCTTCAACTGGCATGTCTCAATCCCTCCCTGCAAGTTGTTCTGCATTCTATCCCCAATACTGGGAGGAGGCAAAGATGAAACCCGTCTTGCACCCGCATGCTGCCCCTTTATCGCAGTGCTTGCGTTGCGCCGTGCGGCCCACCCAGCGACCGGCACTCCTGTTCCCACTTCTCCACTGCCCGTTTTTCCTGATCCAGATAGATGCACTGGCGGGCCAGCAGCATGTCCCAATTCACCTGATGCCCATCGAACTTGGGGCCGTCCACACACGCAAAGCGCGTTTTGCCGCCCACCTCCACCCGGCAAGCGCCGCACATGCCCGTACCATCCACCATGGTTGAATTGAGACTAACGGTGGTGGGCACGCCAAAAGGCAGGGTGGTGAGGGCGCAGAATTTCATCATGATGGCCGGGCCAATGGCCCAGACGTGATCAATGCGCCGTCCCGCTTCCAGCATCTCCTTCATGGGGACGGTCACCACACCCTGGCGCCCATATGAACCGTCGTCCGTACAGACGATCAACTCGTCGCTGACGGATCGTATCCTGTCTTCCCAGAAGATCAAGTCCCTGGTGCGGGCGCCGATGATCGAAAGGACGGTGTTGCCCACCTCTCTCAGGGCACGGGCCAGAGGGTAGATGGCGGCGATGCTTGAGCCACCCCCCACACAGAGCACGGTGCCGCAGTTCTCCACCTCGCTGGGGCGACCGAGAGGGCCGGTCAAGCTGGCAAAGCGGTCGCCCGGCTGCATGGTGCCCATCTGCATCGTCGTTTTGCCCACCTCTTGCACGACGAGCGTAAGGGTTCCCCGCTCGCGGTCCCAATCGGCGACTGTCAGCGGGATGCGCTCGGCCCTTTCGTTGATCCGCACAATGACGAACTGGCCGGGCTGAACCCTGTGGCCGGGCTGAACCCTGTGTGCCACTGCGGGAGCGCGCACCTCGAATAACTTGGTGACGGGAGTCAAATCCTCCTTGACCACTATCTCAGACATCTCGGCTTCCCCCGGCCGTTGGTGCGGACTGCGCAGCGACGGGTCTGGCAGCGCTGCCCTACCGCAATTCGCATAGCAGTACGCTCTTAACCACAAGAAACCCTCCCCTTCTCAGCTCACGAGTGAGCCTTGGGTGCGTTTCACAGAGCTCCTCCGACGGTATGGGTTCCCGGATGTCTGTGATGACAAACCCGCACTCGCGTAGTGCAGAGATATAGTCCTCCAAGGTGCGGTGGAAGTGATAGGTCTTTGCAGTCATCCTTGATTTCACAGTCCACTTCCAGGTTAGGTTCAGGTGGTACCCATCTACCTTCCACCCAATGATGTTGCCCTCCTCATCTTTCACCCATTCGCTTCGCGGGGTGAAAAAACAAGGGTGGAGGATCGAAAAAACAAGCACCCCCGTGGCTTTGAGAGTGCGGGCAATTTCCTGGATGGCTTGGCGGTAGTTCTTGATATCCATGAGTGCCATGTTGCAGATGGCTACATCGAAGGAACCGTCTTGGATCCCGGCCAGATCGCAGGCATCCGCTTGCTGAAAAGCCAAGCAATCTCTGTATTCCCGGCTCTTCTCCTTGGCTATGCGGATCATGTTCTTGGAAGCATCCACTCCGAGAACCTTGACGTTTTTCCCTGCTGCCTCTACCAGGGCTCTGGCCAGGTGGCCTTCGCCACAGGCCAGGTCGAGTATCGTCTTCCCCTCGATATCACCCAGCAAATCCATCACGGAAGGATTGATGATATGCTTGTGATAGAACTCTGTGCCGTCCGCAAAGAAGTGGGCGAATTCTTCGGCAGCTTGGTCCCAACTGTCTACGGCATCTTCATCGTGGATATCATCCGCTGGATGAAACCTGTCTTGCACCCGCATGCTGTCCCCTTACCGCGGTTCTTGCGTTGCGCCGCGCTGCCTGGCTGGTGGTTGGGCGATGATTCCGCCGCATGCCACCCGTCCATGGTGTGTTGTGCGGCAACTCCGGCGGTGTCGGTTCTCCGACAGGCAGCGCAAAGCCCGCCTAGATGCGCAGTTCCACCACATCCCCGTCTTGAAGGACGTAGTCGCGCGAAACCATCTGGCCGTCGAACTCGGCGCTGCCCCATACGCGGGCCCACGCGAGCTGCTCTGAAAAGTCCTTGTGCACCTTCCCCGCGAACTCCTCTACAGTGATCCCTTTCCGTGCGATATACGGTGCAGTGAGATCGGGAGGTTTCCCGGGGGGCTTGGAGTAAATGCGGATGACTTCCAGCCGCTCGAACACAGCCCTCTTCAGGCGGTCCAGGTTGCGGCCGGTCGTCGCCGATATGGGAATGCAAGGCCATTCCTCGTCAAGCAATTCGCAAAACAGCTCGAAAAGCTCGTCGGAATCCTCGTCGTCGGCCTTGTTGGCCACCACCAAGAGCGGTTTGACCGTCGGGCGCCTCGCCCCGGTGTAGCGATCCAACCGGCGGCGGGGGACGATGCGGTTTTCTTCTAGGATGGCGAGCGTTTGTTCAAGCTGCCTATCGGGGTTGGTCTGCAGGTCCACGATGAGCAGGATGAGGTCCGCTCTGCGGATCAGGTCCAGCAGTTGGGAGGCCACGTAATCGCCGTCCAGCGGCGGGGTATCGATCAACTGGATCTGGACGTCTTCCATGGGCATCATGCCGGGAGTAGGTTCCCAGGTGGAGTAGGGGTAATCCGCGACTTCTGGGTTTGCGTTGGTCAAAGTCGCTACCAGAGCAGACTTTCCCACGTTGGGAGGCCCGATGACCACCACCTGTCCCGCGCCTTCTCTGTCGATGAGGAAGGCTGACTCGCGCCTGCTGACGCCCTTACGGGTCTGGAGCGAGGCTTTGAGCTTGGAGAGCTTCCTGCGGAGATCGGCCCTGAGGTGGTCCGTGCCCTTGTGTTTGGGGACGGTGCTGATCAGTTCTTCGAGCAGGGCGATCTTCTCCGCGATCGACTTGGCTGCGCGGTATTCCCTTTCGACCTCAAAGTATTCTGGAGGAAGGTTGGTCGGCATGGCGATTGGATCGCTTTCGCTTTCTTCTCGGGCAGGATGCGCCCGGTGCCTATTCTACGACGTTTGAGCCTCGGCGGTCAAGTTGCAGCGCTGGCTGAAGGCATGCAAGCCCGGTCAACCGGGCTGAAGATGCGCTGCAATCGGCCTTGGCCGATTTGTGGGGCCTCAGCCGGAGAGCTTTATTCCCCGGTGTTGGCTCCTCAGGCAACACGTCGGCCAGATCATCTGAGCGTTTGCTGCAAGAGCCACTCATACAGCTCAGGGTCCGAGTAAGCCAACTTCCACGACTGGTCATGGGCAGCGTCGGGATAGAGCGTAAACTTCACGTTGCTTGGGCACCGCTGCAACGCGTCTACCATAACCTGAGAATGCCTGGGCGACACCGCTTCGTCCTTGGCTCCGTGAAAGACCCATATTGGAACATCCTTGAGATCGCAGATGTTGTCCGGAACCTCGTCGTTGCCGAACACATAGCCGCCCGCGATGGGTACAACCGCCGCGAACCGCGTTGGATTTCTCAAGGCCAGATGCCACGTACCGAATCCACCCATGCTGAGGCCGGTCAGAACGATGCGGTTCGTGTCCACAGCATGCGTCTCCACAATCTCATCCAGGAGCGCATCCAGCTTATCAAGTTGGTGCTCCCAGGACGAGCTTGAAGGACATTGCGGAGAGAGGACAATGAAGGGAAAGTCCGGCTGTTGTTCTACGAGCATTGGCGGGCCATCCTTCTTCAGGAGTTCCAGTTCCTCCGGGTGATCTCCCCGTTTGGCTACTCCATGCAGAAAAAGCATCAAGGGCCACTGCTTGTCTGGCCTTTTGTCATAATCCTCAGGCAGGAAGAGCAGATAGTTGACGCGGGGCCGCCCCGTACCACTTGTGTAGGCATGCTGGCCGGTCTCTACCAGCGCCGTCGCTGCCGTGCGCCTACCGTCAGAGCATGTGTTTGGCACCGCGTGTCCCTTCAACCGAAACGGGTCATCCCTGGGTCGCACTTCTGCTGCGGACAAGGATTACAATTGCCACGCAGAAGGCAACTACCGAGAGCCCGTCGAAGAAACCCCTGGCAAAGTTCGTAGAGTTCCCGAAGATAGGGAAGGTCTCGAGAAATGACGACACACTCGAGGCCAGGAGCCCCGCACCCAGAACGGCCAGGCCGTTCGCGAAAGTTCGATTGTTCATAAGCTTCAACCTCCCCAGATAAGTGATCTCAGCCAGCGGATGGGTCCTGAAGCATCCACCCTTACTGCTTCGTGCATCTGCTTGGGTTTAGCAATTGGCGCAGTACCCTGTATTCTCCCAGGAGCATTCTGTTTCCCATGGCTCAGCACATATTGGTGAATTCAGTACAGACTCGCTCACTTCCGATTCCGCTTATCACCAAACGCTCCTTGGAGTTACTAAGAAGCTTCTGGGTCCAGTCTACTGACCCACCATCAACGAGTTCGAGCCAACGACTGGAAGGAGCCATAGCGTCAATATGAAAACATAAGTCAAGGTAGTAGCCACGACCGCTCGTACGCTGGCTGTCGAAATCACAGTCAATCCCACCGAGGGCGTCTTTAATAGGATCGATGAGCCGAGAGGTGATCACTGACCGATGGTCTCGGGGTGCAAAGTCACTAACAGAAAGGCGCAACGGAATCCGTGAGTCAAGGAAGGCTCGCAGTGAACGCAGGTAGAAGCGGATATGAAGCAAAAGGGATTCGAGTTCAAACTGGCGGCTTCCTTGATCTCGTCCTGCACTGCACAGAGTCAACGCGCTAAAGTGGGTTGAAAGACTAGCGTCTTCGTAGCGCTGCCCACGTATAAGCCGGTGGCTTGAAGCCAAATGGACTTGTTCCGTGGATTTAGGCTGTTCGCGTAAGAGTTGTCGACGTCGGAGTGCACATTCTAGGGCGAGGACATTCGACGAGTCCGAGACTACCTCCGTATTGCGTATGGTAGAAATCGCCCAGTTTTGGTCGACCGTAGCTACTACGGAATTTGTGCCAAGGGGACAGACTGGCGACAATGCCAGGAGCTGAAATTCAGAAGGCAGCTGCGAGAAGGCAACCCGCTCCCAGTCATGTAAGCGGGAGGGAGGTATGGCCGCGGGCCGTACGAAACGGTTCGTTTCATAGTCCGATAGCACATCCGACGGTCGCCTTTGGCGCGCCAGGTGACGATAGACCTCGAGAAGGACAGATTGTAAGTCTGTTGGCTCGATGCGCTCCGCAAGGAGTGACACGAGACCTGGAATTCCCACTTTACGCTCAATTCGCTCAATGATTTTACTCATATCATCACCTACGCCACCTGACTAGTCACTAGTTGTAATCCCTTCCGCATCCCGTAATTGGAGCTTATACCGCTCACCCTACCTGCAAGCCAAAGACGCACAGCAGGGCTTCCACGGCCCTTTTCTCGCAGCATAGCTCGGATCGCTGTGACTTGCAACAGGTCAAATGCTCGCCTCTCGGTACTTGACGCATGGCGTCCATGAGCCAAGGGGTCTCTTGCAGCCCTTGCAGGACATCTGCCCTTGGCGCTGCTTGCAGTAGGTGTTCACCACATACTCGAATACCTTGGCGTTTCGGATGGCGAATGCGATTTCCTCTGCCATCGAAGCCAGCAAAAGACGCTCCTTTTCCGTGAAGGAACCTCCATCGGCTTTGTTCAAGACTTCCAGCACGCCGACTTTCTCTTCACCGGCCACGAGGGGGATGGCGATCATGTTCCTTGTCTGGAAACCCGATTCTGAATCAACCTTCTCGTAGAATCGGGGGTCGCTGCGCACGTCGTTGATGACCTCTGATTGCTGCGTTTGCAAGACGGACCCGGCCAGGCCCCTATCCGCAGGGAAGGTGGCAGCCATCAATACCGGCTTGGCAGGACCCTCGACCTGGTAGAATTGAAAGTTCTACTTCTCGTCTTCAAGGAGAAGCACAGAGGCTGCTTCGGCTGAAACTACTTCCATACAACTGTACAAGGCTATCTCCAGCAGCTCACGGAGGTCCAACGACTGGGCGAGCATTGAGCTTACGGTCAAGTAGGCGTTCAGCTGTGAGAGTTGCCGCTCGGATTGGGCACGCTCCGCAAGACGATTGATTGCATTAGCCAGCAGGCCAAGAAGCTTCCCCAGGACGTAAGGCGAGGGTGGCGTCGCATCCTCACCTGCTGTCCATCCAATCAAGCCGACGCACCTCTCTTGCGCGCGCAGAGGATACAACACGAGGTCAGGGGGCTTCTTCCAAGCCGGAGAAACCAAACCTGAGAATGGCTGCAAGTCAGGGAGGCCACAGACCTGCTCGGACTGCTCAGCACATAGATTCCTGATCTCTGATGCGGTCTCAAGTTCAAACCCATGCTGAGAGAAATGGGGTGCAGGCAGCCGCGAATCCGCCGTGTAAAGGAGAGCCGAAGGTGACTGCATCACCCTGGCCACGCCAGGGAGCACGCGCTCAGCGAGCCCCTCAAGATTTGGGGTCGTGAGAGTCATTTCCATCACTTCCAGGAGCTGCAGAACCTCCT
>Ga0111173_1062_pt1 | contig 11738 bp, 11 predicted proteins | sample DeeMarSWOR324_28_FD_80234 | JGI IMG/M metagenome (GOLD analysis project Ga0111173, IMG submission 80234) | Anaerolineae bacterium SM23_84
CAACAACCCACCGACAGGAAGACACCGCGACACAAAGGACAGGAGTGCCCTTGGTGTGTATCGTCATGGATTGGTTGTCACGTTTGGTGTCTACAGAGGGAGGTAGAAATGCAAGTGACAGTTGGCCAGTCCACACTGCAGCTCGTTGAGGGGGACATCACAGAGCAGGACACTGAAGCCATCGTCAATGCGGCCAATCCAAGCCTGCTCGGGGGAGGAGGCGTGGACGGGGCGATCCATCGCGCCGGCGGCCCACAGATACTGGAAGAGTGCCGCAAGATCGGCGGCTGCCCGCCAGGCGAAGCGCGCATCACCACCGGCGGGCGCCTCACGGCCAGGTTCGTCATCCACACAGTCGGCCCGATCTACCAAGGTGGAGAATGGGACGAGGCACAAACCCTGGCCGACGCTTATCAGAGCAGCCTGCAGCTCGCTTCGCAGCATAGGATCAAGAGTGTGGCCTTTCCATCGATCAGCACGGGAGCCTATGGCTATCCGATCAACCTGGCCGCGCCTATCGCGCTGCGCACGGTGATGGACTATCTGCGGTCCCACCCTGAGATCGAAGTGGTACGCTTTGTCCTGTGGGGGCGACGCGCGTACGAGGCTTACGAGCAGGCGTTGAAGGGCCTTGAGCAAAACGAGAGAGCAGACTGAATCAGTCTCGTCTGCTCTCTCATACGTTCTGCTGTCTGACCTCTGGCTGCCACTCTCAGTGCTTGTGTATGGATCAGACAACCGCACAAGCCGCTATCGGACAGTGGGGCGAGACGAGTGCAGCCCCACATCCGATACCGGTTCTCATCGCAGGCTACTTGCTGGCGGCGTCTCCATTTGGGTTGACAAAGAAACCCCGAAGCTTTGCTCCACTTGAATCCCTGGCCCTCAAGTGCCCCGTGGGCAGTGCCAGATTCATAGAAAGAGTCTGAAGGGTGTCGGCGTGATTAGGATCATAAACCTGGATTCTCAGATCTTGTGTGGTTGGATGGTAGTTGTAACCTATAGCCAGCACTTGGTGATTGCGCGTCGGATTGGCGAAGTATCCTTCCACCCGGACCAGTACCAGAATCGTGGGTTTGTCGTTATCGAGGCGGTGCTTTAGCTTTGGCCATTGCCCCCTTGTCCGCAATCCGGTGCTCTCTTTTCTGAGGAAGGATGGCACGTCAGGAGCGCTTTGCCAGTCGAATATCTCGTCCAGCAGCAGATTGGGGAACATGAAGGTCTTGAATTGTCGCTCGCCCAGTTCTCTGTACAGCGCCGTACCTTGGGCCGGCGCGCTCACATCAGGCGGGGCGAGCTCGCCTCGGTCAAAGCGGTTCACCGCAGCGGCGCACATACCGCCACAAAAACCCATCACCCACCTTCCCAAGCTGACCCCCAAGAAGTCTGCTTGAACAGTGAATATGTTGTCAAAGTGGAATCCGTGCTGGCTGATGTCAAAAGGAGTCATCTTGGCCAGGGGCTCTTCGACCTCCACGTCCAGGTTGATCAGCAGATCATCCGTGAGTGGGTGATTGCGATGTATCTCTGACTTGGTGAGAGGTGTCCATTCGCGAGCCTCATTCTTGATGAGCGCTCTGACATAGATGTCTGGGCTCCATGTCTCCGTCCTCTCAGATACGGTCGGATCCCAATGGCCTCCTCTGTAGGAGATCCTGTAGCTTCCATCCTCGTCCGTTTTGGCAAATGCCAACAGATCATCAGCACGAGGAAAATCATCGTGCCAGGCCTCGACTCGCAATCCCTCCACGCCGTTGCCTGTCTTCTTGTCCCGTACTGTTCCAAAGATCTTCCCCAGCACGATCATCTTCTCCTTTCTGGTCTCGAGTCCGTTCTAGGCTGCAGGAGATGAGCCCGCTGCCCCCTCGCCTTCAAGGCTCCCGGTGTCCGACTGCTCTTCAGGCACAGCCCTGAACGCGCGCTGGTCCGTTCGATGACGTTGGCAAGTCGCTCCGGGTGCTCTGGTTGTTGCCCAGGATTGTGCCCTAGCCAGGGGCTTCATGAGAGCTGTGTCAGGACGGCTCGACCGTACCAGGCTGCCCATTGCTCAAGAGAGCAGGCGCGCAGCCAGATGCCGCCTCGCGCCGACTAGTCCTCACGATAGTGGCAGCCACTGCTGGTCTTGTTTTCCCAGGCTGCCTGGGCAACCAGGAGCGCAGCCTGCACGCTGTTCCTCAAGCCAATCAACCCGTCGGACAGCTTGGTGCTGCCGTAGAAACGCGTGATCTCAGTCTGAAGGCTGCGCAGGTCATTGATAGCGCGATCCAAACGACGGGCCGAGCGCACAAGTCCCACATAGTTCCACATGATGTGCTGAATGCTTGCCATGTCCTGATGAATCAACGCCGGATCAGGCGTGTCGGTCAAGCCTTCATCGTACCAAGGTGGGATGTCGGCGGCGACGATGCTCAGCTCGCCCAGCGCGTGTACGACATCCGCAGCGGCTCTGGCGCCCCACACCAGCCCCTCCAACAGCGATGCGCTCCCTAGACGGTTTGCACCGTGGACACCAGTGCAGGAGACTTCGCCAATGGCATACAGATTGCGGATCGTCGTCCGCCCATACTCGTCCACCCACACACCGCCGCAAAAATAGTGAGCGGCGGGCACGACAGGGATACAATCCTTGGTTATGTCTACGCCAAGTTCCAGAGCATTGCGGTAGATGGCTGGGAAATGCGCCTTGATTTTCTCTGCAGACATATACGACCTGAGATCCAGGTAGACACACTTGCTGTCCGTGGCCAACATGTGTTGGTGAATGCTGCGCGCCACGACGTCCCGAGGAGCCAGGTCTTTCCACTGCGGTGCATACTCCTGCATGAACGGCCGACCGTTCTCATCCACCAACCGTCCTCCAGCACCGCGCACCGCCTCTGTGACCAGAAAACGCACTTGGTTGCGCTGGTAGAAGCCAGTGGGATGGAATTGCACGTGTTCGGCATTGATGATGCGTGCTCCTGCGTGGTAGGCCATGGCCAGCCCATCTCCGCGCGCCCCGGGCGGATTCGTGCTGTGGAGGAAGATGCGCCCCAGACCACCAGTAGCCAGGATTGTCTTCTTGGCCAGATAGGCGTCCACTTTGCCACTCGTCTGATCGAAGGCATACGCACCCACACAGGACAGCGGTTCATAGACAGCCAAGCGCCTCCGAGAGTGATGGGAAGGGGTCAGCAAGTCGACGGCGGTATGCCTGGTCAGCAGATGGATGTTGGCACGTGCGCGCAGGGCCTCCACGAGCTTCTCCTGTATAGCGCGCCCCGTATAGTCCCCAACGTGTATGATACGCTCGGTGGAGTGGGCTGCCTCTTTGATATACTCAAACCCTTTGCCTGGTCTCGTAGCAAAGGGCACACCTAGTTCATCGATGAGCAGCTCCCGGAGCAGTGCGGGCCCCTCCTCAGCCAGGATGCGTACCGTCCGCGGGTTACTCAAACCGGCACCGGCACGCCGGATATCCTCCATCAGCAAGTCGGGCGAGTCATCTATACCGCGGTAGATGATGCCACCTTGGGCGTAATACGTATTCGACTCGTGGGGATCTGCCGCTGAGGTGAGGACCGTGATGCGCAGACTGGGGTTCTTGGCTAGGTGTAAGGCAGCTGTCGCTCCGGAAATGCCACAGCCAATTACCAGGACGTCCGTCTCAACATGCGCCATGCTATTTCACCGTTAGCATCTTCTCTAAAGCTAAGTTGGCCCACCGTGACGTGTCGGGAGGAACGCGTACAACGTTAACCGGCTCTCCTGCCACCAGGTGATTGAGGCTGTAACTGAGGTTGTTGGGATTGATGCGGTACATCGCCCCGCACAGTGACCTGGCCAGAGGCACAACCGTCTTGTCTGGGTTCTCCTTGGCTAGCCTGGCTACAAGGTGAATCTCGGTCCCGATGGCGAAAGCGGAACCTGTAGGAGCGCCTGCCACAGTGCGTACGATGAACGAAGTCGAGCCGTTCATGTCGGATTGCTCAACGACCTCGACGGGGCATTCTGGGTGTACGATGACCTGAATCCCGGGATACTGGCGGCGTATGTTGTCCACGTGCTCCACAGCGAAAAAAGTATGCACGTGGCAGTATCCCTTCCAGATGACCACGGTAGCCTGCGCCGCTGCTGCACGGCTGGCTTCGGGGTCGTGGGGATCCCACACAACAATCTTCTCCGCAGGGATACCAATGGCCAAGGCTGAGTTGCGGCCAAGGTGTTCGTCAGGGAAGAACAGCAGATGCTCCTTCTCCTTCAGGGCCCAACGGAAGATGGCCTGTGCATTTGCCGAAGTGCACACTGCACCGCCCTTTTGCCCGCAAAAGGCCTTCAGTGTAGCATAAGAGTTCTGATATGTAACCGGGACGAGGTTATCGCCCCACTGCGAGGTCAGGTGCTCCCACGCGATCTGCGCCTGGCCAACGTCGGCCATCTGCGCCATGGGACATACAGCCGAATGTGCTGGCAGACAGACGATTTGGGAAGCTGCGCTAAGCATGGCTGCTGTTTCGGCCATGAAATCAACGCCGCAGAAGACGATGTATCGCGCCTTCTTCGCCTCCCCTGCGCGGCGGGACAGTTCCAGCGAATCGCCCCGGTAGTCCGCGAATTGAATGACCTCATCACGCTGATAGTGGTGGCCGAGGATGACCAATTCATCGCCGAGCGTTGCTTTTGCCTCGCGTATGCGCGCAAAGATCTCTTTCTCGGTGAGCGTCTGATAGTCGCGCAAAGAGAGCATCTCCTGTGCCTCCACCTCCAGGCTGATGTCGAGCGCCGGAGCTGAATGCGTAAGCGCTCCCACGCTGATATAGTCCACACCCGTCTTGGCGTTTGCTGCGACATTCTCCAGAGTGATGCCCCCCGAGGCTTCAAGTTCAGCCCGTCCAGCAGCGATAGCGACTGCCTTACGCATCTGCTCCGGGTCCATATTGTCCAGCATGATGCGATCTACCCCCAGGTCGAGCGCCTCACGGAGTTCGTCAAGGTTTTTGACTTCCACTTCAATACGCAGTTTGTCTCGGTTGTGAGGGCGCACGTTCTGCACGGCCCTGGTGATGCTGCCTGCGGCCGCGATGTGGTTGTCTTTGATGAGTACCATGTCATACAGGCCAAAGCGGTGGTTCTGGCCGCCGCCCAGTCGCACCGCCATCTTGTCGAGAATACGCAGGCCTGGAGCGGTCTTTCGTGTGTCCAGGATCACCGCTTTCGTACCGCGTACCGCTTCCACATAAAGGCTGGTGAGAGTGGCAATGCCGGACATCCGTTGCAGGAAATTCAGAGCGACGCGCTCCGCGCTGAGTATGGACTTGCTGGGGCCGATTAATGTAGCCAAGGTGTCGCCGGGCGAGACCGCGCTGCCATCCGCCAAAGCGCCTCGGAATAGGATGCGCTCATCGGCGGTCTGAAATACCAACCGCGCAACCTCCAGACCGGCAACGATGCCCGGCGCTTTGGCCATCAGCCTTCCACGCAGCCGGAGATCATCCGGAAGCATCCAAGAGCTCGTCACATCGCCGGGCCCGATGTCCTCAGCCAGTGCGCGACGTACGATCTGTTTGCACTCTTCTTCCTCTTCTGGTGTCATCTTTGTCTACTATCGACTGGACCCGACTCGTCTCCGCCAGCGCTGCGCGCGACGCCTTACCAAAGAGTAGACCAGCACGACGAGGTGTAGATGGGCAGCTTGCGCCATTTCGATCTCTGTCCTGGGCCCTGGGACCGCAGCCATGGTGATCTCCAGCACTAGGGCGTCCTGCTCATTTCGGAGCTGGTAGCCACCCAGGGGCCCGGTGCGGCGCAGGTAGTATGGCACGGCGCGATAGCTGATCTCGAACCGCTCTGCAGTTTCCCACTCGATCTCTCCAAGATGCATGCTGTAGACAGTGCTGATCCCACCCTCGGTTCGGATCACAAAGCGCTGTCCGTCAGCCTGGCTGAAGACACTCTCTCGCGAACGGAACGCTGTCCCCAGCTCTCCGAGCACCTGGTCGCCGCTCACAAAGCAGTGTCTGCTGCGCAAAAGGCCCTCTGCTTCGACATGGATCGGGCTGAAGACTCGCACTTGTTCCCTTCCCTACGGAAGGAGGCGGGTGATCAACCAGAATATCCCCAAGAAGACTGCGGAGCCCACTAGGGAGATCACGATGAACATGCCTACGCCCACGACGAAGTTGATGGCCGCCCGGTCGCTCTTGATGGTGAGATAGCCCATCCGCGTGAAGTTGGGCAGAGAAGCGAGAAAGACTCCCGCCACGGCGCCCCACATGAGTCCATCCCTTACTACCACCATGCCGCTCGCTCGGTTGAGCCACATCTCAGCAGCACCGCCAAGGATAGCACCTGCGATACCGGCCAGCATGGTCCTGCTCCCCCAGAATCTGCTCACGCTTCCCCTACCTTCAGCTACCAGTTCTGGACGGCCCACGCCAGTTCATCGGCGGTAGCCACAGCGTTTCCCAGCTTGCGCACTACCCATCCTGCGGCGTAGTTGGCCAACCGCGCAGCCGCCTGCATGCTGGAACCGGCGACCAGTGCCAGCGTAGCCACGGCGATAACGGTGTCGCCTGCACCTGTCACATCAAAGACCTCTGTGCGGTTCGCTGCAGGCAGGTGGTGGTAACCCTCATTCCGCGTGCTCAACGAGAGGCCATCTGGGCCGCGCGTGATGATCACTGCGTTCGCATTCAGATCGTTGATCAGCTTCTCGCCGGCCAGCCGGTAGTCTTCTTCGCTGCGCAGAGGGATTCCTAGGGCGGCTTCGATCTCCTGCCGGTTGCCCTTGATCAGGTCGAATCCAGCGTACTTGTGGAAGGCTCCCTGTGCATCCACAGTGCACAACTTCTCTGACCGGTGCGCCAAGCTCATGGCCGCTTGAATCACCGCGTGGGCGGCCACCCCTGTCTGATAGTCGGAAACCAGTACTGCATCCACTTGCGGCATTAGCCGCTGCACCTGGCTGGTGAGTCTGTCTTCCACTTCGCTGCTGATGCTGCGGCGCTCTAAGAGATCCACACGCGCCACCTGCTGTGGAAAGCGCAGCGAGCCCTCGGCCATGATGCGTGTCTTGGTGGTGGTTGGGCGGGAATCGTCCGTCACCACACCAGCGGGGTTAATGCCAACCCGCTCTAGCTCAGACAGCAGTTGGGTTCCAGCTTCATCGCCGCCAATCAGGCCAACGATGGTGGCCTGTGCGCCCAGGGCGCATATGTTTTGGGCGGGGTTGGCCGCGCCTCCCGGGACGTAGAAGCGGCGTCTGAATTCCAGTACTGGGATTGGCGCTTCACGCGACAGCCGACTGGCCCGCCCCAGCACGTACTCGTCCAGGAAGAGGTCACCGACAACCAGTACCCTATGGCCAGCCAGCCGGGGTATCAGATGAGACAGCTGCTGCCTGATCTTGTCCATAACTTGACTACAGTTATCCTTGGTTCTAATGTACACTATCGCCGCTGGTTTGTCAAAAGCTAGTCTCCTCACCTATGATCTGTAAACAAGGCGCTTGGCAGGTGTGGCCTTTGGCTCAGTCATTCCTTTGCGTACCTTCTCCTCGAATAGGGATCCATTGGAGGTGGCTGTGCACCGCTGCATAAAGGGCAGCGGGGTGGTTGTTCATAGCCCGGAGCGAATCGGCATTTGTGACGGCCTGCAACGGGAATCGGGACGATGGAAGATCCGCGCTTTCTGGTGGATAGCATGCTTGGTACGCTGGCCAAATGGCTGCGTATACTAGGCTATGATACAGAGTATGATGCATGTCTGAATGACAATCAGTTGGTGCGACTGGCCCGCGGGGAAGGACGGATTCTGTTGACTCGAGATACCGGCCTGCTCAGGCGCAAAGGCTTCCGCTGTCTGTTCATCGAAAGCGAGATACTGGAAGAGCAACTGCTACAGGTTATGGAGACACTTGGGCTGCCGGCTGACAATGTCTTCTCACGCTGTGCAGTGTGCAATACACCGCTCGAAACAGTGCCCAAGCACGAGGCCTGGGGCCAGGTACCGCCTTTTGTGTTTCAAACCCAAGAGAGGTTCAGTCTGTGTCCGGAGTGCAACCGTTTCTATTGGCGCGGCACGCACTGGAAGAGGATGTTGGAGAAGGTGAAAAAGCTCAGGAAGTGAACGCTGTTCTCCTTGTGTTCTGTCGCACGCTGTAGTATAATCGGTTGCGTAGTGAGCGTCTTGCGTGGAGGCCAAAGGGAGGAAGGATCTGGAATCGGAGAATCTGGCAAGAACCATTGTCGATGTCATTGTGGAGAAGCTGGGGTCGGATATCCTTTTGCTGGATATCCGACCACTCTCCACCATTGCTGACTACTTCGTGATCTGCCAAGCAGCTACTGAGAGACAAATGCAAGCGGTGCATGAGGAGGTGTTGACACAGCTGAAGGAAATGGGCGTCAGGGCACTGCACTCGGAAGGTGTGCCTGCATCCGGCTGGGTCCTTGTGGACTATGGCTCTGTTATCGTGCACATCTTCTTGCCGCTGACCAGAAGCTACTACAACTTGGAGCAACTGTGGAAGGATGCCAAGACAGTCATAAGAATCCAGTAGCTGTCTCAAGACACCAAAAAGGGGGCGAGCGTGATCCTCGCCCCCTTTTTGCTGCGATTTCGCTACTCAAAGACCCACCGATCTGTGTCACGATTCCAGGAGAGCAGCTCGTCTTTGTGGAAGAATAATCCCAACTCAAAGGCGGCTGTATCTGGCCCATCCGATCCATGTACCAGGTTCCGTCCAATCTCCAACGCGAAATCGGCACGGATGGTTCCGGGAGTGGCCTGTGTGGGGTCTGTCGCACCCATTGTGCTGCGCACGATCTCAATGGCCTGTCTACCTTCTACGGCCATGACCACCACCGGGCTTGAGGTGATGTATTCGATCAATCCCTCGTAGAAGGGTTTGCCCAGGTGGACAGCGTAGTGTTTCGCTGCCAGCTCTTTGCTCATGTGTAGCATCTTCAAGGCGACAATCTTCAGGCCGCGTCTTTCCAGGCGCATGGTGATTTCGCCGATCAAGCCACGCTGCACTGCGTCCGGCTTGATGATGACAAGAGTCCTCTCCATAGCTCGATGTCTCCGCGATTGATTCTGCCCAAGAACGGTCACGCGGTTCTCTCGTCGAGCCTTTGCAGGATCCAGCGATAGCGATCCACTGCCTGCTGTAGCTGTCCATCCTTGACGTAGAGATCAGCCAACAACTCGTGCGCCTCCAGATTGTCTGGCCTAGACGCGACCATGGTTTCCATGTCCTGAATCACTTCTGACAAGAGCTTGGCTCTGCCCCGCTTCAGGATAGTATATTGCTCCAAGGCCAGCTTCATCTGTTCTTGGTCGCGGTAGGCGCGCGCCAAAGCCAGCCGAGTCTCGTCATCCTTGGGCTGTTGTTCCAACTGCAGCTTGTAGCGTTCCACGTCTGAGAGTGGCTCTGGGGCAGTCACTGCAACAGAAGCTAGTAGGCTTTCCTCGAGGCCGATTGGTTCCCCTGGGACCGGCGCGGCCTCAGCTTCCAGTGCTTCTTCGCTGACCTCGGCTGGCACCGCTTCAGGTGCCAGCTCCTCGGCTTCTGGTTGCGCCGCGGCGACCGCTGCGGCCTCTTCGACTGAAGTGGGTAAGACCTCGACCTCCTCCTCCATCCAGCCGATTGCCTCAGGTTCGGCAGCAGCTACTTCGGTGGCTACCGCTTCGGCTTCCGGTCTCTCCTCAGGGATCACCTCTTCTTCTGCTGGTGCCGGAGCTGGGGTCTCCTCTTCGAGCGGTGCAACCGGAGTCTCGGCGATTGCAGCGGGCTCTACTTGGGCCTCGGGCCTGTCCATGATCGTCGAGATCCTTACCTCTTGGTATGGCAAGGGCGTTTGTTTACCGAACACAGCCTGGGCCATTCGGTTCTCGGGATCGAGCCCGCGTACCGCGTCGAGAATGGCCCAGCCTTCGTCATCGCGACCCTTTTCGAGCTGGATCATGCCCAGGAGAAGGACGGCCTTGAGGCAGTCGGGGCACGGTTCCAGTAGTTCTCGTGCGATTTCGGCGGCTTGTTCACGTCGCTCATCCCGCCACAGTGTCTCGGCCAGGGCGACCTTCAGATCCATCCGGTCGCGGTTTGGTTCGAGTTCGAGCAATTCGTAAAACTTGTCAATGGCCTGGCGATACTGCCCGCCCCTAGCGTACAGGCGAGCCAGCGCTGCCTTGTTGTGCTTGATGCGCGTGGGTTCGGTACCATCGCGCTTGCCGTACAATCTGCGGAGCGCGCTACGAACCTCATCGTTGTTCGGCGCGATCTCGAATGCTCTCTCCATGTACCAGATGGCCTGCGCGATATGTCCTTTCTCTTCAGATAGGATGCCCAAGCCGGCATATGCCACAAAGTTCTCCGGGTCGGAGTGTTCCAGGAGCCGCTTGAAGATGTCCGTCGCCTCGTCAAAATCACCCTTCTCCAGGCAAGCCTCTCCTAGGATCTGATACGTCCTGATGTGCTTGGGATAGCGCTGCAGAATATGACGGCAGATGGCGACGGCGTCTTCGTAATCAGCTGCACTGATCAGCTCGCGCGCTTCGTCGAGGTATTCTCGCAGTGTGAGTCGGGTCATGGTGCCTCCTTTCGCTGTCGGAGGATACGTTTGATCAAGGCATCAAATGCTCTCAATGCCTCGCGTGCAGCGGTTCGTCCCGCCTGACGGGGCGGTTCGTCCCGCGGGGCACGATGTTCCGCGACCTGAGGTCCTCTCGGCAGGACCAGCTGTCACTTGCTCCTCTCTAATTATGCCAAGATTTATGCAGAATGTCAATGTCCCGTGTCCAGCAGTCCTAGAGCGATCGGGTGAGAACAGTTTTCAAACCATAGCAGGAAGCGTGATCACGTTAAGTCCTGAACGTGCCGTGCAGTCCACACTGTACCCAAAGTCGGGTCAACCTAAGGGCATTTCCACTTCTTGGCCGCCATCACTATGCACGGGTTGCAGTCCATGCTATAATCAGCCGCATGCTCGGATATTCCGTTGGAGTGAGCCCGTGGAAGGTCTCCTTCGTTTCGTTGTGATCCTAATCACTGTACTACTGGTCATGCTGCTTTTTGGCCCGTTTCTAATCCCTATCCCGCCGCTTGAGGACACCGTCCCAGCGCGGCAATTAGCGGATTCTGACAGCCGATTCGTGGATGTCAATGGGTTGGACGTGCACTATAAGCTTGTTGGCGAAGGGCAACCGGTGCTGCTTCTGCTTCATGGTTTTGGCGCCAGTCTGTTCTCCTGGCGTGAGGTGATGACGCCGTTGGCTCAGTTTGGCACGGTGGTCGCTTTTGATCGTCCTGCCTTTGGCCTGACCGAGCGCCCCCTGCCTGGCGATTGGGCGACCGAGAACCCCTATACTGCTGATGCGCAGGTTCGGCTGACCGTCGGGCTGCTAGATGAGCTCGGGGCGCAGCAAGCGATCCTGGTGGGCAATTCGGCCGGGGGTACGATTGCTGTACTGACTGCCCTACACTTCCCTGAGCGTGTGCAAGCATTGATACTTGTCAGTCCTGCTATTGAGGGAGGCGGGGTCGGGCCGTCGTGGACTCGCTGGCTGCTCCGGCTTCCCCAGATACAGCGACTGGGTCCACTTTTGGTGCGTCATCTCGTGCCTCGGCTGGAGAGCGCTTTGCCGACGGCTTGGCACGACCCCAGCAAGATCAGTCCGGAGGTTGTCACCGGCTACAAGAAACCACTACGAGTCGACAACTGGGATCGTGCCTTCTGGGAGTTCGTTTTGGCCGGGCG
>Ga0111173_1068_pt1 | contig 11473 bp, 7 predicted proteins | sample DeeMarSWOR324_28_FD_80234 | JGI IMG/M metagenome (GOLD analysis project Ga0111173, IMG submission 80234) | Anaerolineae bacterium SM23_84
CGGCCGGGGTACGGCCGGCGCAGTGGATGCCTTCATCGCCGTCGTAGAGCCGGGACAGCGCAGCATCCAGACGGCGCGGGCCATCCGCCGGCTGGCGGGCGACCTGGGAGTGGGGCAGGTGTACGTAGTCGGCAACAAGGTGCGCTCCGCGGACGACGAGCGCTTTATCCGCCAGCAGTTGCCCGACATGGACGTGCTGGGCTTTCTCCCCATCGACGATCAGGCTATCGAGGCCGACCGGCAGGGCGTGGCCGTGTTTGACATGGCGCCGCGCCTGGTGGCCGCCGCGCAGCAGATCGTGGCCCGGCTGGAGACCGATTGAGGTCCCGGACGGTACCCCGGGATCGACAGGGGAAGGGCCAGGGAAGGCCATGACCGCAAGGAGCCTGGAGCGTTTGCCCACCGGCAGTGCTGGGCTGGATGGCATGCTGAGGGGCGGGCTGGTGGCCGGTTCGGTGGGCCTGGTGCAGGGGCTGGCGGGAACCGGGAAGACGACCCTGGGGCTCCAGTTTCTGTATCATGGCGCGGCTGAGCACGGCGAGCCGGGCCTGCTGATCACGTTTGAGCAGTTCCCCCGCACGCTGTACCGCGACGCGCTGGCGCTTGGGTGGAACCTGCGCGAGCTGGAGGACGCCAACCTGCTGCGGCTTGTCTTTACCTCGCCCCAGGTATTCCTTTCCAGCCTGCAGGCGCCCGAAAGCCCCATCAGCCAGACCATCCGCGAGATTGGGGTTCGTCGGGCCGTGATTGACAGCGTGACCCACTTTGAGCCGCTGGCGGCGTTTCCCAGTGCGTTGCGCTCGATCCACAATGTGTTGGTCAATGGTTTACGCCGCGAAGGGATCACGGGACTGCTGATCAGCGAAGATCGGGGCCAGGACCTTCGGCATACCGACCCGGGGCGTCTGTCGTTCATCGTGGATGCCGTGATTCTGCTGCGCTACGTCGAGATCGACAGCGAGATGCAACGCCTGCTGGCGGTGGTCAAGATGCGTGGCTCCGACCACGCCAAGGAGATCCGCCGGTACGAAATTCAGACCGGCGGCCTGGTGGTGGGCCAGGCTTTTGAAGGGCGCGAGGGGTTGTTGACCGGCAGCCCCCGGCGCATGCACTGACCGACAAAGACGAGAAGCCCACCGGCTGCATCCGGAACCGAGAACGCCCCCCCGAGAGGGGGCGTTTTCGGTTTCAGCACGTGGAGGTGGTGGCAGGCCTGGCTTGCTGATGGCTTGCAGTGCGGTGACTGCCTCATGGCCGGCGCGTCATCCCTGCACCCGCTCTGGCTCGACTTCATGGTGTTGGGCGTCTGGCTGGCGGTTTTCCTGGCGCTGGGAGTGGGCTGGGGGATCTCGCCGCTTGGCAGAAGGAGCGGAAGTACAGATCTGCAGCCGCGCCCGATCAGGTGGGCGTGGCTGCAGACCCATCCGCATTGCAGCCTGATTGTCAAGACGCTGGAGATGTGGTAAGATGGTGGCGGATTTTCCCCTCATGTGGTGAGGTGGTCTGGCGCCAAGGCGTCGCAAGGAGGGGCAGGATGTCCCAACCATTGCTGACGACCAAACTCCATATCCCCCATCTGCGCTCCGATCTCGTCTCGCGCCCGCACCTGATCCATCGACTGCGTGATGGGCTGGACCGCCAAATGACGCTCCTCTCTGCCCCTGCGGGATTTGGCAAGACCACCCTTCTGTCCGAGTGGGCCGCCTGCTGCGGGCGGCCCGTCGCCTGGCTTTCCGTGGACAAAGACGACAACGACCTGGCACGATTCCTGGCCTATGTCATTGCATCCCTCCAGCTGGTTGAGGAGCAACTTGGCGCAGGGGTCCTCAGTGCATTTCAGTCAGCCAGGCCACCGCCCTTGAAAGAGCTTCTCACAGAGCTGGTAAACCAGATCAGCGCCGTCTCAGAACGCTTCATCCTGGTCCTTGACGACGTTCAGCACCTCTCGGCTGAACCGGTCTTTGAGGTCCTTGCCTTTCTGTTGGAGAACCCACCGGATACGATGCATCTGGCCATCGCCACCCGAACGGATCCTCCTCTGCCCGTGGCGCGGCTCCGCGGCCGTGGGCAATTGGTGGAGTTGCGCCAAGCCGACCTGCGCTTCACCACCGAGGAAGCGAGCGAGTTCCTGAACCGGATCATGGGGTTGGAGCTTGCGCCGGATGACGTTGCTGCACTCGCCGCTCGGACCGAGGGCTGGATCGCTGGTCTGCAGTTGGCGGCGGTTTCACTGCAAGGGCGAAGACGAACGCAAGGCATGGGGGACGTGTCCCGGTTCTTGCGGGACCTGACGGGCAGCCATCGTTTCATTCTGGACTTCCTGGTAGAGGAGGTGCTCCAGCAGCAATCCCTTGCCATCCAGGAATTCCTGCTCAAGACCTCGATCCTTGACCGCCTGAGCGGACCGCTGTGTGACGCTGTACTGGCGATGGGGGATGAAAGAGCCAGGCGCAGCTTCGATCGTATCGAGCCGCCAATGCCTGAAGCGACCTCTGCCTTGCCTCCATCATCCAGCCAGCGAATCCTGCATCGGCTAGAGACCGACAACTTGTTCGTCGTTCCTATAGACGATACGCGGCATTGGTATCGCTATCACCATCTCTTTGCCGAGTTGCTGCGCCAACGCCTGCAGCAGACCCGGCCTGACCTCGTCTCCATCCTGCACCGCCGTGCGAGCACGTGGTACGCGCAAAGAGGGCAGGCGGCAGCAGCGATCGATCATGCGTTGTCTGCGGGCGATTTTGAGCGGGCGGCAGACCTGATCGAGCAGGCAGCCGAGACCACCATGATGCGCAGTGAAATCGCCACGTTCCGCCGCTGGGTAGGCGCTTTGCCGGACGATATGCTGCGTGTTCGGCCCCGTCTGTGTGTCTATGATGCCTGGTCACTCTTGTTGAGCGGCCGTCCACTGGAGGTTGCGGAGGCACGTCTGCAGGATGCCGTGGAGGCTGATCTTGCTGGGTCTACATCCGGGGAGGTCGCCGCCCATCGTGCTCTGGTGGCGGGCTATCGTGGCGATACGCAGCAATGCACCGAGTTCTCGCAGCAGGCGCTTGACCTCCTTCCCCGGGAGAGCATGTTCCTGCGGAGCCTTGTCGCGGGGATTCTGGGCTATAGCTGTTTGCATAGCGGCGATGTCGTGGTTGCCAGGCAAGCACTGGAGGAGGCGGCTCGAATCAGCCAGAGAACCGGCAATCTCATGAATGAGGTCCTGGCGGTGTCTCATGTGGCGGATCTGTCTGTGTTGCAGGGGCGGCTCGACGAGGCGAGGGTGCTCTACGAGCAAGCATTGGAACTGGCCACGGATGCCAGAGGGCAGCGACAGCCCATTGCCGGCATCGTGCTACAGGGACTGGGCAATCTGCAGCTTCAATGGAACGATCTGCGGACTGCCGCGCAGCATTACACGGAAGGCATCGAACTCATCCAGAGATGGGGGGAGGTCGGGACGTTGCAGGGACATGTGGGTCTAGCACGCATTCGACAGGCGCAAGGCGACCTGGGGGGCGCTTGCGAGGCCATCTACAAGGCACACCGGATAGCAGCCGGATTCGACGTCATGGACATGGATGACATGTTCGTAGAGGCGTGGCAAGCACGTCTGTGGGTAGCACAGGGAAATCTCGATGCAGCCGTCCGTTGGGCCGAGGAACAAGCGTTGGCTGTGGATGGGGGTTCAAAAGCAGCAGGGGTGGCTAGGCAGAGCGCCTCCCTCCTCGCCCGTGCCATCCGGGATACTGGGCTGGCCTGGGTCTATCTTGCCCAGCGTCGGCCCGACAGCGTGTTGAAGGTGTTGGAGCCGCTGCGCCGAGAGACAGAAGCGGCCGGCTGGATCTGGTTCCTGATCCACATCCTCGTGCTCGAGTCATTGGCCTTCCACGTGAAGCGGGATGTAGATCAGGCGCTGGTGTCACTGGAGCGCGCGCTGTCCCTTGCCGAACCAGGAGGCTTTGTTCGGGTCTTTGTGGACGAAGGTGAGCCAATCGTTAGGCTTTTGCGTCGGGCAGTGTCACGTGGCATCGCTGTGGAGTACGCCCACAAGGTGCTGGCGGCCCTTGTGGAAGAGCGTATGCGAACGACAGCCGAGCCACCCGGCGCGAAGCCTTTGAGCCAGCGAGAGCTGGAGGTGCTGCGACTGATCGTCATCGGTCTATCGAATGGGGAGATCGCCGAAGAATTGGTCATCGCGATCAGCACCGTCAAAACGCATGTCAACAACATCTATCGTAAGCTTCACGTTTCCGATCGCAAGCAGGCCATCGCGCGAACCAGAGACCTGAAGCTCTTGTAGCTCTCTGCAGCCCACCTTCGAGCCGTGGACAAGGTGGGCTGTGCAGTGCTTTTCGCCTCTCCATGCTGCGCCATCTCCTCTTTCCACCCCTGTTTCCACCCCCTACCCCCCTGTTTGGGGGATGACAGTCCATCCGATTCTGGCGTACACTGGACGTATGGAGAGGGACTGACATGGCTACTCCAATGCGCTGCCAGGTTCGCGTGAAGGGCCACTTCTCTGGACAGTGGGCCGATTGGTTTGGCGGGCTAAAGATCGAGAATCTTCCAAGTGGTGAGGCAGTTCTCAGCGGCCTGCTCTCCGATCAGGCGGTGCTGCTTGGCGTGCTGAAGCGGATGCACGAGCTTGGTCTGGTGCTCATCTCCGTGAGCTGCGTCCAAGCCGGATGGGGCGACATGCCACCCGCTCCATAGATGGCAGGAACTGGTTGCTGGATCTGCTATGCTCCGTCTCGTCCAGCAGACGGGTTGAAGCATCGAGTCGGCAGCCGGTGAACCAATCCTGGATCCGACAGGTGGCGGAACGGTATAGGAATCCGTAGCGCGAACCTCTCGTGTATCCCATGCATGGAAGGAGGATGTACAGTCATGTTTCAGCGTTTGGGGCGATTTGCTGCCAAGTATCGCATTCCCATCATCGTGGGGTGGGTTGCATTGGCCATCATCCTCACGCTCGTTGCCCCCGGCCTGGAGGAAGTATCTACTGCGAAACAGGAGGATTTCTTGCCAGCCAATGCACCCTTTGTGCGGGCCGCGGAAATCCAGGAGCGGGTCTTCCCTGAGCAGTCGGCGGCCAGTGCCAGTATGGTAATCGTGGACGCAGGTCCGGGGGGCGAGGTCCACGACCCTGACGTGCTGGCGTTCCTGTCAGGACTGGAAAGCTGGCTCAATAGTGACGATGCGCCGGCCAACATCATCGTGGCTGCCGGTCCGGTTACGATGCCCGAGCTCGCGGACAAGCTGATCTCGCCGAACAACCGGATTGCGTTGGTGGGCGTTCAGTTGAGCACCATCACCGATGCCAGGGCTACCGTGGAGGCCGTGGATGCCATTGACCAGTGGCTACAGCGAAACACGCCTGACGGGATCGACGTCTATCAGAGCGGCGAGGCCGCGCTGAATGCCCAGTCCGAAGAGGCCAGCTTCCAGACCATGGACCGTACCCTCCTTATCACCCTCGCTCTGGTGATTGTCGCGCTGTTGGCCATCTACCGCTCGCCAGTCAGCCCGCTCATCCCCCTGTTCGCTGTCACCCTGGCGCTGATCGTAACGATCGGCGTGTTGGGCCTCTTGGCCGACGCCGGGGTCGTCAGCGTCATCTCGCAGATGAATGCCATCCTGGTGGTCGTCATGTACGGCGCGGGCACGGACTACAACCTGTTCCTCATCAGCCGCTTCCGCGAGGAGATGGCAGATACGGAGAAGGAAGAGGCCACCAAGCGTACGGTACGCCTGGTAGGCGAGACCATCAGCTCCAGTGCAGGGACCGTCTTCGTGGGCTTTATGTCGCTTTGCTTTGCGGAAATGGGCCTCTTCAAGAGCGCCGGGCCCATGCTTGCCATCGGGATCGTGGTGAGCCTGCTCACCGGCCTAACCCTCGTGCCTGCCCTGCTGGCGACCCTCGGAAACTGGGCGTTCTGGCCCAGCAAGGCCAGGCACCGTTCCTCCGGGCGGCTCTATGGGTTCACCTCCAAGCTGGCCAGCTCGCGGCCCCTGCTTACGATCCTTGTGATCGTCGCCGTGATGGCCCCGTTGTCGGTCTATGGGCTCACGCGCGATCTCAACTACGATATGCTGTCCGAGTTGCCAGCGGATATCCCTTCGGTCCAGGGCTACTATCTGTTGCAGGAGCACATGGGTGCAGGGGTCTTGTTCCCCTTGAATGTCACCCTGACCGATCGCCGTCCCGAACTCATGGCGGAGGAGATCGCCCGCCTGACAGACGAGCTCTACGCGCTGGAGGGGGTGGTGGACGTGCGCGGTTTGAATCCCCCTCTGGGCTACGAGGACGAGCAGTTCAAGCGTCTGCTTGGTGTCGACCATCAGCTCGAGCTGCTGCTGGGCATGTGGGCCACTCCCCCCGAGGGCCAACCCGTCGATCCCGAGCAGGCGGCGGCCGCGATGGAAGGGATGAAGCGCTACCTGAACGCGCTCGCCGAGCGTTTTCCCGAAATCGCCCAAGACACCAACCTGCTGACAGCCCAGGGGATTTTGGACAGTGGCCTGATGGGCATGGCCGCCCGACAAGAGGAGCTGCTGGCGGCTCTGAGTGGGCTGGTAGGGCGGTTTCAAGCCATCGACGCTGCCTATCTCCTTCCGCCTACGGGAGAGGGCGAGCTCTTTGCTGCGCTTGGCCCTGTCTTCCACGAATATGTGGCTGCGGACGGAGTTTCCTACAGACTGGAGGTCGTACTCGCCGATCCTGTCGGTGAAAGCGGCATGGACGTGGTCGGCCGCGTCCGCAACATCCTCAAGGGGTACAAAGGCGATGGAGACGCGGTGGTAAGCGGAGCCACGGTCATCTATGCCGACATCCGCGACATCATGAGCCGGGATAAGATCCGCGCTTTTGGCTTCATTATGGGGGGCATCTTCCTCGTGCTGCTTTTGATGTTGCGCAGCGCCGTCGCCCCGACCTACCTGATCGCGACCGTGTTGCTGAGCTTCACATGCACCTTGGGCATCACCAACCTGTTCTTTGACAAGGTGATGGGGGTGGAGCGGCTTTCCTGGATCCTACCCCTGTTCATGTTCGTGTTCCTGGTGGCCCTGGGCATAGACTATAGCATCTTCCTGTTTGGTCGCATCAAGGAAGAGGTCGGCCACTACGGCATCCAGGAAGGGGTACACGTGGCCGTCGCTGCCACGGGCGCGATCATCTCCTCGGCGGGCATCATCCTGGCCGGCACCTTCGCGGGCATGATGGCTGGCGAGGTTCAGTTCCTGAAGCAACTCGGCTTCGCCGTCTCGGTCGGGGTGTTGATCGACACCTTCGTGGTACGGACCATCCTGGATCCGGCCCTCGCGGCCTTGTTCGGCCGGTGGACGTGGTGGCCAGGCGGTGTTCCCAAGGCAACGGAGTCGCGGGGCGTCACGCCTACGTCAGAGTCGCCATCGCGGGCCTAGCCACGGGCGCAAGGTTTCTCTCGCCGAGGGCTGGCGCCGTCGGCGAGAGACGCGACGCCACGGGCAACTCAGCCAGGACGATGCCGTCAATCCTCCCGCTCCGGTGAGGGAAGAGGAGCATATCTGCCCATCTTTCGTGGCGATGTCCCTCATCGCCACAGCACGGCGTCCTTGACCTGCAGATCATCCCAGGTGAAGTTGGCAGACTGCACCAGAGGGGGATAGCGCCCAGCGGTCACGGTGACGCGGTTCGCACCCCGCCGCAGCACGCCAGGCGGTACGCGCCAGGTGAAGGAAACCCAACTGCCGGCAAAGTCCTCGACGGGAAAGGCCGGGTCCAGACGTCGACCATTGACCCACACATAGTTATCCAATACGTTGCTCTGCATGAGACGCAGGGTCAATCGCCACGGCCTTTGGCCTGGATGGGGAACATAGACGACACCCTCCCAGACTGTGCTGGGGATACGACCTCGGTGCAGCGGCATCCACGGTACCGAGAAGTTGGTGTCCCCCAGGTGGATGACCGTGTCGCTGGCCAACACCGGGTAGCGTGGCAGCCCCCACCGGGCCAAGACAAACTGGCGGACGGCCTTCCAGGTTCTTGCCCACGAGGGACTCCGCCATCCCTTGTCCAGCGTCCGTAGGGCGTGGAAGGCAGGCCGGGCTTGCCCGTTCTCATCGAGAAGGTTGTAGCCCGACCACTCGGATGGTCCCTCGCTGCCTAGATTCCATACCGCCACCAGTTGCAGCCAAGGCCATTGCTGCCGTATCCGCCGCAGGGCTCCCACCAAGTAGTCGGCCTGCTGCTGGGGACTGACCACCTGCCAGGCCGTCTCGTCTCGGCCCTCAATCGTCCAGCCCAACTCCGTGGCCCACACCGGCGTATCCCCGTCGTCGTACTTCAGCATGATGGCACGCAGGTCCTCCACCCGGGCCAGGTTCAGGCCATCGTGAGCGCCCCGGGGATCATCTGGCGGTTGAGCAAACCCATACGGATGGGCACCCAGCACGTCAAAGAAGTCCTTCGCCCCCGCCTGGTACATCGCTTCCAGGAAGCGGCGGTCGTCCATGGCCGTTTCGTCGTGGCGGTTGGTGGGGGCCAGCCCGGCACTCACCACCCGCGCCTGTGGGTCAGCTGTGTGGATCGCCTGGTACGCCACGCGCAACAGGGTCACGTAGCCGGCTGGATCTGGCGGCTGGTCGTCCCACTCCTCAGCCAGATTGGGCTCGTTCCAGATGATGTAGCCGTTCACCTGTCCCCGATAGCGCGTCGCCACCGTGGAGACGAACGCGGCATAGTCGCCCAGGTCGTCGGGTGGCGCGTTGGAGGTAGCAGCATCGGGGTTGGCCCAGGCGGGATGCTGGTCCAGGCGTACGACTAGGTTCAGGTCATAGTACTCTGTCCCGTGAACCACCTCGTCGGGAAATTGCCAGTAGTACTGGCCGCGGGTGGGCTCAATCTCTCGCCAACTGAAGAGCTGGACTACAGTGTCAAAGCCGGCTTGCCGGACCAGGGCCAGGGTGTGGTCATCGGCCGGCAGGGTGTGGATCGCATAGTGCAGACTGCGGCGCGACCGCAGTAACCAGATGCCGCCAGCAAGCAGCATCACCACCAGTCCCAGCCATCGCCAACGCCAGGCGTTCATCGCGCCGCCGCCCGGTAGAAGCCCTGAGATGTGGCGGCCAGCAGCCACTGACCGTCGGGCGAGACGATCAGGCTGTTGACACTCACCGCTTGCATCCCGCCGTTGGCCGGCTGCCAGGTTCGCCCACCGTCATCGGTGCGATAGATGCCCCGGTACTTGGTCCCGGCGTAGATCAGGCCTTCTCGATGGGGATGGAAGGCCAGAGCCGTGGCCGTGATCCCCTCCAGGCCCCGACCCCAGCGCGCCCAACGGTGTCCAGCGTCCCTGCTGCGGTACGCGCCCTTGGTCGTCCCAGCGTACAGCCACTCTGGATGGCTGGGATCTACGGCTAGGTAAAAGACGGTCTGGCCGTCCAGGTCTGGCCCGATCCGCTGCCAGGACAAGGCTCCATCTTGGCTCTTGAAGAGGGTCTGCGTGCTGCCGGCATACAGGACCTGCGGCTGATGTGGGTTCACGGTCAGGGAGAGGACCTCGATGTCCAGTCCCATGCCCTCCCAGCGGGCAACCCAGGACCTTCCGCCATCCCGGCTCTCGTAGACACGCTGATAGGTGACGTGCCCGTAGAGTCGCTGGGGATCGCTGGGATGTAGGGCCAGCCCCACCAGGTTCGGGGCTTCAGAATGGAGGACGGTCCAGCTCTGACCGCCATCGGTGCTCCCGTAGAGCCCATGTCCTTCCACGCTGGCGTACAGCAGCTGGGCATCGGCTGGCGAGATGGCCAGAGACAGAACAGGGGCAGCTGGCAGGCCAAGGGCCTGCCGTGTCCAGTGCTCGCCCATGTCCCGGAAGCGGTAAACGCCATGGGTGTTGTTGAGGTAGAGCGTGCCATCCGGTGCCTGGGCCAGGGCCGTGGCTGCAGGGGAGCCTGGGCCCTGGTCTATCCGTTGCCAGCGTAGCCCGCCGTCGTCGCTGAGGTAGAGGCCGGATCGGGTTCCGGCGTAGAACCTGCCCTGGCGGCCCGGCGCGGGCTGCACAGTGAAGACGGACTCGCTGCGCCCCAATCCCTGTCCCCACGGCGTCCAGTGCATCCCATCTACAGCGCCCCGGTAGAGGAGGCCACGGTTTGTGGCTAGCAGTAGCTCCTCTGTGCCGGGGATCAGGGCCAGGGTATCTACCCGGCCATCGACATCGTCGGCTACGGGATGCCAGGTCTGCCCGCCGTCCGTCGTACGCCACAGACGGCGCTGAGTCCGGGCGTAGGCGATCCGTCCATCCTCACCGACGAACCACAGGCCGGCCACGTAGGCCCCTCCCACTTCCTCAACGGCTTGCCAGGAGCGCCCCTGATCATGGCTCTGGAACAGCCCTTGACCATCGGTGCCGGCCAGCAGCACACCGTTGGGGGATACACCCAGGGAGAGAACGGCCGTTCCAGCGGGTAGAGGCGCCAATGGCCACCAGCGTTCACCACCATCCTGACTGCGGCAGATCTGGAGTCCGTTGCCGCCCAGATACAGGGTGCCGCTCCCATCTTGGGCCAGCGCATACACCGCCGTCGGCTGGAAATCATCCTGGATGAGCCGAAGGGGAAGATTGGGGTATCGCTGCCAAGTCTGTGCCTGGTCACGGGTTCGATACAAGCCATCAGAGGTACCAGCCAAGAGGGTGCCGGGGCGCGTGGCATCAAACAGCAGGGCGTATACGGGTTGCCCCCACGGTTCGAGGGCCATCCCCATCCAGGTCCGACCGCCATCCTCGCTGCGATAGAGGCCGGTTGGGTCCCCCGTCCCGGCGTACACCACCCGGGGATTGGCCGGGTCCACAGCTAGCTCCAACACAAGCGTGTGGGCGGGCAAGCCTTCGTTGAGGGGCTGCCAATCCAGAGTAGGTGCGCCAGGGACTGGGCTGGTACAACCTACAGCCAGGGCGAGCAGGAGGAGTCCCAGCCCTGCTCTGATCCAACCCAAGATGTCGTTGCTTGGCACGACCCTCATCCCTCTGTGCATAGCCAAGCCAAACTGGCCTACGCAGCTGGAGATACTTTTCGCGATTCCCGCCGCCACGGTATAGCACAAGCGGACCGCGACAACAGGGGCATGATCCGGTCTGCGGTGGCCGCGACCTGCGAGGGGGGCAGCCCAGAAGGGCCGAGGACGTCCGACCTGTGTTCACACATGGCGTCCAAACCTGTAATCGGCTTGGTGTTCCACCTGGAAAGCCTTCGCCCAGCATAGCGCCCCAGCCACTACGCACCTACTGGGCGGGCTAGATTGACCTGCCGGGATAGATCACTCAGCCTACTCCAGAACCTTTTCGATGGGGTAGGCGAACATCACGCGGGTGGTCTGGCGGAAGCTGAGCTTCTTCCAGAAAGTGAGATCGCCAGGGACGATGACGGCCAGGTTGTTGGCTCCCCGGGCGGCAAACCGGCGGGCGATTTCGTGCACCAGCGCCCGGCCGATGCCTTG
>Ga0111173_1100_pt1 | contig 11408 bp, 7 predicted proteins | sample DeeMarSWOR324_28_FD_80234 | JGI IMG/M metagenome (GOLD analysis project Ga0111173, IMG submission 80234) | Anaerolineae bacterium SM23_84
CGATACCCTTGAGTTCCCTATCGGCAACCCCTTCCAGCACACCGTTGACATCGACATCAGGGTCCACACCAACTGCCAGGGGTGGACCGTTCAGGCGGACCCGGCCCGGCTTGACCGTGTGAGACCTGGCGAGGTTCGCACCGTGCGCATGCACTTTACCCCGCAGTTTGGCGTGAAGCTAGGCACCGAATGCACAGTGGACATCGAGGCCTGGGCCGATGGGACGCTGATCGGCGGCGTTCGCAAAGTGGACCGCCCGCCGGTACCCCACCCACCTCACGGACGGCCTTATGATGAACGGGAGATCGAGGTCCGGCCCTTCCCGCTGGAAACGGGAGTACGTACGGAGATCTGCGCTGTCTTGGACAACAAGGCTGGCTGGCCCCAGACGGTGAAAGTAGAGTTCTCCATGGCCGACTTTACCATCGGCGTTCCCTTCCAGCGCATCCCTGCCGCCGCCAACCCGCAGACAGTAACCATCCCGCCGTACAGCACGGTCAAGAGCTGTATCCGCTGGACACCGCTGACGCCAGGCCACAAGTGCTTCCAGATCCGCATCTCGCAACAGGGATACGAGGACATCATCAGCCAGAAGAACCTGGACGTGGGCGAACACCTGCGTCCCGGCGTAGAGGATCAGTTGCTCATCACCGTGGGCAACCCGAAGGATTTCACCGCGGACATTCAGATCGTGGTTCACACGGAATGCCCGGGCTGGCAGGCCTGGACCGAACCCGATATCCTGCGCGACGTGCCGCCCGGTGGCACGCGCCACGTGACACTTAGGGTGATTCCGCCTGCTCAGGGGGCGACGCTGGGCAGCGGATGCTACATTGATGTGGAGAGCTACATCAACGGTGAGCTGATCAGCGGCATCCGCAAGGTGGACCTGCCACCGGTGCACCCACCTGTTGGCGAACCTCGCTACGCTGAGAGAGAGATCACCATCCAACCCGATCCGCCGGCGATCGGGCAGCCTGCGCAGATCTGCGCCGAGTTGCACAACTTCGCTGGCGTTGACCAGACGGTCAATCTGACCCTGTACGCCGCAGACTTTGGAATCGGGATTCCCTTCCAAGAGGTGGGCCAGTTGCCCGGCGTCGTGATTCCGGCGCACACCACCATTCAGCGCTGTCTGACCTGGACACCTCCTCCTGGAAGCACACACCGCTGTCTGCAGATTCGCATCCAGCAGCAGGGGTACGAAGATATCATCAGCCAGCGCAACATCGACCTCGAGCGTCCGCTGGAAGCGGGTCAGGAGGCGCTGGAACGTGAGTTCGAGGTAGGCAACCCCGGGGGACAGAGCAAGACAGTGGAGCTGGACATCAAGAAGATCGGGCTTGCGCCGGAATGGGGAGTCTCTCTGGCATGGGATGAAGCCACGTTAGCGGCAGGCGAGGTCAGGACCAACACCATCCGCATCGAGCCTCCGCCCGGCGGCTCCGACAGCGGCCTGTTCGGTAGCGGTCACATCGTGGCCGTGGAAGCCTTCATCGACGACGAGCTCATCGGTGGCGTGCAGTTCGAGTTCGAAGCGGAGGAGCACAAGATCTACTTGCCGATCATCCTGAAGAGAGTTGCTCCGTCCTGACGCCCTGGCAGACCGGAGATGACAGCTTGCGGTGGTGACCTCAGTCGCCTGTCCCGTTTGTGTTAGCGACTGAGGTCGCTATTACGAGTCTGTGCGTCGAGCATTCACAGAGCACATCCATTTGACAGGAGACGCTGCTCTATACTATACTATTCGCGCCATACTGCAAGGAGGTGAAAGGATGAACTGCGCCAGTGTGCATACGATGGGCATCAGCTTTGCGTGCCGTGGGCTTCACCCCACGGCTGTTTTTTGTATCCATCCGGCGGCAGACGAAGGAGATGTCAATGCAGAATCCATCGCACCCAATCAAGGCGCTCATCTTCGACTTTGGGGGTGTCTTGATACGCACCGAATCCCAAGAGCCACGCAAGCGCCTGGCTAAGCGGCTGGGTCTCTCCCCGGAGGAACTCTATGCCATCGTCTTCGACGGCGAGGCGACCCGTTTGGCCGAACTGGGACGCATATCCTCACAGGAGCGCTGGGAGCGAGCCGCCGAGGCACTGGGGTTGAACTCAGCAGAGGAGTGCCTCGCCGTCATTCGCGAGTTCTTCTCCGGCGATGTGCTGGATACTGAATTGGTCGAGCGTATCCGGCACTGGCGCGCACGTTACAAGACTGCCCTGCTGAGCAATTTCTCCGACCGCCTACTGGATTTCGTTGAGAACGAGCTCGGCCTGGACGACTGTTTCGACGCCATCATCGTCTCCGCGCTGGTCGGGGTGAGAAAGCCCAACCCGGCCATCTATCGCCTGGCGCTAGACCGACTGCAGGTCGCCCCGCACGAGGCGGTTTTCATAGACGACATGCGGGCGAACGTGGAAGGAGCCGCTTCGATCGGCATGCACGCTATCCAATTCACCACGCGTGACGCACTGTTCGCAGAACTGCGCACGCTTCTAGGCGAGGAGCCAGACGAGCAATGAAGGGACAAATGACTGAATTGGTCATCCGCAGCTATGAAGACAGCGATTTGCAGGCATTGGCAGAACTGATCAATGCCGCTGACCAAGTGGACAAGGCAGGATTTGCCACGACGTTGGAAGGGTTGGCACACGATCTGGCAGACCCCAGAATCCAGGCACTGGACAACGTCTTCCTCGCGGAATCCCATGGTCAGCTGGTGGGTTACGTAGGGATGACAATGAGACAGCATGAGGGGCACGAATGTGCGGTGGCCTACGGCATCGTGCATCCTGATTGGCGGCGGCAGGGCATTGGCACTGCACTGATGAAACGAGCTGAAGAGCGGGCACGAGGACTTAAGGGAGCCAAGCCCCTTTTCCTGGACATGCGGGTGCGAGAACGGGTGGCCGGGGCTGCTGAACTGGCGATGTCGCTGGGCCTGCAGCCTGTACGCCACTCCTTCTACATGGAGTGCTACGATCTGCAGCACCTGCCAGAACCCATCTTTCCTAACGGGATTCGGCTGCGCAATTATTTGGTGGGCCAAGACGAGGCGGCCTTTGCAGCAGCCTACAGCGAGGCCTTCTCCGACCACTGGGGCTCGGTGCCACATACGCTGGAGCAGGAAATGCACCGCGTGAGCGCACCTGGCTTCCGCGCTGAGGACAACCTGCTGGCTGTGGACCAGGATGGGCGGATCGCTGGCCTATGCCTAGTCGAGTTCCCAAAAGCAGAAGGCGACATGCCACACAGCAATCCCCCGATGATCGATGACCTGGCGGTACGCCGCGCGTATCGCCGGCGTGGCATTGGCCGGGCACTGTTGCTGGCCGGGATGCATCGTATTCGTCACGAGGGCTTTTCCGGAGCAGCTCTGGCGGTGGACGCAGACAATCCGAACCGGGCGCTGCGGCTGTACGAATCCGTCGGGTTCGCGGTAAAGTCGCGTGGCACCGTGTATCGCAAAGGATTGTGAAGAGCCACTTTGTCCAGGTGCGTTAACATGAATGACAAAACGCTGCCCATGATCCGCAACTACCGCCCCGGCGATGAGGAAGCCTGGCTGGCACTCATTCGCGCTTGCCTAGACTTTAGCCAGAGCTTTTTCAACCGCAGCCCATCGCTGGACGCACTGCGCGTGGCCATTGAACATCCGCACATGGACGCCGCGCAGAATCTGTTCTTCGCTGAGGCCAGCGGCCAGTTCGTTGGCTATGCGGAGCTGTGGTGCGCAGCAGGACCCGAACTAACGGCACGCACAGTGGGCCGTCTGCTCGTGCACCCCGAGTGGCGGCGACGCGGTCTGGGAACCGCCTTGCTGGCGCGCATCGAACAGGGGGCAAGGGCCGAGGGCGGCAGATATCTGGACGTCATGGCGGCTGAGCAGCACCATGCCGGCCGCCAGTTTCTGGGCGCACGCGGATTCAGTATCGTACACTACGCCTGGCAAATGGCCCTGCTTGAGATCGACGCCGCCCCCGTCCCAGAGTGGCCAGCTGGTTACAGCACCCGCACCTTCGTACCGGGCCAGGACGAGCACACCTCCACGAAGTTGGAGAACGAGTGCTTTCAGGACGAGTGGGAGTACGTGCCGGTCAAACTAGGGGAGATTGAAGGTTTCGTCCGCAGTCCCTCCTTTCGAGCGGACGGCGTGATCTACGCCGTGCACCAGGGGCAGGTGGTCGGCGAGTGCTGGAACTGGATTGACGATGAACGCATCGCCCAAACTGGGGAGAAGCGCGGGGACATCTGGTGCCTGTGCGTCCACCCGCAACACCGGAGGCGGGGGCTGGGCCGCGCGCTCCTGTTGGCTGGCGTGCAGTGGCTGCGCCAGCAGGGAATGACCTCTGCGTACCTGAGCGTGGATGGCGCCAACGAACGAGCCAAACACTTGTACCAGTCGGTGGGCTTTGTCACACAGCGCACGAACATCTGGTATCGCAAGGGATTGGGCGTGTAGCGCCGTATAAAGGGAGATGCCCAACCATGTTACAGGTGAGCAATGTAACCAAGTGGTATGGCGACGAATGCATACTGGATGGTGTTTCGTTCACCGTTAACGCTGGCGAGCGCCTGGGGTTGGTCGGTCCCAATGGTTGTGGCAAGACCACCCTGCTCGACATCATCGCTGGGAAGCAGTCAGCGGATGCTGGCAGCGTACGCTTCACTCAACCCAACGTGCGCATGGGCTACCTTGAACAGGCGCTGACCTACGCTCCTGAGCAAACGGTAGGGCAAGTCATCATCGCAGCGCAGGGAGCACTGGCCCAGGCACAGCAGCGCATGCAAAAGCTAGCTGCGCAGCTGGCTCACGCGCCAGCCGAGGAACAGGCGCGTCTGCTGAGCCAGTATGCAGAGGCACAGTCACAGTTCGAAGCGCTCGGCGGATACCAGTTGACGCATCGCATACAGGCCATACTGGACGGACTGGGTCTGCACGATATTGATATGGACACACCGGTGGACATCCTCAGCGGAGGCCAGAAAACCCGTCTGGGGCTGGCCTGTTTGCTCGTGCGCGATCCGAACTTATTACTGCTGGACGAACCAACCAACCACCTGGACATCACGGCTTTGCAGTGGCTGGAGGGCTTTTTGGAGCAATTTCAGGGAGCGATGGTCATCGTCTCCCACGACCGCACCTTGCTCGACCGCGCGGTGCAAACCATCCTGGAGATCGACCCCCTGACCCACAAGCTGCGGGCCTTCCCTGGGAACTACAGCGCTTATGCGGAGACGGTAGAGCGCGAGCAGAAGCGACAAGAACAGGCCTACCGCGAGCAACAAGAGTACATCGCTCGTGTGCGCGGCGAGCTGCGCAAGGTCAAGGGCCACGCCAGACGCATTGAGAAGCACACCATCCACTTTCACTACCTCAAGCGCGCCAAGAAAATCGCCCGAGCGGCGGTGGTGCGGGAGAGGCGGCTGCAGCGTATGCTGGACTCGGAACAGCGCGTAGAAAAGCCCGGCCTGACCTGGAAGATGAAGATGGACCTGGTGAATACGCCGGTGAGCGGGCAAGACGTGGTGACGCTGGAGCACCTGGGCCACCGGTTCGACGAGCGTTTCCTCTTCCACGACGTCAACCTGCAGTTGCAACGGGGTGAGCGGGTCGCCCTGGTGGGAGCGAACGGCAGCGGCAAAACCACCCTGCTCAGGATCATTGCCGGAGAGTACGCGCCATCCGAGGGGCACGTGCGATTGGGGGCCAACGTGCAGCTGGGCTACTACACACAGGAACAGGAGGGACTGAACGATTCTGCGACACCCTTCGAAGAAATCCGTGCTGTGGCACCACTCTCTGAGACAGATACACGCAGCTTCCTACATTACTTCTTGTTCGCTGGCGATGACGTATTCGTTCCGGTAAAGGATCTCAGCTACGGCGAACGAGCCCGCCTGGCACTGGCCAAGCTGGTGCTCGGCGGCTGCAACCTATTGCTGCTCGACGAGCCCATCAACCACCTGGACATCCCCTCACGGGAGAGTTTCGAGCGTGCCCTGAGCGCCTTCGAGGGAACGGTGCTGATCGTAGTGCATGACCGCTACTTCATCTCCCGTTACGCCAGCGCCCTGTGGTCCATTCAGGATGGCACCATCAAGCGCTACCTCGACCTGGAGGAACTGGCCAGAGCAACCAGGCCAATCCACAAACCCGGTTTCTGGGAGAAACCGGGTTTGTAGAGGTGCACTCAAGCTTATGTATCAATAAGGGGACAACCTTGTCTTGCTCGCTTTCTCCCTGGTGGCCCGTCTCGCAGGCGTGGCCACATAGACAGTCGCTGCGCAGTATCCCGCTTTGCGGGGCTGCACGCGACCTCCCTATCGCACGCAGAATTCGGAGCTGGTCTTGGTTGTGTAGGCCGTCCTGAACCGGTGGTATGCTTTTCAGAGCCGGGCGACGGGCGAGCTGCGGGCCATTGGGCAGCCCAATTGGGAAGGACCATTTGAGTTGAGAACAATTATCCGCGGAATACGAGCAGAGATTGAGGGCATAGAAAAGGATGAAACCCTTTATGAAGAAACGAATTTTGCCAGGAGAGTAGCAGCTATGGACTTTGTCGAGTTTCATATCATTGAGCGAATTGAGAGCATGCTCCGTACGAGTGATCAGGCAGAAGAACTAACAGCGCTGAAACGATATGCAGAGTCGTTGAAGAAGCGCTTGGAAGGAATCAATGAAAAGCTGTTTCGGAGCGTCCGGGAGAATATCCAATCTGGCAATTGCACAGGTGCAGACCTCAAACGTCAGCTTGAGGAGTACGTTGACAGTGACTCCTATGAGAGAACCCCAGACGAGATAGGCTACGATAGCCTTGATATGTTTGTCAACGGCTTGCTACGAACCGGTGTTGTGCCTGAAGAGACCAAGGAAAGAGAACCGGAGATGGTGTTTTATCAGCCAACTCCAGCCAGAATCGTTCTACAACTGATAGAGAAGGCCAATATAACGAAGGACGACGTTTTTTACGACCTGGGGTCTGGCCTGGGCCAAGTTCCAATACTGGTGAATCTACTCAGTGGGGCTAGGGCAAAGGGTATCGAGTTCGAGCCAGCCTATTGCGACTACGCACGGCAGTGTGCGAGAAGGTTAAACCTGCCGCGGGTAGAATTCATAAACGTAGATGCACGTGAGGCGGATTACTCCGATGGGGATGTCTTCTTTATGTACACTCCCTTCGAGGGTGGGCTGTTGCAGGAGGTACTGGAAAGGTTAGAGGGCGAGTCTCGAAAGAGGAAAATCAGGATTTACACGTATGGCCCTTGTACCTTACAAGTATCCAATCAGAGCTGGTTAGAGCGCCTAGATCAGAATGCCAACAATGTATATAGATTAGCCGTATTCAGAAGTGTCTAGGATCCGAGGGCGTCGGGCTGCCTAACCCCTGCTGGAGCTGACCCCGTCAAGCGCCGTCCATCGCCTTGTCCTGTCGGCCACCCAGTCTTGCCACCCAGTCCCGTCGGGTCCTGGACGGGGTCGCCTGGGCAGGGAGACAGGGCGAGCCCCGTCAAGCGGGACGAACGGCCCAACAGGCGAGACGGGCTCCCAATGTCAACCCTTGGCCTGCTCGGCCTACAGAAAACTGGTTAACAGCAAGCACCAGTGGTATCTTGCGTCCTACGCGCCTCTGCCGTGAGCTAGTCCGCGCTCAGAATCCATTCCTCGTAGAAGCCATCCAGTTCCTGGCCGGAGACCTCTTCCGCCACCCGCAAAAAGTCGTCAGGAGTGGATAGCTTGTACTTGCGATCCTGCAGATAGGCCCGCAGAACGTCCAGGAACACGGCATCCCCAAGCTTCTCACGCAGTTCGTAAAAGAACACTGCCCCTTTGCCGTAGACAATCGGGCCGTAATCCTGGGGACTGAAAGCCTCGACAGGCTGATACACGATACCGTCGCGGCCTTCCTCCTTCATCTGTCGATAGCGGCGCTCAACAAAGTTCTGAAACGCCAAATCTGCACGGGCACGGTCGTAGGCATGCTCATAATAATAAACCGTGGAGAAATTGGTCAGGCTCTCATCCAGCCAGGGCACGTTCACCTGATCATTCCCCACCACGCTGTACCACCATTGGTGCGCCACCTCGTGAGCGACGAGGAACTCCAGGTACTCGCCACTGTGCGCATACTGTTGCTCATCCAGCATGACCAGGCCCGGATATTCCATCCCCCCACCGACAATAGGAGCTTCCACCACGTCGAACTCGGCAAAGGGATACGGGCCAAAGTTCTGTTGATAAGCACGCAGGCAATCACGGCTGTAATCGAGGACCTGTTCGCCAGCTGGCCTGTGTTCGGGCAAGTAGTAGGAGTTCAACCGGATATGGCCCACGGCAGTGGAAGACCACTCAAAGCGGTCACTTAGCACGATCATAAAGTCGCGCATAGGCCCGCTGACGCACCTCCAGGTAGTGGTGGTTCCGTCCTCGTGGTCATTGGTTGCGATGGTCGAACCGGAAGTGACGACCACCATCTCCTGCGGCACGGTGAGCTCCACAGTGAAGAAGCTTGTCTCGGCATACACCGGGTCGCCATAGTCGGGAGCCAGCGATAGGTTCCATCCCGTTTCCTCATACACCGCTGCCATGGGAAAAAAGTTGGACAGCAGCATAATGCCATCCTGGAAGTTGAAGGTGCCGTAACCCGTGATGTCCGCGACGGGCACCGTCACGTCGTACTCCATGTGCACATCGAGGGACTCGCCCGGCAATAAGGGACTTGGCAGGACAAGGCCCACCGCTGTCCCTTCAACTTGATGGTTGAGTCCCACCTCCTCTCCTCCCACCGTGACCTCTTCGAAGGTCAACGCGCTGCCATAGCTGGGCTTGTTGGGGAAGACCCGGAAGTAGATGACATCCAGCGGCACGTCCGTCTTGTTTGTATAGTTCGTGTCCTGGATGGCATAAACACGTGGCGGCTGGCCAGCGATGTCTACGTGCGCATCAATGTGATAGAAGGTTGGAGCCTCGATCTGTGTTACATCGTCGGCAGCTGTTGCCACCATGGCCTCGCGGTACGCATCGGGATCCTGCCAGGCCGGAGGCGGACCCGGTGTCTCTGTCGGGGTCAGTGTCGGTGTAGGCGGAGTTGGCGTTGGCAGCGCCTGGCATCCAACGGACAATACCAGCACCAGCAACAAACGTGTTATGAAGCGCCTCTTCATGTCCAACATGCGGGGGATTATACAGACCTTGCTGCTATGCTGCAACCAGGCGCATTCTTTGGTGTGGAATCGTCATGAGGGGGGATACCTACCGGGGGTTTGCCCCTGACCTGACGTGCGCCCTTTCCAGTTACCCGTGGCCCGGTCGGACGCTGTCCCCCAGTGCAAAGTGGACGACAGGCCTTTGGGGTTTCCATCCCGTCTAGTGGGATTCTTTTATTTCTGCACAATGCAAGCTTGTAGGGGCATGACGCCGTCATGCCCCTACCCGTTTCCATCCCGTCTAGCGGGATTCTTTTATTTCTACCTGGGGGCATCTCCATTGCCCCCGGCGGCCCCCGTCAGTCATCTGCAATGGGCAGTTCAGCCATCATGCTTGCCTCTCACTTCTCTCCCCAGTGAATTCCCAGCCACAGCAAGTACGGTACGGCGAGGGCGGCTGCCACCGCGGTGGGTACGGAGGCCCGTTCGCCGAACAGGGCCAGGGCGGTCCCGGCTGCAAACCCGCCGTTCTTCAAGGTTCCCATCAGAACGTAGCTGACGCGAGTTGCTCGGTCCAGTTGCAGTTTCTCCAGGGCCTTTTCCAGGACGAACGCCAAACCGAAAAAGCTGGCAACGGTTATGACCGAGATGAGGAGCAACACCTGCGGCTGGCGCAGGAAGACGTCCCGATTGAGGCCAATGATGGTGAAAAGGACCAGGGAAAAGGCCCAATTGACTATCTTGCCCCGCCAGCGTTCGACCGGTCCTTTGAGGGGGCTGGCAAGCAGCAGACGCGAGAGGACGAGCGGCACTGCAAGCAGCTCAAGCAGGATGGTGATCAACTGCGCAGGTTGGACAAAAGCCTCCCCAACCAGAAGCAGAGCCATCGCCGGTGTGATGACCAAAGCCGCCAGGTACGCGCCCACGCTGCCGATGAGAGCGAAGGCGGTGTCCCCTCCCAGGATGTAGCTGAAGGGAATGACCGCCACCCCAGGCGGCGCGGCCGCGAGGAGCACAAAGCCAATCCATAGCTCGCGCTCTGGCACCAGCCAACGAGCCAGGATCAGGATCAACCCGCTCAGGACGAGATAGTTGAGGACAACCGACAGCACCATTGGGCGCACCAGCTTGCGCAAGGGCCGGAACGCACCGGATGCTACCTGGGTAGTGGAAACGGTCATGGCCACCGCCAGGGCTGGCAGGGTCAGTGGCTGCGTCCAGCGAGCCGCCTGGCCCAGGGCGATACCCAGCACAACGGAGCTGATGAACAAAAAGTTGCGGTTCCCCAGTAACCAGAGCAGCCTGTTGATTGTTTTCATATCCCCATGCCTCCTATCGCTGGCTACACCTTGCCGCTCGATCGCTTGCTGATAAGCACCAGAACGCGGCCAGATGTCGAGAGGCAGTGTAACGCAGAAACCCCGGAAATACAAAGCCAGCGCAGTAGCTTACCGGGAGATCAAACGGACCACCGTAGCGCCATTCGATGCTCTGGGCCTGCATCTCGCCTGTCTTCTCAGCTTCTGGGAAGCTTGTAGCACAATGACAGCCTTTTTGGAGTCGTTACCCGCCAAGAGTATAATGACCTGGCACGCGGCAGCAGTCACAGGAACCCGCGCCGCCGCACGAACGTCTTGAAGGTACACTGGAGTTACTCATATTTCATGATGCACAACGATTACGATCAGAAACCACAGCAAATGCCAGAGTGGCCATTCCCGCCTGGCGCGGATTGGCGCAGGCCTTTTATCAGAGGCTTGCTCATTGTGGTTGTGGGGGCAGGGCTGCTGCTGTGCCTCGCCTCCACGCTAGCCCTGGGCGCGTACGCTTACATTGCAGTCAGATTGCCCTCTCCCGAAGAGCTGAGCATCCGCGCCGACACGTTTGAGAGCACCAAGATCTATGACCGCAACGGCGTACCACTGTTCGAGGTCTTTGATCCCACCGGTGGCCGCCGTACGGAGGTTCCTCTGGAGAGCATTCCCTTGCACCTGCGCAACGCCACCATTGCTACCGAGGATCCCACTTTCTACGCTAATCCCGGCTTCAACCCACTGAGCATCCTGCGTGCCTTCTGGCAGAACCTGCGCGAAAGGGACATTGTTTCGGGCGCTAGCACCATCACCCAGCAAGTGGTCAAGATGATCTTCCTTTCTCCTGAAGTGACGTATTCACGCAAGATCAAGGAGGCCGTCCTGGCCGCAGAAATCACACGTCGCTACTCGAAGGACGATATCCTCGAGATTTACCTGAACCAGGCTTA
>Ga0111173_1314_pt1 | contig 11399 bp, 9 predicted proteins | sample DeeMarSWOR324_28_FD_80234 | JGI IMG/M metagenome (GOLD analysis project Ga0111173, IMG submission 80234) | Anaerolineae bacterium SM23_84
GGTCGTCATGACTGCCTGGGACGTCGGTGCCCTGCGGTCCGCCAATGCTACTACGAACAGGCGGTCCTTGCCGCGGAAGAAGCCGACCTCGTGGTCTTGAACCACTCGCTCCTGGCGTTCCACCTGGCCATCGATCCACCCTTTCTAACTCCCCGCGACGTCGTTGTGGTGGACGAGGCCCATGAGCTCCCGGCCTACGTGACGGGAGCACTGCGCGTTTCGCTCGACTACAACGCCATCCCCGGCCTCATCAACGAGCCCGTCCTGGAGAAACATGCACAGCCAGCCACACGTGCCCGTGCTGTCCAGGCCAATCACGCGTTGTTCGGCGCGCTCGCTGAGCAGGGCCAAGTGTGGGAATCGCGCTGGGCTGTGGCAGGCGAGTTGCAGGATGCTCTGGCCCTTGCTGATCACTTGGCTGAGCTCCGCCGCCAACTGCTTCGGCAATATCCCCCCTCCCCGGGCGGCGATGACAACGAACAGAATGCCCACTATCGCCGCATCATGGAGTGGGTTGATGGCGTAACCACTGCGGTGCGCCAGTTGGCCAAAGATCCACCCGAAGGCAGCGTCCGCTATGGGGAAGGAGCCAGCAGCCGGGAGCGTGCGAGTTTACACCTGGAACCGCTGGACGTAGCTGGATTCCTGGCGGAAAAGCTGTTTGAGACCACCCCCACAGTGATCTGCACCAGTGCCACGCTCACGACCCATGGCAGGTTCAACTACTTCGCGGGCCAGGTTGGCGCTCCTCCAGAGTGCCTCACCCGGGTGATTCCAAGCCCCTTCGACTTTGCCAGCCAGATGCTTATCTACACCCCCCGGGGGCTTGAGCCGCGGTACGATGCGGAGGAGCAAGGCTACGTGGAGAATCTTACTGACGAGGTGGAGCGCCTCGTGCGGGCCAGCCGCGGACGGGCGTTCGTGCTATGCACCAGCACACGCCGCATGCAGGCCCTTTACGAAGCTCTGGATGGCCGTCTGCCATACCAATGCCTGCGCCAGGGCCTGATGTCACGTGGGGCACTCCTGGAGCTGTTTCGTGACAGCGGCAACGCGGTTCTCTTTGGCACCCGCAGTTTCTGGCAGGGCGTGGACGTACCAGGAGAGGCGCTGTCGTTGGTCATTCTCGACAAGCTTCCCTTCGCGCCCCCAAGCGACCCAGTCATCGCCAAGCGCGCTGCTCAGATTGAGGCCCGCGGGGGCAATCCCTTCCTTGAGCTGGCCCTTCCCGATGCCATCCTCATCCTGAAGCAGGGCACAGGCCGCCTGATCCGTACTGAGACGGACCGCGGGGTCATCGCCCTGCTGGATAGTCGCCTGCTGACACGGCGTTACGGTCGCCAGATCCTGGCCAGCCTACCACCGGCCCGGCATACACGCTTGTTCTCGGACGTGGTCAAGTTCTTTCCAGCGCCAGAGGGCTGAGAACCGTGCGGCCTGCGCTGCACATCGTGATCTGTCGCGCAGGGCTGGCCACTGTGCCGCACTAGGGCAACTCAGCGGATAATTCCTCGATGGCGCGCAGTAGCTGTGAATCCTGCGACTCCACAAGATCATCCCACGTTTCCTCGGCATCCGACCCAGGACGCAGCGGGCTTGTCCCTACCGGAAGCTCAACCAGAATGTCGGGCTCGATTCCCCGCCCCTTGATCTGCCTCCCATCGGGTGTAAGCCATTGCGCCACAGCCAACAGAACCGCCGATCCATCGGACAACTGGAACGTCTGCAGGATGGTGCCTGTGCCAAACGTCGTCGTACCGACTACGACCCCGCGACCATTGTCCTGAACGGCTCCGGCAAAGATCTCGGATGCGCTCGCCGACCCCTGGTTGACCAGAACTGCAAGTGGAAGGTCCACAGCCAGCCCCCCAGGCTTGGCCTCGTAGGACTTTCGGCCACCCTCGCGGTCTTCTTGCAGCACCACCACACCACGGTCCATGAATTGGTTGCCCAGATCGAGCGCTTGGCTGAGCAATCCCCCTGGATTGTTCCGGAGATCGAGGATTATGGCCTCGGCACCTTGGTTGCGCGCCTCCTGTAAGGCAGCAGCCAGGTCCTCGTCCACAGTAGCCGCGAATTGGCTGATCCGCACATGCGCGATTCGGGAGGCTCCCTCGTCTTTGGGCGGCACCATCTGCCACCTGACCACAGGAATCCTGATGACGTCCCGGACGACGGTGATTTCCCTCGGCTGGGTCTCGCCCTCGTGGAGAACCGTCAGGCTCACGGCTTCACCCTTAGGCCCGCGGATTCGCTGCACCGCCTGGGTAATGCTCATGCCAGCGGTGTCTTCGCCATCGATCTTCAGGATCAGATCGCCAGCTCGGATGCCAGCACGCTGCGCGGGCGAATCATCGAAAGGCGCCACGATGACGGGCCGGCCATAACGAATCGAGACCTCAGCACCAATCCCCTGGAACTCGCCGGTTATGTCGCTGACCTGAAGCAGTACCTCCTCTCGGGAGAGGAAGCGAGTGTGTCCCACATCTCCTAGCGTGTCCAGCATGCCCTGGATCGCACCGTAGGTCATGGTCTCCGCGTCTACGGCCTCTGGGTCGACATAGTGCTCCTCAACCGTATTCCAGGCTTCCCAAAAGATCTCAAACTGCTCTTCTACACCCGAAGGAGGACGCCCCGATGCGATCATGGCCTGGCGACCAAGGAAACCGGCCGCAGCCCCTGCCAGGCAGCAGACCAATGCAATTGAAAGCACCGCACAGCCCAGCAGGATCTTTTGCGTACTCGTCAGTCCAGACATGAAAGCTTACACCTCCCCAGACCCAAAGCGCCCATGAGCTGATCCGGATCACTTGATGCCATATCACCAATGGGTGATGTAGGATGGCTGCACGTCCTCGATCACGGCGTGTCCCAGCCTTCAAGGCCCACGCCAGGGACTCCGCCTATACCATGCCGCCGGCAGCGTTGACTACAGGCACCGACGCGATGTCAAGCACCGTGGGAATGGTATAGTCCGCACCCTGATTCGCCGAACCGTCCACCAAGACTGTCACCATGCCCAGCTCCTTCGCGGGCCGCAGATTGCGCGCACTATCCTCAACAAGCATGCACTCCTCAGGCTCGACCTGCAACAGAGCGCACACACGGACATAGGCCTCGGGATTGGGCTTGCTAACGTACCGCAGATCACGCACATCCACAATACGCTTGAAATGGTGGCCGATTCCGAGCCAGCCCAGCACCCGCTCTGCGTGTTCGCGCGAAGCGTTCGTAAAGATCGCCTTCTCCAGCGGCAATCTGCCCAGGATTGTGTCCAGTTGTGGCGAAGGGGGTATGAGTTCCTCGATGGGAAAATCGTGTACATAGTGGAGGAAATCGTCGGGATCAATGGCATGGTGAATCTGCAGACCTCGCATCGACGTGCCATAGGTGTGCAGGTAGTGCATGCGCAGCTCCTCCGCTGTATCTGGGTCCAGCTTGAGTCGGTCGATCATGTAGCGCAGTATCCTGGCCCGAATCTGGCCCATGACCCCGCTGCTGCGTGGGTAGAGCGTCTCGTCCAGGTCGAAAAGGACAATTCGGAGACGTTTTCGATGACCCATCTGTCTGCTCTCCCGCTCCGCTGACTGGACGACGCTGTGGCGCTCACCAGATGGAGCAAACCTCGACGCCTGCGGACAGGTTAGCCGATTGTACCGCACGAACTAGAATCGGTCAAGCCGCGGCGAGACCTGGAGAGCGCCCAGTGGCAGGCAAGCATCGGCTCCTCTGGGCTTGACTGCGCCGCCGGAATAGATGGCCCTACTCCAGATTACACGCAATTGGCAAGCGGCAGAAATTGTGCTAGAATGAAATAAGAGTACCAACAGGTTCACAGGCTCTGAAAAGGAAACGAGATGATGTCACTAGACCTTCGCGCACTGCTCATCGCGATGGGGGAAGGCGAAGGGAACCCAACGACCGCGGCGTTGCTGCAGCTCTCCGACTTGTCTCGGGAGCAGATGAGGACATTCCGTCAGGTCTGGCCCCAGCTTCCCGCCCATCGGCGCAGGCTTCTGGCACAACTGCTGGTGGAGTTGGCTGAGGCCAGTTTCGAGGCGCATTTCAACGCCATCCTTCGCGCCTGCCTGGAGGATAGTGATGCGCAAGTGCGTGCCTCTGCGATCCAGGGACTGTGGGAGGATCAAGACGCAAGCTTGGTCGGACCGCTTCTCAGGATGATCCATACGGACCCGGCAGTTGAGGTGCGCACCGCCGCAGCTCAGGGCCTCGGTCGCTTCGTTCTCCTGGGCGAACTGGAGGAATTGGACAGCCGCATCGCGCACCGGGTAGTAGAGGATTTGCTGCGGGTCATCCACTCGCCGGCTGAGGCTATAGAGGTTAGGTTCGCCGCAGAGCCGTTGAATCCGTCTCGTTTTGCCCGCAACCGGAGATCCAGGCAGTACTCGAGGCAGCGTACTACGATGAAGACGAGGCCATGCGGCTGAGTGCCGTGTGTGGCATGGGAAGGAGCCTGGACAAGACGTGGCAATCGATCCTCATGGAAGAACTGCGCAGCCCCAATCCTGCTATGCGCTACGAGGCTATCGTGGCATGCGGTGAACTAGGCAGCCGCCAGGCCGCACCCGCGATCATCCCGTTGATCGACGACCCCGATGTGGTCGTCCAGGAGGCAGCGATCTGGTCGCTTGGCCGGATTGGCGGCGAGCCCGCGCGGACGGCTCTCCTGGCGGCGTACGATGAGATGGACGCGGGCCTGCGGGATACGATTGAGGATGCCCTCAGCGAGTTGGCGTTCACTTCGGGCGAATTCGACTTCCCCCTCTACGATCTAGCACCCGGCGCCCTGGCGGCCGACGTAGAGGACGAGTGGCTCCTACTGAGCGACCTGGACGAGGAACCCGAGCTGCTGCCGTCCGATGACTGGGACGACGAGTGGGCTGCCCACTCCGCAGAATATGATGACGTGGATTCACTCGACTAGCTCCAGAGACCTATGCCCTTCTTGTCCGCCTTTGCCGAGAACGTCCTGCCGATCCTGGTCATCGCTTTACTGGGCTACCTGTTTCAGCGACGGCTGAAGCCCGACGTCCAGCCCTTGTCTAGGGTGACTCTCTACGTCCTGACTCCCAGCCTGATCTTCTCCTCCCTGAGTAACTCGACGGTGTCCTACGATCAGATGGGGCGGATTGGGCTGTGCGTGGTGCTGGTGACCGCATCCCTGGCCCTTGTCAACATTGTGTTGGTGCGGGTCTTACGGTGGGATCGGCGTCGGCAGGCTGCGTTCATGCTCACGACCCTATTCGGCAATGTGGGCAACTACGGTCTGCCCCTGACAGGGTTTGCCTTCGGTGTGGAGGGGCAAGCCTTGGCCGTGGTATACTACGTGGTCAGCGCTGTGCTTGTGTACAGCGTTGGCGTCTATCTCGCCTCGCTCGGACAGCAGACCGCTCGCGAGGCCCTCGGCAACGTCTTCCGCCTGCCCCTGGTGTATGCCGCGGGCGCAGCGTTAGTGGTGAATGTGGCCGAGCTTCATCTGCCCCTCCCACTTACACGCGCCATAGACCTGGCTGGACAGGGTGCGGTGCCGTTGATGATCCTGCTCCTGGGCATGCAGCTAGCGAGGACGCGTGTTGGCGGACATGCCGCGCCGGCGCTCCTGGCATCAGCTCTCAAACTCATCGCCTCTGCCGCGCTGGCTTTCGCCTGGACGACGTGGCTGGGACTCGGCGGTCTGGCCCAAGGCATCTGTGTCGTGCAGGCCGGAATGCCCAGCGCAGTCATGACGACGCTGCTCGCTTTGGAGTTCAGCACCCATCCAGGCTTGGTCACCACCACTGTCTTGGTATCAACGCTTCTCAGCTTGGTGACCCTGAGTGTGTTGCTGGCGCTGGTAACGTAGATGCTCCGGACGATCTAGGCCCAGTGCACGGCCGGACCAGCGGCCTGCACAGCCACCATGCTCACCATGCGCAGCTAGCATTCACAGGCACATTATTGTCAGCCTAGGGCACGGGAAGGGAACCCAGTCGGAATTGCCATGCCAGATCCATCGCGACCAGATCAGCATCATCGCGCTCTCCGGCTGCTAAGCCGAGGCGCAAACCTTCTGCAGGAAGGCAAGGCCAGAGAGGCCCTTTCGCCGTTGGAGCGAGCGCACCAGCTCGAACCAGATAGCGTCCCGGTCGCCATTAACCTTGCCGGAGCCTACATTCTGTTGGGCCGTCACTCCGACGCCATACCTTTGCTGGAGGCAGCGAGCCGGGAGGAACCGGCCAACCCCATGATCTGGACAAACCTGGGAGCCGCCTACTTGGGCAACCCAATCCTGGCCACATCGGAACAGCAGGTCCGCGCCATCGCAGCATTCCAGAGGGCGTTGGACCTCAACCCAGCCGCGCCAAACGTGCACTACAACCTTGGTCTCATATTCCTGGATCGCGGCGAACGCGAGGCGGCGCTAGCCGCGTTCCGAGGTGCACTCAGAGTGAACCCATTTGATCGCGACGCAGGACATTATGTCAAAACTCTCAACGGACAAGCCGATGGTCAGGACAACCCAGCCCCGACGACATGATGGCTCCCTCAGGCGGGAGAGCCTACTGCCTCCTTCGCTGGTGGGACAAGAGCTGGTATACACCCCTGACGTGGGGAAGGCACAGTGATGCGGTGGCGTCCGCCTACCGGCCAGCTGCTGGAGCTGGCACGCAGCGGGAAGCGTGGCCCCACGATCTGGCGGCCAATCCTGCTCTACCTGTTGGTGTGGGTGGCCGAGCTGCTGTTGGCGGCCGTGGTCGGGTTTGCAGTCGTGCTTGCGGTGTGGCTCGCTGAGACACTCCGCGGTCAGTTTGATGCGTCAGATCTGACCCAAGGGGCATTGGCTCTGCTAGAAAGCGAGTGGGCAGGCTACCTGGGCCTTCCTTCGTTCCTGCTCATGTGGGGTCTTACCTGGCTCTTTGTGCGATTGTGGGAACAACGACCTTTTCAGACTATTGGTCTGCGGCCCAAGAATTCAAGGGCGGGACGCTGGCTGAAGAACTGGCTCAGAGGCGCGGGGCTAGGCGCCGCAATGATGGGAATGACGGTCATTTGTCTCGCTTGGCTGGGTCTAGTCCAGGTCGAAGGTGGAGTGCGGCTGAACCAAATCGGCTGGCTGGTGCCTTCGCTTGTCTTCTTCCTTGTCCAGGGATCCGCCGAAGAGGTCGTTCACCGCGGGTACCTTCTGCCGGTGCTGAGCGCACGTGCTGGGCCATGGGCAGGGATTCTAGCCTCCTCGGCCATGTTCGCCTTGCTGCACAGTCTGAACCCCGGCCTCACTGGACTGGGGCTGCTCAACCTCTTCCTGTCTGGCGCCTTTCTTGCGATCTTGACCCTGCGTGAGGGTGACCTGTGGGCAGCCTTTGGCTGGCACTCTGCATGGAATTGGGTTCAGGGGCCGATCCTGGGATTAGAGGTAAGTGGGGATCGCTCGTGGGCATCGCATTCCCTGACAGACATCACTGCCACCGGCCCATCTGCCACGTGGCTCAGTGGCGGGCTCTTTGGCCCGGAGGGCGGTGCCGTGGTCACCGCGGTGCTGCTCCTAGGGATCACGCTACTTCTGGTGTGGCACCATCGGAGGCAGCGTCTAGAGAGCGGATTCCAGCCTACCACGGCCTAAAGGAAGATGCACCATCATGCCACAACCACGTCAAACTGGCCGACCGACGCCTCGGCCTGGACAGCGATACATGCCCCCACCGCGACATGCGGCCTCTGGATCGCGCCGCCGGCGATCTCGCCGGCGAAAGCTGACAGGCGGACAGGTGTTCATCGTAGCGCTTTTCGCGCTGCTGCTTCTGAGCGCCTCGGGTCTGTGCGCCGCAGGAGCAGCCTACGCGGCCATTGCCAACGGACTCCCTGCGGCTGGGGAGCTCAAGCCTCGCTCAGCAGCTTTTGTGAGCACAAAGATATACGACCGGGAGGGAAACCTGCTGCATGAGGTCATGGATCCCAACGGAGGACGTCGGACCCTCACGCCACTGGACCAGATCTCACCCTTCTTGATCAATGCTACCGTGGCCACCGAGGATCGAAACTACTGGCAGCATCCCGGCGTGGATCCAGTGAGCATCGCCCGGGCCGTATGGTACAACCTGCAGGCCCAACGGATCGTTTCCGGTTTCAGCACAATCCCCCAGCAACTGGTGCGCATCGTTCTTCTCAGTCCCGAGGAGCGCACGGAGCAGACGCTTTCACGCAAGATTCGAGAGGCCGTTCTGGCGGCCGAGGTATCACGCCGTTACTCAAAGCGAGAGGTGCTCGAGATCTACCTGAACGAGATCCACTACGGCTATCTGGCCTTCGGGGCCCAAGCCGCTGCCCAAACCTACTTTGGCAAGACTGCTTTAGAACTCAGCCTGGGTGAAGCCGCCCTGCTGGCCGGACTGCCTCAGGCGCCAGCCTATTGGGATCCTTATGTTAACTTCGAGCGAGCGAAACGTCGTCAGGAGGTCGTTCTCGGGCTGATGGCAGAGGCTGGCTACATCACCCAGGCCGAGGTAGATGCCGCCTCGACCGAGCCCTTGAACCTGGTACCTGTGCACTTTGACCTGGAAGCACCACACTTTGTGATCTACGTTCGCCAGTTGTTGGAGGAACGGTACGGGTCCGACGTGATATACCGCAGTGGCCTGCAGGTGTACACCACACTCGACCCCCGCGTGCAGACCCTGGCTCAAGAAGCTGCCAGCCAGCACGTCTCCGCGCTGGCAGATCGCCAAGTCAGCAATGCGGCCCTGGTCGCCATTCGGCCGAATACGGGTGAGGTGCTGGCCATGCTCGGCAGTGTCGACTTTTACGATGCGGCCATCGATGGTCAGGTAAACGTCGCGGTACGCCCCCGTCAGCCGGGCTCGTCGATCAAGCCCCTGACCTACGTGGCAGCCTTTGAGAAGGGTTGGACACCTGCAACCTTCATCTGGGATGTGACCACCGAGTTCAGAGACTCGCTGGGGCGTCCCTATGTGCCCAAGAACTACGATGGCAAAGAGCATGGCCCCGTATTGGTTCGTTCTGCCCTGGCCAACTCCTACAACATCCCAGCCGTGAAAGCCCTGGACTTTGTTGGCCTACCTGCGTTCCTCGAAATCGCCCATCGGTTTGGCCTTGACTCCCTGAACCGGGACGACTATGGCCTAAGCCTAACCCTCGGTGGAGGCGATGTAACCCTTCTCGAGATGACCAGCGCCTACGCTATTCTGGCAAACGGGGGTGCCCGCGTGCCACCGGTGTTTATCCTGCGCATCGAGGACAGCGCTGGCAACCTGATTGAGGAGTATCAGCCGCCGGCAGGACAGCAGGTCATCTCGCGCCAGCACGCGTACCTGGTTACCGATATCCTGTCCGACAACCAAGCTCGGCTACCTGCCTTCGGCCCGGCCAGTGCCCTCCAGCTCTCTCGGCCAGCTGCGGCCAAGACCGGTACAACCGACGACTGGCGCGATGCATGGACCCTTGGCTACACACCCGATCTGGTGGCCGGCGTATGGGTTGGCAACAACGATAACACCCCGATGGACCGGATCACCGGCTCGCGTGGCGCTGGGCCCATCTGGCATCGGTTCATGGAAGAAGCCCTTGCTTCCACCCCACCGCAGCAGTTTGCCCGCCCCGATGGAATCCAGGAGATAGAGATCTGTGCTCTCTCGGGCACAATCCCCAGTCCTGCGTGTCCTGCCGATGGTCGTCGTCGCGAGATTTTCGCACCCGGACAAGGGCCACTGGGACCAGAGCACGACTTCTACCAGCTTGTAAAGGTCGACGCGTCTACAGGCTACCTGGCCACAGAGTTCTGTCCAGCCGAAGTCGTCGAAGAGCGTTTGTTCCTGAGTCTACCTGGAGAGGATGGGCAGCGTTGGGCTGCTGCCCACCAGATCCCGCAGCCTCCAACAGAATCCTGCCCTGTCCACACCAGGCCAGCCGTCCTCCGGATCGACCAACCTACCGCAGGTCAGGCTGTGGCGGGGGTGGTGGATGTCTGGGGTCAGATAGACATGCCGGACCTGGCTGGCTACATGCTGGAGTACGGCATCGGCCACGATCCGATTGGTTGGGGACCCGTGGCCGGGCCCTTCGAGGGGTCACCATCCGGAGGATGGTTGGGCCGTTGGGATGTCGGCGGCCTGGACAATGGAGACCACTCCTTGCGCCTCATCGCGTGGGACACCCATGGAAATCGATCTGAGGCGCGCACGTGGGTCGTTGTCAGCCATCCTGTGCCTACCAGCACAGCCATTCCCCTTGAACCCATCTTGCCAGTGGTGCCCACCGTGTTTCCGCCCGTGCGCCCGGTGCAACCCATCCCACTCCCTGAACCACCCAAGCCATAGCCTCACCGAAACCTAGGTTGGCGCCTGCGGTCGGATTCGGTTTCACCCGCAGAACACCCATCCAAAGAATGAAAAGGCGTCCCCTTCTCTTCGAAAGGGACGCCTCACACTGCAGACAATGGTCAGGCTTGAGTCCCACGTACCCAGCCGCCCAAACGCGCAGATGTGCGTCAGGCCCTGGTGGGTTCACCACCTGCTCCGGCCCAAGACCCAGAATAGGCAGAATCGCCCCGCAACGCCGCCCACTGAGCCTCAGGCCACACCGCTCGCTCAGGCGCGGTTCTGCGTTTGCTTTCGGCTGGCCTCCAGGTACTCCTTCAGCATCTGTTCACTGTAGCGGCGGTGCCCACCAGGCGTGCGATATGGAACCATCAAGCCTTCCTTCTCGATCTTGCGCAAGGTGAACAGGCTAATCCGCAGATGCGCTGCCGCTTCCTTGGCCGTCATCAATCGTTCGGTCATACTCGCCTCCCAGTTCACTCCTTCGTCGCCCCCCCCCCAAAAGCGTACAGAAACCACCATAAAATCGGTAGAAACTACCTGAACTATAGAATAGCCGATAACACCCAGGGCGTCAATAGCTAGTCTGTAGTATCTTCCATATACTCCGCTGGGTGTAGTCCCGGCAACCTACGGAGTAGACTCCCGCGTCAGGGAGTAGGCCCGCAGGCACCTGCTACCACCCTTTGCTACTACGCGCACGTGCGCAGAATACTGGACGCTTGGATGCCACGCCGCACAGGTGTGGCACTCAGCATGGCGGGCTCGAGGATCTAGACACAGCAAGCGGGGTGCCGGTGCCACCCGCGCAACCTTGCTTGTGGGCCGTAGGCGCTCGACAGGTTGGTCATCTTGCCGTCAGGTTCTTGGTAGGCTGATCTCCTGATAGCTCGGTCCAGATTCATATAATTGAACTAGGTGCATTAGCACAATCCTGAGGTAGAAACGATATGGACGTTCAGATTGATGTCAAGAGTGGTGTGCCCATCTACATGCAACTGGTAGACCGAATCAAGCAAATGGTGGCCAGTGGCAAGCTTCAATCTGGACAGCAGTTGCCCACCATGC
>Ga0111173_1128_pt1 | contig 11341 bp, 15 predicted proteins | sample DeeMarSWOR324_28_FD_80234 | JGI IMG/M metagenome (GOLD analysis project Ga0111173, IMG submission 80234) | Anaerolineae bacterium SM23_84
TACTATCTATGCATTGGATGCTGAAACGGGTGTTCAGCGCTGGACTGTGACTCCCAGCAAGCGATAACAGGAGGTCCTCTCGCGTGAGTCAACTCTGGAATACTCTCATTTTCGAGCCAATGCTCAATGTCTTGCTCTTTCTGTACTCGCTGCTTGGGCAGAATTTTGGGCTGAGCATCATTGTGTTCACAGTGCTGGTACGTGTCCTCACCCTGCCTATCAATTTGAAACAGATGCGTTCGGCAAAGGCGAGTCAGGCTCTGCAGCCCCAGCTGCAAGAGTTGCAGAAAAAGTATAAGAATGACCGAGAAAAGCTAGCTGAAGAGCAGATGAAGCTCTACCGGGAAGCTGGTGTCAATCCCCTGGGGTGTTTGGTGCCGACTCTCATTCAGCTTCCTATCTGGATTGGATTGTACCAATCAATCCTCCACGCTTTGGGGGACAACCCACTGCAGCTGTTCAATCTGGCGCGGCACATATACCTACAATTCCCGATTCTATCGAGCCTGATTCCTTTGAATTCCAGATTCCTGTGGCTTAACCTGGGTCGTCCTGACCCGATCTATGTCTTGCCGTTTCTGACGGTAGCGACCATGTGGGTGCAGCAGAAGATGATGGCATCTCCCTCCACTGACCCTCAGCAACAGGCTATGGGCCAGACCATGGAACTCATGATGCCAATGATGTTTGGCTTCATCACTCTTCAAGCGGCCTCTGGTTTGGGCCTCTACTTTGTCGCGACCAACGTCTTTGGCATCATTCTTCAGTATTTCGTCAGTGGTTGGGGTTCGCTGGGTACCTTGTTCGGCAGAAAGGGCGGCGAGGCGCGTCCGACCCAGCCCAAGGGTAAGAAGCATGGACGAAAATAGTAGGAGCATTGAGGTCAGCGCACGCTCGGTGGATGAGGCCATTCTCAAGGCGTTGCAAGAGCTGGGCCTGGGCCGTGATGAAGTTGAGGTTGAAGTTGTCAAGCAAGGGAGCCGCGGCTTACTGGGTTTGCTAAGCGAAGATGCCGTGGTCCGAGTCACCGCCAAAGTGCCAGCCTCGGTAGAGGAGGCCCCGGCACCATCCGTAGTCATAGACCAGCACGAGCTAGCTCAGCTTGGCATTGAAATATTGCAGAACCTGGTGAGCTACATGGGCCTGCGCGCCCGTGTGACGAGGGAAAGCGCGCCGCTCGAAAGCCAGACTGGTTCTGACGCCGTGCTGCTGAATGTCAGTGGCGAAGATCTTGGTGTGCTCATTGGTCGGCGGGGCGAGACTCTGCGCGATCTGCAATTCCTTGCGTGTCTCATCATCAGTCGCCACATACAAAGCTGGCCAAATCTGATTGTGGACGTGGAACACTACAAGTCCCGTCGTGAAAAGTCGCTGATCGACTTGGCGCGGCGCATGGCGGACAGAGTCCGTACTACCGCGTGTTGGGCAGGCCGAGAGGCGTAAAGTAGTCATCATGCCCAAGAAGTAGCACTCTTGCTCCATAGTCCGCAAGGGTGGTGCAGGACAAGGCGTATGGTTACGAGCCCCGATTTCCTGGCTATTGGTCATGTGACCAAGGACCTGTTGTCAGGCGGTGGTTACGTGGTTGGGGGCACTGCGACCTATGCCGCGCTCACTGCACACGGTTTGGGCTTGTCGGTGGCTGTTCTCACCAGTGCTCCGCCTGACCTTGACTTGTCTCACCTTATGCGGGGTATTGATCTGCACGTTGTTCCTTCCCCGGTTGCCACTACCTTCGAGAACATCTATGAAGGTCAGAGGCGATACCAGTTTGTGCATAGCACCGCGAGTCCCTTGAGGGCATCGTACCTGCCTCCGGCCTGGAGACAGGCCTCCGTCGTGCTGCTTGGCCCGCTAGTGGACGAACTCGGCTTGGACTGGCTTGGCGCGTTCCCCGCAGCGCTCGTTGGCGTCACGCCACAGGGCTGGATGCGGCAGTGGAACAGCAACGGGCGGGTGATGTCCAAGCCCTGGCTGGATGCCGAGAGAATCCTGTCCAGTGTGGACGTGCTGGTTTTCAGCGAAGAAGACGTTGGCGGAGACCAGACTCTTATCCAACGTTACACTGAAATGGCCAGAATTGCGGTGGTAACACGGGGGCGTGCTGGAGCGAGAGTGTTTTGGGAAGGGTCTGCTCGCGATTTCCCCGCCTTTCGAGCACGGGAAGTGGATCCCACTGGCGCTGGGGATGTCTTCGCGGCGGCCTTTCTCGTGCGTTTGAAGGAAACCGGCGTTCTCTATCAGGCTGCAACTTTCGCCAACTGTACAGCTTCCTTTGCCATCGAGGGCAGTGGGACGGCGTCCATTCCCAGCAGGCAGCAGGTGGAAGAACGATTGCGTTGCGGTGAGTTGTATGAGTGAGAGGGCAGAGCAGTGAGCCGTGTTTATGCTGTGGCCAATCAGAAGGGTGGTGTGGGCAAGACCACTACTGTGGTCAATGTTGGTGCCTACCTGGCTGCAGCGGAAAGACGCGTCTTGGTGATAGACATTGATCCGCAGGCCAACGCCACCACCAGCCTGGGCGTTGATAAGAACAGTCTGCGCCGCTCAATCTACGACACCATCGTTGGCGGTGTCCCACTGGAGCGCATGTTAATGCTTACTCAGCGGCTGCGGCTTGATTTGATTCCATCTACGCCTGCTCTGGCTGGTGCCGAGGTTGAACTGGTTGGCATGATGGCGAGAGAGCATCGTCTGAGGGAAGCCTTGCGCCCTCTACGTGATCGCTATGAGTACATCCTGATTGATTGCCCGCCCAGCCTCGGCTTGCTAACCATCAATGCCTTGGCTGCTGCGGATGAAGTGATCATACCCGTACAATGTGAGTATCTGCCCATGGAGGGACTTGCACAACTATTGCGCACCATTGAATTGGTGCGTATGCATCTCAACCCCAAGTTAGGCATCAAGGGGCTGCTAATGACCATGTACGACGTGCGCACCAACCTAGCTCAGCAGGTGGTGGATGAGGTACGCAGCCACTTCCCGGATACGACCTTCCGGATCATCATACCGCGCAGCGTGCGTCTGAGTGAAGCCCCTAGTTATGGCCAGCCGATCATGGACTATGCGCCAAAGTCACCGGGCGCAGTCGCCTACCAGGCTCTCGCGCAAGAGATTTCTATCGTCTGACTGCTGTTTCGCTTCGTGCCGTCTCGTCCTGTAGGGTCAACCTCTGATGGGGCAGGTGCAGAGACGAAGGGACGGAGCGGACACAGGCTAGGGGGAATCTATGAGCCGCAGGCATCGAGGTTTAGGGAGAGGTTTGGGTGCCCTGATTCCAGGTGCAGAGACGCCTTCTGGATTGATCCAGGTCAGTGTCAACGATGTCACATCTAATCCACGCCAGCCCAGGCATGACATTGGTGTGGAAACCCTGCGTGAATTGGCTGACTCTATTCTGGAGCATGGGCTTCTCCAACCGCTGATCGTTACCGAGAGGAGCCCGGCAGAGGCTGCAGGCGGGCCGCGCTATCAAATCATCGCCGGAGAGAGACGCTGGCGCGCAGCTATGCTGGCTGGGCTGGATGTCGTTCCTATCCTGATCAAAGAGGCCACCCCACAGGAAACACTGGAACTTGCCCTTGTGGAGAACATCCAGCGCGCCGATTTGAACCCGCTGGAGGAAGCGAATGCCTACCAGCAGCTCGTGGATGAGTTTGGCATGACCCAGGAACAGGTGGCCGAGCGCGTGGGACGCAGCCGTGTGAGCGTAACCAATTCGTTGCGCTTGCTCCGCCTTCCCGATGAGATTAAGGATGCACTCTTGGCCAATCGCATTAGCGGGGGCCATGCGCGGGCTCTGTTGGGGCTGACGGAGGTGGACCTCCAGTTGCGTGTGTTGCGTGCCATTGAGAAGCGAGGGCTTTCCGTGCGCCAGACAGAAGAGTTGGTGCGACGCCTGACGACGAGCGTGCAGGCGACAAGCAAAGCGCCTGCCGAGCAAGCGCCGGAGACGCGCGCATTGGAAGATCGCTTCCGCAGGGCTTTGGGCACCAAGGTCAGCCTTTACCGCAGCAAGCGCGGTGGAAGGTTGGTAATCCACTTCTTCTCTGAAGAGGAACTGCAGGCGCTATACGACCGGATCGTGGGGGAAGAACTCTGAATCCTCGTTCTACCCAATGAGCGTGCGGCCGTAGGAGCGCTCAGCGCTTGTCTTCTTCCTCTTCTTCTGCAATGAACAAGTTCAGCAGGAAGCTCACAATGCTGACGACCAGAGCACCCCAGAAGGCAGCACCAAATCCCTGCACGAAGAAGTTCACTCCAAAGATGCTGGCCAACCGTGACGCCAGTATGAGCATAGCTCCATTGATCACCAAGATGAACACGCCCATCGTCAGGATGATCAGCGGACAACTGAGCAGGGCTAGGATAGGCCGCACAAAGGCATTCACCAGCCCGAAGATGAGCGCCATACCGGCCAGAGTTAGCCAGCCACCTTCGTAGCTGATGCCTGGCACCAGTTGGACGGCGGCATACAGCGCGACAGATGTCACGAACCATCGCACCAGAAACCTTGCCATGTTCTTCTCCTCCCTATTCGACAAAGATCTCGATTCGTTCCTCGTCTTCTACGTCCTCGACGTCCAGAATCTTGCCCTGCTGACCACTGCGGAGGGCCTCACGGATCTCCTCAAGGTCCACTTCTCCCGTATCGGGCACGAAACGGGCCCCCATCTTAATCCCTACGTCCACCAGGGCCATCGGAATGTTCATGTTCACCTTGCTCTTGCCGGTCTTAAGATCAGTGACCCGCAGGCGGAACCAACGGGGTCGAGCGCTTTCCCCGGAAGTGCTCTCCTTCCTGCTGGCCTTCAGGGCAGACAATAGCTTTGCCCCCTCGTCAGCTGTGATCTGACCGCTTTGGATCATGTTTAGTATTTGCATCCTCTCTTCAGCTAGAGACATCGTTCTCCTCCTTCAACGTTTTGGGCTCAGTCGCCCAACGTAGATTTGTACATGCTCCGAATCAACCGGCTCGGATTCGGATACCAGTTCCAGCAAGGTAGCCGCTTCCTCCGCAGTGATTTGACCGCTCTCGACCATCCTCAGGATCTTCTTTCGTTCTTCGTTCATGGCATTGTCCTGTCTTTGCCATAGCGCAGATCCAGCCGCATCTGGTCCAAGAGACGAACGGTGCGGAAGCCAGCATTGCGGTATGCTTGTTGCGCCTCTGAATGTGACGTGGAGATCGTAGACACGATCTCACGGGCTGGGAAACGGTTCAGCCTGTACAACCCTGCGGCCAGCAGTTCCTCTTCGACCACTCCCCGGCGCTCGGGATGGACAGTGATCTGCAGGCGGTGCGCTGCCTGCCTGTACTGGCCGGTCAGCTGCAGCCATGCTACAATTGGGCCGTTCTCTTCCAGTACCCAGTCAGCGCTGCGGCGACGGTAGAGCAAGTCGTCAAGCCAACGCGCCAACCTTCGCTCCATGCGGTAATGGTGGACAGGAATCGGCCTCACCTCTTGCGCTTTGCCTGGTGTCGCCGCTTTGAGCAAGTTGTACAGACCTTGCCCGTCCCCGGAGCGGCGCTTTCGCAGTGGCAGGGATGGCAGCGTTGTCCGTTCTGGCCAGTTGTGAGCCGGCAGACTGAGTTCAGATGTGGTATCATAGACCTCGAAGCCCAGTTCTCGGTACAACCGTTGCGCTGCCATGTTGTCTGTGCGCACCTCTAGGGCGATCAACTGAGCACCTTTGCTGTTTGCCTCCTGTAGTGCGACTTCCATCAGTTGACGCGCTATGCCACGTCCGCGAAAGTCAGGATGCACAGCCACATTGCTGATGGTCCATAGGCCGCGCCGTCTGTTTTCCAGACTCAGAGTCACATTTCCAACCAACTGCCCGTTTGCGGTCCACACGTAGCCACCCAGAAGGGGAGAGAGCATAGTTTGGGAGGCGCCAAGGAGCCATAGCAAGGGTCCGGCACGGGCCAGCTGTCGCATCTCTGCCACGATTAGATTGCCGGTTCGATCGAGTTCTGGCTGGAAGGCCACTTCGATCAGGCTGGCAAGTTGTGGCAGGTCGCGCTGTATGAGAAAGGGGCGTATGCCCTCATTTGGGCTTCTTGGTGCAAGCATCTGGGCTGCCATGGCCTCTTAACCCTGCTCTGAATCCCACTTGCTGGAAACGGAGCTATTCTTCCAGTGCTGTGAGCAAGGCTTCCGCTTGCTCCGCATTGACTTTTCCTTCGGCCAGCATCCTTAGCACGGCCAGGCGTTCCTCTTCCAGATTCTCTGTTCCCACTCTTGCCTGTGGCGTGCTCCACTTGGTGCGCCACCGACGCAGGAGGGTCGCGCGTTCTTGAGCTTTCTGCGCCAGGCGTTCGCTTCTCCGGTGTGCTTTCGCCTCCAGACGCTCGCCTTTTCGGCGCAGCTTCTCGGCCCTACGTTGTGCGCGCTCAGCTTCTCGACGGGCACGGGCCTCTGCGCGTGCCCGCGCTCTCTCCGTCTCATCCTGCAACTCAGTAACCCGCATCTGACGAACCTTGATGTCGCCGTTGTTTGCCACGACTTTGAGCTGTGCTGTGCCACTACCGAGGTTGCCTGCGAGTTTGTGCGCAGATTCTTGTCCCTCACCGAGTTCCAGGTTGGAGGCAACACGTCCTGAAGGAGCCTCTAGATCCAGATGCACGTCCGACGTGGGAGCGAGGTAGACTGCCACATCGCCATTGGTCTCGAGATTGTACTGTCCGCTTCGCAGGTTCCCCCTCAATTCGATATCGCCGTTCACGTCATGTACGTCAACATGACCATCTGGATCACGGATGGAGAGGGCACCAGTGATGTCACGTAGATCAAGTTGCCCTGTCGCTCCCTTCAGAACGACGTCTCCGCGCACTCCAGCAATCGCGACTTTATCTTTAGCCACCTGAACCGTCAGCTCACCATTCAGCGTCGTCAGGTGTAGAAACTGGCTCTGACGGACTTGCACATCGCCGTACACCGTCGTAGTCTCGATCCTGTTCACCTGGTTGAGAGACAGATCGCCTCGGTGCCTATTGATATGCAGCCCGCTCACAGCAGCAGCGCGTACATCCCCCACGCAGCTTTCCAGAACTGCGGTGGTCTCGACGGGAACGTGGGCAGTCAGTGAGGTGCTGCTCGATATCTCCAAAGCCCCCTCCACTTCTCGTACGTCCAGGGCTTCGGTTTCTTTCCGCAACGACAACTCCACCTGATCCTTTTCCCATCCTTGAATTCTCACGCCTCCTTCACAAGAACGGAAGACCAGGCGAGGGCTCTGACCCAGTTCAAACGCCTTGCTCTTCATCGTTACAGTATCCTCCTGGTGCTTCAATCTCCCTGAAGTAATTTGACGGCTTCATCAGAAGTGATCTCACCCTGTGCGAGGTTATCCAGGATGCTCTTGCGTTGTTCTGGAGACAGGGTGAGTTCTTCTCTAACCTCATATCCAAGGGCCCGGATCGCGTCGTGCAATCTGCTGCGCACGGTGGGATAGGACAGCCCCAGTTCTTCCTGTACCTTGTTCAACTTGCCCTCGCAGCGTATGAAGGTTTCCACGAAATGCAGCTGTTCAGGATCAAGTCTGTAGAAGCGTCCCAAGCCAAAATGACCCTCTAGGGCCAGGTCACAGCTTCGGCAGTGGAGACGTGTGACCGTCAAGTCCTCGCCGCAGACCGGACATTTGCCCAGTAAATCGTACATGATTCCCCCTCAAAAGGTGCTAGCTTTCAGCATGCTACACAGTTGGCAGCGTAGATAAGGATATCACGCAAGGAAGCCAACTGAATAATATGGAACTCCAGTTTAGAATACTTTAACACGAAACTGCATTTTTGTCAAAAAATGAAAAGTCCTGTTGAGTATATTTAATGACAATTTAGATTGCAGGTCATGCCACTAGCAATAGACTGTGTTCAAAGCCCCCGGCATTGATCTGGTTCTGTGACAAAGATGATTTGAAAAAAACGAGTTTCAATGTAGAATAGTGTCAGGTATTGTGCCGAAAACTTGTATCGAGGGTGGGCATAGGGTATTGGATCGATATCCTCTGCAGGCTAGGCTTTTTCCCTCATTGCACTGATCGGAACAGTCTGCACACCAAGTCATCAGGTGACCAATGGTCGATTCCTTTCCGGAATTCCAGCGTATTCTGGTGGTAGACGACGATCAGGCGATTCTCCGCCTGGTCAGGGACAAGCTCGAGCGCGCTGGCTTTGAAGTGTTCACTGCCACTTCAGGCCAGCAGGCTTTGGACGTGATTCGCCGGCGTGGCTTGCCGCACTTGGCGATCGTCGACATCCACATGCCTGGCATGGACGGCTTTGAATTCTGTCAGCTTGTGCAGCAATTCAGCGACTTGCCGGTCGTCATGCTGACTGCGGTGGATGAGGAGGAAACGGTCATCCAAGGCATTGAGCACTTTGCTGAGGACTATGTCACGAAACCCTTCAGCCCTCGTGAACTGGTCGCCCGCGTGCGGCGGGTGCTGCGTCGTATTGGCAGTTTCGCCTATACCCTCCCCCCTGTGATGCATGTGGATGACCGCCTGGCGGTGGATTTCGCTCATCAGCGGGCCATAGTTGACGGACGCCCGGTGTCCCTTACTCCAACAGAAGCCAAACTCCTTCATATCCTCATGCGCAACGCTGGACGAACTGTCACTACCGATTTTCTCTTGAGTCGCCTTTCGCCTCTGGGGAACTTGTTTGAAGACTCCTTGCGCGTCCACATTCATCATCTGCGCAGGAAGATAGAGGTTGATCCCACGCGACCTCGTTATATTGTCACGGTGCGGGGCCTGGGATACCGCTTGGTGGCCCCACGTTGATACCGTTGGCAGCGATTGTACGCCCTATGAGATTCTTGTCATACAACGACAGCCGAATAACTGGCTAAGGAGGATTCAATGACCGACGAGCAAACCCATGACATGCCTCAGGCAGAATCGGCCCAGGAGCTGGACCGCGTTCGCGACATCATCTTTGGCTCTCAGATGCGTGACTATCAACAAAGGTTCCAGATGATTCGACGCGATCTGGATCGACTGCAGCAGGCAATTGACCATCTGACCGAGCAACTGGCTGAGCAAGATAGCAGCCAGGGAAAGAAGCTTCAGGCGCTTCGTCGAGAGGTGCGCCAGGCCGATGATGACTTGCGCAGTGAAATGCGGCAGACAGCCCAGGAGCTGGCCACCAGTAAAGTTGACCGCGTGACCCTGGGGGAGTTATTCCTCGAAGTCGGCACGCGCCTGAAAAGCGGCAGATCCTTAGCCGATCTGATTGAGGACCTGGCAGAGGCAGATCAGGATCAAGGCCGTGGCGAATCATAGCTATCATTCATCTGATGCAGGCGATACGGGCGGCGCCCCACAGTCTCAAGATGATTCGTCGCTGGAAACTCTTCGCGAAATTCTGCTCAGCCAGTACCGCCAGCGGATTGCCGATTTGGAGGCCGAACTCGACGATGTGGAGCGACGCATCACTGACAAGGATGCGCTGATTGCTACAATCGCTCCAGTGCTGGGCGATGCTATCCGCCGCAAGATCCGTGACGCCCGCAGGGAAATGATCGAGGCCCTCTACCCGATCATCGGGCAGGTGGTCGTCCGCGCCGTGGCGGAAGCCATCCGTGACCTGGCCCGCACTGTGGACGCTCAGGTGCGCACCTCGTTCAATCCGCGGGTCCTGTGGTGGCGCCTTCGGGCACGGATTGGCGGTGCCTCCACGGAGGAGATGTTGCTTCGGGAGTCGCTGCCATTTGAGATGGCCGAGATCTTCCTCATCCACCGCGAGACCGGCCTGTTGCTCTGGCATGTTTCCCGTGACCGCGAGGCCTCGCCCGATTCGGATCTCATCAGCAGCATGTTGACCGCCATTCGTGACTTTGCACAGGAGGCCTTTGGCCGTGGCAAGGAGGCTCAGCTTGACGAGATCGAGTATGGCGAGCGGCGCATCCTGATAGAAGCTGCTCAACACGCCTATCTGGCGGTGGTCGTTGACGGTGTCGAGCCTCCCGGCTTTCGAGCCAGGATGCGCGAGCGGATCATAGAGGTGGAGCACGCCCACGAGAAGACCCTGCGTCACTACGAGGGAGACCCGACGCCACTGGCCTCGGTCGAGGGCTCCCTCCGTTCGTTGATGGTTGCTGCCAGGCCGTCTGGCCCAAGTCCCGCGCAGAAGCGAGTATTGGTCGGGGCATTGGGCTTCATGTTCACCTGTGTGGTAGGGACCTGCATGGCCAGCCGATGGGTCCTGCAGACGGTACGTGGCATCCCAACACCTACGGCGCTGCCAGTCGCCGCACGGTTGACGCCCAGCGCCACCCTCACTTCTTCGCCCTCGGCTACTCCATCACCTACGCTCACGCCCACATTCACGGCCACACCCACTTCCACTCGCGCACCCGTGGTCGGCCTCATGACTGGGCACGTCTGGGTGCGCCAAGATCCATCAGCCGATGCGCCGCTTCTAGGCGTGATTCTGGAGCGGGGCCAGCGGGTAGAACTCTTGGCCATCTTCGGCGATTGGTGTCAGGTGCTGTGGGCTCCCGAGACCCAGGCCGAGGTCACCGGCTGGGTGCCGCTGAAATGGGTGGGAACAACGGTCCCCATCCCGGCACAGATTGTCACCCCCACCATCGGTCCATAGTAGGAAGGAGAGCATCCTATGGTGAAGAGGATCCACAAGAAGGTATGCCTCTTGGGCGACTTTGCCGTTGGGAAAACCAGCCTGGTGCGCCGCTTTGTGTACAACCTCTTTGATGACAAGTATATCAGCACCATCGGTGTCAAGGTCAACCGAAAGACGGTGGCCGTCCCTCGCGATGGCGGGATTGTGGAGCTGACGATGATGCTCTGGGACATGGCCGGCACCGAAGAGTTCGAGATGATGCGGAGGAGCTACTTGCGCGGCGCATCCGGCGCGGTGTGGGTCTGCGATGTGACACGGTCCGAAACCCTCGATAGCCTGTCTGTTTACGCCGACAGCCTGGCCAAAGTCAGTCCGGGTGCTCAGCTTATTCTGGCCGCCAACAAGCGCGATTTGGTGGATCAACAGCAGATCACCCCACCGCAAATCGAGGCCATTGCCGCTGACCTCAAGGTTCCTTACTATCTCACCAGCGCCAAGACTAGCGAGGAAGTAGATGCGCTCTTTTATCATCTGGGCCGGTTGCTGGTGGCATAAACTTCCAGGAGAGACCTATGGATCCGACTATAGCCCAGTTGATATTGCAGGATCGCAAGATTGCCTACGCCATCACCGACCGCCACTTCAACGTACTAGAAATGAGCGGCGCGGTGGATATCCTGCGCAATGATCACAAGACCAGCGTGGGGCAATCGCTGTTGGAACTAGTGCCCGAACTGGTCGGCAACG
>Ga0111173_1221_pt1 | contig 11326 bp, 12 predicted proteins | sample DeeMarSWOR324_28_FD_80234 | JGI IMG/M metagenome (GOLD analysis project Ga0111173, IMG submission 80234) | Anaerolineae bacterium SM23_84
TTTGCCACGGGCACCATCGCTGCGGCTTGTGGAGGCACAACGACGGTGATGGATTTCACCAGCAACTGTCGCGGGGAGGACCTTGTTGAGGGTGCTCAGGCACGACGCGAGGAAGCGGAGGGGCAAGTCGCCGTGGACTATGCGCTGCACCTGACGTTGGCCGACGCTGCCGAGAAAACGCTGGCACAGCTGCCCGTCCTAGCTGCGAAAGGCTATGCCAGCGCCAAGCTGTACACCACTTACGAGGGTCTCCGTCTGGGCGACGATGAGTTGCTGCGCTTGCTCGCTGCGACGCGAGATTGTGGCATCTTGCCCATGGTCCATACAGAGAACCACCATGCCATTGCCTACCTGACCGCTGAGCTCCTCCGCCAGGGTCACACAGCGCCGAAGTACCATCCTCACAGCCGTCCGCCGCTGGTCGAAGCAGAAGCGGCGAATCGAGTGGCGGTTCTGGCGCAACTGGTGGAGGCCCCAGTGTACATCGCGCACCTCACCTGTCAGGAGACGTTACAGGCTGTGCAGGCAGCATGTCTGCGGGGGCAGACGATCTTTGCCGAGACTTGCCCGCAGTATCTGTTCCTGTCCCAGGATGACTATGAGCGGCCTGGGTTCGAGGGCGCCAAGTTCGTGCTGTCGCCACCACTGCGCCACAAGGTGAACTGGGAGGTGCTGTGGCAGGCACTGGCTGAAGGCCAGCTACAAGTGGTCTCTACCGATCACTGCCCCTGGTACTATGAGACGGACAAAGCGCGGGGGCGCACCTCTTTCGCCCAGATCCCCAACGGCGCGCCCGGCATTGAGACGCGTGTGCCCTTGCTCTTCAGCGAGGGGGTCGGCAGAGGACACATTTCTCTACAGCGTTTTGTGGATGTTTGTGCGACTGGGCCCGCTCGTCTTTTCGGCCTGTATCCGCGCAAAGGGACAATCGCCGTAGGCTCCGATGCCGATTTGGTGATCTACGATCCGAACAGGCAGGTGACGCTCTCTCACAAGACCTTGCATCAAAGAGTGGATTACTGTCCTTTCGAAGGGCACACGCTGCGCGGCTATCCGCGTGTGGTCTTGCTCCGTGGTCAGGTCATTGTGGAGGACGGGGATTTTGTGGGACGCGCGGGGCAGGGGCAGTTCATTCCGGGCAAGGCATACGCCTTCCGCTAGGGAGCAAGACGGGTTTCTTGGTCGCGCGATCGTTCGCCCCCTAGGCCAAATCGTCCAGTCCTAGCTCCCGCAACTTGTCTGGCATGGGCATACCAGTCTGCGGATCCCAACCACGCACGCGGTAGAAGGCCGGCAATAGCACGTCCATGTCCGGCACCCGTGTGTCGACCTCGTTGTCCGGCAGTGGCTGCAATAGCAGCTTTGGCAGGCGGTCGTTGGCTGCCGTGAGCCCGAGCTTGCCGTTGAAAAGGCGCTTCAGTTGGAAGGCACGCTCGCCAAGCGGCAAGAGGTCACTTGCCTCCAACTGCCAGCCAGTGACGGCATTGAACATGCTGAGGGTGAAGCCAGCCACCGGGTTGCAGAAATGGCACATGATCAGCGAGTTGTACAGTGAGCGCCAATCCATGACCCGGGAGGTCATGAGCGCCTTTTCCTCCGAACTCTCCAGGCGGTCACCGAATTCGATGTCCAGCTCAGGCACTGCCGCACCCAGGTCAACCAGATACATGTCCGCCTGATTGTGGCAGGCGCCACGGGGAGATGTGGCATAGACCAATGCCATGCCCACAAAGGCGCGCGGGTCGTGGAAGGGTACCTCCAGGCCATTCACCTGGACAGCCAGATCCTCAACGCCGTACATGCGCCCCAGGTAGCGCGATCCCTCGGCCAGCACTGCCCCAAAGCCCTCACGGTGTGCAATCTGCTCGATCAGAGTGAAGGCGGTCTCGATGTCGCCCCATTTGAGTTCCAGCCCCCCGGTGTCGGCTTTGGAGATGATCCCCAAGTCGTAGAGGTAATGGGCGAAAGCGATGGTGGCGCCGCAGCTGATAGTATCCAGCCCGTAGGTATTGCATAGATGACCGGCGTAGGCAGCGCCTGGCAAGTCATCACACAGCATCAGTGACCCAAAGGCGATAGCGGTTTCGTACTCGGGTCCATCGATGTTCTCGGTGGCATGCTCGCCAGTGATGGAGGTCACCCGTCCGCAGCCGACTGGGCAGCCGTAGCAGGCCCTATTGCCGACCAGGATGGTCTCGGCCATCGTGCCGCCACCCAGAGCGGATACGGGCTCCCACAGCCCCACCGTGAAGTACTTGTTCGGTACGTCTCCCCACCACATCGTTGTGTCGATGGCAGAAGCGGTGCCGCCAGCTGCTATGAACTGTGCCTTTACATCCTCTTTGACATCCTCGATGACCGCGCGCACAGCCTTTTTGAGTGTGGCTCCATCAGCCACCGACACCCGGAACTCGCCGCCGGCAGCGATTGCCTTCAGGTTCTTGGAGCCCATTACCGCGCCCATGCCAGTGCGCGCTGCAGCTCGGCCCCAGTCGTTCATCACGGCTGCGCACTTGACCAGGTTCTCACCGGCGACGCCGATGCAGGCAACGCTCAGCTGACCCATATCCAGCTCGTTCTTGATCGCATCCTGCGTCTGGTAGCTGTCCTTGCCCCACAGGCCTCGGGCATCGTGGAGTTTGGCTTCGCCATTCCACATGGAGAGGTAAACTGGATGCGGCGCCTTGCCGGTGAACAGAACGCCGTCGTAGCCGGCAAAGCGCAGGTGCGGTCCGAAGCGCCCGCCCGAGTGCGCTTCTCCCCACAGGCCGGTCTGCGGGGAACGGGCGCATACCACGTAGCGCCCGCACATCGGAGCCATGGTACCCACCAGGGGCCCGGTCATGAAAAGCAGTGGGTTCTCTGGCCCGAGGGGGTCGGTGTCGCGATCAATACGGTCGTAGAGGTAGCGGCAGGCCAAGCCAGCTCCGCCGACAAACTGTCGTGCCCATCTTTCGTTGAGTGGTACCGTGGAGATGTGACCGCTGGTGAGATCCACGGACAGCAGTCTACCCATAAAGCCGTGCATGTTGTTTTCCTCGTCGATGGCTACGTTTGGCGTCAAGCCTCTGGAAGGTGACAGACCTCCGGCAGGCCGATGCGGTCTCAGAAATCGACGGGTTTGCCAGCAAAGGCGTAGCGGAACAGGTGTTGCAGTTCTTCGCTGTCGGGCATGCGCGCGGACAGTATCAGAGTGGTATCGCTTTCCGCGTTCTCGATCAGCTTGGGCAGCCCGGCTTCAAACTGCTTTTCATAGATGCCAGCTTCCTGCAGCGACAACGGCTGCTGGACGCTGCGGGCCAGATCACGGATGTGTTGGGCCAGCAGCTTGGCCGGATCCTGCGGGGAGGATCCTGAGATGCCCAGGAAGCGCGTGATGTCGGCATACCGCGTCGCCATTGCCTCGCCCACGAACTCCACGGTAAAGGGTAGGAAGAGGCCCACGGCGCGGCCATGAGGCGTGTGAAAAACAGAGCCCAGAGAATGGCCCATGGCGTGGGCCAGCGCAGCCATAGAGTTCCCAAAGCCCAGGCCGGCGATGCTGGCGGCATTGTGCATCTTCTCCCGTGCTGTGGCATCCTGGGCGTTCTCTACTGCAAGCGGCAAGTACTCAAATACCAGTTTGATCGCCATCAGACACAGGCCATCGCAAAAGTCGTTGTGCCAGGTGGACGTGTACCCTTCTACAGCGTGGGTCAAGGCGTCCATGCCGGTGTCAGCGGTGATCTGTGCTGGCAGCCCGGCCACAAGGATGGGGTCCACGATAGCCATATCGGCCATGTTGTCACGCGAGCCGAGCGCAAGCTTGCGCTCATCGGTCTTGTCCGTCAACACGATGGCCCACGTCGTCTCGGCACCGGTCCCACTGGTGGTGGGGATGGTGATCAGCCGTGCCTTGTCGCGCATCCTCATCGGAACGACAGGGTTGATTTCCTCCGGCACCATCTCCGGATGCTCGTAGAGCACCCACATCGCCTTGGCCGCATCCATGGAGGACCCTCCGCCCAGACCGATCACCCAGTCTGGTTCATACTGGCGCATCTGCTCCGCGCCACGCCGTACCGTTTGCAGCGAGGGATCGGGCTCCACATCGGCAAACACTCGATACTCCAGGCCTGCGGTCTGCAAGCGCTCGCCAACTCTGTCCACCAAGCCCAGGGCAAGGATGTTGGCGTCCGTCACAATAAAGGCCCGCTTGCCTTCTATGCTGGTCAGTTCAAACAACGCGTCCTCACCGAAGACAATCAGAGGGCTGTTAAAGTACCACATGCGGTTCGTTCTCCTTGGTGTTGAGGTGCAACAGACCGACTACGGACCTGCCACAGCACAGCCTGCTGCGGGGGTGCAGCAGGAGGCAGCTATCACAGACCTCTGTGCGTATTGATGGTGGTGGCGGCACACGGCTGGAGTTCTACGTGAAGAACTCGCGCTCGGCGTAGACTGCGTAGTAGATCTCTTTGATTGGAATCAGGCGATCAGCGTCGGCCAGAGCTACCGACTCGCGGATGGCTGCTTCATCGGGGGCCTCCCAGTCGCAGATCAACTCTTCCCTGTCTGGAAGGAAATAGCTGCGCAACCATTTGGCTCCCTTGACCGCACGAGTCGCCGCGGCGTGAAAGCCTTGCCAAACCTCGTCCTGTGAAATGTCTGACCCGACAGCGTGAATGACGATGAACCTCTCCATGCCTCGCCCCCTTCAGTGCAGTGTACTATTCGTCGTGATACTCCGTTGGCACCATAGTGGTGCACTCGACCAGCTCCTTGGCCGCTTTGACCGCCTTCATGATCTTTATCATATCACCCTGGAGCTTCAGCTGTCGCGTCAGCAGGCCTTGGATGGGGTCCAGCTGCTTGCCGATCACTTTCCGCCAGGCACTTTCCGGAGCGTTGATCACAAAGGCGGGGTCCTTTGCCGAGCGGTCGGAGGCGACAAAAGCGTCTCGGCACTTGCCGTGCCAGAGGTCCATATACATCACGATTTCCTCTTCGACTGCTCCGCCGGATTCGATAATGAAGTAGAAATCACCCTCCCAGGTCTTGGCTGCGTCGGCGTACGCTTGGCTGCTGTTGACCGCCTCCTTCAACGCACGTAGCCATTCGTCGGATCCTAGTACGTACATTGCTCCCTCCGTCATCATGTTCGAGCATGAGTCCTTGTGGACGATTATATGCTGTCAAAGGAGGTATGTCAATCCACATCGTGGCACAGCACAAACAGGGGGCTGACCGTGTCAGATCAGCCCCCTGTTCTCCGGATAGTGCGCTTACTGAGTTGTGCCGCACAACCCTTCTGGCAATGCCAATGTGCAGCGGTCGCTGGAGCGGCTTCAGCTCCGTTCTTGACTGCGCCGCCAGCGCAGCCACAAGGCCACCGCTGCCATGGCGATGGAGAGCCCGGCCAGACCATAGCCCAGGCTGCGGGCCAGGATGGCCAGAGGATGCCCTGGCTTGAGGGTGTAGATGGACATCAGTACGGCGCTGGCCGTCATGCCGGTGAACAACCAGTCGTTCAGTATCTTCTGCATGACCAACCTCCTGACCCTGGCCTGTTATAGACGGCACGGGCCTCGCATCATTCCTGGTCTGGCCCTGTCCTCATTCTCCTGCGGGGCCCGCGCCGGGAGTGAAGTGGGAGGAGGCTAGTGGTCGGCTCTGTCGCGGAGAACGATCCCCCCAACTTCTGCTGCAGTGTACAACACGGCTGTGAATTTTCGATGAAAAACGCGACTCACGTCGCTAACAGTTTCGTTATCTCTTGTCGAGACACCGGAAACGGAGTAGGCGTCCGAACCGGTTGCCTGCGGGAAATGCAACGCGCGGCCTCACCTCGCAGAGGGTCGGCGACCGTGCTCGTTGGCTCATATGGCACCGTCCCAAAGCGGGTCAGCACCACTGCTCCCAGGCCAGCGAGCGATAGGATCGTCGATGCCAGCCAGCCCAGGCAGGGCACGGCGGACAGCAATTCGATGACCACAATGCCGACAACTGCCTCCAGCAATGGCTGGGATTGATTCGCATTCAGCGCGGCCAGGAGACGCTGGCCCAAGACCGCGGCGACAGCCACCCTGCCCAACAGCAGGGCAACTGCTGCTGCCATCGCCAGCAATATGGCCACCGGAATGCCAATGCAGATGATCGCCAGCAGGGGCAGCACAATGAGCAGAACCATGATCGTGAGCAGGCCCACGCCGGTGCTCGGCAGAGGCAACGTGCTGGCGGTCTCCCCCACCAGTGCGGTCTGCTTGGGCAGGATCAGCATCACCACCACTGCCAAGGCCATAAGGGCGATCGTCCTCGCCACCCAGCGGAATAGAGAGCCGACTGCGTCGCCAAAGATGATCCCTGGCGAGCGCCATCGCTCCCCCCACGTGCGCAACTGTGGTACCCAGGGCCTGATGCGCAGCGCTGGCAGTCTCCATCTCAGGCCCTCTATGGTCTCGCCGAGGATGGTAGCCCCCTCAGCCCGGGACACGCTCGCGCCCAAGGTGAAGAAATCTTCTTCAATAGTGGCATGGGAGCGCAGTTCCAGCGTGCCGCCAACCACCACGAGATTGCCACCGATTCGCCCATCCACAATCGACTCACCGCCTATGGCCACCATATCGCCGCGGATCTGGCCACCTTCGCGCAGTTCCGCGCTGCCACCGATGACTATCAGGCTGCCGTCCACCACCTCGCCTGCGCGAATGACGACGCGGTCGCCGAAAAAGACGACCTGGTCATCTCCGTCATCGGCCCATACTGGCACAGCCAGGCTCAAGAACAACAGCACCGTCAACAGGGCGAATGTCCACTTTTTCATCTCGTACACCTCCTCAATCAGAATCTGGAATTGATCTGCGGCACGGGCTCCCGACGCCGCAACGCCACGTGGGCCCACAGAACGATCAGTCCCAACGCCAGGAGAGCGTAGCCAAGCAAGAGCAACCAGGTGGGCCGCATGGACAGCTCGCGGATCACAGCATATAGTGCCTGCGCCAGTATGACCAGGATCGAAAGCGCCTTGGCGGCCAGGGGTTGTAGCACGTCAAGCACTACGATGCGGATCAGCGGCTGCCACAGCACGATGAACAGCAGTGCCACGGCCAGAGCGGCAACGCTCCACAGCCCTACGGACCCCATCAGCACGCTGAGGCTGCCGTACAAACGGCGGCGATGAGCTTGTCGCTGCTGCAAGCGCTGCAGGACCCTCGCCGTAAAGTCGGCGGCAGGGGTGACCATAGGTTCCGCCGCCAGCTGCGAGGACAGCGAGCGCAAGGTTTCCCATTCTTCGCCGCACGCCGCGCAACGAGCCAGGTGCACTTCCAGTTGCGTGACTTGCTCTTGGCTCAGGCCATTGTCCAGGCGCAGCGATATCCACTCGCTGATATCAGAGCAGTGCATTGTTGGCTACCCTCCTTTCCTCCTGTACTTGCTTGCGAGACAGTGTCCCTGCCTGTCGTTGGGCCATGACTCGTTTGGCCAGCATCTTCCGCGCGCGGTGCAGACGCGACTTGATGGCGCTCTCGCTGCTGTCCACCACCTGGGCGATTTCCACGTAGGAGAGATCATACCAGTAGCGAAGCACGATGACCAGGCGATGCTCGGCTGGCAGGGATTGCAGCAGATCCCTGACCTCCGCACGGGACTCGTGCTGTAAGATGGTCTCCTCTGGCAGCGCTGGGTCAGTGGCCGCAGGACGCAAAGCCAGCACATTGTCCAGGGACAGCCACTTGATGCGGCGCCGGCGCAAACGGTCGATGCAGTAGTGTGAAGCCACGGCCAGAATCCACGACGAGAACTTCTGCTGGGGGTCGTATTTGTGCAAGTGCCTGTAGACGCGCACAAAGGTCTCCTGTGCCGCGTCCTCGGCCTCTGGTGCATTGCCCAACATGCGGTAGCAGAGATTGTACACCGCCGCTTGGTACAGATCCACGAGATAGGCAAAAGCACGCTGATCACCCCGCAGGGCCTGGGCGACCCACAGCGCCTGTTGGTCCATGGTCTGTCTCTCCTGTCAACTACATGTACGCATTATACGGTCAAAGGTTGCGCCCAACAACTGTGACGGCACGCCGGGCGCCCAGAGCGACCCGGCTCCTACAGCTTTCCGGGCCGCTGGGCATTCATACATGACAATGAGATCCGTGTTCGTCTAATTTTAAGGTTGGCCTATTGACATTTGCGATGCCGTGCACTATCCTATGAACCAGGGTGCAGTTAATCGCTCACCAGAGCTCGTGGCGGCCCCGCAGTGCTCGGAGCCTGTCTCGGGTTGCCTGCATAGGGCTCTTCTAGCTGCCAGCCCAATCGTAGGCAGTGGGTCACATGGCCCCCCGTCACTCCGCCGTTGGGTGGACGTTCGATGCCGGTTCAGAGGAGGTGTCCTTGGCAGACAGGTACTATGTGGCCATTGAAGGTCCCATCGGTGTGGGCAAGACAACCCTGGCCCGCCTCATCGTGGAGGAACTGGAGGCGGAGCTGCTGCTCGAAGTCTTTGAAGAGAACCCCTTCCTCAGCGACTTTTACACCGACCGCGAGAAGTACGCATTTCAGACCCAGATCTTTTTCCTGCTGAGTCGCTATCGCCAGCAGCACGACGTCATCGCCAATGTGCTGCAGCAGGCGGCACTGGTCAGCGACTACACCTTTGCCAAGGATCAGCTTTTCGCAAGGCTGAACCTGTCCGACGATGAGCTGGCGGTCTATGGCCGGCTGCACAGCGTGCTCGCGGAGAAGATACCTCTGCCTGATCTGGTAGTCTACATGCGAGCGGATCTGGACGTGCTGATGGAGCGCATCGCAGTACGCGATCGCACTTACGAGCGGGCCATAGAGCGCGAGTATGTGGCTGACGTGATGGAGGCCTACGACGCCTTCTTTGCCACCTACAACGAGACACCGGTGCTCACTCTGGACACCAACAACCTGAACATCGTGCGCAACGAACAGGATCTGGCCCATGTCCTTGAGCGTATCAAATCGGCGCTGGGCACCGGAACGTACCAGCGTCCCCTGTTGGACATCGAGACGCCGATGCAGGAACGCAGCAGGGCGATCATCGAGGGCCGCCGGCGCCGTCTGAGTGACTTGCAGCGCTGGCATGGTGCCGCAGATCGGGAAACGGGGTTGAGGGGTGACCTGTACCAGGACTTTATCGGGCTGCAGGCGGTGCTTGGCGATCTGGCAGGTGAGCTGGGGCGTGTCTGGTCAACGCAGGAGAGACTGCTGGATCAGGTAGGCAACCGGCGCGAGGCACAGGATCGCGCCCTGCGGCAGCGCGCCAACGCGCTGAAGGAGCAGTTGGCCAGTTCGCTGGCCGGGCTGTTGCGCCTGGCCAATGATCTGGGCATCAGCCTGGAGGATGCTTACCTGGCAAAGGTAAGAGAGAACATCGCTATGGGGCAGAGAACGGACGGAAAGAGCACATGAAAAAGTTCATCGCCATTGCAGGGAACATCGGTGTCGGCAAGTCAACGCTCACCGCGCTGCTGGCTGAGAACCTGGGCTGGGAGGCCTACTACGAGGCGGTGGACGACAACCCCTATCTGGCTGACTTTTACAGGGACATGCGCCAGTGGAGCTTTCACTCGCAGATCTTCTTCCTGTCGCGACGCCTGCGCGATCACCGCCGCATCCTGGACCGGCCTGGTACCGTGGTGCAGGACCGCAGCGTATACGAGGATGCCGAGGTGTTTGCGGAGAACCTGTACCGACAGGGTCATATGTCCGAACGTGATTACCGCACCTACCGTGAGCTGTACCAGGCGATGGCCCTCTTTCTGCCCCCGCCTGACCTGATCGTCTATTTGCGCGCCTCTGTGCCTACCCTACAGGAGCGCATCCGCATGCGCGGTCGCGATTTCGAGCAGGAGGTTTCGGCAGAGTACCTGGGGCAGCTAAATCAGCTGTACGAGGAGTGGCTCGAACGCTTCTCATCGGGCCCGGTGCTGACCGTGCCATCGGATAACCTGGACTTTGTAAAGTACAACGGGCACATGGAGCTCATCGCTCGCAAGATCGTGGAGAAGCTGGCCGGCAAAGAGGTGGTGGTGTTCGACTAGCCCACCGCAGAGCCCACAGAGACTACAAAGATACAGGATTCAGGACGCAGGATGCAACTGCAAAGGCACGACGGCGTGCCGCCTGCATTCTGTGTCTTCTGTGGTCAAGAAACCCGGTTTTTACCTGCTCGTGTGGTGCCTGAATACTGTCCTCTTGGCATGAGTTGAGACCGAGCCGACGCAAATGGCCTCAAAAACCGGGTTTCTAGACTGCGCGGTGAACCACTCAGATCTCGTGGATTTCGAAGGCGTTTGTGCTCGTGTCGTAGATTCCGAAGCTGGGCTTGCCGAAGCGGCCCATCACTTCGCCGGGGTTGGCCCACAGGGTGGAGCCCAGCATATTGGCCTCCGCGGTGTGGTTGTGGCCACTGAACACTGCGTCGTACTTGCCCGACAGCGCCAGCGCCTCGCCGAACTCGGGGTAGTGCACCACGGCGATGCGCCGTCCGTCCAGATCCAGGTCGGCCATCGGCTGGTGGAGCGTGACGTTGCCAGCCTTCTGGGCAACGGCCAGCAGCAAGAAGGCATCGCCATCGTTGTTGCCAAAGACCGAGTGCACTGGCCCGTCAAAGCCTTCGGCCAGCGCCTTGAGCGTGAACGGGGCGCAATAGTCCCCGCAAAAGAGCGCCACCTCTGCCTCCTCGGCCCTGGCCAGTGCCTTCTCCAGGTTCTCCAGCCGGTCGTGACAATCGCTCAACACCGCTATCTTCATGTCTCACCTCCCGATTCTTTGGTGCATGCCGCCAGCGATTGTAGCTTAGCCCGGCGACTCTGCGCAAGTGCTGAACGTGTCTGTGGGGGATTGGCGTCAATCGTACTGTGACAGTATAATAAGCTATCTCTGAGAGTCGCAGCGGGGGCAAGAGGCGGTCGAGGCACAACAGGCTTCGGAGACCTGTCTGGGGAGCGAAAGATGACTGGACGACCCTCCATCCACAACATCCTGACCAACCTCAATCAACCCATGCCCCTGCCCCAGAAGTTGGGCAAGCTGGTGCGCAACCTGTGGCGCCGCGCGGCCCTGCGCCAGGGCTGCTGTGGCCACCCGGGCGAGCCAGGCTGCTGAAAGGTCAGCGAGCCGTCCGGTCCGGACGGCAAAGCGTGAAGAAACCCGTGCAGCAACAAGAAACCCGGTATCTGCCAGATACCGGGTTTCTCAGCCTACCGATGAGGCGATGGCTCTCATATGCGGGTCTCCTTTGTCCACGGGTGAAAACCGTGGTAGAATTCTCTGGCCAATGGCGAAACGGGTTGGGATCGAAGAATATCGGTTGACCCAACAC
>Ga0111173_1070_pt1 | contig 11289 bp, 9 predicted proteins | sample DeeMarSWOR324_28_FD_80234 | JGI IMG/M metagenome (GOLD analysis project Ga0111173, IMG submission 80234) | Anaerolineae bacterium SM23_84
TTCTACCGGAACATGATCCGTCTTTCGAGCAAGGGGGCAGCCTTTGGCATCATCATGGTCCTGGCAACGCAGAACCCCAAGGCCGAGGTGCTGAACACCCTTATTCGGGGCAACATGTCTACGCGCATCGCCTTCCGGGTGAGCAGCGTCGAGCACTCGCGGACGATTCTGGGATGCGGAGGCGCACAGACGCTGCCACGGACGATCCGGGGGCGGATGAAGGCCCGGCTGGATGGATCGTTGACCGAGCTACAAGGGTTCTACGTGCCCGACGAGGCGGTGCTGTCCCTGACCCGGCACTGGATCGAGTCGGGTGAACCGAAACTGCTGCCGGTCGAACGAGAGCTGGTGGTGTATGCGCGCCAGGAACTGGATGGTGCCTTCCCTATCCATCGCTTGTACCAGGCGTTCAAAGGCAAGATCTCGCATCGCCAGTTGGCCAAGTTGGGGCGTCGGTGGGAAAGCAACGGCTGGCTGACGCAACCCGCTTCGGCGGTGGAGTCACGGCTGGTGACCGACCAGTTGTGGGAGATGGCCATGCGATCGGCCGACGCAGAGAGCGAACCGTCGACGTAATACCCTTTGTGGAGGAGAGGAATCGTGGCCCTGGACATCTATTTCAGAGAGAATATCGCCCGCATCTTGGCCGCCCTAAACGCGGCGAGCGGAAGCACAGCGGCTCTGATTCACGAGCAGATTGCATCGACTCGGCCTGCAGAAAATACAGACCGCCAACTCGCCAATCAAGATCTGGCAGATCATGTGCGTATTTACCGCCAAGGATACCGAGATGCGCTCGCCGCCGTAGCGACAGCATTTGGCGTTTTGAGCGTTCCCCCCATTGAACCCCCTCTCGACGGCTTGGAACCGCACGATGCGCTGTACGAGAGGGTCCAGGTTTGCGATATCCAGTAATGGTCAGGGAGGCCAGGCGATCGGCCGGCTGGGAATGAAAGAGCCGCACGTTGAGGCTGTAGTTTAGTATCATCTCAATGTTTTGGGAAGAAAACGCCCCCGAGACGGGGGCTTGAGCAGGTTTCCCCCAGTTATTGAGAAGATACGTAGTTTATATCCATAAGGCAATTTGTAGGGCATAAGAATCCCGGCAGACAAGGGTGTGCGAAATGCGCATTCCGCACGCCCGCTCCTCCCCCAAGGGCAACCATTCGCTGTTACTCTGTTCGGTCTAGCCTTCCAGCCATTTTGGCATAGTGTCGTCTGGGATACCTTTGGCAGGCGGCCAGTGGCGGCGGAAAGCCTCCGTCATCTCGCTGCTGACATAATCAGCCAGGGTAACAGGACGGCTAGTTTCATCCGACGTGTGACGGATCCACCCACCCCACTGCGAGCGGTGGCACTCGAACGCCGCGACGACCTTCTCGTAGTAGGGTGAGATGTCAAGGACGAAATGAGCTCGGTCGTTCATGTTCAGCTCGCTGTATCGGCCAGGACTTTCATGGAATGCACTGAACGAATAGAGCAGGGGAGCGGTGTTCCCCTGCAAAATCACAGCATCCCGGACGACTCTGTGAACGAGCTTGTGTGCTGGGTGACCATATTCACCATCGGAGCCGTGGGTAAGCACGACCTCCGGTGATAGCCGTTCAATGGCCTTGGAGATCTGTGCCCTGAACTTGGAGGGATTATGCCTGGGGGCCTTCGGCTGCCCATCGCCCACTGGGTCAATGTAGTCGAGAAAGTCCAAAGTTGTCGCTCCCAGCACTTCGGCTGAACACCTCATCTCTTGTTCTCGTACCTTGCCGATCGTTTCCCGTGTAGCCAGAGGTGGATTCCCAAGCCACCCGCCTTCGCCACGGGTTACGCAGAGTAGGTGGACGGGGATAGCCTGAGAACAAAGTTTGACAAGCAGACCAGCACAGTATAACTCGTCATCAGGGTGAGCGTAGATACACAGCAGGCCGGGCATAAGCTTGATCCCCCTAATCGAGCTCCTAAGCGTGGCCAAGATACCACTCGACTAGATATGGATACGGATTGATAACGTGTCCCTCCACTTCTGGTTGCAGGAAGCGGTTGGGGGTTACTAGAACGCCTGGCTCACGCTCGTACGCAAAGCAGAATCTCTCCGGATGTTTAAGAATCATCATCTCCAAGTGGAGATGAGAGGGAATGGCCTTCGTTTCGAAGCCGGTGCGACCTACGGATCCAATGAGATCACCAGCACTTACCCTGCTTCCCAGATGGATGCCTTCTACGACGCTATCCCAATGCATGTAGCAATAGAGGATGCCATCCTCCCCAAGAAGGCCTAGGTTGTTCCCCCAGTAGTCCTCCGGATCATGCCCTGATCTGTAGTGTCTCATCGCTATGACTGTGCCATCGACAATAGAGACCAGGAGATGTCCTCGCCCCGCATACAAGTCAACCCCCAAATGCCAGCCATAGATGACCTTCAACAACCAGTTACTGGCAAAGCCCCACTCAAAGTCTGGTAGGGGGAAGACATGCGTAATGGCCGACGCAAGAGGCTGTTGCATCTCACTAACGTGGAGTCGGGCATCCTTGTGCAGGTTCAGCGAGCTGACCGAGTATCTTGTGCCCGTCATAAACGTGCGCGTGGCATCGACGCCGATTCTGAGACCTTCTATTTCCGCTATGCTCGGCAGATCTCCCAACGACGATGGGGCGGTCTCTGGAGTCACGGGGCCAGCGGAAATCCTGGTAAGCGACGAGTTCACTCGCACGGCGATTGACCCGGCATCCATGGCTTCCAGCCTGATCGCTTTCCGTACGCCCGTCCTCGTGGTGTAGACAGCGGACTCTCCCACGTTTAGGTCACAATATTGGCAGAAGAGGTCCTCAGAATGTCCCCTGGCATTGGACGTGGACACCAAATGATTATCTGACATCGCGAACTACACCTCGCAAGCGCAAGCCCATGTGCAAGGACTGCAACTGGCTCACTGACAGTGATCTAGTCCTTGCCTACTAGAGTTCCTGCTCTCTATCCTTTCAGACCGGAAAAGACGACACCTCGGACGAACTGCTTCTGACCGATCGCAAATACTACGAGCATAGGGATGGTCATAAGCACCGACATGGCCATCAGATAGTGCAGAGGCTGCTTCTGCCGCTCCATAGCCCGGAAGGCGTTGAGCCCCAATGCAAGCGTCCACAATTCCTGCTTGCCGCCCAAGTAAATCAGTGGATAGAGGAAATCGTTCCACGACCACTGGAATGAGAATATGGCCACCACTGCAAGCACTGGTCCGGACAGAGGCATGACGATTCTCCACCAAATGCCAAACTCGGAACAGCCGTCCATTCGGGCTGCGTCGGACAACTCCTGCGGAATGCCGCGAAAGAACTGGCGCATCAAAAAGATGTAGAAGGGGTTGTGTCCCAATGGCTGGGGAATGACCAAGGGCCAAAACGTGTTCATCCAACCCAGCCAGTCGAATATGACAAAGCGGGGAATAAGTGTCACGACGCCGGGCATCATCATTGTGCTCAGCAAGAGCGTGAACAACAGATCGCGCCCTGGGAACTCTATTCGGGCGAAGCCGTATGCCACAAAGGAAGAGGTGATCACGCTGCCAAGCACGACCGCGATGACGATAAACATAGTATTGCGGAACTGCCGCGCCACCGGAGCGATCTGGAACACCTCAACATAGTTCCACCATGCAACTGGATCCGGGATCAGTTCCAGTCGGACAGCTGTCACTTTGTCTATTGTCTTCAAGGAGGTGGAAACGGTCCAGAGCAACGGGAAGACAGTGGCTACTGCTCCCACTAGTAATATGGCGTAAGCGATACTTACTTTCGCTAGTTTCACCAGTCTGCTTGCAGCGAACAGTCTAGTTATCATACAGATTCACTCTTCGTCCGTGAAGCCAGAAGCGCCTGCTGGCTGGCGTGCTACGAAATTCCATAGTACACCCATCGCTCGGAAGTCCGATTCAGCAGAATTGTGAGCGACAGAATGATGAAGAAGAGGATCAAGGCCATAGCTGACGCGTATCCCATACGATAGTGGCCAAAGGCATTGTTATAGAGATGCAACATGTAAAACAGCGTAGAGTTTAAAGGCCCCCCTTGTGTCATGATGAAAGTCGAAGTGAAGACTTGAAAGGCGCTGATGACTCCCATGACCAGGTTGAAAAAGACAACCGGGGTCATCAGAGGAATGGTCAGACGTGTCAACTTGGCCCAGCCTCCGGCGCCGTCTATCTCGGCTGCTTCGTAGAGCTCCTCTGGAACGCCCTGTAGCCCAGCCAGATAGACCACCATCTGCGAGCCGAAACCCCATAAGCTCATAATGATCAACGCCGGCTTTGCCCACTCTGGTCGAGTCAGCCAACGCACGGGCTTCAGGCCAAATAGCGAGAGGAACTGGTTGATGAGTCCTCCCCTTGTGCGCAACATGAATAACCATATGACAGACGACACCACCACGGGGACTACGGAGGGAACGTAAAAGATGGTCCGAAAGACCGATCTGCCTGGCAGGTCAGCGTTCAGTAGCAAGGCGAGCGAGAACGAGAAAATGATGATTAGTGGCACGCTAAAGCCCACATAGTAGATGGTGTTCTTGAGGCTTGTCCCGATCAGATGATCACCGCGGAGTATCTCTTCGTAGTTCGCCAAACCTACCCAGTTGGGCAGCTTTCTACCCACGGTAAAGTCAGTGAAGCTAAGATACTGATTCATCAGAAAGGGCACGAGGTCAAACCACAGGAGTGAAATGAACCAAGGAAGCACAAAGACATATCCTATCCAGTTCCTGTGCCGAGTTCCAAACCTACGGAGCCGGGCGAGCAGTCTCGCCCGGCTCGCCTTGGTAGTGGGTGTATTATCCGCAGGTATCACACTTTACTCCAGAACTCGTCCAGAACTTCCTGGCCTTTGCCTGCTGCCCAGTCGAGAGCCTCTTTGGGCTCCTTCTGGCCATAGAGTGCCTGTTCGACAGCTTCTGCGAGAAACCCTGTTACCTGGCTTTGAACTGGGGTAATTGGCACGCTTACATCGGTCTCGACTCCCTCAAGCACCACACTCCAATAGGGATTGACATCGTACCAAGCCGGATCCTCGTTGCATTTCTTTACTGCGGAGACCTGGGCCTGCTCAAAGAGGAACTTGCAGCCTCCCTCCTCTTTAGGGGAGTCCCTGAGGATCCACCACTCTATCCACTCATAGGCAGCGTCCTGGAGCTCCTTGGGCAAGTCCTTGGAAATAACGTAGCCCCAGCCCTGCTCTAGCCCCGCCACGCCGTGGTGCGTTGCGTTAGGTCTGTTGCTGTTGTACGGCCGCAAAGCTACACCCCACTTGTCTGGGTCGTTGTACATGTCGGGGTCAGAAGATTGCATCCACCCAAATGCCCAGGTACCGGCAAAGTACACGGCTTGGAGCTCGTCGAAGAAGGGATTGTCAATGCCTTCCATCCGCTCAAAGAAATCCAACTGGTTCTCGTAGCCACTGTAGATGTCAGTAACAAAGTTCACCATCCATTCCAGTGACTCTATACCTTGAGCGCTGTTGAAGGTGAGCGTTCTCGCATCGTCGGTCACATACTCCCCATCGTTGCAGTAGAGCCAGGACACAAAGTCGTATGCTGTAGCGCCGGCCCATGTCTGCACCACGTTTGCCCCGATGACCTTGATAGCCTCGCCCTCAAATACCGTGACCCCTCTGCAGGCCTCCTCCAACTCCTGCCACGTCTCCGGTGGCGTCTCCGGATCGAGCCCCGCCTGGCGGAAGACATCCTTGTTGTACAGGTACAGGCTGGTTGTCCCCCCATCACCAGGCAACTGAAACGACCAGACCTTCCCGTCCCATACCTGGTTCGCGGCGTCGGAAGCATAAAAGATCTCATCTAGGTCTAGACCTCTTACCTCTATGTAATCGGTTATGGGAATGATCAATCCTTCTTGAGCGAACTTGTAGGTCTCTTCGCGCCGCGTCATAATTACAGCCGGAGGGTTCCGACTTGCTATGGCCGTTGCCGCTCGCTCAGATCGGTTGTCCCAAGGCTGGAGCGCGTTCACCACGTGGATATTCGGATGCTCCTCTTCGAAAGCAGCAATAGCCGCTTCCATAAGCGGCTGCCGGTGAGCTCCCCACCAGTTCATAAAGTCAACCGTAATCCGCTCACTTGGCTCCGGCACAGCAGTAACAACCTTCTCTACCTCCACGACCTTCGGGGAGGCCTCGACAATAACCGTCTCCTTGACTACTTTGGGAGCACACGCGGCCAGCAAGCCGCCAGTCGCTGTGAGTCCCAGTCCCCGTAGCATCTCGCGTCGGCTAATACGCTTCTCATCCATTACTGACCTCCTGTTGAGAACGAGAACGGATGTTTGAGTCTCTTCTTGCGTAAACGTGTCTTTCATATTATACTCCTCTCCGTATACCGGCGTCAATGGGTTTTGTGCCGGGAAGGTGACACCCAAGTGTCATTAGATGGATCGACAAATGGCAGCTGATCGTCAGCACACGCAAGAACAAGTGGCTCTGCCGGAAGCTTTTGTCAAGCAGGTGAAAAGTGCCCTGGAAAACCTGTACGACTTTGCCTACCTGGAACGTCATCCACTGGCACAGGTGAGCAGGCCCCGGGCAGCAGAGCTGGCTACGACTGGGGGCCAGCACTTGCGCCGCGAACTCATGGCAGCTATCGAGTCGCTGGATCCGGGAATGAGAGTCTCTTTTCGTGAGCCTCCCGCCCGTCTTTATAATCTGCTCCACCTGCACTATGTGGAGGGAAGCACCATTCAAAAAGCTGCCCACGAGTTGGGCATCTCGCTCCGGCAGGCATATCGCGATTTGCGACGCGGGGAGGAGAACGTGGCTTCGATCTTTTGGGTACAGCGATCGAGGTCCCTGCCTCAAGCATCTAACGCGGTTCAGGCGTCATCCATTGATGCAGAGATATCCAGGTTGGAGGGCCATCCTCGTCCTACTGATGTGCGCTCGCTTCTGCACCACGCTCAGCAAGCAGTGGAGCAGTTGGCAGAACAGCGGGCTGTTCGTCTTTGTGTCGATTTCCCTTCCGAGCCAGTTACCGTATCTACCGATCCAGTGATAGCTCAACAAGTGTTCGTCAGCACACTCAGCCACACGGTTCAGCAGGCTATGCCGGGGCGCCTGTATCTGGCGCTGAGGGCTGGCAAGAACCGTGTATTTCTTGCCCTGCGCTACGCACCGGAACCTGGAGCGATCAACGAGTCTGTGATTGACAATGTGGTCGCACAACTAGCAGATCGACTGCGGTGGACTGTGAACCAAGAAGACCAGCCAGGGAATGTCCGGGTAGTTACTATGCATATGACTGCTCGTGGGCCTGTCGTGCTGGTCTTAGATGACAACGAGGGTTTGGTCGATTTGCTGCAACGTTATCTTACTGGACACGCGTGTCAGGTAACACTGGCAGCGAGCGGGAAGGAAGGGTTACAGTTGGCGCAGGAGCTGGTCCCTGACGCCATCGTGCTGGACGTGATGATGCCAGAGATGGATGGATGGGAATTTCTCCAGAGACTGCGCGCTCGGCCGCAGACGGCCGCTACCCCGGTAATCGTCTGCTCCGTGATCAATGATCCCGAACTTGCCTATTCCCTAGGGGCTTCTCTCTTTCTGCCGAAACCGATCGGCCGAGACGACGTTCTGGTCGCACTACACCAGTTGGGTGTGGTGTAGACACAACGAATGAAAGTGATCTGGCAGACGTGACGTGAATCGCCTACTGCGTTCTGCATTCTGCATGCTGTACTCTGTCGCCCGTGCAGGGCAAATCATATGCCAATCCTGGAGAGAGGCACCTGAGGCATCGAACGCTCGTCGTAACGCGGTTCCAGCGCGCCGATCACGGCTTCCAGGCAGCGCATGACCTCGGTCAGTTCCAATTGATCTGGGCGATGGACGATAATCTGGCTGGCACGTCGGGCCAAGGCGTCCTCTGCGTAACCTACAGCCGTCAGCAGTACTATCGGCAGATCGGACAGTTCGGGGTTCTGACGCATTTGCTCGAGCACCTGAAAACCGTCTAGACCTGGCATGATCAGGTCCAGCAACACTAGGTCAGGTCGTTGAGCGCGAATGGCCGACAGGCCTTCCTCCCCATCATATGCGCGTCGTACCTTCAAGGCCCATTGAGCTGCCTGCAAAGCACGCTCGATCAACTGACAGAAGCCTCGGTCGTCGTCGATGATTAGGACCTCATGGATGTCGCCCAATCGGTCAATATAGTCCAGGAGCCGCTGGATGGCGATCGGTTTAGTTAGACAAGCCGCAACTGCCAGGTCATCTGTTATCCATGCCTGGCTGGGCAGTGAGCACTCGATAAACGGCACAGGCACCAAAGGAGTGTCATTGCAGTGATTTCGTTCCCCAGGTGGCACGTTGCGTATCACGGCACGTGGATGATGGAGTGCCACTTGTTTCGCCAGTTGGTCCGCGTCGGCAACCTGTAAGACTTCGTAGCCCTCGATGTGACGGTGTACCAAAGCGGCTACCGTGGGCTCAGGATCGACAACAAGGATGCAGGGACGCGTCTCTAACCGCGGCGGATCTGTCGCGCGCTTGGCATACGCAGGTGATGCGGGCACGTACTGGCCGGGGATTGGCAGAGCAAAGGAGAACGTCGAACCCACGCCTTCCCGGCTCTCTACCCAGATACGTCCCTCGTGTGCTTCCACAAAGCGCTTGCAGATCGCAAGGCCCAGGCCCGTACCTCTGTGTTCACGATGCAAAGAGCGGTCAACCTGATAGAACTCCTTGAAAAGGTGTGGCAATTCCCCCGCCGGGATGCCAAGTCCCATATCGCTGACGCTGACTATCACTTCGTCACCCACTCGCCCGGCCTGTACTCGCACCGTCCCTTTCCCGGCAAAGCGTGCCGCGTTGTTGAGCAGATTGAGGAGCACCTGCCGGATGCGAGTGCGATCGACCTCCAATACAGGCAAGTCCTGAGCAATCGCCGTCTCCAATTGAATCGCGGGGCTTTGGAAGAGACTCCCGGCAATCTCGACGGCTTCGGACAACAGCGATTCCAGCAAAGTAGGCTCCTTGTTTAGCGCAAAACCCACCATCTCGAAGCGAGAGAGGTCGAGGATATCATCGATCATCTCTGAAAGATGGCGACTGCTGCGGTAGATCTGATAGACGTCTCGACGCAGTGTAGACGGCCACCGCATCTCGCCATACACTTCAGGTGAAAAGTACATCACCTCGCTGAAACCCAGAATCAGGTTCAGGGGTGTGCGCAGCTCGTGGCTGATGTTAGCCGCGTATTGCCCCTTCATGAGCCGCGCCTGCTCCGCTTGCTGACGGGCCAAGATAAGTTCGCGCTGTGTGCGTTTCTGAAGAGCGTAAGCCAGATCCAGAGATTTGACCATGCGGTTGAGCTCAGCTTGTCGATCACGGACCTTGTCCAGTAGTTGATCGGCGCGCTGCTGCATCGTCCAGGCCCATTCCAGCGCGGTATATAGTGTACGCGCGGTTAGCCATGCCGCCGCCGCGCCCGAAGTCAATACCGCGAAAAGGGTGAGCAGCGGATAAGCGCGAGTTCCATCGTGCGTTAACCACGCCGCTGCTCCGGCGACTGTGCCTGCGATTGCCAATGTGGCAGCCGGAGTCAGCATGGCACCAAAGCCTATCAACAGCAGACCCAGAAAAGGCAGCCAGGGGGCCGCAAAGCACCACATAGCAGCCAACAGTCCGGCAGTCGGTCCCCATACCAACAGGTGCCGCGCCAAGATCGGGTGTATCCCAGCCAACATCCGTACTATCAGACCCAAGCCAAAGACAGCAGCTAACAGAGCCACCACGATGCTCGGAAAGGGATCTAAGCGTAGAGCTTGCCATATGATCAGGCCGCTACCACACATCAGCAAAACCGCCAAACGTCCAGCCAGTTGGCTGCGCAGATTTGCCAGGTTGACAGCCGCTCCATCTTGAACCACGGTCATGTGATTTCTCCTAGGTCCTATTGATTGGATTTTTGACAAATGAGAAGAATTGTGTCAACTGCCGAAGATGCGGACACGCCTGATGTCGCCCACCCTGGTTCAGTTGTATAGTTTAGCACAGGTATTTCACAATGGCAACCTTTACTTCTTGGTCATCGGACAGGTGCCCGGTTCTGGAAGATAAATCCACCGCGCTGGAGGACTCACTGATGCGCTATACCTCACCCCAATATTACGGTGGTTAGAAACCGCCTCTGCCCTTGGTTCACCCCCAAGGACGAAAATAGCTGCTCAAGGCCAGCCCGTGACTCACCTTGAGCAAAGAGTTACGATTTGCGACTTGCGATTTGGTTAGTGTCTCGAAGTTTTCGCCACTTTCCTGTCGACGGTTTCCTGCTACTACACATTGTAGGTGACCGGGTGGACTTGCTGCCAGATGTAGTAGCCAGCAAACTTGCAGCCCAGGTGGCGAAAAACTAATGACACTAACCGATTTGCAGATTTCCGATTTGTCTATGCACGCTTGGTGTGGTAAAATCCTTGTCTGCCTGATTATATCAAGTATGTGTATCTTCTCAATAGCTGGGGGAAACCTGCTCAAGCCCCCGTCTCGGGGGTGTTTTCGGTTTCGTTTCCCCGAAACATCCGAAGCATTGAGATGATACAAGTATGTTCCATCCATGACCATTGGTGAGGAAGACAATATCGTGCTAAAGTCAAAGACTAGACGAGTCATTTTTCAGCCCGCTGCTTATCGCAGCATGCAAAAAGGCATTGACCAGATCGCGAATGCCATTCGCCCCACTTTGGGGCCCCTTTCAGGCGTGGTGGCCATCATGCCAGTTGTCGACAGCAACAAAATGCCCGAGATGTTGGACAACGGCGGCGTGATCGCCCGTCGCATTATCCAACTGCCCGACCGGGACCAGGATATGGGCGCAATGTTTATCCGCCACATGCTGTGGCGGGTGCACGAACAGGTCGGCGATGGGACGGCCACAGCAGCCGTGCTCTTCCAGTCGATTTACAACCAGGGCCTGCGCTACATCACCTCCGGCGGCAATGCGATGCTGCTGCGCCGCTACCTGGAAAAGGGCATGCGTGCCCTCCTCGACGAGCTGACCGGCATGACCACCCCTGTGGAAGGCAAAGAGAAACTGACCCAGATCGCCAACTCGGTGTGCGCCGACCCGCCCCTGGCCAAGATGCTGGGCGAGATTTTCGACATCGTTGGCGAATATGGGCGCCTGGAGATCCGCTCCGGTCGTAGCCGCGAGATAGAGCGCGAATACGTAGAGGGGATGTACTGGAACAAGGGGGTCGTCTCGCGCGAAATGCTGGCCGATCGCGTCAAGTTCAGGACCGA
>Ga0111173_1071_pt1 | contig 11263 bp, 9 predicted proteins | sample DeeMarSWOR324_28_FD_80234 | JGI IMG/M metagenome (GOLD analysis project Ga0111173, IMG submission 80234) | Anaerolineae bacterium SM23_84
CCCTGCTTTCTACTCGCGGGAGAGCGGGTTGTTGGCCGATGCCCGCGTGGAGGGCCCGGAAGAGGTAGTGGCCATTGCTCGGGCGCGGAACGACTTGGGGCTGCGGGCTGCATTGTTGGTAGCAGTCCCCGTTCCAGCAGGCGACGAACTGCCCCGTGAGGAGGCAGAGGCAGCCATCACGCGGGCGCTCCGTATAGCAGATGAGATGGGCATACAGGGTGCAGGGGTGACGCCCTTCCTCCTGGCGCGCATTGCCGAGCTGACAGAGGGTCGCAGTTTGCAGGCTAACATCAGTTTGCTGGTCAACAACGCTCGATTGGCAGGACGCATCGCACGGGCCTTCACTGTCGAGTAGGTGTAGCATCGCAATGGCACTCCGATATGTCACCGTGGGTGGGTTGCGAATAGACTATCTCATCACTGCCGACCAGCAGGTTCACCTGAGGAAGATGGGAGGCAATGCGATCTACTCTGCGGTTGGTGCCAGGATCTGGTCCTCTGGTGTGGGAATCCTGTCGCGAGCGGGGGACAACTATCCCCAGCAGTGGCTGGGGGAACTGGAGGACGCGGGCATCTGCACTCACGGAGTGCGACGCGTCCCAGGCTGGCAGGACATGCGCACATTCTATGCCTATCTAGACCTGGAGACGCGGGATGATACGGAACCGGAACGTCACTTTGCGAAACTGGGACTCCCTCTCCCTGCGGATTTGGTTGGCTACGTCCATTCGACGCCAGGCCAAGACAGCCAGGATTTCATGCCTCTTTCGCCGCGTCCCGATGACATGCCTGCATCCTACTTCGACGCAAAGGCAGTCAATCTCTCTCCTTTGGAACTACCCTCTCACCGTGCGTTGTCAGCCGCTTTGGCGGAGCGAGGCATTCACGTCAGCCTGGATCCAGGGGAGAGGTATATGAAACCTGCGCTGAAAGACGAGGTGTTCTCTTTCTTGCGCTGGGCGGACGTGTTCTTGCCCAGTGAACAGGAAGTAGAGTCGATGTTGGGCAAGGGGGATCCCTGGCAGGCTGCATCTCAGTTTGCTGCGACTGGGCCAGCAGTGGTGGTCATCAAGGCAGGGAGCAAAGGTTCTCTGGTCTATGACCGCCCTTCGGGAGGCCGTTGGCTAATCCCTGCCTACCCAGCCCATGTTGTTGACGTCACAGGGGCTGGTGATGCTTACTGTGGGGGATTCATGGTAGGCTACGATGAGACTCAGGATCCAGTCCTGGCCGGGTGCTATGGAGCGGTCTCTGCTTCCTTTGTCCTGGAAGGGTTTGGGGCGCTCTACGCCCTCCGCTACACCCGCGCGCAGGCTGAGGCCCGCCTTGCTTATCTGAGGGACAGGATTGAGGCTGTCTAGATCGCTGTGCACCGCGCAGCGGACGATTGACACGCTCCTCCAACATGTGTTATAATACGAATGCTGAGATAAGTGACTCTTGTACCCAGTCAAGGTATCTCCGATTGCTTGCTCCAACTCGTTGCCGTCCGGGCCCAATAGGGTCTGCTTCGGCAGCTTTGTTCAGCACCGCGAATCCATCTCCCCGGTGTACGGGGGTTCACGTGTTCATATCATGCCATCCACAGGATGTGCACAGGTTGGCATGCCCATGTCCGAGATTCAGATGAGGTAGCGAAATGAGTGAAGCCAGCCCACAGACAAAAAAGACCCTGGATCCGATACAGGAACTGATGGAAAAAGCGGAAGAGCAGGGCTACCTGACCGTGGACGATGTGCTCGAACTCTTCCCAGAGGCTGATAAGAGTTTGCCTCAGATCGAGGACCTCATGATGTACTTGTACAATGAAGGCATCGAGATCATCACGGATGATGAGGATGGTGATAAACAGACGTCCCCGCAGGAGAAGGAAACAGAGACGGAAGGTGCGGAACAGGTCGCTGACGTCAGCGGCATCAGCAGCGACGACTCTATCAGCTTATACTTGAAGCAAATGGCCAGCGTCCCGTTGTTGACTCGCGAAGAAGAGGGCCGCCTGGCCAGGCAGATAGAACGGGGCGAGATTGCCCAGAGGCGACTTCAAAGGGGTGGTCAGAACCCTGCGCTTCGCGAAAGATACCTGCGCCAGATTGAGATTGGACACAATGCGCGAGCGCATCTGATCAAAGCGAATACGCGACTGGTTGTCAGCATCGCCAAGCGTTACATGGGTCAGGGCGTGCCTTTCCTGGATCTGATTCAGGAAGGGAATCTGGGATTGATGAAAGCCGTCGACAAATTCGACTATCGGCGGGGTTGCAAGTTCAGCACGTACGCCACGTGGTGGATCCGGCAGAGCATCACCCGTGCACTGGCTCAGCAGGGTCGTGTCATCCGCTTGCCATCTCACGTTGGCGACCGCATTCGCAAAATGTACCGCACTGCGCAACACTTGGAACAGCACGCCGGAAAGAGACCCACGCTGAAGGAAATCGCCACTCAGATGGGCCTGAGCCTTTCCCGAGTGCGCTGGTTGATCAAGGTCTCACGCCGGCCTCTTTCCTTGGAGACGCCCGTCGGTGAGGAAAAGGACAGCGAATTGGGTGAGTTCATCGAGGATGAGGACAGCCCCACGCCTCCCGAGATGGTTGCGCAGAACCTGTTAGCCGAGAAGCTGGAGCAAATCCTGTCTACCTTGAGCCCGCGAGAAGCACGTATCCTGCGCTTGCGGTTCGGGCTGCAAGATGGTCACGCCTACACGCTCAAGGAGGTGGGGGCCAAATTCGGCCTGACCCGCGAACGCATCCGTCAAATCGAACGTCAGGCGCTCCGCCGCCTGCGGCATCCGAGCCGCAGCCGCCATCTGCGTAGCTATACGCGCTGAACGGATCGAGATCACCCGCGCGTACAACCACGCGCAGCCTCGCTCATCTTTCCCCACGGTATCCAATTGGGTGGCCCCGCGGTGATCCCTTCCCGTCCGATGGAAGCCATATGGGATACGGGGCTTGTTGCAGGGGGAGCGGCCAGCTGTGTTCGTAGTGGCGACTTCAGTCGCTTTTCCCCCTTCGCCACTACGACCTCCAAATACAAGCCTGACACAGCACTAGATCATGATCATGGGTGGGACGGTCAAAGGCAGTGGGTGCATGGCATCGACCGTCACAACCATCCGATAAAGACCGCTGCGAAGAGCAGTCCAAAGTAATGGGCGACAAAGCATTTCAACGGGTGCCGTTTCAGCCCTGCTTCGACCAGCGAGGCTGTCACTGCAGCGATTGCAATAAAGGCAACCGTCCGCCTCTCCATTAGATAGAGGATGATCGAGTACAGATCCAACGGACCGTGAACGATCCAGCGGTAGGCAAAGAGCAGCGCCAAAAGCGCCCCAAGAAGGTGAGCAACAAAGCCGCTGAGTATATCTTCAGCTAGCGCCGCTTCAATGATGGAAGCACCCACCGCGCCTATGCCAACCACCAGTAGGAGCTCTGCAGACGGGGTTGGTACCATGTGTCACCCTCCTTTCAAGGTTCCACTGGTCGTCCCCACTTGTGCTGGCCAAGTTCGCGAAATGAGAGAGAGTGTGTGAATGCCGTGCCCCACGGCAGTTTTTCCCCTCACGCCAAGGTCAAAACACCGGCTCCGTCGTCCCCAGGAACTGGCGTCGATGTGATGTGCGTTGGCATTCCCCTGCACGAAGATGTGACAGCAGGCTCCGTGAGTATGGCTGGGAATCCTGCATCCTGTTCTACCTGAATGATACCCCGATATGGTGGATTGGTCAAGCGCGGCGCGGCGCATTGTGTCTGGAGTCAGGGCTGTTGCAAAGTTCATGCGAACGAGGGTCTCTGGCATAGAACTTGCGGGGAACCGTGCGCAATCGCTCATGCAGCCACCTGGCGGGGCAGACCGCCGAATCCGTGCAATCTGTGCATAATCCGGGTCGTCCCCCCATTGACACCTGCCCTGCTCTGTGCTATATTGTGACAGGAAAACTCCATTCCGGCAGGAGAGGGACTTTGCGGGCGGACCGATGCCACTCACCCAAGGCACACACTACAACGACATCACGCATAAGATCGTTCGTGCAGCCAGGACCATCCACCATAGGATTGGGCCAGGGTACAAGGAGCAACTCTACCAGGACATGCTGAGCGACGAGATCGCCGCCCTGGGATTGTCAGTAGAGGAGGAGCAAGCCTTCGAGATCACGATCGATGGCAAAAATCGTGGCTGGCTGTACCCAGACCTGGTGGTGAGTGACACGGTGGTAGTGGAGTGCAAGGCTGCCGCACACTGGCTGACTGACGAAGAGGTTGTCCAGGTCCTTACCTACCTGGCAGTCACCGGCCTGCCGGTTGGCCTGCTGCTCAACTTCGGGCAAAGACGGCTGGAGTCCAGACGCGTCTTCCCGCCTAAACGGGTGGACGAGTGGCTGCGGCACGTTGCCCCGTACCTCCGCCGACGCGAGTGGTGACAGTTGTCAACGGACACCGAGCCCTCGCCCTAGCCCTTGCCCACGCGAGAGCGTACGTCTCTGTCTGCTCCGTCAGGACTTGTGAGACACGTGCGACGGCTTGTCTGTTTGTCCGATCTGCCGAAGGCGTGTCCGTTGACAGGGATTCTGCACGTTACACAAGCAGGAGGAAGGTGCCATGAAAGCTTCACAACGCCTTGACTGGTTGCGTCGTGTGCTTCTGGTCAAGGTCGTCTTGTGCTTTTTGGTCTGGGGGTTGCCGGCACTGCTAGCGCCACCCACGCTGCTGCCGTGGTTCGGCCTTACTGTACCTGAGGACCCCATATTCCTTCGGCTGTTCGGAGCTTTGGCCATTGCCTTGGGAGTCGCTTATGGGTATGCCTACCAGGATCCAGTGAAGAACGCCGCAATCGTGAGGGTGGGTGTGGTGGACAATGTGCTGGCCACACTGACAGTCATCGTCCTGAGCCTGACCCGAGGCGTTTCCAGTTGGTTCGTTTGGCTTTCGGCTGCCCTGACGGCGCTATTCAGTGTTGCATTTGTAGCGTGGATGCCCAGGCAGCAAGGAGCATAGCGCGGGATACGTTTCACAGTTCACTCGGAAGCCAGTATATTTGGCGGTTGGACCGGGCTTCGCAGCCCCGCCGAAAAACGGCGGGACGGTTCCCAGCCTTTCGCTGCGCTCAAGGCGCTTCGCAGCGGTTCCCCTGCGTGGGGACATGGCGAGCCTGTGCCCCCCAACATTGAATTCGCAGGAGTAGGAAAGGAGACGAAATGGCAAAGGTAGCGATTAACGGATTGGGCAGAATCGGGAGAGCGACTTTCAAGACCATCTTCGACACTCCAGAGCTCGACCTGGTAGCGGTCAACGACATCGCCCCCTGGGACAACCTCGTCTATCTGCTGGGGTATGACACCGTATACGGCAGGTGGGAGAAAAACATCGAGCTGGATGGTGATACCTTGGTCGTTGACGACACAAGGGTAAAGACGACTCAGGAGCGAGATCCCAGCCAGCTTCCCTGGGGAGAGCTGGGCGTTGACATCGTCTTTGAATGCACCGGCGTCTTCACAAAGCAAGAAGACATGAAGAAACACCTTCAGGCTGGCGCAAAGTGGGTGATCCTCTCTGCTCCGACCAAGAGCGCAGATGTCCCCACTGTCGTTCATGGCGTCAATCGATCGGATGAGTCCATTCAGATGATATCTTGTGCGAGCTGCACCACCAATTCGATTACGCCGGTCGTGGAGATCATGGAAAGAAGGATTGGCATCAAGAAAGCCGTCATGACTACCATTCACGGCTACACGTCTACCCAGCGTCTGGTGGATCTGCCGCACAAGAGGTGGAGGAGAGGGAGGGCAGCGGCAGCCAACCTGGTGCCTACCACCACCGGGGCGGCGATTGCGACCTCCAAGGCACTCCCCCAGTTTGTAGGGAAGTTCGATGGCGTCGCGGTGCGCGTGCCCGTCCCAGTGGGATCCCTTTCCGACATTACTTTCCTGACGTCGAGGCCGACGACTGTGGAGGAGGTCAACCAGATATTCAGGGAGGAGGCAGAAACCGAGAGGTACAAGGGCATCTTCGGAGCGACCGACGACCCCATCGTATCCTCTGATATCATCAAAGATGCCAGGGCCTCGATCGTGGATCTGGAAATGACTCGAGTCGTGGATGGCGATCTGGTCAAGGTCATGGCCTGGTACGACAACGAGTGGGGTTACGCCAACCAGATGATCAGACACGCGGTGAGCCTCGTCACGGGGGCCTGACTCCGTATTCTGTGCTATGCTAGGGGCGTCACGATGGTTCTCCTGGCGGTAGAGCGCCGAGCGTCCATCATGACCATGGCCACTGCTGCCCCAGGGAGCCAGACCACTGCGACGTTGGGGCCGTAAGGAGGGATTCATACCATGAAGTACCGCAAATTCGGGAATCTGGAATGGAAGCCATCAGCCCTCGGTTTCGGCTGCATGCGACTGCCCACCACGAGTAAGGAACCAGCTGACATCGACGAGCCCGAAGCAATGCGTATGGTCCGCTACGCCATCGACCACGGCGTGAACTACATTGACACGGCTTACCCATACCATGGCGAAAAGAGCGAACCCTTTGTCGGGCGGGTGCTCAAAGATGGGTACCGCGAAAAGGTCAGGGTGGCGACCAAGCTGCCCTGCTGGCTGGTCAAGAGCACCGAGGATTTTGACAAGTATCTCAACGAGCAACTGAAAAGGCTGCAGATCGATCACATTGACTTCTACCTGCTGCACGCACTGAACAAAGGGAATTGGCCCAAGATGCGTGATCTCGGCGTGCTCCCATGGGCAGAGGGAGCCATTGCCGATGGGCGCATCGGGTATCTGGGCTTCTCGTTCCACGACAAGTACGATGTCTTTCGGGAAATCGTGGATGCCTACGACTGGACATTCTGCCAGATACAGTACAACTACATGGACATCACGAAGCAGGCCGGTACGGAAGGCCTGCAGTACGCCGCGTCCAAGGGACTGGCGGTGGTGATCATGGAGCCTTTGCTCGGTGGCAGGCTGGCCAGACCCCCGGCGCAAATCCAGGCAGTTTGGGACAGCGCGGCGCAGAAACGCACGGCTGCTGACTGCGCATTGCAGTGGGTGTGGAACCAACCCGAGGTCTCGCTAGTGCTCAGCGGCATGAGCGCCATGCAGCACGTCGAGGAGAACGTCGCCAGCGCCGATGCCTCGGGGATCGGCACATTGAGCGAAGGGGAACTGGCGCTCGTCGCTCGGGTTCGCGACAAGTACAACGAACTCTGTCCCATTCCTTGCACCAAGTGCGGCTACTGCATGCCGTGCCCAAGTGGCGTTGACATCCCGCGTGTTATTGAGAAATTTAACAACGGGGTGATGCACGACGACGCGGAGGGCGTACGCCGGGAATATACGTGGATTCCCGAAGAAGCGCGGGCCGACAAGTGCACCCAGTGCCAGGAGTGCGAGGAACTGTGCCCCCAGCAGATCCCCGTCAGCGAGTGGATGGTCCACATCCACGAGGTGCTCGCCCAGGGCCGGCCCTACGAGGAGTGTTTGCAGCCTTGAACCATTTGTGCGCCGCATCCTTGGGGCGGAGGTGCTGTAGTGAAGGGGGCTGTCAACGGATGGCAAACCGATAACCGGATGCACGGCGCTGGCCATCCGTTTATCTGTTTCTCAATCCGTTGACAGCCTGCGCTGTTTTTCATCTTTTTTTCATGTTGATCTGCTATACTCTATGCTTGAAAAACCTTGACGGTAACTTGTCCTGTGGCGGATTCTGCTCAGCCAATGAAATGACCGAAGCGCTGCCGGGTGGATCAGCGCCCAACCCGCAATTGTGGGATTGCGGCGTGGCTACATCGCCGGACCGAGCGAGTGGATCCAGGAGGGGGAAGATGGACCAAGCCATGCGTGACCTGATCGAAATGATTGACTTCACAGCCAGGGTCGCGGTCAAGACCCACGAGATGCTAGACGAGGCTGAGGTCTATAGAATCGTGTGCGCAGAGTTTGCCAAGGCCAAAGAGTACGACGCGAACATTGTGCTGCTGACCGATGACGGATCGAAATTGCGCGTCGCGGCGACATCACTGTCCCGCAAACGGATCGCCACGGCAGAGAATGCCACCGGACTTACTCTGGCACCTTACCGCATCGACCTGGACAAGTCCAGTATCTGGAGCAAAGTGGTGAGGGAGGGCAAGACCGTCACCACACCCAGCGGGGACATACTGGCGGAGTACCTTCCGCGCCCTCTGGTCGACTTGATACTCAAGCTCACGGGTTACGCCAACAGGTTTTCGATAATGGCCCCCTTGCGGCACCATGACCGAATTGTAGGCGCTGTGGCTGTGAGTTGCAGTGCACTGCACACGCATGTAGTTCCTTCGGTCGAGAATCTCGCGCAGCACATCTCCAGTGCCTTGTCGCTGGCCGAAGAGTGTGCCCAGCGCAGACTGGCTGAGGAGCGCCTGCGCGAAAGCGAGGAGAAATACCACAGCCTGTTCGAGACCGTGCCGGTAGGGATCTACCGGACTATGCCAGCGGGCCAGATCCTGGAGGCCAACGGGGCCCTGGTGCGTATGCTCGGCTACCCAAACGCAGAGTCGTTGTCACAGGTTCACGTCGGCGACACGTACGTGGATCCAGACGACCGCCAGCGGTGGCAGGCCCGTATGGAGCGTGAGGGAACTGTGGTTGACTTCGAGGTGCAGCTCCGGCGCATGGACGGAACCACTTTTTGGGCAGAGGACAGTGCGCGGGTCATTCGCGACGTGGACGGTGTCACGCTCTACTACCAGGGTGTCGTGAAGGATATTACCGAGCGCAGACAGCTCGAAGAACACCAGCGCAGGAGCATTGAGACCACGCGAACGCTCCTTGACGGTGTTGGCGCCCCATCGTTCCTCATTGACCTGGAAGGGACCGTCATCACCGCGAACAAAGCACTTGCCAACGCGCTTGGAAAGAGCCTCAACGAACTGAGCGGCACGTGCATTTATGATGCTCTCCCTCCTGACGAAGCCAGGGTAAAACGGGGGGTGATGGATGAGGTGGTTCGTTCAGCCCAGCCGGTCTATGGTGAAGAGGAGCGCGCAGGACGGTATTTCAGTTGGGGCGCTTATCCTGTGCTCGACGCAGCCGGCAAGGTGGAAAGGGCAGCTATGCTCGCCTCAGACGTCACCGAGCACAAGCGCCTGGAGCAACAGTTGAGCGAGAGCGCAAATACGCTCCAGGCGTTGCTGAACGCCATCCCAGAGGCGACGTTCCTGATGGACACCGAAGGCATTCTGCTTGCAGCGAACGAAGCGATGCTTGAAAGGCTGGGATCAATCCCTGGCGGCGGTGTGGGCTCTTGCGTATATGACCTGCTCCCGCCTGATGTGTCCACAACCAGGAAAAGGCACGTTGATGAGGCCATCCGTACGCGCAGGCCAGTCCACTTCGAAGACATGCGCGCCGGCAGGTACCTTGACAACTATGTCTATCCCGTTTGCGATGCGGACGGCAAGGTAGTAAGCCTGGCCGTTCTGGGGTGGGACATCACGGAGCGTAGACGGGCAGAGGCCCAACTGATGCAGTCAGCGAAGATGGCCTCCCTGGGCGTGATGGCTGGGGGTATCGCCCATCAGGTGCGCAACCCCCTGGGCATTATCTCCGCCTTTGCTCAGTTGCTCATCGAGCACCCCGACGATGTCCAGTTGCGCAGCCAGTGCGTGCAGAAGATCTGTAATGCGACCCAACGTGCTTCGGACGTTATCGGAGCCCTGCTCAGATTCGCCCATCCCGACCGTGGGCCACTGGAGGAGCTGGACATACAGCCTGTGCTCCACGAAGCTCTGGGCTTCTTGTCCCACCGCATGGCTCTGCAGAACATCACGCTTCACACAAAGTTTCAACCTGACCTGCCGAAGGTCCACGGCAGTCGAGTGCTGCTCGAGGAGGCCTTCCTCAACCTGATGCTCAATGCCTGCGCTGCCATGCCCGAGGGCGGGACGTTGACGGTCATCACTCGAGGGAAGCGAAAAGACGCGATCGAGGTCCAGGTTCAAGACACGGGGCATGGCATCCCGCAAGAACACCTACCTAATGTTTTCGATCCCTTTTTCACCACCATGCCCGCCGGTGACAGCATTGGCCTGGGACTCGCCATCAGCCACGCGATTATTGAGCGCCACAAGGGTACGATTGAGGTCCGCAGTAAAGTCGATAAGGGGACTACATTCACCATTCGCTTGCCGGTTGCCGAGGGGAACGCAGCCAACGCCCCGTGAACGACCAGATGCCTGCCAGCGGGACGTGAGGGGTAGACAGCAACTCCCTGAGCTCTGGTGCGCAAACAGGGCTTCTCCATAATCAGCAGTGAAGTGCACACGTGTCATTCTGAACGACACTTGCATCTGCGTTGCAAGTGCAGATGAGTGAAGAATCTCTTTGTCCCCACGCCGAGATCCTTCGCTGCGCTCAGGATGACATAACTGGGATTCGTCGAACGACTTCGGACAAGCCCTGGGTCCGCAAATGGCAGGCTTGACATCTGGTGGACACTGCATCGGGGTTCGTGGGACGGGCCATCAAGCTGCCCAACGATCCTGAGTGGAGGACAAAGTGGTCCGTATTCTCGTAGCAGATGATGAACAAGATCTGGCCTGGGCGGTTCGCCGCAGTCTCTGCAATGAGGGTTACGAAGTGCTTTGCGCCTACAACGGTGCCGAAGCCCTGGCCCTCGCGCTGCGCGATCGTCCCGACTTGGTCATTCTGGACATCGTGATGCCTGGCCTGGATGGGCTGGAGGTGTGCCGCAGGCTTCGCCAGAGCCCTGCCTTGGCCAGCGTGCCTGTCCTCTTCCTTACGGTCCGCGACAGCATCCAGGACCGGATCGAAGGGCTGGACGCAGGGAGCGACGATTACCTGGTCAAACCCTTTGACCTGGGGGAGTTGAAAGCGCGCGTCAGGGCCTTGCTGCGGCGCACCAGACTTGGCGCCGAAGGAGCCCCTGGCTTCCCAGCGCAGGAGTCTGTGCTGGTCGTGGGTTCCCTGACTTTGTATCTGAACCTACCACAAGTGACGGTGGGGGAAAAGACCGTACAGCTCACGCCCACAGAGTTTGCTCTTCTCCACTACCTAATGCTCCACCCCGATCGAGCGTTGTCCTCGGCGACGCTGCTGCGGGACGTGTGGGGCTACCGTTCTGAAGAGGCTGCATCCAGCGTGGTGCGCTGGCACGTCAAGAACTTGCGCGCCAAGATCGAACCCGATCCCGCACCCCCTGTCCACATATGTACCCTGCCGCACCACGGCTATATTCTGCGGAGCGTCTTGAGCTAAGCGAAA
>Ga0111173_1072_pt1 | contig 11244 bp, 7 predicted proteins | sample DeeMarSWOR324_28_FD_80234 | JGI IMG/M metagenome (GOLD analysis project Ga0111173, IMG submission 80234) | Anaerolineae bacterium SM23_84
GCTGTCATCGAGGGTGTGATGATCCGCGGCGTGCAGCACGTCGCGGTAGCAGTACGCAAGCCGTCCGGTGAGATCCTCGTGCATAGCGAGGCGCTGCCTTCCACTATCTACGCAGGCCCCGCTGGCAAGATCCCCTTCGTGCGTGGGCTGACCTCGCTCTGGGACACGCTGGTTCTGGGCGTACGCTCGCTCACGTTCTCCGCTGATGTAGCTTTGGAGGAAGAGGGCGTGGAGTTTGGCGGGCCCATGATGTGGGGCACACTCCTGTTCTCACTGCTTCTGGGCATCGGACTCTTCGTTATACTGCCGGCGCTCCTGGTTGGCATGATGGATCGCTATATCACCATGCCACTGCTGGGCAACCTTGCAGAGGGTTTGGTTCGGCTGCTGTTCTATATGGTGTATCTGGTGGTCATTGGGCGACTGCCGGATATTCGGCGAGTGTTTGCCTACCACGGTGCGGAACACAAGACTGTGAATGCCTACGAAGCTGGGGTGGCGCTGACGCCACAGGATGTGGGGTCCTTCGCGACAGCACACACTCGCTGCGGGACGAGTCTCCTGCTCATCGTGTTGTTCGTTTTTGTGCTGCTGTCCTCTATGATGGGCCGCCCGCCGCTGCTGTGGCGGCTCTTGTCGCGTCTGGTATTGCTGCCCGTTGTCGCCGCTCTGTCCTATGAGTTCCTCAGGTTCACGGCGCGAAACGACAACCGTGCCTGGGTCAGAGTACTGATGGCCCCTGGCCTTTGGCTGCAGCGACTTACCACGCAGGAGCCGGACGACAGCATGCTGGAAGTGTCCATCGCCGCCTTGCGGCGCGTCCTTCAGGAAGACGGCTCGGCTAGCGAATAGGTCGTTCATGCCCAACTGCGGTTGCTGATGCGCGAGGACCTGATTGCATCTGTGTGCCAAATGTAGCGCGGAAGGCACAGCCCTGGCACACAGTTGCGCGATACACTACCCCATAGCAGGCTCTGGGAACCAGCAGGGACAACGGGGGCCGTTGATGCGGCCCTTTTGTTGTTGCTGTGGCAGCAATAAAGGATGAAGCCGCTCCAGTTTCCTTGACCCTGCCCCGCCTTTTCGCTACAATCGTCTGCAGAAGCGGCCAACAAGTGCGCCACGGTTGGAGAACAGTTCCCTTGAGGTTGGCTTGTCGTCTAGCACCCTGGCGGTTCGTATCATGGGCGAGGCATCGCCGGCAGGTAAGGTTTGTATACATGAAAATCGTCTATCGTGACAAGGTCTGGGAGTTGAAGGGACGGACCACGGTGCGGGACGCGATCAGAAAAGTCGGCCTTCACCCTGAGGCAGTGCTGGCCCTGCGTGACGGTGAGCTGATCACAGATGACGTGATCATCGCCGGCGACGATACCATCAAGCTGATTTCGGTAGTCTCTGGAGGATAGTAGGCTGTCGCAAAGTCGGCAGTAGCGGTAGCCTGGGGATGAGACGGGCGCAGTGCGATGGGCATGAAGTGTAAGAAATGCGGAGAGACTGCGGTCATCAACATGCGTCAGCATCGGCTGGCCCTCTGCAAGGATCATTTCTTGGAGTGGGTGCCGCAGCAGGTGCAGCGTGCCATTGAGAAGTTTGGCATGTTCTCGCCTGACGAGCGTGTCCTGATCGCCGTCTCTGGCGGGAAGGACAGCCTGGGTCTGTGGGACATCCTGCTACGCCTGGGCTATTCCGTTGAGGCTTTGTACATCAATCTCGGCATCCCAGATGGGGACTATTCCGGCGTGTCGCAGCAAAAGGTCGAGTGCTTCGCTAGCGAACGGGGTGCACATCTTATCGTGATCAATGTGGCCGCTGAATTCGGGATGTCGATCCCCGAGGTGGCACGCAGCAAGCGTGGTCGCAGCACGTGCGGAACCTGTGGGCTGATCAAGCGGCATACGATGAATCAACTCGCTTGTGAGGGCGGCTATGGAGCCATCGCAACCGGCCACAACGTCGACGACGAGGCTGCAGTACTCTTCCAGAACGTATTGCATTGGTCTACAGGCTACCTCGGGCGCCAAGCTCCCGTTTTGCCTGCCAGCCATCCCAAGCTGGCACGCAAGGTCAAACCGCTGATCCGCTTGTATGAACGCGAGATGGCTGCTTATGCTCTGCTGCGTGGCATTGACTACATTTACCAGGAATGTCCCTATTCCAAGGGAGCTACGACTCTGCTGTACAAGGACCTTCTCAACCAACTGGAGGAACGCTCACCCGGCGCCAAGCAGCAGTTCTACCTCAGCTTTCTGCAAGCGCGGCAGGAGGGACGGTTGCTGCCTGACCAGAGTGGGGCCGTAGAGATGGGCGAGTGTACACGCTGCGGGCAACCTACGACGGCGCCGGATTTGTGCGCGTTCTGCCGCCTCTGGGAGCCAGCGCGCATTGACTAGAATCACCGAGAGACAGCAGGCACAAGCATGCGGGGTGCCCTCTTGTCCTGCCGGCACTTGCCTTGCGTAGCTCTTGTGAGGAGATCGTGGTAGGGAAGTCAGATGTCTAAGCACAAAGGATCCCCCCAGGCAGAACTTCCACCTGACCATCGTTCGGGCTTTGTCGCCATGGTGGGACGGCCCAATGTGGGCAAGTCGACATTGCTCAACGCTTACGTGGGGCAGAAAATCGCGATTGTCTCTCACAAGCCGCAGACCACACGCAATCAAATCCGCGGTGTTCTGACCCAACCAAACGCCCAGATTGTCTTCGTGGACACGCCAGGCATCCACCAGCCGCTGCATAAGCTGGGCGAGCACATGGTCAAAGCCGCACAACATGCAGTCCCTGACGCAGATGCTGTGCTGTTTTTGGTCGACGTGAGCGTTCGTCCAACCGAAGAGGATCGCCTCGTTTCGCAGTTCCTGGCACGCACGTGTCGAGCTCCCGTGATCTTGGCGCTGAACAAGATGGATCTGCTGACAGCGGACAAGGTGCAGCCACACACCCAGCAGTACCTGGCGCTCGGTGGTGTTGACGAATGGATGATGACTTCGGCCACGCGTGGCGACAACCTGGACAAGCTGCTGACGCTGGTCATCGAGCGCCTGCCCTTCGGACCACGCTACTATCCGGAAGGTCAAGTCACCGATCTCACAGAGCGGTTTCTGGCTGCCGAGCTGATCCGGGAACAGGTGCTGCGCTTGCTGCACCAAGAAGTGCCCCACGCAGTTGCCGTTGTGATCGATGAGTTCCAGGAGCGAAAGACGGACTTGACGTACATTGCAGCGACGGTCTATGTTGAGAAGGACTCCCAAAAGAGTATCGTTATCGGCGCCAAGGGCAGGATGCTTAAGAAGATCGGCATGTCGGCACGAGAGGAGATCGAGCGTATGTTAGACACCAAGGTATACCTCGATCTATGGGTCAAGGTGCGACCCAAATGGCGTCGTGATGAGGTTGCTCTCCGACATGTCGGATACAAAGCATCGTAGCTGGGCAATGGCACTCCACACGCCCGGTGTGGAGATTGATTTCAGGAGTGTGTAGACGTGGCAAACGTGGCAGGCACGAATCTCGAACCCTCGGGCGAGTCCCAGGCACCAGCCGCCAGAATCCATATCGGCGTTCAGGGCTTTAGCCCGCGGGACTGGGTCGGGACCTTCTACCCGCCGGGTCTTCCCCAGCGAGACTTTCTCGACTTTTACTCGCAGGTGTTCGACTCTGTAGAGTTGAACACCACATTCTATGCCATCCCACCTGCCCGCACGGTGCTGGCCTGGGCCCAACGCACGCCGCTGGGTTTTACCTTCACGGCCAAGATGCCCCAAGCGATCACGCATGAGAAGAAACTACTGGGCGTGGAGAAGGAGGCCGCCACCTTCGTGAACAGGATCAGCCTGTTGGGGGACAAGCTTGGCGCCGTCGTGATTCAGTTTCCGCGCTCTTTCACCAGAAGAATGGAGGACAGGCTGCGTGCCTTTCTGGACGTGCTACCTCGCGGGCCGAGGTTCGCTGTTGAGTTCCGCAGCAGGTCTTGGCACAGCGAAAGCGTCTTGAACCTCCTCAGGGACTTTCAGGTTGGCTGGTGCATCAACCACTGGCAAGACCTGCCCCCGCTTGCCGAGAGCACTGCCGAGTTTGCCTATTTCCGGCTGGTGGGCTTCCACGACCAGTTCACGTATCTTGGCCGGCTTCAGCGAGATCGTTCAGAAGAGCTGGTCGCACTGGCCCGTACCATCAGGGGTTTCGCCGCACAGCTCAAGCACATCTTCGTCTATGTGAACAACCACTATGAGGGCCATGCGCCAGCCACGGTCAGTCGCTTGAGACATCTGCTTGGCCTGCCTACCGTCGATCCGCGCAGCCTGTGGCCTGAGCAGCAGAAACTGCTCCCCGGGATGGCGGGGTAGAGCGGGTTGTGTTGTCCACTAGTATCCAGCCTGCACATCCACCTGATTGGGCATCGCCTGCCCTCTTGCTGCTGAGTTGAGCAGAGCGGCCAGGTGCGTCGTGCGCAGTCCGTCCGTCTCCCTGCACAGCCCTCCCCGATGAGGGCTCATCACCACGTTGTCGAGCTGGTGGAACGGGTAGGCGGAGGGCGGTGTGCGAGTGCGCGCGGCCTGGTCCGGAGGATAGTTGTACCAGACATCCAGCCCGGCAGCGTGCAGCCTTCCTTCACGCAGGGCGTGATACAACGCCGCCTCGTCCACGAGGCTGCCACGTCCGACATTGACCAGTATTGCGTGTGCTGGCAAGAGCGCCAGCTCCTGCGCACCGATCAGCCCCCTCGTCTCCGGCGTGTGCGGCAGGCAGATGAGAAGAGCGTCGGTCTGAGGCAGCAGGTCGTGCAACGACTCGAGCGTGGCAAGGGGAATCTCGCCACCAGCGCCTGCTCCTGAGCGGCGGCGCAGGGCCACTACTTCCATTCCCAAGGCAAGGCATAGCCGGGCGACTCGCTGGCCGATCGCACCATAACCCAAGATCAGTGTCTTCCTGCCTGCCAGGAGCAAAGCCGGGCTGGGTTCGTAGCGCGGTGTCCAGTCATGGGATCGCAACGCCCGGTCCATGGGGATGAGGAACTTGGCAGCGGCGAGTAACAGGGCCAAAGCAAGTTCGGCAACGGGCTGAGCATTGTGGTGCAGGTTGTGCACAGCGATCTGCGGGAATTCCAGCATCAGTTGACGCGTAGACTCTGGCACGCCAGACCACGGTATGATCAGTGTGTGCAGATTGGGGCTGGCGGTGATGTGTTCGCGCGCAGGTCGCCCAGCGACTAGGATGTCATACTCGGCAGGAACAGGCAAGTTCGAGCCTGTGCTGAGGGTGATATCTGGATGCAGCTTGGCCCGCAGCTGGTTGAGTACTGTCTCATCGCCTGAGCGCAGCAAATGTACGGATAGTCTCACTGAATGAACCTCGTAGTTGGAGTGTTGCTGACGACCAGCGTTTGAGGGACCGCAAGTGCGGGTCAATGCTTGCCGTTCAGGACTGTCGGGCAGGGTGTGCGATCAAACTCGCACCAAGGGGACAAACCTCTTTCGAGGCTGGGAGCTCTGGTGCACGGCCCAGCCAGACAGGTCTACCTTGGGATACAGCCCGCGGTGTGATTGACCTTCAACAACCTCGCAGCCAGAGCCAGTGCCTCTCGGTTCGGCTACCTTCAAAACAGCAATTCAGGTGCCCGGCTTGATCACAATAGGCACGTATGCTCGATATGGCCTGCCTGTGGCGGAGAGCGTTGGACTGACCGTTACGGTCGGCGTGGAGCTTGGCGCTGGGCTTGCTGTGCCGGTCGGAGTCGCTGTGGCTGGAAAGTGCTCGTAAACCAGCAGCAGCTCTGGGCGCCAACTGGCATTCTCGTGCTCCGCTGAGGCAAGTTCATACCAACCCCAGCCGGTATAGGTTTCGATCTTGAGAACTGCGCCCTGGTTGCTTGCCGGGTCATCCAGCCAAGCTTGTGTCGCAGCGGTCACGTCGAAACTGCTCCAGGTGTTGGTGGTCTCAATGACATGAACGCTGGACGGCGTTCCCTCCCTGTCCTCCGGTACGCCGTTGCAGCCGGGCTGCGCCCACTGCCTTCCTGTCTCGGCCCACGTATAGTCTGCCTCGCTGTCCACCCAGGCCCTGTTGACCCTGTAGCTGTCGACGCGCAAGTTCGCATCAGGATCGCCGCGTGAGCGGTAGACATAAAGCCTCAGAGCTGCTGACAGGACGCGCGCTCCCTGGGGGACACTGGAGAGATCGAACTTGACAATAGGCGAGAAAACGTCATCCTTCTTGAGCCACAAGAACTGCGACTGCTGGTAGTAGTCGCTATCATGTTCATAGTATTTGTCCAGTGTGGTATCCACTGCCTGACGAAAAACCTCAATGTGTTTGCCCGCTGTTTCTGGATAGATGTACAGCGAGTGGTCACTGCCGTTGCTGGTTGACACGGTAAGCGTGCCGTCTTCTGGCTCGCGGTAGTAGAGCCAGAAGGCATTGCTGGTCAGGTCGCGCTCTTCCACCACATATCGGGATGCGGGCTCGAGGTCCATCTGCGCCAAGTCGAAGCGCAAGCCGGCTCTCTGAGTGTCCACTACCGTGGCGCTTATCATGCCCGTCGCTCGATCGTACCACGTTTCCACCGTTGTCCATCGCTCGGTGTGCGGAAAGTCGAGTTCTTGGTCGATGTACAACCAATAGTACTGCTTGGACTCGTCTGTTTGGATCGTCAGCTGCTCCGGGACATCTCGTGATGCCAGGGACTGTCCCTCCAGCCAGGTAATCAGCTCGCCGATCGTCGATTCGGGCGGCTCAGTGCCATGATTGCCACGGAAGAAAGAGACCCACGGTTCATAGTCCGAGTTCCAGTATAGCAGGGCATCTCTCAGATCCTCTGAATGGTGAGGATGCACAATATGGTACTCAAGCTCTCCATCACCGTCCAGGTCTAGGTCACCACCTGTGTTATGCAAGATGGCCACAGGCACGTGCTGGAGGTTGCGGACCAACCCGTCGAACTCTCCCGAGGTCTGGTAGAGGCCACTGAACCGTTGGTACTGGAACCTGTTTGTAGCGTTCGGTTGGTTGCCAATATCATTGCACATCGGCTCGCGATGGGGACCCAGGCACGGGCCCGGGTTCCCCTGGTGATCCTCCCAGTACCACCTTTCCAGGTCCATTGGGCCTTTAATGTCCACGACTGCTGCAAACTCGTGTGGGTATTTCCCAGCCATGACAATGGCCCTGTACCCACCGCCCGATACGCCCATCAGATAGATGCGCGATGTGTCCACAGCATAAGTCTGGCTGATGTGGTTGATCATTTCCATGGTACGGTGCTGAAGAGGGAGCAATGCCACATGCCTGTACGGCTTTGCCTCTGGCGCCAAGAACAGCCATCCCCTCTCGGTGATTGTCTCTGGGTACCAGGCATTGCGCTCCCAGGCCTGCCGGGCATATCCACCCCAGGCGTGCAGCCAGACTACCAGCGGCACCGGACGGTCAGGCTCGTAGCCAGCCGGGATCAGCAGCAGTGCCTCGTTCATTTGCTCACTGTACGCACTGGGGATCTTGATTTCAGCAACCGTCGGGCTCAGAACCTGCGTGGCCGTAGGCGAAGGTGCCGCTGTGGTGCTGGGTGTTGGCGTATTCGTCGGCAAGCCTGTGTAGGTCGGAAGAGGTGTCTGGGTCTGGGTGGGGGTTGGCGTGCGTGTGGAAGTCGGAGTCCGGGTGTTGGTCGGCGTGCTCGTCGGTGTGTGCGTATTCGTGGGTGTGGGCGTGTCTGTCGGAGTGTTGGTGGGTGTATTGGTCGGCGTAGGTGTGGCTGTGTAGATGGGTGCCGGACCCACGTAGCGGATGACAAGCCTAGGACGATGTGTCAGGTCAGCCTCGCTGCTTGCGAAACTCACCTTGTTGAGATTGTGTTGGCTTGCCCCACGTAGTAGCAATCCGTTGTTAGGCAGGCTGCCGTCCACCCATCCCTGGACCACGTTGGTGACATTCCAGGAATACCACTCGGGCACGGTCAAGATGTCCTCGTAATCTTCACGCTGGTCCGGTCGGTCCGTTGCGATATCATTGCAGCCAGGCAGTCCCCAGTAGTCAGCAGCGGAAGCCTTGAGCCACGTGAGCTCGGAAATCACGTTCGTCCTGCTGATATAGTGCAGGTCCACACGCAAACTGCCGCCACTCCAACCGCTGGCATACAAGTAGAGAGTGGCGGTGACAACAGACGCTTCCGGCGGTATGGGGGCCATGTTGAACCCGACAATGGTGGACCGCCGCTGTTTCTCACCGGCAGCCATTGGCGTGTCTACTGAGTAGTTCTGGTCTGGCGCGTATTCAAAGATATGCGTGTCTTCAACGCCCGAGTACCCGTTCAGGCCTTCCTGGAATTCGACGATGTATTCGCCCAGCGCTGAGGCGCTTTGTGCACCTAACGGAGCTGCGTGCGCGGCAGGTGCTGAAGAATTCAGTTCCTCCGCTGAGCTTGCTCCCAGGAACAGCAGGGTGACAAAGAGGCTCAGCGTGGCTACCGTCAGAATCGCGATGGGAAGGTTTCTCATCCTCCGATATGCTCCCAGTCGTTGTTGTTTTGGACGCAGATTGAGCACTGATTGCTCAGCTTGTAACCACTGCCAGGCGCATTGCGCCGAATCATCGTTCTTCATTTTGCACTACAGTGGAGCAACTCGCGCATGGCGCCGCAGTGATAGGAGCAGGCAGCGACATCTAGGGTACACTGTGCGAGCAGGTCGTGGCGCACTGCTCTCGGCGGTTCGCAGGGCTGCGGGCGTCTTGACGGCTCGCTCCTGCCCGCGACAGGTTACTGTGGCCGGGCGGTTCTCTTGATTCCGGCAAAGCTGGCCATCAGGCGTTTGATGCCCGCTTTGCCAGCAAAAGCCACGATCAGCTCTTCGTCCCCGCCTCGGGCCTGGCTGCTGACCACGACTCCCTCACCAAACTGGGGGTGCTGAACCCGATCACCCGGAGCAAAGGAACACGGCGCGCGTTGTCGTGTGCGCTCGAGTGTCGTCTTGCGCCTGGCAGGGGCCCGCGCTTGCTTCCCTTTGGTCAGGCGGCTGGGTATGTCACGCAAGAAGCGAGAGGGCTGACTCAACTCCTGAGTGCCAAAGCGCGTTCGGCGGAAGGTGTGGACCAGATACAGGCGCTCCTTGGCCCGCGTCATGCCAACATAGCACAAGCGGCGTTCTTCCTCCATCTCCTCTGGCTCTCCCATGGAGCGGCTGTGTGGGAGCACACCCTCCTCCAGCCCTGCGATGAAGACGCCGCCGAACTCAAGACCTTTGGCCATATGCAGCGTGAGCAGAGTGGCTGCGTCTACCTCATCGCGCAGGTTGTCCACATCAGACACCAGTGCTACATCCTCGAGGAACGTGGTCAGGGCGGTATCCACTGGCAGATCGCTGTACTCACGCGCAACGGTACGCAACTCCTGGATGTTCTCCCAGCGATCCTGGCCCTCATCGGTGCCATCCCTGACATAGTCGTCATATCCTGAGTCAGCCAGAACCCTATCCAGCAGCTCCAGAACGCTGCTGTCGCTGCGAGCCGCTATCCACCGATCCAACAGGGTCAGCAAAGCCAGCAGCACTCTCGAGCTGCGTGTGTCAAAGGGTGACACCAGGCTGATGGCGTTTGTCGCCTCGTCCTTCTTTCCCCGGGCAGCGTCCCGCTTTTCCGGAGCATCCTTCAACAGCTGCAGCGCTGTGTAGAGCGGCACGCTCTTCTTTGCTGCCCAGGCCGCCAATGCGCGCTCGGTCCTGTCGCCGATGCCGCGTGGGGGGACGTTCAGGATGCGCTTCAGACTGACGTCGTCATACGGGTTATGGATCAAACGCAGGTAGGCTAGTGCATCCTTGATCTCTCGGCGCTCGTAGAAGCGTGTCGCGCCCACCAGCTTGTAGGGCAAGCCGTGACGCACGAATGCATCTTCGATGACACGCGACTGGGCATTGGTTCGATACATGATGGCACAGTCGCGCAGGCGACAATGCCCTTCAGCCACGAGCTTCTCCACCTCGCTGACGACGTACTCCGCCTCTTCCTGCTCGTCATAGGCCTCGTAGACGGTTATGGGCAGCCCGTGATCATTCGTGGTCCATAACCTCTTGTCGGTGCGTAAGGTGTTGTGCGAGATTACGTGCCTTGCTGCCTCCAGGATGTTCTGCGTCGAACGGTAATTCTGCTCCAGCAACATGACCTGCGCTTTGGGATAGTCGTCTCGAAAGCGACGGACGTTTCGAAAGTCAGCCCCTCTCCATCCGTAGATGCTCTGATCTTCGTCGCCTACGGCAAACAGGTTTCCGCGCTTGGCAGTCAGCAACCTGACCAATTGATACTGGGCGCTGTCGGTGTCCTGAAACTCATCTACCAGAACGTAGACATAACGCTCCTGGTACCTTTGCAGGATCCGATTGTGCTCGTAGAGCAAGCGCACCGCGTACATCAACAGGTCATCAAAGTCCAGAGCGCTGTTGGCTCTCAGCAACTGCTGATAGCGTGCGTATGCCCTCCCTGCCACCTCGTGCCAGTAGGAAGGTGGGTTGTACTCCTCTGGCGTAAGCAGAGACCGCTTGGCCTTGGAGATAGCTCCCTGGATGGCTGCCGGGCGGTACATCTTCTCATCCAGATCGAGTTCTTTCAGCGCTTGCCTGACCAGGCCCAGCTGATCGGCCCTGTCATATATGACGAAGTTCGGCGGAAAACCTATCACCTTTGCCTCACGGCGCAACAATCGGGCGCAGATGGCGTGGAAGGTGCCGATGGTCAACTGCTGCAGGTGTCGCGCGCCGATGAGGTTGTCCAAACGGTTGCGCATCTCGCGGGCCGCTTTGTTCGTGAAAGTGACGGCCATGATGTTGTACGGGTTGATGCCGCATTCCCTGACCAGATAGGCAACACGATAGGTCAGTACGCGGGTTTTTCCTGATCCGGGGCCTGCCAGGACCAGGACTGGCCCATCCAGGGCTTCCACTGCTTGACGCTGCGCAGCGTTCAACTCATTCAGTAGATCCATGTGCTCTCCAGGCAAATGAATGCATTTCCTATTCTAGCAACGTTTGTGCGTTTTCGCCAATTGCCCTAGAATAGCGCATTGCCTGAGAGCCATGGAACGAGGGAGAAGGAGCAGATGGACCTGCAGAAGCTACCGCCACAATTAGCAGCCCCAGCAGAGGCGCTGCCCGGACTGGTCGCGAAGATGGAGAGACACGTGCCTTATGGTGCCGCGCTGCTGGGTCGTACTGGAGGCCTGGAAGTCGTCGTGAACCATCGTGAGCAGCGCGTGTCGGAGATTCCGCT
>Ga0111173_1090_pt1 | contig 11175 bp, 14 predicted proteins | sample DeeMarSWOR324_28_FD_80234 | JGI IMG/M metagenome (GOLD analysis project Ga0111173, IMG submission 80234) | Anaerolineae bacterium SM23_84
GCTCGACGTGTCTCTTCCTCTGTTAAGACCAGTTGGATGCGTTCTTGCCATCTGGCTGACCGCCAAGTCCCCAGCTCCTGGTGAGTCAGGTAATAGTTCTGCGGGATAGGGTGGGTACCGATGACTACCTCCAGCCCGTATTTGGTTGGGATGAAGTCGCAGAAGGTGTCCAGGCGCGGACAGGGCGGGTAGCCGACCACCAGGCCTGTGGCGAGGTGGATGACCTCCGCGCCATTCTTTTTCATCTCGGCTGGGGCATACTCCACGTTGCCGCCAGGACAGCCTCCACAGGTCGTATAGCCTACTAACTCGATTTCCTCGCCCTCGTACCGGGCAAAGGCCCCCTCCCGATTGCGCATAGCCCGCAGGCACTTCCCGCCCGCACAGGTATGGTAACGGTTGCAGATGATGATGCCGACCTTCTTCACGTTAATCCTCCTTAGTTCAGATTTTGCATCAGAGACTATCTAGGCTGCCCCTGCCTGAACACGATGCTCCCGACCGGCACGCCCACGTCGCGGGCGATGACCGGACACTTGGTTTGCAGCAGGAAGAAAACTCGCCCACCCTCTTCGTTCAATGTCTCATAGTTGGCCTGCCCCTTGGCAATGACGAGTTGCGCCTCGTTGAAGAGCTTGCGGAACTTCTCCGAACAGCGATTAAGGATAGTGCCCAGCGCATCCGAGCCGGTGGTGATGACTTCCGCCACATGGTCTATCCCGGCTGCTAGCGCATCTTCCGTCGTCGCGTCGTTCAGGATCGGGCCTCCCTTCACGGCGTAGACGACCGGCGCGTCGAGTACCTCGATCAGCAGCCGGTCGAATACCGTCTCGCCAGCGTTGTCGGCCAGGTAGAGAACTTGATCTGCCCTGGTTAGTCCCTCTCGGAAAGCCTCTCTGTCGTCAATCTCAAGAGGTTGAGCCAAGACACGCTCGACGACGTCACAGAGACTGTATTCACCGGCCGGCCCAAAATCGATGACATTGCCGGCGATACTCAGCCGCACGGCCGTCTCGAGCGGGTCGTCCGCCTCAGCCAACAGCGCCCTGAACTGGGGATAGAGGCCCAGAGCCTCGTGGGTGCTGCGCTGCTTGACAATCTGGTACGGATCACCCGCGCCAACCTCCTGCCGCACCATACGGTGAACCTGGTCGCCAATCTCCGGTGGCGTGCTCGAGGGTTCAGTTCGTCTGAGCACGTCAAGCACGCGGTCGAGCACCACCTTTTGCTGCCGTTCATCGGCACCGGCCATCCGCGCCGCACCCAATGCCTGGCGCAGGAAACACGGATAGCAATCAAGATACGTCTTCATCTTTATAAGGCCGGCACGGTCTTCGTCGCTGGTAACCGCTCCGCCACCTTCTCGGCGATCGGTTCGAACAACTCCGCCCTGTACTCCTCGATCTCTCCTGCGTCGCAGCGGAGGGCCAGTTCGGGATCCAGCGGCAGCCGCCCCAGCAGCGGCACCCCCAGTTGCGCTGTCATGCGCAGCGCCTGGCTGGGGCCAAATGCCTCGATCCTCTCACCACACTTGGGGCAGGTGATGTAGCTCATGTTTTCCACCAACCCCAGGATAGGCGCTCCCATATGCTCGGCCATGTGAGCCGCTTTGCGCACCACCATCCCCGCCAGGTCCTGCGGTGAAGTAACCAGTACAATCCCATCTAGTGGTACAGATTGCATCACTGTCAGCGAAGCATCGGAGGTGCCAGGCGGAAGGTCCACGATCAAGTAGTCTAGATCGCCCCACATCACTTCTCCCCAGAACTGTTTGATCACCCTGCTGATCAGAGGGCCACGCCAGATGACAGCCTCGTCCTCACTGGGAAGCAGCAGATTGATGGACATCACCTCAATGCCTGTTCCTGTCCTCGCAGGGAGAATGCCTACCGAGGCCATCGTTGGCGACTGATGCGCGCCAAACATCTTGGGGATACTGGGGCCGGTGACATCAGCGTCGAGCACGCCTACCTGCTTCCCATGGCGACGCAGGGCCACCGCCAGCAGTGCGGCCACCGACGATTTGCCAACGCCGCCCTTCCCGCTCAGCACGGCTACCACGTGGTCGATCCTGTTCGCGGACTGTGCCGCCTTGGGGCCACCTTCAGCCGCCGTCATGAATGCAGCACGCTCCCGCTGGCTCATTTCGGCCAGCCCTACCTCGACCTCCAAGCCGGCCTCCAGCGCCGCCACCGCTTCACGCGCGCTGCGCACCAAGTCATCCTTGACAGGAACGTCCTTGAAGGGCAGCACTAGAGTGAACGCAACTCTGCCATCTTTGACGATCACGTCCTTGACCATCTCCAATTCAAGCAGGCTGCGCTTGATCTCAGGGTGCACCACTTGGCGTAGTGCAGTAAGCACCTGTTCGCGGGTGATCATGTTTCTCCTCTGTCACGTTATTTGATTGACCCATCTGCGTTTGCGGACCTGCGTCGCACTGAGGTTGTTGCTGGCACTTTGGCCACCTCCGGTTCACAGCCATTTGTCCCGCATGATGGCCAAGAGTCGTTTGCCCCGTATCTGGGGGAAGGTCGCTCCCTGAGCCACGGTCCTAGACGTGGCTGCCACGTCCACCACCCGCGTCCCAGCGATAGCGTCGACGCCGTAGTCGAACAGCACCGGCGAAAGCGGAGTACTGCCGCCAAGGACGATGACGAAAGCGTCGGGACGGCACAGGCCGATCAAGTCATCGAAGGTGTGATTGATCAGCGAGGTGCCGGTCAGCGCGACCACGTCCGCTTGGGGCAGCACTTCACTCGCCCACTCAGCAGCAAGGTCGCCAGGGCGGGGCTGGAGCTCCAAGACGCAACACTCGGCTGCTGCCTGCCGCACGCGCTCCACAAAGGGAAAGTGCCCGACGATTGCCACCGCGCGGCCAGTCCCTCTCTCCAGGATCATATCTCTAGCATTGATCTCAGTGTATGCCTCTTCATCCACCTCCAGCAGCGCATTGACCGCTGCCATGCCAATGCTGGCCATCAGCGTGCTGGAAGAGCGCAGCCATCCGGCCAGTTGACGCCCGCTGTGCTCCAAGAGTCGCCCGGCCTGGGGCACAGGCGGGCCGCCGACGTGGATGGCCGGGCGCAGTGTCGAGGCCAGACCACAACGCGGCGGATCGGTGTCCAACACAACCGCTGTCTAGAAGGCTCCCACCACCACCTGGCGGACCGGCGCGTCGGCCGGCAGGCTCTTCAGCAGGACATCAATCGTGCTCACCCTGGCCCTCTTCCGTGGGCCGTCCGTGAGCAATCAAGAGACGACGAATCATCCCACCAAACACCACCTGAACACGTGGCATTAGTTGCACGGGATGTGAAGCCGTCAGCCACTTCGACGTAGCGTGGGCGCCCATTGACCATGATGGCCTCTTTGCTCACCTCAATCTGGTATTCTGTTCCTTCGATGATAAGCACCAAGCACTTCCTTCAATCCTGCGCCAGATCTACTTGGACAGCTATCTTGCGACCAAAGCCAAGATGGCACCGCCAGCCATCACCGAAGCGATCTGGCCTGCAGTATTGGATGCCATGGCATGCATCAGCAAGTAGTTCGATAGGTCTTCTTCTTGGCCGACCCGCTGTACCACACGTGCTGACATGGGAAAGGCGGATATGCCAGACGCTCCAACCAACGGATTGATGCGCCGACGAGATAGAATGCACATCAGTTTTCCAAACAGCACACCGGCAGCAGTATCTAGAGCGAACGCTAAGAGCCCCATGCCCACAATCAAAATGGTGCGCCAGTGTAGGAAATTGTCCGCAGTCATGGTAGACCCAACGGCAACACCCAGAAGGATAGTCACGATATTTGCCATCTCGTTCTGGGCAGCCTGCGAAAGACGGTTGACTACGCCGCTTTCACGCATTAGATTGCCAAACATGAGCATGCCGATCAATGGCGTTGCCATCGGCAGTAAAAGTCCACAGACAATCGTTACGACAATGGGAAAGACTATGCGGGTCGTGTGGGATATGGGACGCACAGTGTACGGCATTCGGATGCGGCGTTCTTCACGGGTGGTGAGTAAACGCATAACCGGTGGTTGTATCACAGGGACAAGAGACATATAGGAATAGGCCGCCACGGCGATAGGCCCAAGCAGATCTGGGGCCAGGGCAGCAGCTACATAAATCGAAGTAGGTCCGTCAGCCGAGCCAATAACCCCAATTGATGCCGCCTCTCTGATCCCGAAGCCCATCAGGGTGGCCATCAACAACGTGCCAAAGATGCCGAATTGCGCAGCTGCTCCCAATAGAACCAACACAGGGTTCTCAAGCAATGGACCAAAATCAGTGAGAGCTCCGACACCGATGAATATCAGAGCGGGCAAAACCTGTGTGGTGATGCCTGCTTCGTAAAAGCTGTGCAAAAGCCCACCCGCCGCGGTCATACCCGTAGCCGGAATGTTGGCTAGAACACAGCCAAAGCCGATGGGCAAGAGTAACAGCGGTTCGTACTGGCGAACAATCGCCAGGTAAATCAGCGTTCCACCGACGGCGATCATCACAACGTGTCCGGGCGTAAGCTCGAACAGGCCCAGCAACAGCCTTGACAATGCGTGTGGATCCATACGACGTCCCTCAAGCACCCGGGCTGGCAATCACAACCAGTACATCATTGTATTGAACGCTATCACCTGGTTTCACACTTACCTCACTCACCGTGCCGCCGATCGGAGCACGGATCACCGATTCCATCTTCATCGCTTCCAGAGTACACAAAGCATCCCCGTAGCGAACACCATCGCCTGGGTCAACAGCCACAGCCAGAATCTTACCCGGCATCGGTGCCGTAACCTCTTCATACGCCGTTGTTGCTTCGGGCTCGGCTTCGGTCACTGGCATGTCAACCAGTGCGGCGGCTATCTCGGCTGGCGGCGCCATCTGCCAGCCGTCGCGGCAGACGGTGTATCCCTTACCGTTGACCTTCACCACCAGCACCGAACCCGTTGAGTCGTCTATCTCGACGTTGTACGGTTTTCCAGCAATAGTGAACTTGAATGTCCTCACAGACAGATAACCTCACCTTGTGTCCTGAAGACACCCGGTCAACTTGGGTCGCGAGTCTCAGGTAGTACCTTCGTTGATGCCTACCACGAGCCCAGTCAGCGGACGGCCTCTAGCCGTCCAGCAGCTTTCCACGCCTGCGACATCTGCTCCAGTGTGAGCACCGTTTCTGGTCTTGATGCGGGAACTCCCGCCTCTGCTTCCAGAGCCAGAATTGCCAAGGTCGCCCCAATCACTGCAGCAATCCGCGCCTCTTCTTCCTGCGCTGTTTGCGCACCGCCATCGCCGGCGCAGGAAGCCGTCTTTTCGGGCGGCAAGCGGAACAAACGCTCCAGCACGATCGTAACCAACAGGACAACGGTGAGCGCCGAGAATACTAGAGTCATACCCAGCACAGTAACATACACCGCCTGCCCCCAGCCCGACATATTCTGGGGAATAGCCATCACTACGCTCACCTCATACCACGGCTTATACGTCCAGCCAGCTTCCACAGGGAGACTGGCGCGAGGGAGGGAGCCATGTCACTTCGTCTTTGCTCCTCTTGCGTCCGAAATGCAGCAGCGATTGCGGCTACGGTCTCCCCCCTGGCCGCACCCTTGGCACGGCGCTCCAGGAAGGAACGTGCAACCTGCGGGAAGAGGGCATAGGAGAGCACATCCTCTTCACTTTGTGCCAGGTCGGCGATTTCAGCCGCGGCCTTTTCATAGCCCGGTTCCAGCAGGTCTGCCGGTCGGCAGTCAATGGGCTGCTCATCGCCCAGAATCAGCTTCTGGACCTCCTCATCCATGGGTGCAGGCGTTCGACCGTAGAGACCACGCACGTACGCCTTCACTTCTTCAGGTACGATCTTGTAGCGCTCGCCGAGCAACACGTTTAGTGTGGCTTGTGTGCCCACAATCTGGCTGGTGGGTGTGACCAGCGGGGGATAACCCAGTTCGGCCCGCACGCGAGGCACCTCAGCCAACACCGCCTCGTAGCGGTCAAGAGCATTCTGCTCACGCAGTTGCGAGACCAGGTTAGAAATCATCCCCCCGGGAATCTGGTACTGCAGCACACGGACATCCACCCCGGCCACACCGCCTTCGAACTTGCTGTACTTCTTGCGCGTCCCGGCGAAATAGTCAGCGATCTGAGCAAGGAGATCCAGGTCCAGCCCGGTATCCCGCGGCCTCCCTTTGAGCGCGCTGACGATGGCCTCGCTGGGTGGCTGAGAGGTGCCCAGTGCTAGGGATGAGATAGCAGTATCCACGACGTCGACCCCTGCTTCCGCGGCTTTCAGGCAAGCGCTTGTGGCCATACCACTGGTGAAATGGGTGTGCAACTGCACGGGGACGCGCAGTACAGCCTTCAGGCGAGCTACCAAATCGAACGCATCGTAAGGCGTGATCAAGCCGGCCATGTCCTTGATGCAGATCGAGTCGGCGCCCATGCTTTCCAGTTCCACTGCCATCTCGACGAACTTGTCTAAGGTATGAACCGGGCTGGTGGTGTAGCAGAAGCTAGCCTGTACGTGCGCGCCCACGCGCTTGGCGATTGTCATCGCCCATTCCATGTTGCGCACGTCGTTCAAGGCGTCGAAAACACGGAAGATGTCAATGCCATTAGCCTTTGCACGAACGATGAAGCGCTGTACGATGTCATCAGGATAGTGTCTGTAGCCAACGATGTTCTGCGCACGCAGGAGCATCTGGCACGGCGTATTCGGGAGGTGGGCTTTGATCGTGCGAGCTCTCTCCCATGGATCCTCGCCCAGGAAGCGCATTGCCGAGTCAAACGTAGCCCCACCCCACATCTCCACGGAGTGGTAGCCGACAGCGTCGATCTTCTCCAGAATGGGCAACATGTCCTGTGTCCGCATTCGCGTGGCCAGCAAGGACTGGTGCGCATCACGCAGCGTCGTATCGGTTATGCGTAACGGTCCAGAATCTGTCAATGCCTCAACCTATCTACTTGATATTCTCCTGAATCGGTAAAGTGGCAGGTGACGTAGTCTGACGCGCTGTAGGCGCGGCGACTCAGTCGTGCGCCCCATATTGGCGCGCTTCGGTTTGCGCTGTTGCCAAGAACTGCGCCGTGCAGTTATGGGTTACCCGTGGACCGGGTGACGCATGGACACCGCGTGCGCGGGAGAGGCATGCGGCGGCACAGCGCGATGTAGGCGCGAGTCCAGGGTGAGGCAACAGCTACTTGAGCAACCCTGGACTGCCAGCGCCTGAGTTAGCGCGGTAGTGCAACCTACGAGCCTACCATTGCTCTCACGATGTCTGTGCAGGACAGAATGCCCACCGGCCACCTGGGCACCCTAGCTTTGTCACTAGCTACGGCGACCAGGCTACGGATTTTCTTTTCCCCCATCAGCTGAATTGCTTCTGTCAAGGTCACTTCTCCGGATACGGTACCAGTGTGGGGCACAAGAATGTCTTTTGCGACGCTGGTGTAGAGATCCGTTCCGTAGGCCTGGATCAACACGCAGTCAGGGATCACCCCGAGAACCTCGGCCTTTTTGTTGACCACGACAACTTCCTCAACGTGATTTTGAGCCATTATCCTGGCCACTTCCTTGAGCTGCTTATCCGCGAAGATGGTAGTCACGTCTCGGCGCATCACATCTTTGACAAGTATGTCTGTCATGTCTCACCTCCTCAACCTCATCTTGGATACGTGTGCCTGTTCAAGACAAGATTGCATAGTACAGGCCAGTGGAGCCTGAGTTGCCATCCCGTTCTCCACTCGTTGCTTGCTATGTCGCTAGCCCATCTACCTGTGCCAGATCTCTACAAGCTGCTCGCAAACAGAATGGATCGGTGGGCGATATCCTTGGTGGCTCTGCACCTACTCATCATCGACGATGCGAGCGTCAAGCATCCAACACAGGCTATTGGCATCAGGACATCTAAGTCCCTCAGCCGCTTTCAAGAGAGCCAAACTCAACCAGCTCACCACAGAGTGCAGGGCTGCACTCTTCCGACTGGCCCAGACAAGTATGCTGATAGTGGGCGAGAAGCCTGGCCGGTCCAAGTCGACACATCTGTCGAGGTGGGGTGCTGAGGCTCGCACACGTAAACCGCCCTGACCGTCGGATCCAGGGAACCCAGATGCTCAGCAGCCCTCTTGGCCAGCTCATGGCGAACCGTTTCGCACACCGCGCAATCTGCATCTCGTAGGGCCTTGATCGTTTCCGCCACACTCCTGCCAAGGGTTGAGGCACTGGAATCGAGCGCGCCTTGCACTATGCCAGATGCATCGCCCATTTCATACATTATCGTCGGCATTGTGACTGCCTCCAGACATTCCAGGTGCCTCCTTCGGGGTACGAGTCTTGTCGCCCAGCGTGCGGCACCGGCGGTCCGCCGGGGTGACTGGCTGGGCGCAGCGTCGAAGCCAAACCACAACGCGGTGGATAGGTGTCCAACACCACTGCTGTCCAGAAGGCTCCCACCGCCACCTGGAGAAGCGGCGCGTCCTGCTCCAGGGTCTTCAGCAAGACCTCAATGGTGCTCACCCTCGCCCTCCTCCATGTGGCGGCTATAAGCACCCAGGAGGTGATCAATCATCGCACGCGCCTCCTTTAAATCCTGCACATACCAGCCCAGCACCTCGTCCCCCTCTACGGTGAGACGATAGACCCGCCGGGGCGGCCCCTGCGCCTGCTCCTCGTCCCAGGTCGAACTGGCCCACCCTTTCTCCTCCATGTCTCGCAGCGCCCGGTAGACCACGCTGGAGTTCAGGTCGCCCAGACCGAACTCGCTCAGTTGCTCCAGGAGGGTATAGCCGTGGGCGGGACCCTGATGCAGGAGCAGAAGCAGCACCGGGTCTAGCGTCCGCACTGCCCGGCGGCCACGTCCTCGCTCTCCTCGGCCTCGACGTCGTCTTCGCATATCTCTCCCTCCCTGCTCTCACTGCCACAAGACTCTCGTTCAATCAAGTTCAGTATAGCATATTATCTGCAATTTGTCAAGAGTGTAATTACATATAGTTTAGCTGCATATAGCCGGACAGCAGATAGAAAGGATGGAACCGCAGTGCCGTTGCGATTCCCATGTTGGTGAGATAGCAGACGGCATCGGTATGAGAAGGTCAAGATGCGCTGGGAATCATGACTCCCGGCTTTCGGGTTCTTGCACTTGACGGCCACTTCGATTCTGTACGAGAAGTGCACGGGAAGAAGGATGCCGATATCGAGGTCGTAGGCATAGGCACGGATGATACCTTGCGACTCACACACAGAACTCAACAGATAGTCCCATCCTTGGCGCCAGCGCACTGGTGTCGAGCCTGGACCTTGTGCTGCTGTGCCACCTCCACCTAGGGCAAGTCCATGGTAGCCGTTGGGTCGCACAAGATAGCTTCCCTGTCGCAATTCTGAACCTGGAAACCAACTGGCATCTTTCTATAACAGTCCTGCCAAAGCTGGTGATTCAAAGGGGCTATCCCATAGTGTGGCAAAGTAGGCCTACATTCTAGACCGGTCCTCAGGGGTAGGGGAGAGATCAGTTGAGTCACTATTTCTATGGTTCTCGCTGTTCGGCTTACTCCTCGACTCGTACTGCTCTATGAACTGGCTCACCGCCTGGTCCACCAAGACCGTCATTGGCTCTCCGGTCTCCTCACTGATTCTGTGCAACTCTCTGATCCGCCGGCTGTGAATCCTCGGCTGATACAATCGCTCGTCATCGTACCTTCTGATTCGTTCAAGGGTCATTCTGGGTTGGTCCAGCTCCCCGGCGGCTGCCTCAAGGTTACTTCTCGAGAGAGGTCCTCCCTCGGCATAGCGGCGCCACTCGTCAAGGGGCACTACGACTGGTGGGGGGAAGAAGTGCACTCGACACGGGAAGCTGCTCAAAGCATTCCACCGTGCGTCGGTATTCTTCGCCGTCTTCCCATTCCCGTCCGTCCAGAAGCCGCCGCGAACCACCGGTGATTTTGGGGGACTTTCTCGACAATATGATCCCGCACATGGACGAGAGTGGCCTCTACAGTTACTACTCTGATCTCGCCTCCAGCGCGCGGGTGAAGAGCCAAACGCTTGTCGTCGTGGTGAACGCCGACTTTCATGAAGAAGCAGAAACCAGCGTCGTGAAACGCTTCGCCGACGTGATCATCGAGAACAGGGAGCGAGAAGAGAGGGGCAGGCTCGTTCGCGAAGTCAGGGTGAGCAATCGGGTGGACAACATCCACACAGACTGGGAGAGGTACTAATAGTAGCGATTTCAATCGCCGACCATGCGCGAAAAGCGACTGCCTCGCCTGCGGCGAGATGCAAGCAAAGTCGCTACTACGAACCCAGACCAAGAACTGGACTACTCGGGGAACACCATTCCGATCAGGTAGGTTGCCGTTGCCGCCAGCACTCCTACCGCTAGCACCTCCAAGCCGCTTCCAACCCAGCTTCTTCGAGTGAAGATGGCTTTGCTGGCTCCAATCCCGAACATTGCAGCAAGGCTGGCAAGCGCTGCGGTGACCGCGGCCGGAGTCACCTCCATGAAGGCAAAGGGCTTTGATCGGCGGCCAAGATTCTTCTGCTGTCAGCCCAACTTCCTCTCCGATGCTGTACTCAGCTCTCTGTTCCATCTGCGACATCACTCTGGCGGCGATAGCCTCCGCCTCTGTCTGGCTGAAGCCTTGCGCCCGATAGAATTTGGCAAGCTCTGCTTGCTCCTCCTCAGGACTGCGCTTCTTCCGGATGCCCTTGCGTTGATTCTCCTTCTCCATCACCTCTCGCTCGGACTTGGATGAGATATAGGCTCCGACACCCATGGAGACGGCCCCGGCGACCGCTCCTGCTATGCCAGCTATGAGGATTCCTCGGCTTTCAGCGGCTGCCCCGTAGACACCAGACATCAGCGCGAGTATCGAGACCAACCCGTCGTTGGCTCCGAAGATCACGTCCCTGACCCCGCCACCGCCTCCCATCTCCCAGCCTTCCATACCTAGGATTTCCTTCTTGATCCTCTCGATGTGCAGCCGCTCATCTGCAGCGATGCGGGTCCAGGCCTGTGCGGAATCGCTGTCGGTAAGGTTTTCAGCTAGAACAGCCAGGGCTTCGACGCTCTCATCCTCAGCGATGATGGCCCACTCGAAGAACCCCTTCGTGCCCAGGATGCTCATCATCAGGCGAATCCTCAAGTCCAGGAGAGAACTTCTGGTGAGCCCCTGGCCT
>Ga0111173_1214_pt1 | contig 11147 bp, 9 predicted proteins | sample DeeMarSWOR324_28_FD_80234 | JGI IMG/M metagenome (GOLD analysis project Ga0111173, IMG submission 80234) | Anaerolineae bacterium SM23_84
TCAAGGCCGCGGAACGGGAACGCCTGGCCAACGAGCTGCTGGCGCAGCAGCGCGCTGCCGCCGAGGCCGAGCGCGAAGCCAAGCGCAGCAAGCGTGGCCCAGCCCCTGCCGGTTCCCTCAAGCCCGCCGAGCAGCGCTGATGCCTGGCAGTGCGGCCAACGGAGGGAGCAGACTGCCACTGCTGCACTCCGTGCCGGCACCTTGATCAAAGGGGCTCGCCAGCGGAGACGCTGCGTGCCACATGGGATGACAGACGACCGTTGAGGCCAACATCGCCAGGAGGCTCGCCGCCTGCAACAGCGCTCTGGTCAGGAGGAGAAGGAAGTGGAGACCTGGTATTGGATCGTCTGGAAACACAAAGACAAGCACAAACAGATCTCCAGGGAGGCGGAACAGCAGCGCCTGGCGAACAAAGCTCTCGCGCAGAAGCGGGCCGCAGCCCAAGCGGAACGCGAAGCGAAACGCAGCAAGCGCGGCCCTGCCCCTGCCGGCGCCCCCAAGCCTGCCGAGCAGGGCTGACAGACAGAGAAACCGGGCTTCTCCGAGAAGCCCGGTTTCTGGTTTGCGTCCCTGACGATCAGTCTGACGCCGGACTCGCGCCGAGCGCCCTGGAGATCAGGAGCAACAGTGTGCTCCAGGCAAAGCCATCCACTATGGAGCCTAGGATGAACAGCGGCGTGATCGCCGCTGCTACCTCGCTGCCGCTGATCTGGCGCATGACATAATGGGCGATTGCCACGGCCAGTGCGATGGCGAAAGCCAGCAGCCTCGCATCGACAGGTGCCAGTCCGCTCCGGCGGGCCAGCCAAAGGCTGAGGAGCACCCCCAATGCAGTTCCTACCACACCGATCAGCTGCAAGTCCCACCGCAAGAGCGGCCCAAAACGTGACAGAGGGACGGACAGCTCCAGGCCTGAGTGTGCAGCGCTGCCAGGGCGCAACTCGTTCTCCTCCATGATCACCTGCTCATGTACCTGGAACTTCTGTGCGATGTCTGCCAGTGTCTCGCCAGGCTGCACGACGTATCTGCGCGTGTGCGGCGGTGTGAGCAGCCAGGTTGCCACGCCAATGTCCACGATCACAAAGATCAGCAACAGCCCTATGAGCAAGTACGCGCCGCCCCTTCTTTCCATCGTTGAACTCATTCCTCTCTGTCGGCTGTCCTGCGCTGGCGGGTGTGCCCAGCAGCTCCTTGTGGGAAGGAGCCCAGCCAGTTGACTGCCCACTGGAAGCCCATTTCGTCCGTCAAAAGCATGCCCAGAGCGGTGGTGACGTTGGTGCCGTAGCCGATCTGCGTGCTTTCCCCAGAGACTCCCCCGGCGCCGTCCGAGAACACCAGCATCAGCGTGACCACGAGTGTTGCCGTACACAGTGCCAAGGCTCTTCCCTGGATGGGCCCGATGGCAATGGCACATTATACCTCACGCCCTACTACCGTGCCAACTGCAGACTCGCTGCAGGGGCTGCGTTGGGTCGGACGTCACCCGCGTCCGCCCTTGCCAGCCAACCGGTCCGTTGTCACTGCCTCCGATAGGTGCAGCGTCGGACGCGCTAGATTTGTCCCAGCCTTGGGGTGAAGGTATACTAGATTCACATTGCCCCTTCGCGGAGGTGACGGTGGCTATCTATCTGGATTCAGCGATTCCCGATGAGGCACGCCAGGCCATGGGCCTGGGCTTTGTGAGCGGTATCACCACCAATCCGATCCTTCTGGCCAAGGTGAAGCGCCCGGCCAGCGAGGTGCTGCGCGAGCTGTGCGGCATCTGTCCTGGAACCGTGTTCTACCAGCTGAACGCTCCTACGGTTTCGGAGCGCCTAGAAGAGGGAGAGCAGATCCTTCTGCTGAACGAGGAGCTGCAGCGGAAGAACGACGAGGCCCTTGATCAATGGGAACGCCAGCTGGCGGAGGACGCCCCCCTTTCGCAGCTCTGGGCGACGGTTGGCTTGAAGATCCCCGCTTCGACGGAGAACATGGCCCTGGTGGAGGAGTTCTCGACCCGCGGGATGCAGGTCGCCGTGACAGCCCTGTTCAGCCTGGCACAGGGCTATGTTGCCTGCGAGGCCGGCGCGACCTACCTGCTTCCGTACGTGAATCGCACCACTCGCTTGCGTGGCGATGGGATAGGCTTTGTAAGGCAACTGGTGCAACTGTGCCAGGCCGTGGATCGCGGCACGGAGGTCTTGGCAGCCAGTGTGAAATCGCCAGAGGAAGCAGTCCAGACGTTGCTTGCTGGTGCGCACCACATCTCGATGCCCTTGTCCGTTCTGCTGGCCATGGGTCACGATCCACTGTCGGTCCAGGCAGTCGCCGACTTTGCACAGGCAGGCGATGAGGTGTAGTCGCTCCAGCGGAGGCTCTGTTGATGGTGTCGACAGCCGCCCATTCAGGGCGCGTTCCAGAGATCCTTGAGATTCACCTGACTCTGGCTCAGTATCCCATCCTCGCCGATCGGATCAGGGCGCGGATGCGCGAGGAACTGTTCTCCCACGCCGTGCTCAAGTCGGAGGACCTGGAGCGGGAGGTGAGGGAGAAAGCCATGCTCTCTCAAAAGCGCGAGGGCCTCACAGATCCCTTCTCCCAGGAGCCGAGCGAGATTTGGCAAAGGCGACTCAAGGTTATCCGCGACAACCTGACCGACTTTTACTTCGCTCACAATCTGCCCCATGATCTGTTTGAGCAGATCGTCCATGCGGCTGTGACTGAGGGCGCTCCGTATCAGCAGGTGCTCCTTACCTTCAACCCCGAGCTGGCACCGCAAGATGTCCTCTTCATCCAGGCTGAACAGTACGAAGCCTCTCCGCCGGAGAAGAAAACTCAGGTGGAACACCACCTGGAAGAGATCCGGGTGGTTCTGATCAAAGGCATGGTCAGCGAGCAACTGGCCTTTGTCAGTCGCGCCAAGGAGTTCCTTACCATCTCGGATCTGAGAAACATCTACCGCCGCCGAATTGGCCGCGGCAAGATCGGTGGCAAGGCTGCGGGCATGTTGCTGGCCTGGCAGGCACTGCAGCGGCATGACCCAGCTGACCCGCTGGACATCAAGAGCCGCGTCGTGATACCCGATTCGTATTTCATCGGCTCCGATGCCTATTACGACTTTAAGGCGCTCAATGGCCTGCTGCACTTTATGAACCAGAAGTACAAGACGCGAGAGGAGATCGAAGCCGACTATCCTCACATCCGCAAGGCGCATCTAGGTGGCAGGTTCCCCGATGAGGTGCTCGAGGGTCTGAAGGCGCTGTTGGCAGAGGTGGGGAAGCATCCCCTGATTGTGCGCTCGTCCAGTTTGCTCGAGGACAGCTTTGAGGCCTCATTCGCGGGCAAGTACGAGAGCTTTTTCTGTCCCAATCAAGGCACAGCGAAAGAGAACCTGAAGGCCCTCACCCGCGCTATCAGCTGCATCTATGCCAGTGTCCTGAGCCCCGACGCGCTGATCTATCGGCGCCATCACGGGCTTACCGACTATGACGAGCGCATGGCCATTCTGATCCAACCGGTGCAGGGCAGCCGCTATCGCAACTACTTCTTCCCCACCTTGGCTGGTGTAGCATTTGGGCGCAATCCCTTCCGCTGGACGCAGAGGATTCGCCGCGAAGATGGTTTCGTGAGGTTAGTGTGGGGCCTCGGAACCCGTGCTGTGGATCGGGTGCCCGATGATCACCCGCGCACCATTGCCCTCAGTCACCCGGAACTGCGCCCAGAGCAGACCGCCAGAGACATCTACCGGTACTCGCAGCACCTCGTGGACGTGCTGGACCTGGAAGAGAATGCCTTCAAGAGTCTGCCAATCACCGCTGTCCTGGCTCGTGACTATCCTTTCGTCCGCGAGCTGGCCTCCCTTGACCGGGGCGACTATCTCCAGCCCGTACTCACCATGGCCACCGACTTTGAGCCCAGCAGGGTTGTCATCACCTTTGACAACCTGCTGTCGAGCACAGACTTTGTCCCGCTGATGAGGGCCATGCTCCAGAAACTCGAGCGACAGCTGCAGTATGCAGTGGATGTGGAGTTCACCATGGAGATTGTGCCGGATCCTAGCGGACCGCAGTTGGCCATACATCTCTTGCAGTGCCGCCCCCTCAGCAGCCGGGACTGGGCTCAAGTGCCTCCCATACCCAGCGACGTTCCAGCGGAGGATCGTCTGTTCTCTGCCAGTCGGCTTGTACCGCAGGGACATGTCTCCGGGATTCGCTACATCGTGTATGTAGACCCCAGGCGCTACCACAAGACACCCGACTATGCAACGAAAACCGAGCTGGCGCGGGCCGTTGGGTTGCTCAACCAACGTCTGCATGGGCAGCGATTCATTTTGGTGGGGCCGGGGCGCTGGGGCAGCACGGACATTAACGCCGGGGTCAGAGTAACGTACTACGACATCTACAATGCCAGCGTACTGGTGGAAGTTGAGATGGGCGAAGCAGGTGCCGCACCCGAGGCCTCCTATGGTACTCACTTCTTCCAAGACCTGGTCGAGGCCTGCATCTACCCGCTGGGCTTGTATCCTGGCGAGCCAGGCACTGTGTTCAACTGGTCTTTCTTTGAGCAGTCTCCTCAGGTGTTGGAGCAACTGCTGCCTGAGGCCGCCAAGTACGCCGATTATATCAGGGTGATCGACGTGCCAGCAGTGAGTGGTGGCCGATTTCTCGAAATCGTGATGAATGGCGAGCAGGAGGAAGCGCTAGCATACCTCGCCCCCTTGCGATGAAGTGTGGAGGTTGCCCCGCAGCGAAGACGCCAGAGCACCGAGGGAGGTGACCACATGAGACGATGGAACGGGTGGGGCGACGACACCTATGCCTATCCCCTGCCTTCCACGGCAAAGCCCTTCTTGGACGAAGCAGTTGGCGCGGCCACGCCACCGCGCGATGCGACGCTGGCCGAGGTAGCCGCCTCGGTGCCCAACTCGCGCCTGCCGGATCACCCGCTGGTGGACACCGACGCCGTTGGTCGGGTGCGCCACGCCCGCGGTCAGAGCCTACCGGACTGGATTGCCTTGCGCAGTGGCCGGGTGCCTGCCTTCCCTGATGGGGTAGCTTATCCCATCACCAACGCACAGGTGCGGGACTTGCTCCGCTACGCAGAGGACGTCGGGGCACGCGTGATTCCGTACGGTGGCGGCACCAGTGTGGTTGGGCACGTCAATGCCCTGCCTGGAGATGCCCCGGTATTGACCATCGATCTGGGGCGCATGAGGACCATCGATCTGGGGCGCATGAGCCGTCTCCTTGGCTTCGACGAGCTGAGCCAGTTGGCTACCTTCGGGGCGGGCGTCTTGGGCCCAGACCTGGAAGCACAGCTCCGTGCCCGTGGATTCACCTTGGGCCACTTTCCTCAATCGTTTGAGCTGTCAACACTGGGTGGCTGGGTTGTCACGCGTTCCAACGGTCAGCAATCTCTTGGCTATGGGCGCATCGAAGCCATGTTCGCTGGAGGGAGGTTGGAATCGCCGGCCGGCACTCTGATCCTGCCATCGTTTCCGGCTTCGGCTGCTGGCCCTGACTTGCGTGAGGTAGTACTTGGCTCCGAAGGGCGACTGGGCATCCTCACCGAGGCCACAGTGCGCGTCCGGTCCCTGCCACGGCAGGAAGAGTTCCGCGCGGTGTTCTTCCCTGATTTTGAACGGGGGAAGGCTGCGGTTAGGGAGATCATGCAGGCCAGTCTGCCGATTTCCATGCTCCGACTCAGCACTGCCATGGAGACCGAAACCACTCTGGCGCTGGCTGGCCATGAAGGCTTGGTCCGCTGGCTCAAACGCTTGCTGAGCCTGCTCGGAATCGGCGATGAGCGATCCATGTTGCTGTTGGGCATAACCGGCGATGAAGGGTCCGTTAGACTTGGTCGTGAAGAGGCGTTGGCCTTTGCCGGCAAGCACGGCGGCGTACATGTGGGGCGTCTACTGGGCAACGAGTGGCGCAAGAGCCGCTTTCGCAGCCCCTACCTGCGCAACAGCCTTTGGGAAGCTGGCTATGCGCTGGACGCACTGGAAACCGCCACCGATTGGGCCAATGTCTCACACATGGTCGAGGTCATCGAGCACGTCCTGCGCGCAGGCCTGCAGGACATTGGGGAGCGGGTGCTTGTCTTCAGTCACCTGTCACACACCTATCCCTCCGGCTCCAACGTGTACACCACCTACCTCTATCGCATTCCTGCCGATGGCGATCCCGATGAAACGCTGCGCCGATGGCAGGTACTGAAGGCAGCCGCCAGCGAGGCGATCATCGCTGCGGGAGGCACAATCTCCCACCAGCACGGCGTTGGCACCGACCATCTCCCGTATCTAGCTGCGGAGAAAGGAAGCCTGGGTCTGGCAGCGCTTGGCGATCTGTGCCAGCGATTGGATCCCAAGGGCATCATGAATCCAGGGAAGCTGTTGCAGAGTGCCTGATCGAGGATGCGACTGTGGGCACCCTGTAGGCTGAGTCCGGCACCCTAAATCCTGAGACCTCCATTCTGACTACGGAGCACTGCGATGTGGCAAGACGACTGGCGAGACAAAGTTTGGGCATTGCTGGGCCAACCCTGGGACGTGATTATCGTTGGCGGGGGCATCACAGGCGCAGGCGCCCTGCGCGCGGCTACCCATCTAGGCTTGCGGACTCTACTGGTAGAGAAGAGCGATTTTGCCTGGGGCACCTCGAGCCGCTCGACAAAGCTAGTGCATGGCGGCTTGCGCTACCTGGCGCAGGGACAGTTCGCCGTGACCCGCGAGTCGGTGCGCGAACGTGAGCGGCTGGTCAGGGAAGCCCCTGGCTTGGTGGAGCCTCTGGGTTTTCTCATACCGACGTACGACGCCGTCTCGTCCAGCAGGCGCACCGTTGGGCTGGGCCTGGCGGCATACGACCTATTCGCCCATAAATGGGATCACCCTTACCTCAAGGGTGATGATTTCCTCTTTCTTGCGCCGCACATCCGCTCTCACCAGCTCAAGGGCGGTTTCCGCTATCTGGATTCGGTCACCGACGACGCTCGCCTTGTGCTTCGTGTGATCCGCGAGGCCGTGCGCGATGGTGGCACAGCGCTCAACTACGCCAGCGCGGACAGGTTGCTCCTGGGACATGATGGGTGCGTCAATGGCATCCTCGTGCGCGATGTTGCCGCTGAACGCACTGCTGAGCTGCATTCCCGGGTGGTGATCAATGCAACGGGTCCCTGGACCGACCGCCTGCGCAATCAGGTTGGCGGTGAGGCACGCATCCGCCCTTCGCGCGGTAGCCATCTCGTCTTCCCCGCGTGGCGTTTGCCTGTAGCACAAGCGATCACCCTCGTGCACCCTCAGGATCGCCGCCCGGTCTTTGTCTTGCCGTGGGAAGGGGCTACTGTGGCTGGCACCACGGACCTGGACCATAGCCAGTCACTGGACCAAGAGCCGCGGATCAGCTCCGCGGAGGGGAATTACCTCATGGTGGCTCTTGACGCCTTTTTCCCCTCGCTCAGCCTGCGAGCGGGGGATGCAATCGCCAGCTTTGCTGGCGTGCGTCCCCTGGTAAGCGCAGGAAAGAGCGATCCGTCCAAGGTATCCCGTGCCCACGCGCTGTGGCAGGAGCACGGGCTGATTACCATCACGGGCGGCAAACTGACCACCTTTCGACGCATGGCGGTGGACACTCTGAATGCTGTGCGGCATCTGCTTCCTGACCTGCCAGTGGCGGGGCAACGCATTCTGATGCTGGAGCCCATCGCAGCCGAGCTCGGAGGCACCCCATCCCTGGATAGCCGTGCGCGGCGTCGCCTGCTGGGTCGCTATGGTGCCGAGGCATCGGCCGTGGTGGCGTCGGCGCTGCCGGGTGAGCTGGAACGGGTTCCTGGAACGGACTCGCTGTGGGCGGAGCTGCGCTGGGCTGCACGTAGCGAGGGAGTCATGCATTTGGATGATCTGCTCCTGCGCCGGGTGCGCCTGGGTGTGCTACTGCCTCATGGCGCCATTCCACTGATCGACTATGTCCGCACCATCGTCCAGCCCGAGCTGGGTTGGCAGGACGCCAAGTGGGAAGCTGAGGTCGCTCGCTACCTTGACGTCTGGGCCCAGGGCTATAGCCTGCCTCCCTGCCGCTCGGCGTGAGGGATGATCTGGACAAGGAGGCCGCTGCCAAGGTGACACTCAGCCGGGAGGACCGACGGCCCTGCCGGGCGCCTTGCGTTGCTGGAATCGCTGCGCGCCACAGAGCGGGTGACGTCTCTCTGCTGGTTGGCCGCGTGTCAGTTGCCACATCCGGTGGATTCCAGCCGCAGCGCCTTTGGACTACTCCGTCCTTCCGCAGACCACCGCTTCTCCATTCGTCTCACGGCAAGCGGGGACAGGCATGTCCCGCGTCACTTTGGACACTAAGTCCACCTGGAGAGAGTGATACCCAGGTGCCGCACAAGCCTGCTCCTCCGCAGGCGCTTTCGCGCTGCGTGCGCAGACAAGGCCTCTGCGCAGGGCTCTTCGTACAAGACCCAGGCGGCCCTGCTGCCTGGCTGGCATCCACGGTTCGTGGCCGTCGATGATGGTTCCAAATGGATGTCCTCGGTTGTGCCCTCGCTGAGGTCCCGGTCACCGCCGGGCGGACGCTGTGTTCAGGAAGCCAGGTGCTCCATTCCATCTTGGATGCAGGGTCTTGCACTCCACACACCATCGATCGCGGAGCGCAAGCAGAGTTGACAAAACCAGCGAAGTGGATAGAATTGCGTAGTAATTGATCGATCTGAAAGCTGAAAGGCGACGAAGGGGACGAGTACGCGGAATCCAATGCCACAGAGAGCTGCGCGAGGTTGAGAAGCAGTGCGGAGGAGCCGTGGAAAATGACTCCGGAGCTGTAGGCTGAACGGAGGACGGGTCGCTTCCCTGCCTTCAGAGTGGCACAGGGTGTCATCTGAGTAGCCCAGCGACGAACAACCTCCTAGTAGGCTGAGCCGGGTTGCCCGCCGTTATCGGGGCGCGGTGCTGGAAACCATTGCACCGGCAGAGGCTGCTGATGCGAGTTGGCAGCGAATTAGGGTGGTATCACGAGTGCGGACCCTCGTCCCTTGGGGCGAGGGTTTTGCCATTTAGGGAGGTGTCATCATGGCCAAGTTCTATGTCACGACCCCGATCTACTATGTCAACGACGTGCCCCACATCGGGCATGCCTACACCACAATTGCCGCCGATGTGGTCGCCCGCTATCACCGCCTGATGGGGGATGACACGTTCTTCCTGACAGGCACGGATGAGCACGGGCAGAACATCGAGCGCATCGCAGAGGAAAAGGGCGTCTCCCCGCAGCAGTACTGTGATGAGATTGTGGCCATCTTCAAGGACCTATGGCGGGAGCTGGATATCTCCAATGACTACTTCGTCCGCACCACCGACGAGCGCCACGTCCAGGCGGTACAAGAGTTTGCCCGTGCCCTGCTGGCCTCTGGTGATGTGTACCGTGGGCGCTATGCCGGGTGGTACTGCCGCCGCTGTGAAGCGTTCTACCAGCCTGAAGAGCTGCTGCCCGAGGAGCTGTGTCCAGTTCACCAGCGCCCCGTGGAGTGGACGGAGGAGGACAACTACTTCTTTGCGCTCTCGCGCTACCAGGACCGGTTGCAGCATCTGATCGCCGAAACAAGCTTTGTGGAGCCAGAAACGAGGCGCAATGAGCTCTTGGGCGTGCTACGGCAGGGGCTGCAGGATTTCTCCATCTCCCGCGAGCGCGTGCGCTGGGGCGTGCCTCTGCCCGATGATCCCGATCAGGTTCTATACGTGTGGGTGGATGCGTTGCTCAATTACATCACGTCTATTGGTTACGGCGACGATCCACAGACTTTCCAGCGCTACTGGCCTGCCGATGTTCAACTCATGGCCAAGGAGATCATACGCTTCCACTGTCTGTACTGGCCGGCCATGCTCATGTCGGTGGGGCTGCCCGTGCCGCATCTGGTATTCGCCCATGGCTGGCTGACCAAGGACGGCCAGAAGCTGAGCAAGACCACCGGCAACATCATCGACCCCTTCGACCTGGTGGAGAGGTTTGGGTCGGATGCCGTTCGCTACTATTTCTTGCGCGAGGGTTCCTTCGGTGCGGACTGGGACTATACCGATGACTCCATTATCCGCCGTTACAATGCCGACCTCGCCAACGATTTCGGCAATCTGCTGAACCGGACGCTGAGCATGATACTGCGCTACTTTGAAGGTGTGGTGCCTTCGCCATCCCGTGGGGGCGAGCCCGCAGACCAGGCTCTCATGGAACTGGCGACGTCGTTGCGAGCCCGCGTGCAGCAGGGTGTGCAGCGCCTGGCTTTGCAGGAGGTGTTGATCCATATCTGGGAGCTAGTGGAGCAGGCGAACAAGTACGTGCAAGAGACGTCACCGTGGGAGCTGGCCAAGGCGCGCAAGGCCGGGTCGGCAGAGGCTGGCGAGCGCCTCGCTACCGTACTGTACAACCTGGCGGACGTTCTGCGGCTCCTGGGTTACTGTGTCGCGCCGGTCATGCCGCGCAAGGCGGAGGAGCTGCTCCAGCAACTGGGGCTGACCTTTGATCCAAGTGCAGGCTGGGAGACGCTGACATCGGTTGGTCAATACCCGGTCGGGACGCGGGTTGTCCCCGGAGAGGTGCTCTTCGCTAGGTACGAGCAGTAGCTGCGCAGGGAATCTGGTGTCGCCAAGGCACTGGGTTTCCTGCCTAAGCCGGCATGCCGGGCCCTGTTCCCCGCCCACGGCTCTGCAGGAACGCTTCCACCTCCTCCAGGCGGCGCAGTCCCGCTCGCCCACCCAGTGCCGTGCAATTCATAGCCGCAACCGCATTGGCGAAGGTAGCTCTGCGCAGTAGGTTCCAACCCTGCAGCCAGCCGTAGATGAACGCGCCGTGGAACGCATCACCAGCTCCAGTGGTGTCTACGACTTCCACCGCAAAGCCCGGCACGTGCAGTGTGTCGTCATCCGATACGCACAGGCAACCCTCTTCGCCCAGTGTTGTGACCACCAGTTTGGCGCCTGTCCGCAGTAGTTCATGGGCTGCGATGGCCACATCTCGCTGGCCAGTGTAGGCGGCGGGGAAGGAAGGATTGGTGATCAGCACATCCACCCAGGGGAGGAGCTCATCTAGGCGGGGGCGCGTCGTGTTGGCGTCCAGCACCACGATCCCGCCCGCCTGTCGCATCCACTGCGCAGCCACGATCGCTGCGCTCATGTGATG
>Ga0111173_1081_pt1 | contig 11127 bp, 6 predicted proteins | sample DeeMarSWOR324_28_FD_80234 | JGI IMG/M metagenome (GOLD analysis project Ga0111173, IMG submission 80234) | Anaerolineae bacterium SM23_84
CGCTCAACGCGCCTTTCCCGATGAGGCCAACAGGTTCCTGTTGGGCGGCAGGTTCCCGTCGGGCCTCGATCCCTTCGACTGGGCTCCCTTCGACAGGCCTTCCCTCGGCTACGCTCGGGGCAGGCAAGGCAAGCGTCTGCAAGGCCGCGATAAAGTAGACCAGGAAGCGGGTCGGGTCGTCGTCGTTCTCGTCGAGCGAGAGCCAGGCGAAAGAGGGAGTAGGGAGTAAGGAATAAGGAGTAGGGGGTCGCTTGCTCGTAGGCTCCTTACTTCCTACTCCGTAGTCCCTACTCCTTACTCCCGAGTGCACCCACTCGCTCAACAGCGTCGTCTTGCCAAAGCCGGCTGGGGCGGAGACGAGGGTCAGTTTGCGGTGGAGGCCCGCGTTCAGCCGCTCCATCAGGCGCGGGCGCGAGACCAGCCTTGTCCTGCCACCGCGAGTACTCGTGGCGGTGAGCCCAGTCGAAGGATCTGGTCGGATAGGGGGAATATAGAGTTTGGTTCGCAGGAGCGGTGTGGCCATTTCACCTTTAGCCTTGTAGAAGGGATGAACCGGTCTTGCTGATTATACTGCTGATCGAAACAACAGGCAAGCCTTGATGCCTATATTTTGGGCAGTCGAATGGGGTCAATCCAGCAACGTCCAACCAGTTGAGCGCAGTTAATCTGAATATCTTCTCTAAAGGCGTGAGTTAGAGTGGCAACATGCGGCGTATACTCGTCGCATATCTGCCAATGAATCGCCGCCAAGCCTCGGCAAGGGGGAAACGTTGCTCGCGATCCATAGGTGAGGCGTAGAAATGGCTAGTTTGCTGAAAATAATTGGCAGACGCTACGTGTTGCGCGAACGATTGGGCATAGGTGGCATGGGCGCTGTCTACCGGGCTACCGATCGCCTGACCGGGGAGGTGGTTGCCCTCAAGCGGGTGACGACGCCGCCCGAGCAACTGGTCTTTGCCTCGCCCAGCGAGCAGGCGGATCAGCACGTGAGGTTGGCGCGAGAATTCGGGACCTTGGCTTCGCTGCGCCATCCGTACATCATCAGCGTGCTGGATTACGGCTTTGATGAGGAACGCCAGCCCTTCTTCACCATGGATCTGCTGGAGGGCGCACAGACGATCACGGAGAAAGGCCAGGGGCAGGACCTGCACACGCAAACGGATCTACTGGTGCAGATATTGCAGGCGCTGGCCTATCTGCACCGCCGAGGCATCCTGCACCGCGATCTAAAACCCCGGAACATATTGGTCACACCAGCGGACGGGCGAGTCAAGGTGCTGGACTTTGGGCTGTCGGTGATCGCCCCAAAGGCCATGGAGTATGTGACCCAGACGACGGTAGGGACCTTTCCCTACATGGCGCCCGAGTTGTTCACTGGCGCGGCGTTCAGCAGAGCGTCCGACCTGTACGCCGTAGGTGTGATCGCCTACGAAGTGCTTGCGGGTCGCCATCCATTCGACACCAGCAACCAGGCCGTTCTGCTCTACGACGTGCTGAGGACCCCGGCGGATGTAGAAACGATCGGGGTGAACGACGAGCTGGCTGCGGTCCTGGAGCGGCTGCTGGCCAAAACGAGCGAGAAACGGTACGGAGACGCAGATCAGGTTATCCGAGACCTGTGTGCAGCGACCGGCCGACCCTTGCCCCCGGAGACGGTTGACATCCGGGAGAGCTATCTGCGCGCGGCCAGGTTCGTGGACCGGGAAGAGGAGCTGGGGCAGCTCGCAGGTGCATTGCGCCAGGCGATGGCCGGTCGGGGCAGTGCCTGGTTGGTCGGCGGCGAGAGCGGTGTGGGCAAGTCGCGCCTGCTGGACGAACTGCGCTCGCTGGCGTTGGTAGAGGGCGCATTGGTATTGCGCGGGCAAGGAGTCAGCGAGGGCGCTCGGCTCTACCACCTGTGGCGGGACGTGCTACGCTGGCTGGCCATACTGACCGAGTTGAGCGACCTGGAGGTCGGTGTGCTCAAGTCCTTGGTGCCGGACCTCCCCGATCTGCTGGGGCGCGAGGTGCCCGACGCCCCTGAGCTCGACCCCCAGGCGGCCCAGGATCGGCTCCTGACGGTGATCGAGGATCTGTTCAGCCGCCAGTCCCAGCCTACGCTCATTCTGCTCGAGGATCTGCATTGGATGCAGGAAAGCCTGATCGTGTTGGCTCGGCTCAGTCGAACGGTCGCTGAAAAGCGATTGCTGCTCGTCGGCAGCTATCGAGATGATGAGCGTCCCGATCTGCCCACTGCGTTGCCAGGGATGCAGGAGCTGAAACTGGGACGGCTTGGGCCGGAGGCGGTGGCCGAGCTGAGCGAGGCCATGCTGGGCGCCGCCGGGCGGGAACCGCACGTGGTGGATTGGTTGCAGCGACAGACGGAGGGCAACCCGTTCTTCCTGGTCGAGGTCGTGCGCGCACTGGCCGAAGAGACGGGTCAATTGGCCGACATCGGCAGCGCGACCTTGCCGGCCAGGGTCGCTGCCCGGGGCGTGCGTGAGGTTGTCCAGCATCGCCTGGCCCGCGTTCCGCAGGGCGCGCGCCCGTTGCTGTGCATGGCGGCCGTCCTGGGCCGCCAACTGGATCTGAACCTGCTGCGCTCTATCGAGCCGGATGCGGACCTGGATAGCTGGTTGGCCACACTGGTTGATGCTGCCGTGCTGGAGGTCCACGATGGCGGCTGGCGCTTCGCTCACGACAGGCTGCGAGAAGGCGCGCTGGACGAGATCGCGGAGGACGTGCGGCCGGGCTTGCACCGGCGGGCGGCGGAAGCGATCGAGGCCGTCTATCCGGGCGAAGCGGGACAGGTGGCCGCACTGGCCCACCACTGGGTGTACGCCGAGGACACACGTAAAGCCATCGATTCCCTGGAGAAAGCCGGGGAGCAGGCGCTGCGGAACTATGCGAACGAAGTGGCCATTGCATTTTTCAGCCAGGTGCTGGAGCTGGGCCACAAAGCTGGCCCACGCGTGGACAGAATGCGGCGGGCGCGCTGGGAGTTGCAGTTGGGAGAGGCGTATGTCAACCAATCGATGTATATTGAGGGACGCGAGCATCTGACAGAGGGGTTGGCCCTGTTGGGGCGATCCGTCCCCAGCGGGAAGGTGCAACCGGTTCTCCAAATCCTCGGGCAACTGCTGCAGCAAATCCTACACCGCCTGTGGCCCAAGCGCTATGTAGGACGTTTCGCAGATCGTGAAGGGGTGCTACGAGACGTTGCGCGTGCCTACGAAAGGCTGGCTGAAGTGTATGTGTACGCTAATGATATGTTATTAAGTTTGTATACTGTCCTCTCTATGCTCAACTCTGCCGAAACTGCCGGGCCATGTCCGGAACTTGTACGAGGCTACGCGAATGTAGCAACAATGATGGGCTTTGTCTCCCTCCGTCGGCTTGCCAAGGCGTATATTCGACGCGCGCTCGATGTCGCACAAAACGTCAAGGACCTGTCTACTCAAGGTTACACAGCACTGATTGCTGGTTTCTATTATGCTGGCGTGGGTGATTGGAGCAGAAAGGAGGAGCTGTGGAACAGAGCCCTTGAGATTTTTGTGCAGCTTGGAGACCATCGCTCATGGGAGGGCACCGCGGGGAATAGGGCACAGGTTAGATACTTTCAGGGGCGTTTTGCAGAGGGGTTAGAATTAGCCGACACAGTTATTCTGTCGGCTGGTCAACGTAACGCCTTTTTCTTTGAGGCTATGGCATTGACTACAAAAGCGGGTCACCTGATTCCCCTAGGTAGGTTAGATGAAGCGGTGACCTGTTTAGAATCTGCACAATCCTTGCTTGCCGAGAACGAGTATACGGATAGTATTGATACCATACAGCTAGCAATGTATGGGGAGTTGTTAAAAGTGTATTTGCACCGGGCTGAATACCATAAGGTGTCGAGTACGGCCCAACGCGTCAAGGACATGTCAACTGGTGCACAAGTCATTGACTACAGTGATCTGCCTGGATATGCCAACCCTGCCGAGGCTTATTTGGTTTTGTGGGAAATTGGGCATCAGGAGCCCGGCATCAAAGAGTTGGCTGATAAGGCGTGCAGAAACTTGGAGAGGTACGCGCGGGTCTGTCCTATTGGCCGCCCGCGCGCCTGGTTGTGGCGGGGGCGATACCTGTGGCTATCGGGTAAAACGGCAAAGGCGCACCAATTCTGGCGGAAGAGCCTTGCAGTGGCAGAGGAGCTAGACATGCCGTACGAGCAGGGACTGGTATACTATGAGATCGGCCGCCACTTGGATGCCGGCAATCCCGAACGCGCGGAACATCTCCAGCAAGCGTGCGACATTTTTGACCGCCTGGGCGCTGTGCTGGACGTGGAACGGGCGAAAGCAGCGCTGGATTTGCGAGATAATCAGATGTGAGAAACGATGACCGATAGGCGTCGCCTGGGCCATCGTAAGCAAACTGGGGGGCACGTAGAGATGGGTATGTCCCGCTGACGGCGGTCGGCCCTGAATTGCTGGAGCCTTTTGAGGTCGACTTACAGGTCCCCGGGAAGGAGGTGGATATTCACAGTTCTTATATGAAGGTAGCAAGATTGGCTGGCACTATCCACGATCTAAGCCAAGAGAAAGGAGGTAGACACTCACGATTCTACATAAAGGTAGCAAGATCAACTGGTACTATTCGCAATCTAGACAGGAGAAAGGAGGGTAGCAATGAATACCTCAGGCGAGACGCCTGCCGAAAACGAGACGCTTGCCGATCGCGTGCTCAGCGAGGAATTCCTCAACCGCCTGTGCAATCCGAGAGAGGTTAGGAAAGCACTCGAAGAGGTGGGCGTTAAGGATCCTACAGGTGAAATTGCCGAGGCAGTTCAACAAAGCTGCGAAGAGGGCACCCTGAGAGATATGATTAGTGTCTGGTTGTCAACCGACAAGGGCATCACGGGGTTCCCATAAGGAGACAAATTCCACGCTTCGAAAACACCGTCCGAATCTTGGGCGGTGTTTTCGGAGTCATATCCCAACATGTCGTCTTGTCAATAACAGGATCTATGTGATTCCAGCCGGGCCTGCACCGAGATGTCTATTGTGAACCAGTTTGGCTGCCCGCAGGATGCCGATCTACCATTACGCGGTGGGGATACGTTGCTCATTGTCCCCCCCTTTTTCACTGCCACCAAGCCTTGCCTGGCCGTCCACGTGCTCCAGGCCTGCGCCAGGAAAGCCGGTCTTCGCGTCAGCGTGCTGTACGCGAATCTCTGGCTTGCTGCTGTGCTGGGCGCGGCCCACTATGCCGAGATAGGCATCCCGATGGCCTACCCGCCCCAGGCGTTGGTCGGAGAACGTCTCTTTGCCCGCAGCGCCCACGGTATGCCACCCCTGGGCCATTGGCCGGACCGTATGCTGGACCCGGAGAGGGTCTTTGGTGCATCGGAGACCTTTCGGAAAGCCTGTGCCAGCGTCTATGCTTCACAGACGCTCAACCTGACGCTGGCCGAGTTGCAGCAGTTAGAAGAACGGACCACGACCTGGGTGGACGAGGTCGCTGTCGCGATAGCGCCGATGACCTTTCAAGTCGTCGGCAGTTCGACGTCGTTCGCCCAAACGAACGCCAGCATCGCCTTGCTCCAGCGCATCAAACGCCGCCGACCGCAGGTCACCACCATCCTCGGGGGTAGAAATTGCGACGGCGAGATGGCTCTGGGGATCGCTTCGTTGGACCCCGCTGGAGAATTCCTCGACTATGTTTTCTCTGGCGAGAGTGAGACAACGTTTGTGGAATTCCTGCGGGGTTGCCTTTCCGGGCAAGCGCCATCGAGGCGTGTGATTTACGGCGAACCATGCCTGGACCTGGACGCGCTTCCGACGCCAGATTTCAGCGAGTACTTTGAACAGATCGCATACTACTTGCCGGATTTACGGTTGCAGGGCGATTCCGTGGCATTACTTTACGAAACCAGCCGCGGATGCTGGTGGGGGCAGAAACACCATTGCACCTTCTGTGGCATCAATGTCGGCAGTATCGTGTTTCGCCAGAAATCGCCGGAGCGCGTGATGGCGGACCTGCGCGCTTTTGCTGAGACCTATCCTGCTCAAGAGGTCTATATGGCGGACAGCGCAATGCCGCGCGGGTACTTGAGGACGCTGCTTCCCCAACTCATTGAAGCGCAACTCCCCCTATCTATTTGCTACGCGCAAAAAGCGAATCTTTCCCTATCCGACGTGCTGACCTTGAAAAAGGCCGATGTCTATTTGGTGGAACCGGGCATTGAATCCTTCTCCTCGAACTTGCTGGCGCGCATGAACAAGGGATTGCGCGCGTGGGAGAACATCATGCTGCTGCGTTATGCGCGCGCGGTTGGCCTGAGTCTCGCCTGGAACATGCTGTGGGGGATTCCCGGTGATGAGCGGGGAGATTACGAACAGATGTTAGCCCTGCTCCCCCTGATGCATCATCTTCAACCCACCGGAGCGTTGGCTCACCTGATCATCGATCGCTTTAGCCCGTATTTCCAGCATCCAGAGGCGTACGGCGTGCGCAATGTCACGCCGTACGCGAGTTACGCCGCGGTGTACCCCCCGGGCGCTGACCTGGAGAAACTGGCCTTCCACTTTGTAGCGGACTATGAATGCGCTTCGCATCAACTCCCAGATGTCATGGAGCGACTCGCTCAAGAGCTCAGGGCCTGGCAGAAGCGCTGGCCACCGGGCAGCGATGCCCTGGCCGTACTGCACGTCATCCCCTCTGGCGAACGCTACCTGTTGTTCGATACACGGGGTCTGCCCCATACCCAGCCGATTCAACTCCTCGATCGCGAGCAGGCGTCCGTTGCGCTGACCGTGCGGCGGGATGTAGACACGCCAGAAGTAGCGTGGGCGCTAGAAAACAAACTCGGCGTGATCCTGGATCACCGGTACGTGCCGCTGGCAACGGCAGATCCCGAACTGCTGCAGGCCTTCGAGGACACAATCCGCAAGACCCACAAGCCGCTGGGCACACCAGGTAGGAGGTAACATGGTAGAGTTCGATTACACGATCGACGTAAGATCACTGTTGCGCGAAGGACAAGCGCTGATCATCGTACCCCCATTTGCCCCGCTGGATCAGCCTTCTCTAGGCGTGCATGTGCTCCAAGCGTGCGCCAGGGAAGCGGGTTACCACGTCAGTGTACTGTATGCCAATATTCTGCTGGCTGCCACTATTGGCGTAAGCAACTATGCCGCATTCAATGAACCTGTCCGAACGCTGCGGTTTGTGGGGGAACGTCTTTTCGGACATAGCGCTTATGGTCTTTCTCTTTTTGATAACTGGACTCCTACATTGAGTCTATCCATGCTTCTAGAGCAAGCGCCAGTCGAACAACTAGAGGCGCTGAGTGACACAAGTGCAGAAACGTGGCCCTTGACGGCGGATACTTTAAAGCAACTTGAGACAATGATCCCTTCTTGGGTTGCTGCGGTGGCAAGTGCGGTGACACAGCTTGCCTTCCCGGTTATTGGTTGTACAAGCGCTTTTGAGCAGACAAACGCCAGTATCGCGCTATTCAAGCAGATCAAGCACCGCCAGCCTGGTGTCATCACCATTATCGGTGGGGCGAATTGCGCTGGTGAGATGGCTCAAGGGATCGCTTCGCTGGACCCAAAAGGCGAGTGTATTGATTACATTTTCTCCGATGAGAGCGAAGCAACGTTCTTGCGCTTCTTGAGGGCTTTTTCCTCTGCACAATTGGCAGCGGATCGTATCATCCGTGGTGAGCTGTGCCGGGAGTTGGATACGTTACCGGCTTTGGATTTCGGCGAGTACTCTGAACAGCTTGATTATTATCTTGCAGATGAGCAAGTGTCATTTTGGATTCCTTACGAAACCAGTCGTGGGTGTTGGTGGGGGCAAAAACGCAAATGTGCTTTTTGCGGTTTGAATGAGGCGAACATGCAATTTCGGTACAAGTCCCCGGAACAGGTGCTGGATGATTTGAACCGACTTGCGCAGACCTACCCCTCGCACAAGATAAAGGTGGTTGACAACATAATGCCATTCACATACTTTCGAACGCTGCTCCCTATGCTGGCTAACGGACGCGATCGTTTGGAAATGGACTGGTCACTGAGATCTTCTCTCTCCCTAGACAATGTGCTGGCATTGAAAGAGGCAGGGTTTTCGATCATCAACGTGGGGATCGAGTCACTATCCTCGGGTCTATTAAGGCTCATGAATAAAGGCGCATCTGTACGTCAGAATATTAACTTACTGCGCTATGTGCAGTCGGTTGGCATCGCTGTAGACTGGCGCATCTTGTGGGGATTTCCGGGTGATACGGTAGACATGTACGAACAAATGCTAGATTTGCTGCCGCTGATGCATCATTTGCGGCCCCCATCTAGTTTGTACCACCTACACATCCTGCGTTTTAACTCATACTTTGAGCGCCCAGAAGCGTATGGCGTGCACAACATCCGTCCCTTACCCTCCTATGCGGCTGCATTTCCGCCACAAGCTGATATAGAAAAGCTTGCCACACACTTTGTGGCGGACTATGAATGTGCTTCGCATCAACACCTGGATGTCATTGAAGCACTCGCCCAAGAGATCACAGCCTGGCAGAAGCGCTGGCCACCGGACAGCGATGCCCTGACCCTGCTGCACGTCATCCCCTCTGGCGACCGCTACCTGTTGTTCGATACACGGGGTCTGCCCGAAACCCAACCGATTCAACTCCTTGATCGCGAACAGGCGTCCGTCGCGCTGACCGCGCGCCTCGACGTGGAAACGCCAGAGATCGCGTGGGCGCTGAAACACAGGCTCGGTGTGGTCGTGGATGACCGGTACGTGCCGCTGGCAACGGCAGATCCCGAGCTATTGCAGGCCTTCGAAGACGACGTTCGCCACAATCGCAGAGATAACTCGTGATGAGGTAGCATTGCAGGTATATGATCCAGAACTCGGTCGCGTTATCAGCGCAGCGTTCACAACATTCCACGGTAACCTGGACCAAGCCGGCGCGTTTCTGGCCCGCCAAGTGCACGACTGGCTCGAGGCGATGCGCGGCGAGATCCCACCCGAAGAGGTGTACAAACATCCCCTTTCTTATCCCATGCTGCTCTTTCCCTGGTGGGTGGAAAAGGCTCTTCGACAGGCGCCCGATTTCGCCTGGCAGACGGACCTGGTGTACTCTACCGTCAACGGCTATTATGCGATTCGAATGATAGACAACCTGATGGACGGGCATGCCACCATCGAACTGCAAATCCTGCCTGCCTTGAACTTTTTTTACACCGAGTTTCAACGGCCGTATCAGCGCTACTTTGCGCACGAGCATCCTTTTTGGGATCACTTTACCGCGACGTGGTACGCCTCGGCAGAGGTCACCATCAGAGATGCCCGCGCTGAGACCATCGACCGTGACCACTTTGTGCAAGTCACGGCCCGCAAAACCTGCGCCGTCAAGATCCCGGTAGCCGCGGTATGTTACCGCTATGAACGGCCGGACCTCATCCCTCCTTGGGCACAGCTGGTGGACTTGTTTGGCTGCTGGCATCAAATGTACAACGACTTGTTTGACTGGCGCCAAGATCTGGAACGGGAGACGCACACCTACTTTCTGTCAGAAGCCGAGCGCCGGAAGAAGCCGGCGGAATCGGTAACGGATTGGGTCATCAGGGAGGGCTTTGCCTGGGGCATTGAGACTTTGGCTGCCTGGATGGCCCAACTGCAAGCCATGAGCGATGAACTTGGCAGCCCAGACGCGTTGGCCTATCTGAAGACGCGCGAAGCGATGCTGTCGGAAAGGCAGAAAATAGTCGTTGCTGGATTACAGAGTGCCGCACAGCTTTTGACGCTGCTGCGGCAGGCTGCGGTAAGCAGTTCAAATGGGCACACTTGATGGGCTCAAGTCTATCACCGGAATTGGATCGGGAGGCACTGAATCGTGCCATCACCAGGGGTATCACCTTCCTGCATCGTAACCAGCTACCTCACGGCGAGTTCAAAACCTACGCCTCTTCTGACGAGAAAATGGAGGCGGATTGTCGCTTCGATAGTTCGCCCTTTGTGACTTCGCTCGCCCTGTACGCTATAGGTTTCCTGAGACATCCCAAAGTGCAGGAAATGACGGAAAGGGGGCTGGATTTCCTATTAAGCGAGATGGAAGGACCCGGCTTGTGGCGCTACTGGTCTTCCCGGAATCCACAGCACGAGTCGCTTCAGCCCGATTTGGACGTCATCTGCTGTGCATCGCACATCCTCAAACGGAACGGACGCGCGTTCCCCTCCAACACCGCCATTGTGCTGGCAAGTAGAAATAATAGAGGGCTGTTCTATACTTATGTCGCGCCACGACCCAGCACGCCTCCCGGGTTGCGACAAGAGATGGGGCGCCTGGTCAGCGCGGAATCGCTTCTCGTATTGCTGGCTGCGGGGATGCTGCACGAGATAGACTGTGTGGTGAATGCGAATGTCTTGCTCTATTTGGGCGAAAACGAGCATACCCAAGCGGCTGTGGAGTATCTGATCGACATCGTGCAACGCAACAAAGAAACGGATTGCAGCAAATACTACCGCGATCCGCTTGCGTTTTACTACATGCTCTCCCGCGCAACCTTTTCCGGTGTGAGTTCACTGGGCAGGGCCAGGGAAGCTGTGCTGAAAAGAATCATCGTCGGACAAGATGGCCATAGCGGATTCGACACCGCACTGGCAGCGGCGCTGACTGCCTGTTCACTACTCAATTTCAACCACTGGGCTTCTCCGCTGCCGGAGACGGTTGCAACCATTCAACAAACGCAGCGTCAAGACGGATCGTGGCGCAAAAGTCCACTATACTTGGGTCCTGCTCCGTACTATGGCTCGGAGGAATTGACAACGGCGCTCTGCGTCGAGGCCTTGGCGCGATATCTGCAGCGTATCGAAGGATAAGGGGTTGGTTGACTGGCACCCTGTTTTTGCGCAAAAGTCGAGAGGTAGCATGGGCCTGATTGCGGCCCAAACTGGCCAAGATATGGTATCATCAGAAAAATGCACTACACTTATGCCACAATTGCTTTTTCATAGTTTTTCCCTAGATAATCGCAGCAATTGAATCGCCATCACTCCCACCCAAATGAGCGGGAACAATAACCCCAACCTTTGGATGACCCCCTCCCATTCTGGGAGCCGAGTCGTAAACATGGTGATCCAGAAAACAATTCCTGGGAT
>Ga0111173_1074_pt1 | contig 11054 bp, 10 predicted proteins | sample DeeMarSWOR324_28_FD_80234 | JGI IMG/M metagenome (GOLD analysis project Ga0111173, IMG submission 80234) | Anaerolineae bacterium SM23_84
TGGAGGTGTCGGTAATGCACGACCGCCCCTACGTGGGCAACGGGGTGATCCCAGCGCGACACAACACAGGAACGGTGCTCGGCACGGACGGTCAGTACGCGTTCTATGTCGTGCCCAGGGAATCCTCCCGGTTGCTGATCTTCTCCCCGAGAGCGGGCTTTTTGCCATGGGGCCCCGGCATGCACGGCGCATACGGGCGCATTCAGCCGATAGAGATCCAGGGGCTGGCACCCGCTGGAACTGCGGCGGTGCACTACACTATACACGACAAAGGCATCGTCATGGGTCAGGGAACGGTTGCACCCAGCGCTAGCGGCGTATTCATTCTGACCTACGACGCCCAGGCGCTCCACGAGGACTTCACGATGCTCAGCCTGACCGCACGCGAGGGTCGATGGGAGGGCCTCGCTGACGAAGTGACGATCAATGTACTGGCAGTCGGCAGCACTGAGACACAAGCGAACACTGTGACGTTGATCGGCGAGGAAGCATTTGTGGTCAGGGCGCCCACACTTCCGGTGTACTTGCCGATCATTCGCAAAGGAGTGTGATCGTAGCACAGCCCTTCATGGCTCCTGACAGCCGTACATGAAAAACCGGAAGTGAACGTAGCATAGCCCCTTGTGGGCGTCTGACGACCATAGAGGCCTATGCTGCGATGGTTGGAGTTCAACACAGCCGCTTGTGGGCATCTGACGGCCATAGAGGCCTATGCTGCGATAGTCGGGGTTCGACAGAGCCCCTTGTGGGCGTCTGACGGCCATGAAGGCCTATGCTGCGGTGGTGGGAGTTCAGCACAGCCGCTTGTGAGCGTCTGACGGCCATAAAGGCCTATGCTGCGGTGGTGGGAGTTCAGCACCACCTTCTGCGAGCGGAAAGACGGCTCTGTACTCTGGCACGGTGTCGGGTGACTGGGCGTTGGGACAGAAACCAGGAGAAGAATCATGCACAATCATACGGCACCTGAAGAACAACTCAGGGTAGATCATCCTCGACGTGGTGCGGCCAGCAAGACGCCAGTACGGCTTTGCGCCGCCGCTGCGGTTCTCCTGGTCTTGGTGGCGACAGCCTGGGCACTGCGCAGCAGCGTCGTGGCCGAGGGCACGGGAGCAGCCCGAGGACACGTCATGACCGAGCAGGGCATTCCAGCAGCAGGAGCCACCGTGCGGCAGCAGACCACTGCCAACTACACGCTTGCTGCTGAGGACGGCAGTTTCCAGCTGGGGCGCCTGGCCGAAGGACAGCCGGTAACCATCACCGCGTGGCTGGATGGCTACTATGTTGGCTGGCAGGTGGTCACCCCTACCATAAGCGCTGTGACCGTGACCTTGCGCCCCTTTCCCGCGACCGACAACGAGGACTATCAGTGGCTGTCATCCACAGACCCAGAAGGGGGCATCAGCTGCCTGCACTGCATGGTCGCGTTCCCGGAGTGGGGGGCCGGTGCGCATGGACAGTCGGCCGTCAACCCACGCTTCTTCTCCATGTACAATGGCACCGATATCCACGACAGTGCCACCATCACGCCAGGATACAAGCTGGACTTTCCGGGGACGGCTGGCAACTGCGCGACGTGCCATGCCCCGGGTGCCGCCACGCGCCGGCAGGGTGCCTTCACAGCAGACATGAACGAACTGCAGCCCGGCGCTGAGCAGGAAGGAGTCTTTTGCGAGTTCTGTCATAAGATCGGCGATGTCTACCTGAATCCTGCAACCGGCCTGCCCTACCCCAATGCCCCTGGCGTGCTGTCCTACCGACTGTACCGCACCTATCCGGGGAGCGTGCTCTTCTTCGGCTCGCTGGATGACGTGACTCGCCGGGTCAGCTATCTGCCGTTGGAAAAAAAGAGCCAATTCTGCGCCCCCTGCCACCAGTTCAGTTTCTGGGGTACACCGATCTACCAATCGTTCGAGGAATGGCTGAACAGCCCCTACCCCGAGCAGGGCATCGAGTGCCAGACCTGCCACATGCCCTGGGACACCACCGGCTATCGGGAAGTCGTGCCCTACTTTGTCTACCCAGAGATCGCGGGCAGCCTCACCCGCGATCCGCAGACACTGGCCTCTCACCTCGACCTGGGAGTAAAAGACCCCCAGTTCATGCAGCGCACGGTTTCGATGACCATCCAGGCCCAGGCTCGGAGCAGGACGGTCGACGTCACGGTGACGATCACCAACGTGTTTGCCGGCCACCATGTGCCCACAGACTACCCGGGGAGGAACATGGTCCTAGTGGTCAAGGCAGCAGATGCCGCGGGTCACGCGCTGGAGAACCTGACAGGGCCGGTGGTGCCAGACTGGGGCGGCGCGGGCAACGCTGTGAATGACTTTGCCAGGCACCCGGGCAAGGGCTTTGCCAAGGTGCTGCGCGACGCCACCAGCGGCGAGTGGCCGGTGGTCAATTACTGGAAGCCAACCTTCATCCTGAGCGACAACCGTATCGCGGCCGGGGCGAGTGACATCTCCGTGTACAGCTTTGCCAGACCTGCCACAGGTGCGGCGCATGTGCAGGCTGAACTGTGGTTCCGCCGCCTGTTCATCGATCAGGCACGTGCCAAGGGCTGGGAGACGGTGGATCTGCTGATGGCCCGTACGGAGACCGTCGTTCCCGCTTCTGCCTTCCCGCACCACATACTGCTGCCGGTAATCGTCAGAGAGTAGTCGGCCCGCTCCGAGGCGCGCTGCACCGCCAGGGCGGTCACTACGAACTGAACCCTATCTCCCGTGGTCGCCAGAGGTGCAGGAGCTCGGCCTCGCTATCGTCCCTCAGCTCTGACCAGCGCCCAATGGCTAACTCGAGATGAGCGATGGCGCCGGTGGGCATGGGCTCCGTCTGGCCACTGAGCATTTCGAGCACATCCTGCAGATCAGGGTTGTGCCCGATGACCATCACAACTTCTTGCTCATCAGGAATCGAGGCCAATGCCTCGACATACTCGGCAAACGTGCCATGATAGAGATCTGCCAGGTAGATGACCTCGCCCTCGTAGCCAGCCGCGTCCGCCACCGCCTCTGCGGTCTGGCGTGCCCGCAGGGCGTCCGAAGACACGATGAGCTGCGGGACGAGATCCTCCTCCCACAAGCGCTCACCCATCCTGGGCGCGTCGCTTTTGCCGCGCTTGTTCAGCGGTCGTTCCCAATCGGTCAGGCCTGCCTGCTTCCAGCTGGACTTGGCGTGGCGCATCAGCAATAGTGTCTTCATCAAGGTTGCCTCTGGGCGGACCTATGGCCAGGCTAGAGGGGCTGCGCTACCCGTCGCCCTCCGCCTGCTGTCTGGCCCGACGTGCCTCCTCTACGCGGCGGCGCCGCAGCCGCTCCTGCTGGCGCAGCCTGCCCTCCTCCATGCGTCGCTCTTCCTCAGGCGTCTGGGCGAGCAGCCGTGGTACTTGCACGGGCTGCAGATTCTCATCGAGCGCTACATAGACCAGATAGGCAGAGTTGGTGTGCGTCACCTCGCCGGTCAGGACATCCTCGGCCTCAACACGCACCCCCACCTCCATCGAAGTCCGGCCAACATAGTTCAGCGAAGCCTTTACCGTTATCAGGTTCCCAATGCAGATCGGTGAATAGAACGCCATCGAGTCGATGGCTACCGTGACCACCGGCCGGCCGACATGCCTGGCGGCGCAGATGCCACCCACTTCGTCGACGAGGCGCATGACCACGCCGCCGTGGACGTTGCCCACCGGGTTGGCGTCCGTCAGCTGCATTACGTGGCTAATCTCGGTCTGCGAATCGGAAATCGTCTTGGGCTGCAGTGTCATCGTCGTCCTCCGGGCTGCTTCGTTGTGCTGCGATTGTAGGTCCTGCCAACGATAGCGACAAATCCATGCAGTGCACACTGCGTCAGACTCTGGTGGATGCGAGCGCAAAGGCTGGCCGCAGGCAACAGGTGACCGATCAGTTTCTCGGCCGAGAGTCCGCCCACCGTGAACCAGGACACAACCAAACAGGTACTGAGTGTGCGGGGCCTCGGCAAAGTTGCTCTCTGGATTCGCTGAGCCGAATGTGGGCCGGGCGCGCCCGTGCACGGCGCTTCAGCAGTCGCCTGGCACACTGCTGCGATCACAGGGGCGCCTTCTCGCGCGTCACCCAGGCAGCCTAGCGGACTGGGCACTTGCCCATCTCGCGCGCTTTTTGACTTTTCACGGTGGGCATAGTATTCTAGCGTTTACACATTAAAGCACACATGGTCAGGGGGATGTGATGAGCACAGCGCAGGTAATTGCCCAGAGAATCATTGAGAACGTAGAGAAGGTGATCCTTGGCAAGCACGAGGTGGTGCAACAAGCAGTGATATGCCTGCTTTGCCGGGGACACTTGCTCATTGAGGACGTGCCCGGCGTGGGCAAGACAATGCTGGCCAAGGCCGTCGCCAAGTCGCTTGGCGGCTCTTTCAAACGTATACAGTTCACGCCAGACTTGCTGCCAAGCGACGTGACGGGCGTCTCCGTCTTTAACCAGAAGACTCGCGAGTTCGAATTCCGTGCCGGACCCGTGCTGTCCAACATCGTGCTGACCGATGAGATCAACCGGGCTACTCCGAAGACGCAGTCGGCGCTGCTTGAGGCCATGGAAGAGCGGCAGGTGACGGTGGATGGTGTGACCTATCCCACACCCACCCCGTTCCTGGTGATTGCCACGCAGAACCCAATCGAGTATGAGGGGACATTTCCCTTGCCAGAGGCACAGCTTGACCGCTTCCTGATGCGCATCAGCCTTGGGCATCCATCGCCCAAGGATGAAATCGCAATACTCGAAGCGCAGCAGTATGTGCACCCGATTGAGAAGACGGAGCAGGTAGTGTCCACTGAGGAGCTGATGCAGGCACAGGAAGATATCAAGGGTGTACACATCAACCCTTTGGTCAAAGAGTACATCGTCGAACTGGTTAATGCCAGCCGCAAGCACCCCGATGCCTACCTGGGAGCCAGCCCGCGGGGTTCTCTGGCTCTGTTCAAGACTGGGCAAGCCCGGGCTACGCTGGAGGGCAGGGATTATGTCACTCCTGATGACATCAAGGCCTTGGCTCAGGCGGCATTGGCCCACAGGCTGATCATCAGCCCCGCGGCACGCATCAAGAACGTGGACGCGCCGCACATCGTGGACGAGCTTCTGCGTTCGGTACCCGTGCCCGGCGCGCGCGTCCGCGCCAAGGTGCCCGCTTCCCCCGAGGAGTAATACAGACTACGGGACTATGACCCCACCACGCATCCGACCTCAGAAGCTCCGGATCGGGATTTCTGGGCTATGGTGGCCGTGATCTTGCTGAGCTGCCAGATACGGCAGCCCCAAGCGGCTGTCAGGACAGCAAACTGCCGCAGATCTTGGAGGCCTGACAATTAGAGGACAAGCGAAGCGCAGCTGGATCGTCATATTGCTGCTGTTTATCCTGGCCCTAGCTGGAGCCCTCGCCACGGGGCAACGGCTGTTCTACAACTTGGCCTACTTGCTGGGCGCGGTGATCGGCGTGTCGTACTTCTGGTCCAGGGCCAACATCACCCGCCTTCAGATTGTGCGGCAGACTCCTTCGCACCGCAGCCAGGTCGGCCAGGTTGCGGAAGAGCGATTCCTGGTTCGGAATACCAGCAGGCTGCCCAAGCTGTGGGTAGAGGTCCGCGACCACTCCGACTTGCCGGATCACAGCGCCAGCTGGGTGGTGAACTCACTTGCCGGCCATCGTTCGCGCGGCTGGGCGGTGCGCACCGTTTGCCGCCAGCGCGGACGGTTCACCTTGGGGCCCATCACCCTCATCAGCAGCGACCCATTCGGCCTGTTCGAGTCGCGCAGAGAGCTTCCGGACACGTCATCCATCGTTGTGTACCCGCTTACCGTCGATTTGCCGCACTTTTACCTTCCCACCGGCGAACTGCCTGGCGGTGGGGCGATGCGCCGCCGCACGCACTATGTGACAACCAATGTCAGTGGTGTGCGAGACTATTTCCCGGGCGACGGCTTCAACCGCATTCACTGGCCGTCCACTGTGCGAACGGGTCGCCTGATCGTGAAGGAGTTTGAACTTGACCCCACGGCTGATGTCTGGTTGTTCCTTGACTTGCAGGGCAGCGTACAGGCTGACCTTCTGTGGGAAGAGCAGGACAGCGAACCGGCGCTCCTGCGGACAGGTCGATCAACTCTGGCTCCATCGACTGAAGAATACATCGTGACCGTCGCGGCCTCGATGGCCAAGCACCTCCTTGCTCGCAACAGGGCAGTCGGTATCATCGGCTACAGTCAAAGGCGTGAAGTGGTGGTGCCTGACCGTGGCGAGCGACAACTGACCAAGATCATGGAGATGCTGGCGGTCATACGAGCGATCGGCACCGTCCCCATGGCAGAGATCATAGCTGCGGAAGGCAAGAACCTTGGGCGCAACACTTCCGTGGTCATCATCACTCCCTCCGATGACATCAAATGGGTGGAGAGTCTGCGCGACCTGCGCCGACGGGGCATTCTGGGAATAGGGATTGTGCCCGACGCCTCAACCTTCGGAGGCCAGGCGAACACCGATCTTGTGGTTGGCGCCCTTCGTCAGAACGGGATTTTTGCCTATCGCATCCGCGAAGGTGACTCCATACCCGCAGCCCTCAGCCAGCCCGGCGCCGAGTGGTCCTAAACCGCTTGCCCAATCTACCCGGGCGGTCTGATCGCTCTATCGGCCATGTCACCAAGCTGGCAGTAGCGGCATGCACTTCTGCTGGCCTCATGCATGCCCACAACAGGAACGCCCTGCGCCGCCCCAGTGGAGAGCCGTCCCCCTGCTGCCAGGCCCAGAACTCATTCCGATTGCCAATGAAGCCCATTCGTGATATGATAGGCTGCTTCAATGCCATAAGCGATGCATAAACGGAGAGTCCGTCCATGTGGGTTTTCCTGCCCTACCTGCTACCACTAACCATTGTCGTTTTCGCAAACCTCGGTGTGACCCGACGCAGTTGGCGTCTGCTGACCTATGCCTGCCTGGGCCTGCTCCACACGGTGACGCTTTTTGTGGGGCTGCTTCTGCTCTCGATTCCGGCTATGCTTCGGCTCACTGAGACTCCCCTCTCGCCAGAGCTAGAGGGCTTTCGTTTTCTGGGGCCCGGTCTGGGACTGACCCTGACGGCAGGGCTCGGATTCGCCTCCCTGGTGGCGCCGCTGCGCCGTGCCTGGGCCCGCTGGGTGCCCATCGATCCCGATTCCCCAGTGCATGTCACTGCGGTGACGTTCATCCTGTACCTGGGATCGACCTCGCTGGTCGTGTTGCTCAGCAACGGCGAGGCCCTCAAAGTTGGTCTTGAACTGGTGCGCATCGACTCCACATATGTTGTGGTCAGCCAAGTGGTCTATCTCCTGTTCGCGCTCGCCGGAGTGGGTCTCGGCACGCGGCGCGATGTGCGGCAGACGTTGGAGCGCCTGGGACTGCGTCGACCTGCAACGCGCGATGTGCTGATAGCGGCCGTGATGGTTGCCGCCTTCCTGACTCTGGACTATGCCGCGTCACTGCTATGGCATCGGTTGTGGCCAGCCAGCTATCAGGCGGTCACAGAGGTCTCCGAGCGGTTGTTCGTACGCTTTGCGTCTCCCCACGGCGCGCTCCTACTGGGCCTGTCGGCTGGCATTGGAGAAGAAACCCTGTTCCGGGGAGCGCTGCAACCGCGCTTTGGCATCCTGCTGACAGCCCTGATATTCACCGTGGGACATGTGCAGTACGCCCTGTCCCCGGCGATGCTGGAGGTCTTGATCATTGGGCTGGCCCTGGGATGGCTGCGACAGAGGAGCAACACCACAACCTGCGTGGCTGTTCACGCTGCCTACAACTTCCTTGACCTGCTGATTTTGCCCCTCTTCCCATGAAAGAGCCGCAACCGCGCCCGCCGGCTTCTATCACTGGTTGCCCGGCGCAGACCGATCCCCAAGAGGACAGCACCCAGGCTGGACCGACGCAGCCTTCCCCAGCAATGGAAGAGATCCAGAAACTAGGAGTCCACCTGGGACCACAGGGCCTGCGCACTGCACAGACGAACCGTGGGCGGGGACAGGGGATCGAGTCGATCATGCCCGGTCTGGTGGTGGACACGCCTCTCGGATCGTGCTACCTGGTTGAGACACACTACCCGATGGAACACGTCCATGGCCGGCACCGGCTGGCTTCCCTGCACCCGGATGAACGGCCTTCGCCGCTCTTGGCCAACCTGGCACGTGACGATGGGTTGATCGACCTGGATTTTCGCTCTGCAATCTTCTTCGACATCGAGACGACGGGTCTGGGCATAGGCGCCGGGATCTGCGCGTTTCTGGTTGGCTTTGGCACCTTTGAAGGAAATGGCTTCTGTTTGCGACAGTACTTCATGCGAGACTACCACGAGGAGGGGCCGCTGCTACACGCCCTGGGCGAGCAGATGCAGGACTCTGCCTGGTGGGTCAGCTTCAACGGAAGGAACTTTGACCTGCCCGTCCTTCAGACACGCTTCATCTGCGCTGGATACCAGGACGTTCCACTGGCCCGAGCACCGCATCTTGACCTGTTGTACCCCGCTCGCCGGCTTTGGCGCAGACGACTGGCATCCTGTGCCCTGTCCTCGTTGGAGAGCAACGTGCTGGGGTTGACCCGTGAGTCTGACGTGCCGGGCTGGATGATCCCCGACCTGTACTTTGACTACCTGCGCTTCGGCGATGTGGAACCGCTGCGGCAGGTCTTTGTGCACAACGCCCTGGACATCCTCTCGCTGGTCACCCTTGCCGCTACCATCAACTCCGTGCTCGGTGATCCGCCTGGCGCGGCGGTGGAGAACGGTGTGGACCGATACAGCCTGGGCATCACTTACGAGGCTCTTGGCCGGCACAACCAGGCGCTTCGCGCCTACGAACAATCACTGCAAGGGCAACTTCCCCTCCATGTCCGAGAGGATGCCCTCCGCAGGCTGTCGCTCCTGTACAAGAGGACAGGACAGATTGAGCGGGCAGTCCCCATCTGGCAGGCGATGCGCACCGAGAACCTGATTTATGGTTACGTCGAGCTGGCCAAGTACTACGAGCACCGCCGGCGTGACTATCTACAGGCCGCGCAGCTGGTGAGGGAAGCACTGGCGCTGAGCGATCTGCCAGACAAAGGACAGTGCTCGCCGCACGAGCTCAAACACCGCCTGGCCAGGCTTAAGGGCAAGCTTGGGGAAGGAGGCCTGCCCATGCCCCACATTGAATCGTATTCATTCGGCCGGATCACAATCGACAGCAACACGTACAGCAACGATTTGATCATCCTGCCCGACGGGGTGCGTCCCGGGTGGTGGCGCAGGACAGGGCACAGCCTGGACAAGGAGGACCTACAGGAGGTGATCGAAGCTGCCCCGAGCGTGCTGGTCATTGGCACGGGCAATGTTGGCGCCATGCAGGTGCCGCAGGTTACACTGGACTATCTCGCTGCGAACAACATCCGCGCCGAGGTCCTGCGCACAGCTGCTGCGTGCGAGCGCTACAACGAACTGGCCCAGAGTGAACAGGCGGCTGCTGCTTTGCACCTCACGTGCTGAGGATGATCGTCCGCGAGATCACGTGCAAATCCATACTCACCCAATCAGGCATCCCGTCAGTGGACTATGCAGTGAACCCCTATGTGGGCTGCCAGCACGGTTGTGCCTACTGCTACGCGGTGTTCATGAAGCGCTTTACCGGGCACAAGGAAGAATGGGGGCAGTTCGTTGACGCGAGGATCAATGCGCCGCAGGTGCTTGCTCGTCAGCTGAGACGCGCACAGCCAGGGAGTGTCACCCTGGGCACAGTAACGGATGCCTACCAGCCTTTGGAACGCCAATACCGGTTGACTAGGGGCTGTCTGCAGGCCCTGGCCTCGTATGAGCGCTTCGCAACCACTGTGCTGACCAAGGGCGCTCTGGTCTTGCGCGACCTGGACGTCCTAGAGCAGATGATGGACGTCGAGGTAGGTTTCACCATCACCACGCTGGATGAGCGAGAATCGTCCTTGAGCCCTGCGCCTCCCCAGTGGCGCGGCGCATAGAAGCACTGGCCCGCTTGCACGAAGCCGGCATCCGCACCTGGGTGTTCTTCGGCCCGGCGCTGCCCGTGTTCTCCGACAGTGAGCAAGCGATCGATGCACTGTTTGCCAACCTGGCGCAGGTCGGCGTCTCACGCGTGCTGGTGGATACCATCAACTTGAGAGGTGCACAATGGGGGCGGCTGCGCAGGGTTCTGCAGGATCACTTCCCGGAAGCAGTGAAGGAGTACCAGCTGATCCAGCAAGACCCGGCAGGCTACCGAACGCTTCTTGCCAAGCGTGTGGCCCGCGCCGCAGAACGCCATGGGGTGCCGCACGAGCTGTGCTTCTGACAGCCGCAAGCTTCCCGGAAACCCAGGATAGTGCAAGGTGTCCCGCCACACTGTCACTTCACCGGTCGTGAGGTGGCTTCCGGGAAGCCAGAGGGCACAGACTGGAGCAGCTGCCGTTGCCGTCACCGGCAGTAGGGTTGGGCCGCTTACTTCGGAGCTTCCTCCGCCTGCATGTCGTCAATGTAGGCTTTGATGGCGGGCAACGCGGTGAGCTTCTCGTAGAAGAAGTTGTTGACCACGTTGATCACCTGGGCCCGGGCGGCTTCGGCCTCGGGAATCAGCTCCTCGCCGGTTATCTGCCGCGTCAGGGTGTCGCGCAGGCGCAGAAGATTGCGCACGATCTCGGTCTCCTCCGCGCCCTCCAACGCGTCAATCACCGACAGGATCAGCTGGTCGGCCTGGGCCAGCACATGGTCCATGGCGATGCTCGCTTCGGGCATCACTGCGTCATCGATGGTGCGGATGAGCGACCACACTTGGTAGAGCATAGTCGCTGGCTCGTCGAATAGCTCACGCAGGAAGGCCGCTTCGTAGTACCGCCCTGTGAGGCGGAAGACGTTGTACATCCGCTTGGCGGCCTTGCCATAGTTCACGTGCTTGGTCAGATACTTCTTGACCTCGTACTCCAGCGCCTCGACATACTCGTCCAGGGCATCGGCCGACACGTGCTGCGCCAGCTTGGCGAAGATGGGGATCGACTCCGCCTCCAGGTAGACCTCCTGGAAGTAC
>Ga0111173_1076_pt1 | contig 10979 bp, 7 predicted proteins | sample DeeMarSWOR324_28_FD_80234 | JGI IMG/M metagenome (GOLD analysis project Ga0111173, IMG submission 80234) | Anaerolineae bacterium SM23_84
AGGTGCTGGTCATCTATGCCAGCCGCGACCGCATTGCCCTGAAGTTCACGCGGGAGGACAATGTGGTGCGCGGCTACACCCTTCACATTGACGGTGTGTGCGTTGAGCCCAGCTTGCTGACCCTGTACCAGCAGAGCGATAGGGCAGGGCGGCAGCTTCTCCCTGCTCTGCGCCCCCGCCAACCCTTTGGCCGCGCACGCAGCGACCAAGTCGTCATTGCCATCGTGGATCATGGGACGTTCATGGATCCACGCTCACGCAAGGACTGGTGGCAGGGCTACTAGCGGCGAAGATCTGGCCAACAGGCGAAACAGCAGGAGGGCGGGGAGCCAATGATGTCGATCTATTCGCCTGGCGTCCCCCGCAGGTCGTCGGGCAGGGCAGCGAAGCCAGCCGAGGTCATCTTCCCTGCTCGCAGCATCTTGAGCGCGCGTGCTCTGTTGGATTCCGACCAGTTGCTGCCCTTGCGGCGTGGCGTGAACCGTATGGCGTAGCGCGCGCTGTCGATGCCCTTCATCCGGCTGTCTATCCAGCCGTAGCAGATCGCTTCCTCGACCGCGTCCTCGTAGGAGATGCCTAGCCGGCGGCTTGCCTTTTTGTGGAACAGGACCCAAATCGCATCCTGGCTCTCGTGGTGCACCGCGAGCCACGTCCGGAATTCGTTTCGATTGCTGACGTAGAGAGTTTTGTCGAGCTCCATTGCGACTGGCCGCGGGATGATCCGGAGCAATTCAAGCGGCAGCCAGCGCTGTGACGGCTACCCTGGGCGCGCCCTGCGCGGGATGTCGAGCGAACCTGGGACCCCTCTGGCACCTCTGCCGCGTGTCTGCGCCTTTTCGGTCGGCCTGTGTGCCGCCAGTGCTCTGTCAACGCTGAACTCGACGGTCACGGCGGTCTGCAATTGGCACTAGTCCAGTATCTGGTCGTCGAGCCAGGCGATCATGGTTTCAAAGACCTGCTGTTGCTCGGGTTCGTTGTGGATTTCGTGATACAGGCCACTCCAGCACTTGTACGTGCAGAGCGCGGTAGCTCGGTCAGCGAACTCGCGGCCTGCCTGTACCGAACAGAGACGGTCGTCGCTGCCCTGCATGAGCAGAAGTGGCACGCTGAGCTCAGCAGCGTGCTCCAAGACCCACTCCCCGGCTTCCAGCATGTCCAGACCCAGACGGGCCGAAAGGCGATCGTGCACCAGAGGGTCATTTACATAAGCGTCCACAACGTCGGAGTCTCTGGACAGGCCTTTGGGGTCCAGTTCGTTATTCAGGGAGAAGGTGGGCCATAATCCGTACAGCAGACGACCCAGGGTGACCTTCCAGCGCGGGGGAGTGAAGGCAGGGCGGAGGAGCGGGCCGGTGGCAATCACCCCCCTGGGATTGGGGTTGCGGCGCAGCCCGTAGGTGAGCACCAGGGTTCCTCCCAGGCTGTGGCCGTAGAGAAAGCGGGGCAGGCCGGGGAAGCGCTCGGCTGCCTGTTCGAGCAGCTGTGCGGTGTCATCCAGCAGGCTGTCCCAGGACGGGGCGTATCCGCGCTTTCCCTTCGATCTGCCGTGACCGCGCAGGTCAGGCGCCAGAAAGGCATACCCGGCCTGGGTCAGGGCAGCAGCTACGTGGGGGTAGCGGCCACTGTGCTCACCGAGCCCGTGGACAAGGCAAACCACGGCGCGCGTGTCGCCGTCTGGCTGCCATTCCTGGGCAAAGAGCGACAGGCCGTCTGCGGTGTGGAAACCGAACTCAACATGCTGCATGTTTCGCTCCTCCAGCGAAATCAACCTGTGCCAGCAGGCGGCAATCATACCACGAATTGGGCTGGGCGCCAAAGGGCACGGCGCAGGCCGCCGGAATCCGGGGCGCACACCGGCATTTGGAACTGTGGCGATTGTGGTGGTATAGTCGCGAATTGGCTTGCTGTTGACCGGCCGCGGCGGCTCCCGACCTCCCGTGTCGCACGCTGACTGGCAACGGTAATCCGGCAACCGACCCCGAGGTTTGTGTGCCAAGATGTTCTCTTCTGTGGTGCCCGACTACGATCTGAAGAACGCCGTCTCGTCCAACCGGCTGCAGGGGCTGTGGCGTATGATGACCGGTTTCCGCCTGGCCTACGTGGCGGCGACGGCCTGCCTGGGCATTGCTGCACTCTCCAGGACGGCTGTGTTCATGCTGCTCCGCTATTTTGTGGACCATGTTCTCGGCCAGCAAGGCAGACAGGGCATGGCAGCACAGATTGCACTGGCTTTTGTGGGCCTAGCGCTGGTCCAGGGCCTGTTCACGTTCTTGAGTGGCACCCTGGCGGCGCGGACAGCGGAGGGGGTGACGCGGAGGCTGCGCAACTACCTGTTCGATCACATACAGCGCCTGTCATTCACCTACCATGACCAGACAGCAACGGGTGAGCTGATCGAGCGCAGTACGTCTGATGTGGATGCCGTGCGGCGCTTTCTGGCTGACCACGCCATCGGCGCGGGGCGCATCCTGGCCCTGTTCGTGGTCAACTTTGTGGCGCTGCTGCGCCTGCATGTGCCCCTGGCACTGCTGGCCACTATCGTGGTACCGGTGCTGGTGGTTCTCTCCCTGGTCTTTTTCCGCAGGGTATCCAAGGTGTACGAAGAGATGCAGGAGCAAGAGGCAGTGCTCTCCACCACCCTGCAGGAGAACTTGACTGGCATGCGTGTGGTCAGGGCTTTTGCGCGACAGCAGTTCGAACGGGAGAAATTCGAGCAGCAGAACTGGGAGAAGTTTGTGCGCAGCAAGCGCTTCCTGCAGATGCACGCCCAGTATTGGCCGATCTCGGACCTGCTCTGTGGTGCGCAGATGTTGGCCTGTGTCTCGATTGGGGCGCGGCTGGCGATCAACGGGACCATCTCGGTGGGTACCTATGTGGCCTACGCGGTGCTGGTGATCTGGATCATCTGGCCGATGCGCAATCTGGGACGCATGATCGTCGAAATGTCGAGCGGCCTGGTTTCCTATCAGCGTGTCGCGGAGGTGATTGCGGTCAAGCGCGAAGAGCTCACAGAAGGCGATTACTTGCCTGCCAGCGACGTACAGGGCCAGTTCGTCTTTGACCATGTGGGCTTTCAGTATCCGTCAGGCCATCGGGCGTTGGACGGCATCAGCTTCCGATGCCAACCGGGGCGAGCCATCGCACTGCTTGGATCCACGGGGTCCGGCAAGACAACCCTTGTCAACCTGCTGCCCCGCTTCTACGACTATACCAGCGGGACGCTGACCCTCGATGGTGTGGAACTGAGCCGCTATCCGCGGCAGTATCTGCGGCAGCAGATCGGCATCGTTGAGCAGGAACCGTTCCTGTTCGCGCGGAGCGTGCGGGACAACATGACGTATGGCGTTCATCGTCCAGTCTCGGACGATGAGATCGAAGCCGCAGCACGCGCAGCAGCAATGTGGGATGACATCATGGAGTTTCCCAACGGCTACGACACGGTAGTCGGCGAGCGAGGGGTCATGCTCTCTGGTGGCCAGAAACAGCGGGTAGCCATTGCGCGCACGCTGCTCAAGGACCCACGGATCTTGATTCTGGACGATTCGACCTCGTCGGTCGACGTGGAAACGGAGCATTCGATCCGCCGAGCGCTGCAGCACCTGATAGAGGGGCGCACGACTTTCATCATCGCCCACCGCATTCAGAGCGTGATGCATGCCGATCTGATCCTGGTGTTCAACGAAGGGCGGATCGTGCAGAAGGGCACGCACAGCGAGTTGATGCAAGAGGATGGCATGTACCGACGCATCTACGATATGCAGACGCGCGTCGAGGCAACGTTGGAGAGAGAGCTCGCAGGTGGCGGACTATTTTGAGGAAGAGACAAAAGAAGAGGTCCAGGTGAATCTGGACACGATGGCGCGGATCCTGGCCCACGCCAGGCCGCACTGGAGGTGGCTGGCAGGTTTCCTGGTGACGGTTGCCATCGTCTCCGTACTGGATTCAGTGTACACCTATTTGCGGAAGCAGATCGTGGACCAGGTGGTCGTGGCAGGCAACCAGACGGTCTTTGGACAGGCATTGGCTGCCTACGCGCTGACGATCGTGGTGCAGGCGGCTGGTGTCTTTGGCTTCATCTACCTGGCCGGTGTTCTGGGTCAGCGCATCCAGTATGATCTCCGGCAGGCGATGTTCGATCACCTGCAGGAACTGTCTTACGCATACTTCAACCGCACGCCTGTTGGCTGGATCATGGCCCGCGTCACATCGGACTCGGAACGCGTCGCTCACCTGATCACCTGGGGCATACTGGACTCGACGTGGGGGATGCTGAACATTGCCACTTCCGCGTTTTTCATGCTGGTGATCAACTGGCGGCTGGCGCTGATTGTGCTGGCCATGATCCCTGTCCTTGTTGTGGTAGCGGCACAGTTCCAGAAGAAGATCATCACTCAATACCGTCGGGTGCGGCGATACAATTCGAAGATGGTCGGTGCCTACAACGAGAACATCACCGGCGTGCGCGTGGTAAAGGCGCTTTGTCGCGAGGACGAGAACCTGCGTGAGTTCCGCGAGCTCTCCGGAGACATGTACCGCGCATCGTACCGGGCTGCCTGGCTGTCCGCGTTGTTCCTGCCCGTCGTACAGCTCATCAGCTCGGTGGCCTTGGGCAGCATCGTGTGGTACAGTGGCAGCCAAATGGAATGGGGTGGCATGACGGTTGGCAGCATCCAGGCTTTTGTCTCGTACCTGATCTTCATCATGTGGCCAATCCAGGACCTGGCGCGCGTCTATGCCGAGCTGCAGCACGCTGTTGCCTCTGCAGAGCGCATCTTCTCTCTGCTGGATACCGAGCCGGAGGTCGCCGATCGGCCTGGAGCGGTGGATCCGGGCACGATACGCGGCGACATCGTATTTGAAAACGTTGACTTTTCCTACGAAGACGGGTGCCCGGTCCTTTCGGATTTCAACCTGCGCGTGACCCAGGGGGAGGCGATCGCTTTGGTGGGGCCTACGGGTGGGGGCAAATCGACCATCGTGAATCTCCTGTGCCGCTTCTACGAGCCAAAGGACGGGACTATACGCATTTCTGGTCGCGACTATACCGAGATGGCACTGCACGCTATCCAGTCGCGAATTGGGGTAGTGCTGCAGACTCCGCACCTGTTCTCGGGGACAATCCGCGAGAACATCCGCTACGGGCGGCTGCAGGCCACTGATGCTGAAGTGGAGGAGGCAGCCAGGCTGGCTGGCGCTCACGACTTTGTCCAGACGCTGGACAAGGGCTACGAGTCAGAAGTTGGCGAGGCCGGACAGCTGCTGTCGGTGGGACAGAAGCAGCTGCTCAGTCTGGCACGGGCCATCCTGGCTCGGCCGGAGATCTTTGTGATGGACGAGGCCACCAGTTCGGTGGACACGCTCACCGAAGCGCTGATCCAGAAGGGCATGGAAGCGCTGATGGAAGGTAGGACTAGCTTCGTCATCGCCCACCGTTTGTCAACCATCAAGCGAGCTGGCCGGATTCTGTTTGTTGACGATGGACGTATCGCGGAGGAGGGCAGCCATGCGGAGCTGCTGCGAGCCAGGGGGCGATACTACCGGCTCTATGCGCAGCAGTTCCGAAAGGAGTTGGAGCAGGAAGAGCGACTGTACGAGGTCACGATTCCGGAATAGGGTGACGAATACGCGCTTGGAGCAGCTCGGCGACGAAAGACCCGGTCTCACTGCGAGACCGGGTCTTTCATTTGGTTGCCACAGGGCAGGGTTGATGGGGCGGGCAGTGGAGATGGAGACGAGCATTGGGTGCGGTGCTGGCGGAGGCGGGCCAGGAGCAGTCTGCTGCCAGAGCCTGAAGGCGCCCCGTGATGGTGCAGCCGTATCTGACTGCTATGTCAAACCGTCTCCCTAGTTGGGAGTCCCGCAGCTGTGGGAGGCGGTGACTGCCGCTCAACCAGGACGAACGAAAGACAGAGGAGGCGCGTTGTGACGTTTGACTATGTGGTTTGCCGTGTGAAGGGAAGCTCAGCTTACCTGGGCCGTCTGATCCTGGTGCTTCTTCTGTTGTCCATTACGAGCAGCTTCAGCATGCAGGCCAGCGCAAAGCTGGGACAGGATGAGCCCATCGCAGTGCCCCGGGTGGCCCTGCTGGCCGTGGTGCTCGAGTCCGATGAGCAGCTGGCGGAGATCGAGGGGGCTGGGCTGATCCCCTACGGTCGCTTCCGTGACAGCCAGGGCGAGTATCTCCTGGCCGGGCTTCAATGGATCGGAAGCGAAGAGGTGCCGCAAGTGGGCTTGTCGGCGCGGGTACTAGAGGCGGACACAACCGGTGCGACCTATTATCTGGCATATGCTTCGCCGCATCGGACGGTGCCCGACTGGTCTCGGTACGGGGAGGTGCTGCTGGGTGACGAGGCGCAGGTGCTCCTGCGGACCACGCATGCGTCGGCGGCGGCGCTTGCTGCGGACGGGGCAGACGTTGTTCACTTTGCACTGCGGCGCTTGGCGCCGGTTCCCCCCTACGCGGGGCCTGCAACGGCCACACTGGAGCTGACAGAACCGGATCCTATCGTGCAGGACATGATCGACCAGGTGGACAGTACGGTACTGTACGACTACGTTGGGGGCCTGAGTGGCGAGTGGCCGGTGGATGTCGGAGGAACCCCGTACACAATCCACACCCGGTACACGTACTCTGGCGAGCCCATCCAGAAGGCCACCCAGTATGTGGGCGAGCACCTGGCCAGGTTAGGGCTGGATGTGGAGTATCACGAGTGGGACGGGCCAACCGATCCCAACGTGGTCGGGGAGATAACCGGACGGACGAGCCCCGATGAAATCTTTATCATCGGCGCTCACCTCGATTCCATTTCGCCCTACCAATATGAGGATGCGCCCGGAGCGGATGACAACGCAAGTGGCAGCGGCGGGACGCTTATGGCGGCGGACATCCTGACGCAGTATGATTGGGACTGCACCCTGCGGTTTGCGTTCTGGACCGGAGAAGAGGTCGGGCTGCGCGGCAGTCGCGAGTATGCGCAGCGGGCGAGCGGCGAGGGCGAGAACATCATTGGCTACCTGAACCTGGACATGATCGGCTACAACTCGGTCGATCCACCAGAGATCACCCTCTTCTCGAGCGGAGCAGTACCAGGCTCTGTCGAGATAGCGGAGCTCTTCCTGGACGTGGTCGACGTCTACGGTCTAGACCTGGCTCCCATTCATTACATCGACAACTGGATTGGTGGCCGCAGTGACAACAGGTCATTCTGGGACGAAGGGTATGCCTCGATTCTGGCCATCGAGGATCACGATGAAGACTTTAACCCCTACTATCACTCGACAATGGACACCCTGCAGAATCTGGACATGGTCTACTACGAGGAGTTTGTGAAGGCAGCGATTGCCACCTTTGCGCACATGGCGGGATGCTACACAGTCGAGCCCACGCCCACGGCGACACCACTGCCCACCGATACACCTCTGCCGACCAACACACCGCTGCCGACGCATACGCCGACAGCGACGGCCACGGCTACACCGCCGCCCACGGCTACACCGTCGCCTACGGCAACCAACACGCCACCGCCAACGCCGACCGACACACCGATCCCCACTCCGACAGCGACAGCAGAGCCGGAGGTGATCAACTTCCAGGAGCATTCAGTCGAGCCATACGGGGGCAACCAGGATCAGAATCCGGCGGTGACCACCGAAGACGGTGGGTACACGCTGCACATTGTGGGCAACGGGTGGAAGAGGCTCTCCTTCCCCTACAGCGTGACGGAAAACACGATTCTGGAGTTCGATTTCCGCAGCGGGACGCAGGGCGAAATCCATGGCATCGGTTTCGATGACGATGACCAGATCAGCAGCAGCTGGACATTCAAGCTCTACGGTACCCAGTTCTCGTGGGGCATTCTGGAGTTTGATACTTATAGTGGCTCAGCGCCTGCCTGGAGGCACTACAGCATCCCTGTGGGCGAGTTCTACCGTGGGGAGATGCTGTACCTGACCTTTGCCAATGACCACGATGTTCCCGTCCCCAATGCGGAGAGCCTGTTCCGCAACGTCACCATCCATGACCTGCTTGTGCCGACCCCAGCGCCTACCGAGACAGCGGTACCGACTCCTACGGCGACACCTGTTCCGGGCTCGATCAACTTTCGCACCCAGGCGGTTGAGCCGTACGGTGGCAGCCAGGATCAGAACCCGCTGGTGACGATCGAAGATGGTGGATACACCCTGCACATTGTCGGCAATGGGTGGAAGAAGGTGTCCTACCCATGGAAGGTCACCAAGGACACCGTGCTGGAATTCGATTTCCGCAGCGCGGCACAGGGCGAGATCCATGGCATCGGCTTTGATGACGATGACAACATAGGCAGCGACAGCACCTTCCAGCTGTACGGTACCCAGTCGTGGGGGCTGGGTGCTTTCCGCGACTATGCCCAGTCGGCCCCAGGGTGGAGGCACTATGTCATCCCTGTGGGGCAGTTCTACAGCGGTGACATGCTCTACCTGGTGTTCACCAACGACCAAGACGTGCTGCCGGCGACGGCGCAGAGCCTCTTCTCCAACGTGCGTGTCTACGACGGGGTTGCGCCCGCCGCGACAGAGTGACCGGCCCTCTCAAGCACGGTTGGGGCACAACCACTCGCCTGGAGGAGCGCCAGCATCACAGTCGGGCGCTGACTCTCGACCCCTGAGGGCGGCGCTCGACTGCTGATTCCCCGTGCCGCCCACATTCTCCAGATGCCGGCCGGGCCGCGGACGCTCAAGGCGCGTCGAGCCGGTGACCCGTTCACCATGACATCTGTAGTCGTAGTGCCGATTTGAATCTTCGTTCCAGCGGGAAGGGCCACTGCGTAGGGACACGGTGTGCGAGATGCAACCCGGTCGCCACTACGACTCTTGCCGTCCAGGGTTGATAGAGCACTCGAGCCACGCCAATCGGGATGCCATATGCCTCGCTCTGTGAGAGCTTTGGCGTTTCCTCCCTTGTTACTATAATCCCCGCATGGCCATCTACGACCAATATGCAAAAGTCTACGATGACTCCGGGCAGATTGCTTTCAGCATCAAGATGATTCCTTACCTGGAAGGCCTGCTGCAGCTGCACCCGGTACCAGGCTGCACGATGCTCGATCTGGCCTGTGGGACCGGTACTGTGGCGCTCAGTTTCGCCAAGCAGGGTTGGGAGGTGTATGGCGTGGATGCTTCCCAACCCATGCTGGACCAGGCCAAGCAGAAGGCCGAGCAGACGAGCCAGGAGCTGATACTCAGCCAGCAGGACATGCGCGCATTCGTGGTGCCCCACCGGTTGGCGCTCATCACATGTTTGTACGACAGCCTTAACTACATGCTGTCACTGGGCGACCTGACGCAGGTCTTCCGCTGTGTGGCGGCAGCCTTGCTTCCAGATGGCGTTTTCATGGGTGACATGAACACACGGGTGACGTTGGAGGAGGTGTGGGGTAACAATACCTTCTTTGTGGAGAGGGAAGGCATTGCCTTGGTTATGCTGAGCAGCTTTGAGTCACAGAGCGGCCTGTCGACCGTCGACATCGCGGGCTTTGTGCGGCAGGACGACGGGCGCTACTCGCGCTTTGATGAGCATCATGCGGAAATAGCGTACCCGGATGAGCAAGTTCGCGCTGCGCTTGAGGCCGCGGGCCTGCAAGTCGAAGCGGCATACGAGTGCTTCCACTTCGAGCCGCCTGAGGAGGATGCGCGACGCATCATGTGGGTGGCGCGCAAACCCGGGGACCGGAGATGAAGAGCAGAAGTTCGGTGTATGTGGCTCTGATCGCCACGACTCTGGTCTGGGGCGGGTCCTTTGTGGCCATCAAACAGGCACTGCGCTATCTGAGCCCGCTGGAGCTTGTCATTATGCGCTTTGTGCCCGCTTCGCTGGCCTTCGCGCTGCTCATCCTGTGGAAGGAGCGGACGGCACCTGCGCGACTGCTGCGCGAGCAGTGGCGCTCACTATGCCTGATGGGTCTGTTCGGTGTCGCGGTCTATCACCTGGCGCTCAACACTGGTGAGCGGATGATCCCAGCGGGCACGGCGAGCCTGATTGTGGCCGTGAATCCGGCGTTCATCGTCGTGCTGTCGACTCTGTTCCTGCGTGAGCGAGTGACGTGGATTCAGCTCCTGGGCCTGAGCATGGCCTTCCTCGGGCTGTTCATCGTCGTTCGCTACGCCAGCGGTGGTGAGGTTGACTTGACCTACCTGCGCGGCGTGCTGATCACGCTTGTCGCCCCGCTGTCCTGGGCGGTGTACACTGTGGTCAGCCGTCCTCTTGCTGTGCGCTACCCGCCACTGGCCGTCACCGGGATGGGAACGGCCACCGGGACAGCTCTTATCCTGTGGACGGCCCGTCCATCGCTGCTCGACAGCGCGATGGGCATGCCGTGGGATGGCTGGGCGAGCGTCGCGTTCCTGGCCCTGGTCGGCACGGTGGGCGGGGTGACGATTTGGGTCATGGCTTTGCAGCACCTGGAGGCCGCCAGCGTAGGCGTTTTCATCTACCTGGTGCCGCTGTGGGCCGCCGTGTTGAGCAAGCTTGTGCTGGGCGAGGGGCTGACTGTGGCATTGATGGTTGGCGCACTGGTGGTGGTAGGCGGAGTCGCATTGGCGAGTGGCGGGGGGCGGACCGAGCAAGTCACTGGCGCTTTCGAGTCGCCCAGTGGCGGACCCGGAAGATCCTAGGCGAGGCTTCGATGTCGATGCTCAATCGGTTGATGGGTTTGATCTCCGCCATAGCCTACGGATTGCGGCGTAGCAGGATCGGGTTCTTGCGATTGCACAGTGGAGCCATGGTCATTGGCCTGCTCGGGGCGGCCTATGCAGCTTTCACTGGGTGGCGCAATGGGTTCGCGCTGGGCCATGTCGCGATCATTGCCGTGTGCGTGGGCGCGGTGGGTGTGCTGCTGTGGACCGACGCCAGGCGCTACGTGGTTTTCCGCACCAGGGGCGATCTCGCCACAGGTGACAGCGGCGAACTGGCACCAGGACAGAAGTTGTTCCTGAGAGGGAGC
>Ga0111173_1079_pt1 | contig 10822 bp, 9 predicted proteins | sample DeeMarSWOR324_28_FD_80234 | JGI IMG/M metagenome (GOLD analysis project Ga0111173, IMG submission 80234) | Anaerolineae bacterium SM23_84
CTCGTTCTGGAATCGATGAAGATGGAGAACGAACTGCGTGCGCCCCAAGATGGCGTCATCCAAGCCATCAACGTTACTGCCGGCGAGTTAGTGCTTGGCGACCAAGTTCTATTGGTGGTCGAGTGAGCACTAGAAGCCTGTGATTCTGCAGGCGGACGCTGCCTCATTCCGGCCACTTCCTTGGCCAGGGCGGCGATGCATCGCAGGGCCAACTGTGGGCTGGACTATAGCCACTCGGCAGTCTCGAACTAGGGATTCCTCGTTCACAGCAGTCAACGTAGCTTGAGTCGCAGCGAACTGAGTGCATATCTCGTGGGAAAAGAGAAGGCTCTCCCACTGCGGGAGAGCCTGTTCGTCTTGGGCGGGAGCCAGCCGAACTCTCACCAGGTTTCCCTGAGTGGGTCAAGTCCCAAGCACCAGCACAACCTGCGGCCCGAAGTTGTCTAGTCCCAAGATGCGTACTCTTCCATATCTGAGGACGTCTCAGTGACGCACCTCCAACAACGTATCTGAACCGCGATGAATAACATGTGGCGTCTGCTGTGTCAAGCTAGCAGCAGATAGGGATGCTCAACGAGTTCGTTGATCCGCTGCAAGAACCGAGCTGCCGGCGCGCCATCTACCAGGCGATGGTCAAAGGCCAGACTCAGCGTCATCGTCTGCCGCACGCAAATCTGGCCGTTGTGGACAGCTGGTCTCTCACACAGGCGTCCCACACCCAGGATGGCACACTCCGGCAGGTTGATAATGGGCGTGAAGGCATCAATGTCATACGCGCCCAGGTTGGTGATTGTGAATGTACCCCCGGTTAGCTCATCTGGTATGCTGTTTCCCGCGCGGGCACGCGTCGCCAGGTCACGAAGTGTACGAGCGATGTCCACAATGCTTTTCTTGTCTGCATCACGGATCACCGGCACCAGCAGCCCCCGTTCCGTATCTACCCCTACGCCTATATGGATGGACGACAGCATCTGGATCTCCTCACCGGCTAGACGGACGTTCATGTAGGGATGTTCACGGAGTGCCCGCGCCACAACTGTCACCAAGATGTCCGTGTACGAAACAGCAAAGCCGAGCGAAGGTTCAAGCTGTTCCTTGAGCAACTTGCGAAGCTGCACAAGCTCAGTAGCATCTACCTCAGTGGTCAATGTGACGCGCGCCGTAGTGTGCGCGCTTGTGCTCATACGCTGGGCGACGATGCCGCGTACACCGGTCAAGGGCACACTCGCTGCTAGTGCTGGCACAACGGAAGGCTTCCATTCGTGAGCTTTTCCAACCTTCGAGAGCGCAGTTTCTACGTCTGCCTTGGTGATCCGCCCACCTGGCCCACTCCCTTGCACTCCAGCAAGCTCGAGGCCTGCGTCTGCAGCCAATTTACGTGCCGCTGGAGTAGCTCCCGGTTGCGCCTCGAGATAGGCATGAACGTCCTGCTCGACAACGCGTCCGCCAGGCCCAGAACCCCCCACCCGAGAAAGATCCACGCCTCGCTGTGCCGCGAGTTTCCGCGCACGCGGTGAGGCGCGGATGCGGCCAGGCACAGCGCCTTGGGGCGCCGTTTCTGCGGCAAGTTTCGCCTCGACAACATCCGGCAGACGTCCCCTACGTCCAGGCTCGGGAAGATCATGGTCAGTGACATCCTCGTCCGGCGCAGCAATCACTCCAACTACCGTCAGCACGGGAATCTTGCTTCCTTCCTGATGAAAGATCTTGCGTAGCACACCGCTTGCTGGCGCTTCCACTTCCAACACAGCTTTGTCTGTCTCGATCTGGTAGAGTGGCTCGCCCTTTTCCACGGTCTGCCCTACCTCCGCCAGCCACTTGATGATGGTGCCTTCATCCATTGTCTCGCCCAACATGGGCAGAATCACTTCGACTGCCATATGGTCTCCTTCAGTGTCGCAGCCCACCGAATGCTAGAGCGGCCTTGATGCGACCGCACATCAATACTCAAGCTTCAGCGCATACCGTGCTGACAAACTCCGCCCAGATACCCCCTGCCCTACAAGATACTGAGTGTCGCCGCTATGATTTGATCAGTGCTGGGAACAGCCGCCGTCTCCAGGGGTTCACTCATCGGAACTGGGACGTCTGCGGCTGCTACGCGGACCATCGGCGCGTCCAGATAGTCGAAAGCAGCCTCATTGACCAAAGCGAACAGCTCACTGATGAAGCTGCCAGTCTTGTAGGCCTCCGTCACGCCGACCAACCGCCCCGTCTTCTTGACCGAGTTGACAATAGTGTCCAGGTCCAAAGGCTTCAGCGTACGCGGGTCGATCACCTCGACGCTGACCCCCTTGTCGGCCAGCAATTCGGCAGCTTCTAGAGCTCTATAGCGCATACGAGAATACGCAACTATCGTCACATCCTTCCCCTCTCGTGCGACGTCAGCAACACCCAGAGGAATCAGGTACTCACCCTCTGGGACTGGCCCCTGCTGCTTGTACAGCATCTTGTGTTCAATGAACATGATGGGATTGTCGTCGCGAATCGCGGTTTTCAGCAGGCCCTTCACATCGTAAGGAGTGGCGGGCATCACCACATAGATGCCCGGGAAGTGAACCCACAGGGCTTCGAGGCTCTGCGAGTGGTGAGCGGCGATTGAGCGCCCGGTGCCACCCTGCGTACGGATCACCACTGGCACAATGGTCTTGCCACCGAACATGTAGCGGTTCTTCGCGCCTTGATTTGCAATCTGATCCATCGCTAGAGGCGTGAAATCGACATACATGATCTCCGCCACGGGCCGCATGCCTGCCATGGCGGCACCGACCGCTGCACCACCAATAGCTGCTTCAGAAATCGGTGTATCACGAACGCGCTCAGGGCCATAGGCATCAAACAGACCTCGCATGGCACCGTAGGCACCGCCATAGAGCCCGACGTCTTCACCCATGATGAATACGCGTGGATCTCGATCCATCTCCTGACGCAAGGCCTCGTTTATGGCCTGCCAGTAGGCCAGTTGGCGGATTGTCATATTCTGACGCACACTGCGTCTTAACTGGCGCTCAGTCTCTATGTCCGCTGCTCTCAGTTTGGTGATAACATACACATCGTCATACAACTCGGAGGGAGCCGGGAAGGCTGAGTTCAACGCGAATTCTGTCGCCATACTCAGTGCCGCTTCCGTGCTTGCCTCTACCTGAGTGATCTCCTCCTCAGTGGCTATGCTCTCAGCTTTCAGGCGTTCTTCAAGTGCCATGATGGGGTCACGCGCCTTCCATTCCTGTTCCTCCTCCCGAGTGCGGTAGGCCCGCGGGTCGGAACGCGAATGACCGTACCACCGATACGTCTTGCACTCCACTAGAGAAGGTCCCTCAGCTCGACGTGCTCGCTCCACGGCCTCCCTCACGGCTGTGCGCACAGCGAACAGATCCATCCCGTCCACAACCACACCCGGTATGCCATAGGCGGAAGCACGCGAAGCCACATCTGGCAGCTTGGAAGCCTTGGCAAAAGGCACAGACATACCGTAGAGGTTGTTCTCCACAATGTAGATCACCGGCAAGGACCATATGGAGGCCAAATTCAGTGATTCGTGGAAGTTGCCGGTGTTGGACGCTCCATCGCCGAAAAAGCAAAGCACTATGCTGTCCTTCCCCTGCATCTTTATGGCCAGTGCAGCGCCGGTAGCCACGGGTATGTTCCCACCGACAACTCCTGTGGCTCCCAGGTTCCCACGCTGCACGTCAGCGATGTGCATCGAGCCACCGCGTCCCTTGCAGTATCCCGTTGCGCGGCCACACAGCTCGGCCATCATCTTATTGAGGTGCTCCTGCTTCTGCTGCTCGCTCTTTGCCAGGCTAGCCCCTCGCGCATGGCAGTGCCCATGGCCGCGGTGCGTGCTCGTCACCAAGTCATCGTCACGCAGGACAGAGATCGCGCCAACAGCCACGGCTTCCTGACCAGCGTAGAGATGAGAAGCACCCTTGATGACGTTCTTGCCCAGGAGGTCGTACACGGTGGCCTCGAAGCAGCGGATTTCCAGCATCTGCCGAAGACAGTCTAGCACGTCTGCCTTGCTCATACCTTCTTCTCGCATGAGCGTTTTCAGAGCTATCCTCCCTGAAGCTCCTTTTCTAGCCATAGACCAGCTCCCCTCCCCGATGGTTGCTGAGTGTCCCCCTAACCGGTCGTGTGACGCGAATGTTGCCCCTATGGCTCCTTGCCAAAGCTTCCCCCGGGGTGACAGCGTGCAACGTCGTCCTTCGTGAACCCACTGGCAGCGCTGACGGCGATAGCTAACGCATCCCCCATAGCCATACTCGCGGCAAGGCTGGACAGGTGCGTCCATCCAGCTATCCCTTCTCCCAGGTGTGGACCGACGTCCAATAGTGCTTCAGCCCGCAGCTGCGATGGTGCTTGTTGTGGGCTAAAGGACCGGGTTGACACACAGAGCGCCTGCAAGTCAGAGAATAGCATGGATTGGTAGACGGGTCAAGTCGACGCTGACCGGATGTGGACATAAGCATGCCACAGTTACGAGGGATGCATGAAGCTTCCTCTATCGGACATGCCTGGTTTGCCGACACTAGCGTTCGCAGGAGGAAGCTCCGTCGCGAAGAGTATCTGAGTTTGGGAGTCTGTGAAAGCTGTGCTTGAGCGTGCGTGTCTTGCGGCGAGGGTAGTCAGATTGTGCAGGCGATGCTGAAGGCTCAGTCGGGCTAGCTGACGGACGTTACGGGCGATGCCTGATGGGTTGGCTTGCGGTCCCAGCGCGGCAGCTTGACTTCTCCGTTGGGCCACGGGGTAGCTGATATGTCGTCGCTCGTTGACAACCCGGCGGTCCGCGCGGACTACGAGCGTCTCAAGGCCGTCTCCCTGAACCCCGCCCGTCACGCCGCGCCGAATGCCTACGAACATTGTGAGCTGGTTCGCCAGCGTGCCGTCGAGCTGGCGGCCGTGAACGGCTGCACCGCCGAGGAAACCGCGCTCCTGAGCGACCTCGCCCGCGTACATGATACCGGGAAGATCGGTGGCACGGCGACCCCCGCCAAGTCACCAGCGCTTCTTCCCAACTACGCCATTGCGGACGAGCGCTTTGTCAACCTGGTCAAGTATCACGACACGAACCTTCCGTGGTATCAAGCCCATGCTGGGCGTCAGCCCACCCTGTAGAAATGCACTCTCCAGATCCAGCTGCGTGGCACCACCTTCCTGCGCGGCGATGGCGTCAGCTAAGGTCTCAGCGATGATGTAGTGCGTGGCTCCCCTCCTCCGGAGTGGCGGCAGCCACAAGTACAGCGGCCTCAAACGCGGTGCACGAATGTGAGCCCAGGGCAGCTGCTAGGTGCGATGGCGAGTCGATACGTGACTTGACAGATATGCGGGTTTGTGCTATACTGCAACTAAGCGAACATTATCTAACATATTCGAACACCCCCCGAACAGGGCTGAACACAATAGGCGAGGAGGCTACTCCGGGTGTTGCGCGAGGAAAGACAACGAGCCATCGTCAGTTACGTCGCCGAGCGGGGCTTTGCCAGCGTCGCAGAACTTGGCGAGATGTTCTCTGTGTCCGAGATGACCATTCGGCGTGATCTGGCGCAGTTGGCCAGAGAAGGCCTTCTCCACCGCATCTACGGCGGAGCCTCCGCCACAGACTCCACTTTCTTCGAAATCTCCTTCAGAGCTAAGCTGTCACAGTTTGCCGAGGAGAAGGAGCGGATTGGCCGAGCGGCCGCCGAGTTGGTTCACGACAGTGAAACCGTGCTCATGGATAGCGGATCAACTACTCTCCAGGTTGCCAAGGCCTTGAAGGACAAGCGGATCACGGTGGTCTCGCGATGCGTTTCTGCTGCGACGGAGCTATCCACCAGTCTATCCGTCCAGGTCTTGATGCCGGGTGGCATGCTGCGCAAAGAATCCCTGTCCCTGGTTGGCCCAGAAACCGAAACCTACTTCGGGGATCTGCAGGTTGACAAGCTGTTCTTGGGAGTGGAAGGTGTGGATGTCCAAGGTGGCGTGACGGTCCCCGATCCCGTTGAAGCCAGCGCAAAGAAAGCTATGGTCAAGGCAGCTCGGCAGACCATCGTGGTGGCTGACCACAGCAAACTGGGCCGCAACGTCCTGAGCACAATCATCCCTCTGAGTGAGGTCGATCTGCTGGTCACCGATAGTGGTGCGGCACTGGATGACCTGGAGCGGCTGCGAGAGCACGTCCGGGTGCTTGTGGTGTGAGCAGGAGCGGTTGACGTGGACGACGCGGACCTGTGCGAATTGCCATGTGACAGACGAAGGAAACGCCATGCAAGATGAGTTTATCCTCGAGATGCAGGACATCTCCAAAGACTTCCCGGGCGTTCGCGCGCTGGACAATGTGCACTTTGATCTGAGGAAGGGAGAAGTCCACGCCCTTGTGGGTGAGAATGGTGCCGGCAAGTCGACCTTGATGAGAATCCTGTTCGGCGTGCACCGAAAGGACGCTGGGCAGATATGCCTGCACGGCCAGGACGTGAACATTCTCAGCCCAAGCCACGCCCAACAGCTCGGCATCAGCATGGTCCACCAGGAGCTCAACCTCGTACCTCAGATGAACGCTGCCCAGAACATCGCTCTGGGCCACGAGGTCATGCGCGGGGGGGCGATCCTGGACTGGCCAGCGCTCTACAGGATGGCAGAAGAGAACCTGGCCAAAGTGGGTGCCGAGGACACGGACATCAAGGTCCCGATCCGCAGGCTGAGCGTAGCCCACAGACAACTCGTGGAGATCGCCAAGGCCCTCTCCTGGAACGCAGAGATCATCGTGATGGATGAGCCCACTTCTGCGCTGACAGAGAGCGAGGTAGAGGAGCTATTCAACCGCATTCAGCTGCTGAGAGACAGAGGTGTATCCGTCGTCTTCATCTCGCACCACATCGACGAGGTATTCAGAATTGCCGATTCTGTCACAGTACTTCGCGACGGCAAGAATGTGGGAACCCGTGATGTGTCTGAGGTCAGCATTGATGGCCTGATTCGCATGATGGTAGGGCGGGCCGTAAGCACGCTGTTCGACAAAGAGCAGTCACACAGAGGTGCTGAGGCGCTACGTGTCGAAGGGCTGAGGCGTCGAGGGGTGCTGCACGACATTCGCCTCACAGTCTACGAAGGCGAGATCCTGGGCCTTGCTGGACTGGTGGGGTCCGGGCGGACGGACCTCGCCCGAGCCATCTTTGGTGCCGATCCGATCGATGCGGGAGAGATATACATTCGTGGCAAACGTGCTCGCATCAAGTCGCCGCGGGATGCCATCAAGCAGGGCATAAGCCTGCTCACCGAGGATCGAAAGGGGCAAGGCGTGGTCCTTGTGATGCCGGTCAAGGACAACATCCTGCTCGCATCGCTAGAAAAGGTGTCCAGAGGACTGTTGCTGAATCTGGGGAGGATGAAAGAGATCGCGGGTAAGTATGTAGCGGATCTGGGCATAAAGACGCCTAGCCTGGAGCGGGCAGTCAAGTACCTCAGCGGCGGCAACCAGCAGAAGGTCATCGTTGCTAAATGGCTGTGTAAGAACTCCAAGCTCTTTATCTTCGATGAGCCGACTCGGGGCATAGATGTGGGCGCCAAAGTTGAGGTGCACCGTTTGATGAACCGGCTGGTGCAGGAGGGGGCGAGCATCATCATGATCTCCTCCGACCTCCCCGAGATCCTGGGTATGAGTGACAGGATCCTGGTGATGAGAGAGGGCCGCATTGTGGGCGAGCTGGAGCGCGATCAAGCCACCCAGGAGGCGATCATGGCATTTGCGACAGGAGGAGTCGGCGCATGACATCGGACACAAACCCCAGCACGACAGAGGATGTCGTGGCAACCAACGCGCGCGCAGGTTCAGCCCCGCTTCTGCGCACGGTTGGATCGGCCCTATCGCGGCTTGGGATCTTCCTGGCCCTGATCGTACTGTCGGCGGCAATCGCCTTTCTCTCGCCGCACTTTCTCAAGGTCACCAACTTGCTCAATGTACTCCTGCAAGCTTCCATCAACACCATCGTTGCATTGGGTATGACGTTCATCATCACCTCAGGTGGCATTGACCTGTCCGTCGGTTCGATTGTGGGCCTCAGCGGCATGGTCGTGGCCGATATCCTGCTGAAGGGCCACGGCATGCCTATTGGCCTGCTGGGAGGCCTGGTAGCTGGTGTGATACTAGGGTTCACCAATGGTGCGCTGATTGCCAAAACGAAGCTGCCACCCTTCATCATCACCCTGGGCTCAATGAGCATTCTGCGAGGGCTGGCGCTGATCTACAACCAGGGCAGGCCCATCTACGGACTAGCCAAGAAGGATGTAACCCAAGTAGCAGGTTACCTTGGCGCGGTGCCCAAGCCGGTGATCATCGCCGCGATTGTGGCTGCCATCGCCTGGTTTGTGTTCCGGTACACCAAGATCGGAGAATACGCCATCGCCATTGGCGGGAACGAGGAGGCTGCCCGCCTCTCAGGTATCAATGTCAATCGCTATAAGGTCGTCATTTACAGCATAGGCGGCATGCTGTGTGGTCTGGCCGGCACGGTGCTTACCGCTCGGCTCTATGCTGCCGAGCCTATCGCCGGCATGGGCTATGAACTGGATGCGATTGCCGCCACGGTGATGGGCGGTACCAGCCTGGATGGTGGAGAGGGCACCGTCGTTGGCACTGTCATCGGAGCGATGATCATGAGCGTTCTGCGCAATGCCCTGAATCTGCTCAATGTACAGTCCTACTACCAGCAGGTCGTGATCGGCGTTGTGATCGTGCTGGCCGTCGTGCTCGACCAGATCAGAAAGGAGTAGTCGAGGGTGATCAAAGTCGCCCCCTCCATTATGTGCGCGGACCTGACGTGTCTGGGTGACCAAGTGCAGGCGCTTGAACAGGCTGGCGCCGATCTTTTCCATTTTGACATCATGGATGGGCACTTTGTGGAGAACTTTACCCTGTCTCCCACGATTCTGGCCGCCATCAGAGAGCTGACCGTGGTGCCGATCGAAGCGCATCTCATGATCAGCGAACCGAGGAGATACCTGCAGATGTGCGCCGATGCCGGAGCTAACATCATTACAGTGCACGTCGAGGTGTGCCCGAGGCCATATCAAGTCCTGGCGAAGATCAAGGATTTGGGCTGCGTGCCGGCCCTGGCGCTCAACCCTGCGACGCCCCTCTGTTTCCTTGACTATGTGTTGCAGGAGGCCGGCATCGTGGTCATCATGACTGTAGATCCCGGCTTTGCAGGTCAAGAGTTCATCGCCGCTACTCTGCCTAAGATACGTGAGCTGAGGGAGCGGATTGACCAGCTCAATCTCGATGTGGAGATACAGGTTGACGGGCATATCAATCGCGAGACCATACCCCTGGTAGTGGAGGCTGGAGCGGATATCCTGGTGTTGGGAACCTCCGGCCTTTTCAGTCTACCCGGAACCCTGCGCGAGAACATTGAGGCTGTCAAGCAACAGGCGGCGTCCCTCTTGGAGAGACAGAAGGGCTGAAGGCGATGAAGCACTCCGTTGATGTAGAGACCAAGCGGCGTGCGATTAGTGTGGACGTCGGTGGCACGTTCACTAAGGTAGCCCTTGTGGATACTGCCGGCAAGGTGGTGAGGCGCTGGCAGGAGCCATCAGAACGCCAGATTGCGAGTAGCGATGTGCCGCAGTTCGTTGTGGGCATCGTACAGCGAGTCCTGCGTGACTCTGGGTTGAGCAAGGAAGAGGTGGTTGGTGTCTGTGTGGGCATACCCGGCGTCATCGATCGCCGGACGCAGACGATCATCTCTTGTCCCAATCTGACCAATTGGGAAGGCATGGCTCTGGGTGAACTGGTGGAAGAGACCCTCGGGCTCCCTACCTACCTGGAGAAGGACGCCAACGAGGCTGCTCTGGGAGAGAGATGGCTGGGGGCGGGGCGAGGCGTTGATGACCTGATCTGCTTTACCCTGGGCACTGGCATTGGCACGGGTATCATCCTCAATGGCGCGCTGTATCGAGGCTCCACCGGAGGGGCTGGGGAGATCGGGCACATCATCGTTGACAAAGACGGGCCAGCCTGCGCGTGCGGCAATCCGGGCTGCCTTGAATCCTACGCTTCTGCCCGAGCTATTGTGGGATACGCTCGCGATGCCGTTCAACAGGGGAGGGCAACCGTCCTGGCGGAGATGGCTGGTGGTGATGCGGATGCCATCACCACGGAGACTGTGTTCACTGCGGCCAAAGCTGGCGATCCTGTAGCGATGCGCATAGCAGCAGATGCCATCGAGTACCTGGGTGTCGGCGTCGCCAGCATTGTAAACGTGTTTAACCCAGCGATGATCATCCTCGGGGGAGGGATGGCTCAGGCTGGAGAGCAGATCCTCGTCCCGGTGCGTCAGATCGTCCGCAAACGGGCGCGGCGCTTGCTGGCTGAGCACGCAGAGATCGTTCCGGCGCAGCTGGGGAACGATGCTGGTGTCATAGGCGGAGCATATCTTGTGTTCAGAGGAGAGGGAGTCGCACTGGAAGAGTGAAAGGGGGGACTATCGGAGGAAAGAGGCAGGAGACCAATAACACGAACTGTAGTATCGCTGTACAAGAATACTTTGTCAAAGAAGGAGGAAAGGGCGAAAATGAACAAGTTGCTGAATAAAGCGCTGCTGCTGGTCCTGGTGCTTGCTATGGTGGCCGGATGTGCTCCGGCGGCGACACCCACACCGACGAGGGTGCCGCCCACGGCTGCGCCGACGACGCCACCGCCGACCGCCGTGCCGCCCACTGAGAAACGCTACGTGATCAAGGCGATCGAGAAGACGTTGATCAACGAGCACTGGCAGTTCATGAAGGACGGCTACGAGTTCGCTGGTGAGAGGTATGGTGTGGACATCGAGGTGGGCTCAGTGCC
>Ga0111173_1085_pt1 | contig 10815 bp, 10 predicted proteins | sample DeeMarSWOR324_28_FD_80234 | JGI IMG/M metagenome (GOLD analysis project Ga0111173, IMG submission 80234) | Anaerolineae bacterium SM23_84
TCCTTTGCTTGCCTGAGCCTCTGACCGATTATGCCCGCCAGTTCTTTCGCTACCACAAAGCGAATGTGGCTATCCTGTTCCAGAAGCTGGTTCAGCGCCCAGCCCTCAATCGCCACTAGGCGTACATCAGTCTGGCAACAGGCGATCGCAGTGAGTCGGCGCGGGTTCGCCAGTGCTGACCAACCGATCATGTGCCCTGGCATGTCTATTGAAAACGTGGTGTTTTGGTGGGTGTCTGGCTGAGGGCGGATCTCCTGCCGCACCTTTACCGCTCCTTCTAACAAAAAGTAGAGCCTGTCGGCTGCATCGCCTTTGCTGAAGGTGCAGGTGCCCTTCTCATGGCGCTCCTCAAGGCAAAGGGGAGCGATCCTGTGTAGCTCTTCGTCCCGCAATGTGCAGAACAGCTGGCTCCCTCTGAGTACGTCGACGTGTCAGCTCAAAATGGGTAGGCACCTGTTCTCATGTCCTGAATGCTGGGACAGGCCGTGATGGCACCCGGTCGCCAAGTCAGAGGTGCTCATATCAGCAGATGCGCGGCAGTTGCGCCCCAGTCAGCATATCTAGGATACGATGGGCGCCCAACACCGTCCGCAGCACCACACGGCTGCGATGGGTCGAAGTCACGCGGCCGATCACTGCCGCCGCCTGGCCGTATGGATGGCTTTGCATAGCGTCGAGGATCGCCGTTCCCGCCTCTGCTGCCACTACGGCCACCAGCTTGCCCTCGTTGGCAGCGTAGAACGGATCCAGCCCCAGCAACTCGCACGCCGCTTGCACACTCTCCGGTATGGGCACCTCAGCTTCGTCGATTTCAATCCCTACTTCGCTTTGGCCCGCAATCTCGTTCAAAGTGGTCGCAAGGCCACCTCGCGTCGGATCTCGCAGGCAATGGATTTGGGTATCGGCCCGCAGCATAGCCGTGACTAGGCCGTTGAGCGGCGCGCAATCGCTTGCCAAGGGAAAAGAGAACTGCAGGCCCTCTCGGTGGCTCATAATCGCCAAGCCATGCACGCCTATCGGGCCGCTGACGATGACCAGGTCGCCTGGCTTCGCGTTTGCCCCGGAGATGGCAATCCCATCTGGCACCACACCGACGCCGGCGGTGCTGATGAAGACTTGATCGGCGCTGCCCCGATCGACGACCTTGGTGTCGCCCGCTATGATCTCCACACCGGCTTCGTGGGCCGTCGCGGCCATGGATGCGACGATCCGCTCCAGATCCGCCAGTGGCAACCCTTCTTCGAGAATGAAACTCGCGCTCAGATAGAGGGGTTGTGCACCTACCATTGCCAGGTCGTTGACGGTGCCACACACAGCGAGCTTGCCGATGTCTCCACCGGGGAAGAAGATGGGCTGAACAACATAGCTGTCTGTGCTGAATGCCAGCCGTGCTGCCTCTGAAGGACGTGGCGTCCAGATGGCAGCGTCATCCTGGGCGTTCAGCATGGGGTTGGAAAAGTGCCTGACGAAGACGTCGCGGATCAGATTATGGGTTAGTCTTCCCCCACTGCCGTGTGCCAGAACGATGGTGTCGTTGGACATCTATGCCTCGCCATATTGCATGTGTGCGGCACAGGCGCCCTCACTGGACACCATGCAGGGGCCGATGGGATGCTCGGGACTGCAGACCCGCGCGAAGAGAGGACACTCGGATGGTTCGGCAACGCCTCGCAGCACCTCACCGCAGCGGCAGCCCTTTGGCTCTGCGCTGGGGCCCACTTCGATCGCGAAGCGTCGGGAGGCATCGAATGTGGCATATTCGTCTCGAAGCGCCAAGCCACTGTTCGGCACATTGCCCAGACCGCGCCACTCCGCATCTCGGACCTCAAAGACTCTTTGCATTGTTCTCTGTGCCACCAGGTTGCCCTCTGCGTGCACAGTGCGTCTATAGGCATTGCGGACCGCCGGTGTGTTCTTTTCGATTGAATCCACCAGGAAGTAAATGGCTTGCAGGATGTCGACCGGTTCGAAGCCGGCGATCGAACAGGAGATGCCATAATCGAGCGCGAGGAACTCCCAGGCATCCGAGCCGATAATGGTCGTAACGTGTCCTGGGCCGATAATGCCCGATAGCTGCACTTCGCCGGCGTCAAGGATGGTCTTTGTCGCCGGAGGCGTTAGCTTGTGCAGCGACAACACGGAAAAGTTCTCCAGCCCTTCAGCCTGTGCTTGCAACACGGCAGCTGCTACGGTGGGAGCCGTCGTCTCAAAGCCGATGCCGAGGAAGATCACCTCACGCTCAGGATTGGCGCGAGAGATGGAAAGGGCGTCCAGCGTGGAATAGACCATGCGGACGTCTGCCCCCTGTGCTTTTGCGTCCTGCAGGCTGCGCCCGCTGGCCTTGCCAGCGGAGCTGCCTGGCACACGCATCATATCACCGAATGTGCTCATGACCACACCCGGCAGGTGTGCCATCGAAATGGCCCGATCTACATCACTGCTTGCTGTGACACATACCGGGCATCCAGGTCCCGAGAGCAGTCGCACGGCGGGGGGCAGTAGTTGACGCAACCCGTACTTCAGTACAGCGTGCGTGTGTCCGCCGCAGAATTCCATCAACTGGACAGGGCGTGTGGAGCGCTCTCGAATCCATTCCAGCAGCCGCCGCACAGCATCAGGATTGCGGAACTCGTCAATGTACTTCATCGCTTGCCGAATGGCCCTGCTGTTGGTACATCGTCGCCGTGAACTCGTCCAGTTCGCGGAATAGCTTGAGCGTTTCCTCAGCCTCTTCTTGGTCGAGCACGTTGATGGCAAAGCCACTGTGGATCAGCACATAGTCACCGACGCCAACCTCTGGAGTGAGCACCACGCTGATGACGCGTCGGACCCCGCTGAGGTCAACTTCAGCCTCGTGTCCTTGGATGGATAGGACCCGTGCGGGCACAGCCAAACACATCTAGGCGCTACCTCCATTCAGAAAATGGGCGATCACAGCCTGCCCCAAGGACAGTCCCCCATCGTTGCAGGGTACCTGGCGGTGCAGCAGGACGCGGAATCCTTGAGCCTGGAGTGCATCGACGGTCAGGCGCAATAGCTGACGGTTCTGGAAGCAGCCTCCGGAGAGTGCTACCGTGCTCAGTCCTGTCTCCTCTCGTGCTATCCGGCACATTTGACTGGTCATTTCTGTCAGGGTGATGTGGAACGACGCGCTAATCTCGCCGTCAGCTGTGCCTGCCATGGTGGCACTGACAATGGCCTGCAGCAGCGTGTCCAGGCGCAGCACGTGCACTTGGCCCTGCTTCTCGATGGAGAAGGGGTAGGGCTGGAAAGTGTCCCTCTTCGGGTCGCCGGCGGCCATCTCCAGCTCGATGGCTGCCTGGGCTTCGTAGCTTGTCTCGAGACGAATGCCGAGCAGTGCGCTGACAGCATCGAAAAGTCGGCCGCATGACGACGTCAAAGGCGTGTTGATGCCCCGGGAGACCATTTGCTGAACGATCTGAATCTCCCGCTGCGGTACGGCGTCGAGAAATGGCAGGTTGGGGATCTCTCCCAGGCACTGCTGCAGGTAGGCGGCGGCAATGCGGTATGGCCTGCGAGTTGAAGTGTCGCCACCCGGCAGCGGCAGATACTGTAGATGCCCAAAGCGCCGGAATGAGCGGTAATCGGCAATCAGAAACTCGCCACCCCAGATGTGGCCATCGCTGCCGAGGCCGGTTCCGTCCAGTGCAATCCCGATAACTGGCCCGCCATCGTGAGGCCAATCATTGTCCGCTAGGCAGCTGGTGATGTGTGCATGATGGTGCTGAATGCAGAACAGAGGCAGGTTTTCGGTCTGAGCCCGCTCCTGAGCGTATCGTGTCGCCATGTAGTCGGGATGTCTGTCACAGGCAATCGCTGCCGGCTTGGCCCTGAATAGGTGCTCGTACAGCTCGACGGTCGTCTCGAAATGAGTCAGCGTCTCCAGGTTCTCCATGTCCCCGATGTGCTGGCTGACGAATGCGTACTGATCTCGCGTCAGGCAGAACGTGTTCTTCAGCTCAGCTCCGCAAGCCAGAATCTGCCCCACCGGAAAACCGAGCCGAACTGGGAATGGGGCATACCCGCGGGCCCTACGGATCGGCTGAGGCCTCTCGCTCAGTGGGACAAACCACACGCTGTCGTCATAACGCGAGTGGATGTCCCGATTGTGGAGCAGGAAGGCGTCCGCTAGCCCCTCCAGGCGACGCAGAGCTTCGTCGTTATCCTTGGCAATGGGCTCCTCGGACAGGTTACCGCTGGTCATTACGAGTGGGCGTCCGACTTCGCGGAGCAGAAGGTGATGTAGCGGTGTGTAGGGGAGCATCACGCCCAGATAACGGCTATTCGGAGCCACACCGCGCACGATGCTGGAGCCATCGCGCCACCGGAGCAACACGATGGGACTCGCTGCTGAGGTTAGCAGTCTTTCTTCATCTGGCGTCATAAAGCAGTGGCGCCTGATCTCATCCATACTGGTCATCATCAGGGCAAATGGCTTGTGCGGGCGCCGCTTGCGCCCTCGCAAGCGCTGGACCGCCTGCACGCTTGTTGCATCGCAGGCGAGCTGGAAGCCGCCGAGGCCCTTCACAGCGACGGTCGCGCCCAGCTTGAGCAGAGCGCTTGCCCTTTCGATGACCGCTTGATCGCCCACGCACTGAGCCTCGGGTTGCGCCTGCTCCACAATGCGCAGGTGCGGGCCACATACCGGGCACGCGTTCGGTTGCGCGTGAAAGCGGCGATCTGTCGGATTGTCGTATTCTGCCTGACAATCCGGGCACATGGGGAACTTGTACATCGTTGTTTTGGGGCGATCATACGGGATGTCTTTGATGATGGTGAACCGTGGGCCGCAGTTCGTGCAGTTGATGAACGGATATCGCTCGCGCCTGTCCTGTGGATCAAACAACTCTCGCAGGCAGTCGTCACACGTTGCGATATCTGGTGACACCAGCTGGTAGGCACCCGCCTGTGGCTGGCTCTGCAGTATGGCAAAGCCCCCGACGCCGTTGGGCGCAATATCGCGCACGGAGATACTCTCGATACGTGCCAGTGGTGGTGCCTTGGCCACCAGGTCCCGTGCAAAGGCCTCCACTGCGCCTGGGAAGCCTTCCACTTCGATCTGAACTCCCGCCGAGGTGTTGCGGACCCAACCTCGCAGTCCGTGCTCCAAGGCTAGGTTGTACACAAAAGGCCGGAATCCAACGCCCTGCACAACTCCAGTGAGTTCGATGTAGCTTGCGGCCTGTGGATCTGCCGTATCCACAATTACTCGTCGAGTTTTGCTGACCTTTGCTTCGCTACCCATTCTGCCCAGCTGTCAATGCCCTGTCCTGTCTCGCAAGAGACTTCGAAGATGGACACACCTGGATTCATACCGGCGATCAGTTCGCGGAAGGCCGTCATATCAAAGCGCAAGTACGGCATCAGATCTACCTTGTTGATAACCACTGCATCCACAGCAACGAAGATGCCCGGGTACTTGTACGGCTTATCGTCCCCTTCGGGGATACTGGCTATCACGACATTCACGTCTTCACCCAGCCTAAAGTCGACAGGGCAGATCAGATTGCCGACGTTCTCGATCAGGAGCACGTCAAGCTCAGTGAGCGGCAGTTGAGCCAGCCCTCGTTGGACCATTGGTGCATCCAAGTGGCACTGCCCGCCGGTGTTGATCTGCACTACGGGGACCGACTTGGCAGCGACGCGATCGGAATCAACGGTGGACGCGATATCCCCCTCAATGACACCGATGCGCAGACGGCCACGCAGTGCATCGATGGTGCGCAGGATCAAACTCGTCTTTCCACTGCCAGGAGAAGCCATTAGATTGAGCACACAGACGCCTGCACTGTCGAGCAGTTGCCTGTTCTGCAAGGCCAGTTGGTCGTTTGCGCTGAGGATGTCTTTGACCACCGAAACCTTCAATTGTCTGTTCCTCCCTGATTGGCTGTGGGTCACAAGGAATAGCCTCTACTCGACTTCTATGCTCTCCACTCGAAACTCGCGTCCCGAGAGGACATCGCCGCCGAGTGCCGAGCATCTTGGGCAAACCCAGCTATAGTCCTGAGGACTGAACTGCTCACCACAGGATCGGCAACAGACCCTTGCCGGGACGCGCTGGATGTTGAGCCGCGCTCCCTCGGCGAGCGTGTCCGGGCTGAGCATGTCAAAATAGAACTGAATAGAATCATCCACAAACCCAGTTAGATCTCCCACCACCAGGTTGATGGCCCTGACGCGCTGGGCTTCGGCTCGCTTGGCGTGCTCAACCACAATGTTCAGGATGTTTTGAGTGATCGACAGTTCGTGCATTGGCCCACTATTCGGATAAAACTGCTCCTAATTATAGCGCAAAGTCGTGCTTTCTTCAATCCCAGTCCCCATGACCACTCAGCTGGCGTGCCAAGGCCAGCTCCTCCCTTGTGTTGATGTTGAAGAAGGAAAGGTGGTGTGGGTCGAAGCCCTCAATCTCCTCTCGCTCCACGTAGTGGACGCGCACCTCGGGGATAAACCCAATAATGCGCCGTTCTCCCCGCTTCAGGGAATCCTCAATGGCGCACAGGCAGGTCTTGGTGTAGACGGCGTGCAGCGGTTCTGTCTTGTCACCGATGCGGGGCAGGACGACCTCTGACTCGCAGCTCACATGAATCAAGTAACGCAGCAGCCCCAGATTCAGCAATGGCATATCGCAGGCCACCACCAGACCACGCTCGTATCGCATGGCCCGCAGGCCAGCATATATGCCGCCCAGCGGCCCTGTGCCCGGATACACATCCGGCACGATGCGAGCGGCGAGTCGTCCCAAGTGCTGTGTGTCATTCGCAACCACAAGGAGATCATCAGTGAGCGGGGCCAATGTGCTCACGATGCGGGCCAGCAGCCACTCGCCGTTCAACACCAGTAGCGCCTTGTCTAGCGCCAGGCGTCGGCTTTCTCCACCAGCCAGGATGATGACACTGGCCTCTGGCACGGAGCCATCTCTGGGTGCCTCAGCGTCTTCACCAGTGCGGCTGCCCATCACGGTGCTTCTGTCACAATCCCGCGCACCCGATGGGGGTGTGTGTAGACCGTGAAGCGCTCATCTCTTGCGAAGCAGATGAGCGTGACGCCGGCCTGTTCCGCTGTCAGGATGCCTCTGTCTGTCGCGGCAGCCTTTGACACAATGATTGGAATGCCTGCGTTGGCAGCCTTGGTTACCATCCCTGCTGGCTGTCGGCCGCTGCAACCAAGGACGCAAGCGCCGAGGTCCAGGTCGTTCAAGAGGGCATAGCCGACCACTTTGTCGACCGTGTTGTGCCTGCCCACATCGTTGCTTCCGATGATCAGTTGATGGCTCACAAAGAGCACTGAGCGGTGCAAACCACCCGTCTTTCTCCAGGCTTCTGACTCAATTGCCTGACGAATGCGGAACACGGCCTGCGGTTCGATGGTGAGGGATGACTCCACTTCTCTTGGCGATCTCCTGAGCCCAACACTCGCGCAGGATCTCAGCTCCCATTGGATGTCCCCGCTGGTTCTTGCGCAAGCCCGAATCTCATTCCCGGACACGCTCACGGCATCGACTTGCTCGGCCAGGCCCTCACAGACCACAAAGCCTGCTCCGAGCTCCTCTAGTTGCTCGGGACTCGCCACCAACTCCGTCAAGAACTGGTCGTTCAGATAGAGACGAAAGACGTCTTCAGTGCAGACGGTGTCCCGCACCTGGCTTATGGCCTTTCCATTCACCCGTATGGCTTTGTACTCTATAAGCATCATGGGATCGGTCGTGCTTTCCCTTCCCCTGTTCCGTTCATCCGTACTCCTCTTCGTGCTGGACAGCAGTGAACGTTCAGATTATAACATCGCAGAGCGCTTTGCCCAATTGTTTTAACACAATACAGACGTGTGGCCTGCAGGGCCACACGTCTGTCGGAAAGTCCGTGGTCGCTCAGCGGGTGGCGTCGAGCGGGTCGGACAGCCCCAGCCTTCGCCAGGTCTATGCGCAATCCCGCATTGCCGAACGGCTTCCCAGGCGCTAGCCTGGACTTGGCGCCTCGGCAGACACTAGTTCAATGCGCACTGCCGCGACCTTGTACTCCGGAATCTTGGCCACGGGATCCAAAGCAGCGATGGTCAGCAGGTTCGCAGCAGCTTCGCGGAAGTGGAAGGTCATAAAGACCACACCTGCGTTGGGCCGATCGACGACCTCAGCCTTGGCGAGCACCTCGCCCCGACGCGAGCTGACCTTGACGACGCTACCGTCCCGTATGCCTAACCTTGCTGCGTCGTCGGGATTGATCTCGACCAGCGCCTCTGGGTAGATTGCGTCCAGGCCGGCCGAGTGGCGTGTCATTGTCCCACCGTGCCAGTGGTACAGCACGCGCCCGGTAGTAAGCAGCAACGGATACTCGTTGTCTGGCATCTCCTTGGCTGGCTGCCAGTCCACAGGGCTGAACTTGCCCAGGCCGCGTGAGAACTTGCCAACGTGCAGGATCGGCGTGCCGGGGTGTTCGGGAGCTGGACACGGCCACTGCAGCCCCGCATTCTCGATGCGATCGTAGCTGATCCCGCCGTAGATCGGTGCCAGCGCGTTGATTTCGCCCATCACGTCCGCTGGGCTGGCATAGTCCCAGGCGGCGAACTCTGCCTTCCCAGTGTCCAAGCCCAGACGCGCCTGCAGGCGCTGGGCAAGATCGCTGATAATCTCCCAATCAGGGCGCGCACTGCCACCCGGCTCAATAGCCTTGCGGACACGCTGCACCCGCCGCTCGGTATTGGTGAAGGTTCCGTCTTTTTCAGCGAAACTCACTCCTGGAAGTATGACGTCAGCCAGTTCAGCCGTCTCACTCATGAAGATCTCCTGAACGACCAGAAAGTCCAGGCTCTGCAGGCACTTGCGGACATGGTTGACATCAGGATCAGTCATCATCGGATTCTCGCCCAGGATGAACATCGCCTTGAGGTCACCCGCCTCAGCGGCGTTAAGCATCTCGACCACAGTCAGGCCAATCCCGGTAGAGCCGGTGCGACCCCACGCGTTCTGGAACTTGCCCAGCGTGTCCTCGTCTACGACTTTTTGATACCCCGGGTAGAAGTTGGGCAGGCAGGCCATGTCACAGGCGCCCTGCACGTTGTTCTGTCCGCGGAGCGGATTCACTCCACCGCCAGGAACGCCCATGTTTCCTAGCAGCATCTGCAGGTTGGCGCACGAGAGCACGTTCTGATGTCCGGTGGTATGCTGGGTGATGCCCATCGCGTAAAGCAGTGCACCAGGCTTGTGCCTGGCCAGCATCCGGGCCGCCAATCTGATGTCATCCGCGGCTACGCCGGTGATCCTCTCAGCCCGTTCCGGAGTGTACTTTGCCACGACCGCTGCCAGATCGTCAAAACCCTCAGTGCGAGCTGCCACAAAGTCCTTGTCGAAGAGATCCTCTGCGAGCAGGACGTTCATGATGCCGTTCAGCAACGCGATATCGCTGCCAGGCGTCTGCCGCAGATGTAGGGTGGCAAACTTGGCCAACGGTATTCTGCGTGGGTCAGCGACTATGAGTTGTGCTCCACGCTGCCGCACAGCTTGACGGATGCGCATTCCCAGGACAGGATGCTGCTCCGTAGTGTTGGAGCCGATCACAAAGTAGATCTCAGCATCATCGGCGATGTCATCCATAGAGTTGGTCATGGCACCTGACCCGAACGCTGTGACCAGACCGGTCACTGTCGCCGAGTGTCAAAGGCGCGCACAGTGGTCGACATTGTTCGTCTCAAGCACCGCCCTTGTAAGCTTCTGCAGCAGATAGTTCTCCTCGTTGGTGCATTTGGCAGACGACAGGACACCAATGGCGTCTCCACCGTGCCTGTTCTTCACCTCGGCAAGTTTGTCTGCGACCAAGCCCAGCGCTTCATCCCAACTGGCTTCCACAAACCTGCCGTCTTTCTTGATCAACGGACTCTTCAGACGGTCGGGGTGATGCACAAAGTCAAATCCAAATCGGCCCTTCACACAGGTCCAGCCGTGGTTAGCAGGGGCATCCCAGTTCGATGCCACCTGTATGATCCTTCCGTCTTTGATACGCAGGTCGAGCTGGCAGCCGACGCCGCAGTAGCCGCATGTGGTAGTGACTGGCTCTATCTCCCAGGTACGTGCCTGTCCCTTAGCCGCCTTGGGGTACAGGGCAGCTGTAGGACACACTTCCACACACATACCGCAGAACTCACAAGGCGAATCTTCGAGGTAGCCGTCGTCTGCTGTGCCAGGCTTAGTCTGAAATCCGCGATTGAGCATCGATATGGCTTCGACCCCATTGATAGAGCTGCAAGCTCGCACGCATGCTTGGCACACGATACATTTGTTATAGTCCCGCTCGAAGAAGGGATTGGGATCATCCGCGGCGTAGTGGTGTCTCTCGCCCGCGTACAGGGGTTCCTTCACTTCCAGTTCGTAGGCCACGTCTTGCAGGGCGCAGTTGCCGGCAGCGTCGCAGGTCATACAGTCCAGCGGGTGGTCAGACAGCAGCATCTCGACCACAAAACGACGCACCGCGATAGCCTCCGCCGTGTGCGTCTCCACGCGTATGTCATTGGCTGCGGGATAAGTGCATGCTGGTTGGAGCGAGGTGGTATAGGTGGTCTCTGCAGTGCCATCGGCATTCATTCTGGTTGCTGGGATTCCCACTTCTACCACGCAGATTCGGCACGCTCCAATGTCAGGCAGAGCCGGATGGTGGCAAAGGGTTGGGATCTTGATCCCTGCGGCGGTCGCAGCATCGAGGACAGTGCTGCCTTCTTCAACCCGCACTGGACGACCGTTGATGGTGAGTTCGACTAAGGGCATCGATCTTCTCCTGGCAGTGATAGTAGCTGCAGAATGCGTGCGCT
>Ga0111173_1178_pt1 | contig 10758 bp, 10 predicted proteins | sample DeeMarSWOR324_28_FD_80234 | JGI IMG/M metagenome (GOLD analysis project Ga0111173, IMG submission 80234) | Anaerolineae bacterium SM23_84
GTAGAATGGAGCAACAGTCCATGCAGCACGATAGAACCACAAGGTGGTGGGAGGTGCTCAATGTCCAGGATAACCGTACTGGGAGGTTGTGGAGCGGTTGGCTCCGTGGCTGTGCGAACGCTCGCCGCCAGGGACGACTTTTCTGAGATTGTGATCGCGGAGAAGAGAACCGAGCTCGCCTGCCGGTTGGCTGAGCAGCTCGATCCTTCCAGGATCTCTGTGGTCGATGTAGATGCCGATGAGGCTGAGAGCATAAAGCAGGCCGTGGCCGGGTCATCGGTGGTGCTTAACTGCATCGGGCCTTTCTACAAGCACGGTTCCGCAATCCTGCAGGCGGTGATCGAGGCACGGGTCAACTACGTTGACGTCTGCGATGACCTGGATGCCACGGTGAGAGAACTGGCTTTGGATGGAGCAGCGCGGGAAGCTGGCGTTTCCGCTTTGATTGGGATGGGGAACTCGCCAGGCCTGGCCAACCTGTTGGTGCGCTTCTGTGCTGATTATGTACTGTCGCAGGTGGACGCGGTCGATATCTACCACATTCATGGAGGCGAACCGGTGGAGGGGGCGGCAGTGATCGAGCATCGCTTCCATGCCATGGAGACCGAGATTCCCATGTTTCTCGATGGGCGATTCACCAACGTCAAGATGCTTGAAGAGAGTGGTCAAGCTTTGGTCGAGGAGACAGAGTTCAGGGATATCGGCACCTATCCGGTGTATCCCTACCCTCACGCGGAGACGATTACCTTACCCCGGTATTTGACCGGTGTCCGGCGGGTCACCAACCTAGGCTGTGTGCTCCCCGTCCCGTACTTTCAGCTGACAATGGAGCTGATACGGCTGGGGTTCGGCAGCGCGAAGCCGCTCGTGGTGCAAGGCCACGAAGTGATCCCACGCGACTTTGCCGTGGCCTTTCTCCTCGCCCAACGCGAAAGGCTGCTGAGCGAAGGGGGCATAGCGGGACCCCTTGGCTGTCTCAAGGTGAAGGTGGAGGGGAAGAGAGGCGGCGAACCGCACACTTGTGTCGTCTCAATGTCATCTCGAAGCGGGGGGGTTGGTGTGGGAACCGGCATTCCGGCGGCCCTCGGTGCTGTCCTGATGACCCAGGGGCGGATCACTAGACAGGGGGTGTTTGCGCCGGAGGAGGCTGTGGAACCGCTGGAGATGCTGAGACTGGCCGATGAGGTTATTCGGAGTTTCGGTATGGCTGGCCGTCTTCCCATCACAGTCGAGCACATTGACCGGCATGGCAATCGCGTAGCAGGTGAGCTGAAGCGTTAAGCGAATGCAGGATTGGCAGACCTGATCGAGCCTGCGCCCCGCGTAGCCTGGATTCGCCGTACTTTGATTGCTGACTTCGACGAATCGCCAGGTCGTTGAGCGGCCTTTGCAGATCAGTGGTCTGGGAGGCCAGAAGTTGCCATGTCCTGACTGCGTGGTTCTTCGCAAAAGGTACATCACTCATGCAACAGGAGGTTACCCGGTGAACCTGAAAGCTCTGCACAAGATAAGCTACGGCCTGTACGTGGTTACTTCCATCAAAGACGGCAAGTTCAGTGGGCAGATCGCCAACACCGTTATGCAGACGACCTCTGAACCACCTATGATCGCCGCCTGCTTGAACAAGGCGAACCTGACCCACGAATTCGTTGAGGCTAGCAAGGTCTTGGCCGTCTCCGTTCTATCCATCGATACCCCGATGCAGTTCATCGGGCGCTTTGGGTTCAAGTCCGGTAGGGATATAGACAAGTTCGAGGGCGTCAATTACAGGATTGGTGCGACTGGTGCCCCCATCGTGTTGGACTATGCTGTGGCCTACATAGAGGCGGAGATCCTGGCCAGCATAGGTCCTGGCACCCACACCCTCTTCACCGGACCAGTGGTGGGGGCGGAGATTCTCGATGACCAAACGGAGCCGATGACCTACGCGTACTACCACCAGGTGAAGAAGGGCAAGGCGCCCAAGACCGCTCCGACCTATATTCGGGAAGAACCTGAGAAGGAGATGCCGGAGGAAAAAGCCAAGCCAGGGCAGAAGTGGGTTTGCACGGTTTGCGGTTACGTGTACGATCCAGCGGTCGGCGATCCGGATGGTGGCATCGAGCCAGGGACACCTTTTGAGGATATCCCCGATGACTGGGTCTGTCCGATCTGTGGGGCTGGCAAGGAGGATTTTGAGCCGGTGAACAAGTAGGCCCCGTTAAAGCTGATGGCCGTGGTGGCTGCGGCCGTCTGCGGATCGGCTGAGCCAAGACACTTCTCAGCGTGAATGCCCTGCTGGCTGCGGAGGGTTCTTCAGAAAGCAGGAGCAGCGAGCAAGTAGGTGGGGGACTATGTGAACCAATCGATATGATGTCGTTGGTGGGGGAACAGCGCACGGACTGCGCCAGTCCACGGCGCAGTTGACGAGGTGGAGGTTCCCTGCTGTACGGCAGGGCGAACCCGCGTCGTTCATGCGGGGAAAATCGAGAGATCAGCGGATGCCTCCGGGGAGTGCCACATCCCCTTCTCCCCTCCAAGGTGAAGCACCCACACAAAGCTGGCGGGTGACCGTCAGGACAAAGGGGGTGCAGTGGCAAGTGCCGGCGTAGGCTGGCAGCCAGCTTCCAGGGTCTGGCCTCGCGATACTGCTCGCCGAGCAGTGCTTCCTGTTCCCATTCTTCGGCCAGAGTCTCCAGGGTGTCATTGTCTGTTGCCAGCCCGTCCCTCAAGAACAGCAACAGGAGGCAAGCATGTGCGGCATTGTCGGCTATGTTGGTCCCCGCGATGCGGCGTCCATTGTCCTCGCGGGCCTGCGTCGCTTGGAGTATCGTGGCTACGACTCTTCTGGTCTCGCGGTCCTGCAGGATGATGAGCTCATCTTGCGGCGTAGCATTGGCAAGATCCACAACCTGTCCTCTCTCCTTGCCCGCCAGCCCATCCATGGCCATGTGGGAATCGGGCACACGCGCTGGGCCACGCACGGCAGCGTGACGGAGGCCAATGCTCATCCCCACACCGATTGCAGTGGAGAAATCGTGGTCATTCACAACGGCATCGTCGAGAACTACCGCGATGTCAAGGCAGAGCTCCTGTCTGAAGGGCACGTGTTTCGATCTCAAACCGACACTGAGGTCATCGTGCATCTCATCGAACAGCATCGTCGCCAGACAGGTGATCTTGTCCAAGCGGTTTGCACTGCCCTAGGACAGCTGCGGGGCTCCAGTGCTGTGGTGGTGCTGAGCGCCCTGGATCCCGGGAGATTGGTCGCCGCCAGGCTCGGGAACGCGGGCGGCGTCGTCGTGGGCTATGGCGAGGGTGAGATGTTCGTGGCCTCCGACATGCCTGCGATTGTGGAGCATACACGGAGAGTTAGCTTTCTGGAAGACAGGGAACTAGCTGTGGTCACAGATCGGGAGGCACGCTTCTGCACGCTGGCTGCCGAACCAGTGCAGAAGAGAATACACACCATTCAATGGGATCCGGTAGCCATCGCCAAGGAAGGGTACAAGCACTTTATGCTGAAGGAGATTGATGAGCAGGCGCGCTCGGTGACCAACGTCATCCGTGATCGCCTGGATCTCGATGGAGCGAAGGTCCGACTTGGCCTCCAGTCCTTCTCCACCGACCAGATTCGCGCCATCCAGCGCATCTACGCTGTTGCCTGTGGAACGGCCTGGCATGCAGCGCTGCTGGCCAAGTTCCAGATCGAGAGGCTGGCGCAGATACCGGTCGAAGTGGATTATGCTTCTGAATTCCGCTACCGCGACCCACTACTCAATCCAGAAGAGGATGTGCTGTTGGTGATCAGCCAGTCAGGTGAGACTGTGGACACACTGGCTGCAATGCAAGAGGCGCGGCACAAGGGGCTACGCTGCATCGGCATCGTAAATGTGGTGGGCAGCCAGGCAGCACGTTTGGCTGACGGCGTCATCCAGCTCAATGCCGGGCCGGAGATCGGGGTGGCATCCACCAAAGCCTTTACCTCCATGCTGGTGGCCATCTACTTGCTGGGTCTATACCTGGGCCAGGAACGGGGTGTGCTATCTACGTCTGACATGGAGCAATTGCTCCAGGATCTGGTCGAGTTGCCTGGCCTCGTAGGGAGAGTGCTGGCTCAAGACCGTACGTATCAAACGCTGGCACAGCGCTACTTCAAGTATCGAGACTTCCTGTACCTGGGCCGTGGTGTCAACTACCCGATCGCCCTGGAAGGGGCGTTGAAACTGAAAGAGATCTCTTACATACACGCGGAGGGCTATCCGGCAGGCGAGATGAAACACGGGCCCATCGCTTTGATCGACGAAAACATGCCCGTTGTGGCGATTGCCGTACAGGACGACGTGCGCGATAAGATGCTGAGCAACATCGAGCAAGTACGGGCCCGTGGTGGCACCGTGATTGCGGTGGCCACAGAGGGCGACCAGGAGGTTGCAGAGAAAGCCAACCACGCCGTATTTGTGCCCGCAGCGTCTTCGCTGCTCACTCCGGTGCTGACAACTATTCCTCTGCAGCTCTTCGCGTACCACGTCGCGGTCCGGCTCGGCTGCGACGTCGATCAGCCGCGCAACCTCGCCAAATCGGTCACAGTAGAGTAGGGCAAGAACCGCTGAGACGCGAAGGGTTTTGCAGACCTTTCGCGTCTGGTCATATAATGGGCCCATGAGGATCGCTTTCGTTGGCCCATTTGCCCTGCAACCAAAGCGCACGATGGCAGTGCGAGCGCTGCCCTTGGCCAAGGCGTTGGCAGCGCATGGTCACGAGGTGCTTGTCCTTCTGCCGCCTTGGGATCATCCACAGGATGCTGGGCGTGAGTGGGTGGAGGAGGGCGTGCGCGTTCGCAACGTGCGGCTGCCACCCAAGCTTCCGCTGGCACATCATGTCTTGCTCACCTGGCATCTGCTGCGCCTGGCTGTGCAGCACAGGCCTGACGTGATCCATTGTTTCAAACCCAAGTCGTACGCTGGTCTGACGGCGTGGGCGATATGGCAGCTCAGACGGATGGGATGGATTCAGGTCCGCCTCTTGGTCGACGCCGATGATTGGGAGGGCGCTGGTGGCTGGAACGAGCTGGAGCCCTACTCGTGGATGCAGAAGCGCTTCTTCGCTTGGCAGGAACGCTGGGGCCTGACCCACTGCGATGCGCTGACAGTGGCCAGCCGCGCTCTGGAGACGATCGCTTGGAGCTCGGGCGTCGCCCCACCCAAAGCGGTCTACCTCCCGAACGGCTGGTGGCCAGCCCAACATGTGCCGGCTTCCAGAGCTGTCCCTGAGCTCCGTCAGCGCGTCAAGTTGGATGGTGCGCCGGTAGCGTTGCTCTACACCCGCTTTTTCGAGTATCGCATTGAAAGGGGGTTGGCGATCCTAGAGGGGGTATTGACGGAGGTGCCAGAGGCACGTTGGGTCATCGTGGGCAAAGGGCTATTCGGCGAGGAAGACCAGTTCCTGGCCATGGCGCGCGCACGCGGCATTGCGGAGCGCATCACATATGCCGGCTGGGTCCCTCCCGAACAACTGCAGAGCTACTTTGCGTTGGCTCGAGTGGCCATCTATCCCTTTGACGATACACTGCTCAACCGCTGCAAGTGTGCGGTGAAACTGATCGACTTGCTGGCTGCCGGTGTTCCAGTTGTGGCGGATCAAGTTGGGCAGAACGGAGAATACATTCAGCACGGCGTATCTGGACTGCTTGTCACCCCTGGCGACACGGAGGCCTTTGTGGCCGCCGTGGTTCGTCTGTTGCGTCATCCAGCCTTGGCGGAGCGGTTGGGGAAGGGTGCCCGTGGGCGTATCCAGGAACACTTTGCCTGGGCGACTTTGGCGAAAACGGTCGAGGGTGCCTATCGTCAGTAGAATCAGGGCTGAAGCTTGGTATCGCTGCGAGGGTGGGACAACTCCCTCAAGATATCCAGATGGCAGAACACCGTGTTGGCGGTGCCTGTGTCGTCGTACCAGCGGCGTGCCTGTGCCCCCCAAACCATTATGCCTATAGGTGTCACAGCGCGTCTGTTCCTCAGAACAGCATCCTGCCTGCCAGACTTGCTCGTGTGAGTGCCTGACTATGAAGCCTACATTCCGAGAATCCAGTATACAGTACGCCCTGATCTGGCTGTGGCATTGGCTGCCGCCCATATTGCTGATGGCTGCCATCTTCTATCTGTCGCATCAGCCGGACTTGCCTCGGGCCCCCGATCCCTTGTTGGATGTACTCTTGAAGAAGCTGGGCCATGCCACGGAGTACGCTGTCCTGTTCTTGCTGTTGGTACGTGCTTGGAGCCAGAGTCAGACTGGAGACCGCGTTCTCGACACGTCGCTGCTCACGACGGCTGCCTACGCAATCAGCGACGAATTGCATCAAGCCTTTGTACCCGGGCGGAGGGCCAACTGGTACGATATACTGATTGACGCCAGCGTCGCCTTGTTGTTATGGCGCTTCTTGCGTGGGGGACGGTTGGGGTGGCTCTTCCGCCGCAAAGACCAGGATCTCGCCGAATAGCCGTTCCTGCCGCACCTGCACTCCACGGCCCTTGATCAACTCCAGCAGGGCCAGGAAAGTGACGATAATCTCGGTGCGCGATGTCGCATTGCCGAGCATTCGCGTGAAACTGAACGAAGCCTCTTGTGCGAGCCGCGCTTCGAGGTCTCGAATCTTGTCGGCAATGGAGATCGTGACTCGTGTCACAACGAGGCCCGCGGGTTCGGAGCGTGGCCGCTCGGCGAGTGCTTCGCGTACAGCAGCGACAAGGTCGTCCAGGGTGACGTCCGTCAGATCAAGCTCTCTCTCCACCTCAGGGACAGGAGCAATCCGTACGTAGGCACGCAGACCCTCCTCCTCTCTTCGCCCCAGTTGTCGCGCCAGCTCCTTGAACTTTTTGTACTCCCGAAGTTGGCGGGCCAGTTCGTACTCCCGAAGTTGGCGGGCCAGTTCCTCTCCGAGATCTTCTTCCTCCTCGGCTTCGGAAACCGGCGGGGCCGGTAGAAGCGCACGCGATTTGATGAGAAGTAGTTTCGCCGCCACAACTAGGAACTCGGCCAGATGCTCCACTCTGATGCGTTCGATATGCTGAATGTACTCGAGGTACTGGTCCGTCACCGATGCCAGTGAGACCTTGGTGATGTCCAGCTCGCGCTGCTCGATCAGATGCAGTAGCAGATCGAGCGGTCCCTCAAAGACGTCCAGCGTGACACAATAGGGTTGCACCTCCTCGGGTATGTGATCTGTCAGTGCGTGATCCTTCATGGGTATCCAGCCTTAGACTTGCGCCATCTCTCACCGTGGGGTATGATCCTGTAGCCACGCATTGGGAGAACGGTCAATGGAGCGAATTATACAGCAAAGAGCCCACTTCGTCGATGTGACCGAGCCCGTCGCCCACACAGCTCGACGCTCTCGGAAGGCCATTCGTCCTTGGAAGGCAGCCACATGAGCCAATTGTACGACGAGATCCATCAACAGTCTCAGGTCATAGCACGACTGATCGGCGAGGAAAGCAGCTCCATCGCCGGCGTCTCGGATGAGCTGCGTCAGCGCCCGATTCGGTATGTCCTCATCGCAGCCAGAGGCACCTCAGACAATGCAGCGGTTTACGGCAAGTACCTTTTTGCCAGCGTTCTTCGCTTGCCGGTGGCGCTGGCTGCGCCTTCCCTCTATACCATCTACCACGCGCCACCTCGCACAGGCGAGGATGCGCTGGTTGTCGGCATCTCCCAGTCCGGTGAGTCTCCCGACATTGTGGCCGTCGTGGATGAGGGTCGGTCGCAGGGAGCTACAACTTTGGCGATTACCAACGAGCTCGGTTCTCCCCTTGCCCAGGCGGCTGAGTTTGCCATCCCCTGCCATGCCGGAGAGGAGATCAGCGTAGCGGCTAGCAAGACATACACAGCGCAACTGACTGCGTTGGCCTTGCTGGCCGCTCACTGGAGCGGAGAGGAGGAGAGACAGCTCCAAGTTCAGCTCTTGCCAGGTGCTGTTGAGCAGACCCTGATGTTGAGCGGAGCTGTCCGCGAATGCAGTGCCCGCTACCGTTACATGGACACCTGTCTGGTTCTCGGCCGCGGTTATAACTACGCGACGGCTTTTGAGATTGCCTTGAAGATGAAAGAGTTGAGCTACGTCCTGATTGAGGCGTATTCTTCAGCGGACTTTAAACACGGGCCCATCGCCGTGGTCGAGCAAGGCTTTCCAGTGATTCTGGTAGCACCCTCAGGTGAGGTGTATGATGACATGTGCGCTCTCGGAAGAGAGCTGGTGGAAAAGGGAGCGGAATTGATCGCCATATCGGATCGCAGAGAAGCTTTGGACATGGCTATCACCCCACTCCAGTTGCCAGTCACCGTGCCTGAATGGCTCTCCCCCGTGGTGTGTGTGATCCCCGGACAATTGCTGGCTCACGATCTGACCATAGCCAAGGGCTACGATCCGGATCATCCGCGCGGGCTGCGCAAGGTGACACTCACCCACTGATCTGTGAACCTGGTTTCCCTTTGAGACCGTTCCGCACAAAGGCCACCAGGAAACCACTCTGCGGAGAGGCTCGGGAACATGCGAGGACTCCCGCCCGGTGGCCTTCCCCAACTGGATTGGGGTGGGCAGGGCCCGCCACGGCACCTTGCTCGCGCTAATGGGTTTCCAACGGGAACCTGGCGGAGCCCCGCAACACCGTTGTCGGGTTCCTTGAACAGGTCGACAGCCAACTGTTCACAGTGTACCGCCTGGATATCGCGGTCGTGTACCGGGATGCCCCTGATTACTTCTGCCCCACAGCGGGCCTCGACCAGGACCACTTTGCCCTGGTCGGGCAACTGCCGGAGGTGGCGGAAGCGGCTACCGAAAGCATGACCGGCGAGCTACTCGACCGGATACGCGGCTTCCGTTGCGCTCTGATCGCGCAGCAGGTCACCGGAGAGCGGAGGTTCCAGGCCGAGCTGCCCCAAGGAAGCGCGCAACAAGATCGGGAGACGTAGCGGTTGTGCACCCTCTGGGATAAAGTGCTAGCCATAGATGCAAGGCAGGAACTGTCCGCTGCGGCGTATGGACGCGGGCACCTGCCATGCCCGCTTCACCAACTATCCGGGGATGGCGTCCTTGAGGATGGGTCTATCGGCCACCATCTGCACGATGGCCTGCATTGACCAGGAGATGCAGAATGGTCAACGAAAAAGAATCCTTTCGCCTGGCGGACCTTCCGCAGGCTCCTGATTCGCGCTGAGGTATCCGGACTTTGCCCAGCACCAGCGTGTGCGCTGGTCACTCATACCTCAGTGCATCAATGGGGTCCAGAGCGGCGGCGCGGCTGGCCGGATAGATCCCGAAAAACAGGCCCACCGCGATGGACACGCTCAGGGCCATGACCACGCTTTCCGGCGTGACCAGGGCGCGCGTCCCTCCCAGCAGCGAGGTGACTACCCGCGCTCCGCCGTAGCCCGCCGCAACACCAAGCAGCCCACCTACCAGGCTCAGCACCACCGCCTCGACCAGGAACTGAGCCAGAATGTCTCGTCGCTTGGCACCCACTGCTTTGCGGATACCAATCTCCCGCGTCCGTTCCGTGACCGAGACCAGCATGATGTTCATGACACCGATGCCCCCCACCACGAGGGAAATAGCAGCGATGCTGGCCAGCAGCATGGTGAATGTCTCGGATGTCTCCTGTACCAGCTCCACAATCTGGGTCTGGTTCTGGATCATAAAGTCATCCGACTGGGTGGATGCCAGACCATGGCGCGAACGGAGGATGGCAGTCAGCTCTGCCTGCGCCCAGTCCATCTTCTCCGCTGAGACCACCTGCACGTTGATTGACTGCAAGGACCTGTTCCCCGCTCCGCCAAACTTGATCTGAGCCGTGGTCAAAGGAATGAACACCTGGTCGTCCTGGTTCCCGAAGCCGCCCGCCCCCTTGCTGGCCGTGATGCCCACGATCTCATAGTTCTGGCGGTTGATCTTGATCGTCTTGTTCAGGGGGTCGATCAGCGTGTCGCCAAAGAGGTCCTCGGCCACCGATGCTCCCAGTACAGCCACCTTGGCGTGGTTGGTGAGATCCAGGCCGTTGATGAAGCGCCCGCGATCTATCTGCCAGTTGCGCACTGTAAGGTACTCCGGAGTGACACCCAGGATGCTGGTCCGCGTATTGTTGCTTCCAAACACAACCTGGGCGTTGGTAGAATACTCGGGTGCAATCCCAGACACCGCAGTCGCCAGACGGGCGATGGCCTCGACATCGTCATTGGTCAGACTCCCGGCGCTCCCGGCCTGCATGAACACACCGCGCGAGAACGCCCTGGCCGGGGTGACCACCAGCAGATTGGAGCCCAGGCTCTCAAAGCGCTCTGTCACCTGCGCCTGAGTACCGGCACCGGCAGCGACGAGGGCGATCACCGCCCCCACGCCGATGATGATGCCGAGCATCGTCAGCCCGGCGCGCAGTTTGTTGGCTGCTACAGACTGCAATGCTATCTGTACACTCTCGATCACGTTCATGGTCTTATTATCCTCTGCTGGCCGCCGCCGATCAGGGCGCCGAACCCAGGGAAACCACCCTCCCGCTGTTCAGTGGACTGGTACTCCACCAGCACGAGATCGCCCTCGTTGAGGCCGCGCAGCACCTCGACGTACGTCCCATCGCTCAATCCGACTTCAACGGGTGACGCCACTCCCCCTGGCTGTGACGCGTCTTGTACCATCACCACACTACCGTCCTCTGCTTGTAGCACGGCCAGTGCGGGGAGTAGCAATACATTCTCGCGGCGACCCACCACAATGCTCAGATTGGCGGTCATGCC
>Ga0111173_1110_pt1 | contig 10703 bp, 9 predicted proteins | sample DeeMarSWOR324_28_FD_80234 | JGI IMG/M metagenome (GOLD analysis project Ga0111173, IMG submission 80234) | Anaerolineae bacterium SM23_84
CTGGTCAGCGTAGCATTCATCACCGTCACCCTGTATGGTGGGCTTGCCCGATACCGTTTGCCGCTGCTTCTCGGTTCTCTTGTGCTGTGGATAGCGGGCATCTTCTGGCTATGGTGGCAGGTAGAGGACTGGAGGAACGACGTCTATATAGTGACCGACCGCCTCATAATCGACGTCGAGAAAAGGCCTTTGTTCTTCGCGGAGGAGCGCAAACAGGCTACCCTCGATGTGATCCAGAACGTGTCCTTGAGCAAGCGAGGTATTCTGACTTCCCTCCTCAACTACGGGGACGTATTGATTCAGATAGCAGGAGCTTCCGGGACATTCACATTTGAGGGTGTGCCTCAGCCGGAAGCAGTGCAACGCGAGATATTCCGTCGAGTTGAAGACTACAACGACGGGCAACGGCGTCAGCAGGCGAAACAGCGGAAAGCAGAACTCTCCACGTGGTTTGAGGTTTATGAGCAGATCAACAAGGAGAGAGAGCCTCCTGGCGAGGCCTAGCCGGGTGCTGTCGGTTCCGGACACCTCTGCGCGACGTACTCAGCACAAATGGGTGGCGGGAACCGTTCGAATAGACTCTAGACATGATGGGAAAGGTGGTGATGACTCGGATAGTGAATTCTGAGCTTCAGTGACGTGTAGTCTGTGCCACTGTCTACCCAATGGATTCAAGGAGGAGAAAACCAATGTTGAGGAACAAAAAGCTATGGGCGACGATGACGGTCGCACTCGTGACAGTGATGGTGCTATCGGCCTGTGCTCCCGCGCCGGGCCCGACACCGGAGCCTGGAGTGAAGGAGGTTACTCGCGTAGTAGAAGTCACCCGCGAAGTTCCGGCTGCTGAGAGGACGCTGAAGGCGTGCTTCATCTACGTCGGGCCGATCGGCGACTATGGCTGGTCTCACGCTCACAATGAGGCCCGCCTCTTTGTGGAGAACCAGTTCGCTTGGTTGGAGACGGCCTATGCTGAGGCGGTGCCCGAGGCAGATGTTGAGCGATTCCTCGATCGGTTCATTGTCGAAGAGGGCTGCGACGTGGTGTTCACAACCAGCTTCGGGTTCATGGACGGCACCATAGCCGCCGCCAACAAGTACCCGGACAAGATCTTCTTCCACTGTTCCGGGTTCAAGCGGACACCCAATAGCGGCACCTACTTCATTGACTTCTACCAACTGTACTACCTGAATGGCCTGATGGCTGGAGCACTCACCAAGAGCGGCAAAGTTGGCTATGTGGGAGCACATCCCATCCCCGAAGTGGTGCGGCACATCGATGCCTTCACCCTCGGCGTCCGCGAGGTGAATCCTGAAGCCACGGTCGATGTGCGCTGGCTGTTCAGCTGGTACGACCCAGCCAAAGCCCGTGAAGCAGCTGAGGCTCTGATCGCCGATGGTGCTGACGTCCTCGCCTTCACCGAGGACTCTCCCACGGTGCTTCAAGTTGGCCAGGAGTATACGGAGCAAGGCCAGCCAGTGTACACCTTCAGCCACTACAGCCCCATGGAGGAGTTTGGTCCGGATTCTGCCGTGAGCGGCCAGTTGGTGGACTGGGGCATTATCTACCAAGACATCCTGATGAAGGTCTACCTGGGTGTCTACAACAACCAGAATCTGGAGAACGTGGACTACTGGTGGCTGATGCGTGAGAAGGGGGCCATACTGGGCGGCTCGTTCGAACACCCCATCAACCCCAAGTTCGAGGACGCGTTGAAAGCAGTTGAGATCTCTGATCCTATGCTCGGTGAGCTGAGCGTATACGACTTGCTGATGAAGCGCATTGACCAGATGACCGACCCAGCAATGCTGTTCGACCCCTTCACCGGCCCGATCAACGACCAGGATGGCGTGGAACGCGTTGCCGCAGGCCACCGCATGTCCATCGGTGAGTTGCTGGTCATGGATTGGCTCGTCGAGGGCAACGTCGGGAGCATTCCGCGCTGACCAGGAGCGGCCGCCTAGCAGTCCCAGCAACAATAGAGCAGGGGGCACTTCGGAAGTGTCCCCTGCTCTACCTTAGACACACAACAAGGAGTACAACGTGACCAACCAGCCAGGACAAGACAGCGCGGTGGAAATGCGCGGCATTGTCAAGCGTTTCCCTGGTGTGCTGGCCAATGATGACATTTCCTTCGAAGCGTTGACTGGAGAGGTTCACGCCCTGCTGGGGGAGAACGGCGCTGGCAAGACGACCCTGATGAATATCCTATACGGCATCTATCATCCCGATGAGGGCGATATCTACATCAGAGGACAGCGAGTGACGATTCGCTCGCCGCGCGATGCCATTGATTTGGGCATTGGTATGGTCCACCAGCAGTATCGACTGGTACCCACGCACAGCGTAGCTGAGAACGTGGTGCTCGGGCTGCCCGGAAACCTTCTCTTCCCGGGCCGCGCCGCACGCCGCAAGCTGGAGGAATTCTCCGAGAAGTATGGCCTGAGCGTGGATCCCGAAGCGCGCGTCTGGCAGTTGTCGGCCGGCGAGCAACAGCGGGTGGAGATTGTCAAAGCGCTCTACCGGGGTGCTGGAATACTCATCCTGGACGAACCTACCTCGATGCTCACCCCAGGCGAGATCGATGACTTGCTGAGCATCGTTCGTCGTATGGCAGCCGATGGCCACACCATCATCTTCATCACGCACAAGCTGGACGAAGTCCTCGACATCAGTGACCGGGTGACGGTGTTGCGCCAAGGGAAAGTAGTAGCCACGCAGGAAACTGCCAGGACGGACAAACCCAGCCTGGCTCGACTGATGGTTGGACGGGAGGTTCTCTTCCGCCTGGAGAAGAAGCCGCCCACGGTCGGCCAGAGCGTACTCCAGGTGAAGGGCCTGCATGCACTGAATGACAGAGCTCTGCCAGCGGTCAAGAATGTCTCGTTTGATGTCTCAGCAGGCGAGATCCTGGGCATTGCTGGAGTAGCGGGCAACGGGCAGCGGGAGCTGGTCGAAGCCTTGGTGGGCCTGCGCCAGAGCACCAAGGGCCAGGTCCTTGTGGGGGAAAAGGACGTGACCAACCAGCCACCGCGAACTCTGATCGAACAAGGCATCTGCTACGTCCCTGGCGAGCGGCTGGTCGGGCTGGTCCCAGGGCTGAGCGTGGCTGAGAACCTTATTCTGAAGGATTACTGCGATGCGCCTTTTGCCCAGGGGGCGTTTCTGAACTACGCAGCGATCAACGCGCACGCGGACCGTTTGGTCACTCAGTATTCGGTGACAGCACCCAGCCGGGAGACGCCGGTCAGATTGTTGTCCGGCGGCAACATTCAGCGCGTGATCCTGGCCCGCGAAACGTACCAGGCTCCAACTCTACTCATCGCAGCACATCCCACCAGTGGATTGGATGTGGGTGCCACCGAGTCCATCCGGCAGCTCCTCCTCGAACAACGAGACCAGGGGACAGCGGTCCTGGTGGTTTCGGAGGATTTGGAGGAAGTGATGCAGCTCAGCGACCGCATTGCTGTAATGTTCGAAGGAGAGATCATGGGCATCGTGCCAGCCGAGGAAGCTGATCTGGAGATCATTGGGATGATGATGGCTGGTGCACATAGAACCCCCACGCCGGAGGCAGCATGAACGTTCCGCTCCATGTTCGAATCCAGAAGCGATTGGCTGTACCGCGCTGGATAGAGCTCTCCACCGCTATCTTCTCCTTGCTCCTGGCGCTAGCGGTCATTGCTGTGCTCTTCCGCGCCCTCGGTGTCAATCCAATCGTGGCCTACAGAAAGATCTTCCGCGGCGCGTTTGGCAGCCTGTACGGACTATCGGAAACCACAGTCAAGGCTATCCCTCTGATACTGGCAGGTGCGGGGCTGTGCGTGGCCTTCCAGGCTCGAGTGTACAACATTGGCGCAGAAGGGCAATTGCTTATAGGTGCGATATGCGCCACTGGCCTGGCCCTGGCCTTCCCAGACCTGCCGGCCTGGCTCCTGCTCCCGGGGATGTTCTTTGTCGGTTTCGTTGGCGGCGCGCTGTGGGCTTCCGTACCCGCCTTGCTGAAGGCCCGCTTTCATGTGGACGAGGTGCTCAGCAGTCTCATGATGGTGTACATAGCCAGCGAATTGGTGAACTATCTGGTGTACGGGCCGTGGAAAGGACTCAGCGAAATGGGATTCCCCTACACGGACAAGTTCTCGCCTTCGGCGCAACTCCCACGCCTTTTCCGCACGCGGATCCACTACCCCACCCTCATCCTCGGGCTTGTACTGGCGGCGCTGGCATATGTACTCATCCACCGCACAAAGTGGGGTTTCGAGATCCGAGTCACCGGCGAGAACCCTGAGGCAGCGCGCTATGCCGGCATGAACTACCTCAAGACAGTCCTTCTGGTCATGCTGCTTAGTGGAGGATTGGCAGGATTGGCGGGAGTTGGAGAGGTCGCGGGAATACACTATCGCCTGCGCTACCCACAGGGCGTCTCACCTGGCTATGGCTTCACAGCGGTCATCGTTGCCTGGCTGGCTCATCTCAATCCACTGGCTGTCATCGTGACGGCACTCTTGATCGGTGGTCTGCTGGTCGGTGGCGATGCCATCCAGGTGGCATTAGGACTGCCTGTCGCCACCATCCACCTGTTCAACGGTGTGATCTTGCTCTTTGTGCTTGGGGGCGAGCTGTTCACTCGCTATCGAATCCGTCTCGAATGGAGGCGAGAGTGATGTGGGACTTTGTCCTGTCCGCATTGAGAGCCGCCATACCCGCCGGGACTCCGTTGCTCTATGGCACGCTGGGTGAGGTCACTGCCGAACGGTCCGGCGTACTGAACTTGGGCGTAGAAGGGATGATGATTGTGGGGGCGGTGACTGCCTTTGGCGTCGCACATTCCACTGGCAGCATCTGGCTGGGTGTAGCTGCGGCTGCACTCATGGGCGGATCGCTGGCACTAGTACACGCCTTCGCCAGCATCACGCTGCGTGTGAATCAGGTGATCTCCGGTCTGGCTTTGACGATGCTGGGATTGGGCTTGAGCGGACTGGTGGGCAGGCGATACATCGGCACTCCTATCCGCACGCGGCTCGTACCGCTGACCATACCCGGGCTAAGAGACCTGCCCGTCGTCGGGTCGCTCTTTTTCCGCTACGATCCCCTTGTCTACCTCGCCATCATCCTAGTGCCAGTGCTGTGGTTCATCATGTACAGGACCCGATGGGGCATCACCTTGCGCTCAGTAGGTGAAAGTCCAGCTACAGCGGACGCTGCCGGCATCAACGTATTCCTCGTGCGCTATCTGGCAGTGTTTTTCGGCGGGATGATGGCTGGCGTGGGTGGTGCCTATCTCTCGGTCGTTTACGCACCTGCGTGGATCGAGGGCATGACAGCCGGTGCCGGCTGGATTGTCATTGCCCTGACAATTTTCGCCATGTGGGATCCGGTGCGCGCCTTGCTGGGCGCCTACCTGTTCGGTGGAGTGCGCGTGCTACAGTACCGCCTGCAGCCCCTCGGCATCTCGCCCAACTTGCTGAACATGCTTCCGTTTGCCTTCACCATCCTGGTCTTGCTGATCAGCTCTGGCGGAGTCGTGCGCAAACGAATTGGAGCCCCAGCCGCCCTGATGCAGCCTTACACAAGGGAAGAACGGTAGATAGACCTGAGGCAGCAGTACACCCGATCGGACTCACAGTTATCCGGCAACCTCCACAACAGAGCTGCGCCCCAGGTCGTGAATACAACGAGACCCGTCCCCTTCTATCCGAAGACGGATCTCTCTGCGGCAGCTATAAGACAGTGACTGTGAGACGCCTGACCAACGGGCTGCTATGCCTGGCTTAGTGGTTTGTCCACAGCTGCGCCCAAGCCTTTCTCTTTCCTCCTGCTGCGCCAAATCCGCCACACAATGCCAACCGGTACCGACAAGATGGCGATCACCGGCAGACCGTACAACACGATCCATATTGCGGCGTCGGCAACAAAGCGCAGGGTGTTGACCAAGGAGCGAAATGCCCGGCTCACCGTCTCGGACGGTCGCCAGCCACTGGAAGCAATGGGCCGCGCCAGTACATCCGGGATCAACTCAATCGTCACCGCAGCCATTGCCGCTGTCCGCTCCAGATACTGCATGCGTCCTTTCAGCACCTCGATCTGACCCCGTATGTCCGTCAGTTCACGGTGCACCGCCAGAATGTCCTCGGCTTTGCCCGTCCTTTCGCGAACCGTTGTCAGCAGCTCCAACAGTTCCTGCTCCGTGGCCTCCAGGTTGCGCAACTGCGAATCGAGGTCTGTGTACTCCTCAGTGACATCGCGACTGCTGCCACTCTCGCGCTCCACCTTGACCGAAAGGGCCTTGAACTGGCTCAAAGCCTCATCCAAGGACTCGGATGGTACGCGCACCGTGATCGAGCCGCGCAGCTGATCTTCGTCGCGCCACAAGCGTGTATCAGCCACGTAGCCACCCAGCACGCCGACGATGCCCTTGATCCGTTCGACAGCATCTTCTGTCTGTTGCACCACCAGAGCTAGCTCCGCAGTGCGCACGATCATCCGCTCCTCGCTCGCCTTTGCCGACATGACGTCAGTCCCGGCATCACCGAACTCTGCAGGCGCCAGCGCCGGTTCCCGGCCAGGCGAACCCACTTGTGTCATCTCAGGTACGGGGCGGGATGCGCAACCCACAACAAGCAGTGTGACTATGAGAATCAGCGCTGGAAATCTGTTCACCTTCATGGCACCCTCCATTCGTGCAGTCGGTCGCTCAACCTCAATATCAGAACGCTGTGCAACCACGCAATGTTCCCAGCCATTGCCCAGACGCCGATCACCAACCAACAGACAAGCGCAGAGCCAACCGCTTTGGCAGACCCGCAGCAAACATCAGCTGCTGCGTCTCTTCGATCGCATAGTCCACACGCCGGTATTCTATGGTGTTCTCCTCTGCGTCGAGGATCACATAGCTGGCACGAGGATCCCCATCGCGAGGCTGCCCAACTCCACCTGGATTGATCAGCAAACGCTCAATATCCAGAGTCACAGGGGCCCGCTCAGCAATCGTCAAGGCATCACACGCATTCTGCAGGCTATTAAGAGCATAGACGACCGGCCGATGCGTATGGCCGAAAAAGCAATACCCGGTGTCAAAATAGTCAAAGTTCGCCAGAGCTACAGCAGGACGTGTAATGTATTCCCAAATCGGATGGCGCGGGCTCCCATGAACAATGGTGAAACCATCCTCGACAAGCACTTCTGGCAAGTCTTCGACAAACTGCCAATTGTCCGGCTTTAGCTGCTCTCTGGTCCAAAGACAGGCACGCTGTGCGTCTGGATTGAATGCCGAGATGTCCAACTTGGCAACTGCAGCCCAGTCATGGTTGCCGGCCACACAGATGTGCGGCAAGTCTCTCAGCCGCTCCACGCACTCGTTGGGCTGCGGCCCGTAGCCAATCACATCGCCGAGACACCAGATTTCATCGAATGGCCCTGCATCACCAAGCACAGCCTCAAAGGCAGCCAGATTGCTGTGGATATCAGACAGAACCAGGTAACGCATCCTCTTCCTCTCTAGTTGACAAATAGACGGCCGCTGCCATTGCCTGGGCGGAATGCACTGATTGTATTAATAAGACGAGTCGCGCAATACGGCGTAATGTTACCACAGCTGGCCGTTGTCTCCCAAGCGAACAGCAGTAGTTGTCATCGATACCGCAGAGCGTAGTATGATGCACTTCAATGATCTATCCACTCCTTCTAGTGGCACTGCGCCTGCTCTTTTCGTTATAGCATGGACGGTGCGATACGCTGTGGACTCTCTTGTGCACCCTCGGCAGAGAACCTCCATGCAACTATCGCCAATTCTTCGAGAGCATCTTGTGCCTGAGCTTGACTGGTGTTGATAGTGTGGTTCCATGAATACTCTCTTATTGGTTATTTAATATTGAAGTAGTAGTAGTAGGGATTGTGGATACGGGGGAGCAGTGCTGTTGGGAAAAGCCTATACTTGTCGGCGCACAACTCGCAGTGCGGTGCAGTGACTATACCACCAGTCATGGGAGACAGATGGTCTCCGTCCTGGCGCGATTGTGCACAGGAAGTGTGCATGACCTGGGGAGGCGAAAAGCCCTGCACAAGAGGTGTTGTGGTCAGGTGCGCATACCATGGCTTGCGGGGTGAAGTCTGTGGCCAGCTATTGCTAGTGGAATCGCAGCCAGCCGACGGAGGGTTAGGCGTTTTCTGGAGTCGGATCGTGGGGATAAGTTATCCCCAGGAAACCGTAGTTATCCACAGTTATTGGCAAGTTATCCACAAATGGCGACGGTCACGCGGCGCGAACCCGTTCCCTGTAAAGGCGTTCCCTGATGGCAAGCACGTCTCGACGCAGTTGGTCATCCTCCTCAATGCCTACAGAGATCTTTTGGCAACCGTATAGGGCTGTGGTGTGGTCGCGTCCACCAAGGATCCTGCCAATCTGTGGCAGTGAGTAGTGCAGTTCCTCTCTCAGCAAGTACATCGCCACCTGACGGGCGAGAGCGATGGTGTGGCTGCGTTGCCGGCTCTTTAGGGTAGGCACATCAAGGTTATAGTAGTCGGAGACGCCTTCGAGAATCTGGTCGACAGTGACCGAGTCAGCGCGCGTGAGGATGTTCTCCAGCACGGAAGCCGCCATCTCTGTGGTCAGTTCGGCGTCCATCAAACGAGCGTGTGCCACCACTCGGTTCAGTGCCCCCTCCAATTCGCGGATGTTGCTCTGGAACTTGCTGGCGATGAAATCGGTGACCTCCGGGGGAATCATGAGGCCTTGTGATTCCGCTTTGGAGCGCAGAATGGCGCTGCGTGTCTCCAGGTCCGGAACTTGTATGTCGGCAATGAGGCCACACTCAAATCGAGATCTGAGACGTTCCTCCAAGGTAATAATCGCTCGAGGAGGACGATCGCTGGACATCACAATCTGCTTGGCGGCTTCGTAGAGTGTGTTGAAAGTGTGAAACAGCTCTTCCTGTGTACTCTCTTTGCCACCTATGAACTGAATGTCGTCGATAAGCAGGACATCTACATTGTCCCGGTACTTGGCGCGCAACTCATCTGTGCTCTGAGTGCGAATGGCGTTAATCAAGTCGTTGGTAAAAGTCTCGGAAGAGACATACAGCACGCCTTGCGAATGCGAGAGGGCAGCGTCTCCGATAGCGTGGCCTTGCCAGGGTTCTCAGCCACCGCCCTGGCAGCCGCGTGTGCCAGGCGATTGGAGTTGCCAACGATGAACGTCTCGAATGTATACTTCGCATTCAACCCGCTGTGAAAGGGAAGCGGCTGGGTGGTCTGCACCGGCGAGGTCATATCTTGCCAAGCAGCCGAGTCATCGATCATGCCGCCAAGGAGAGGCTGTTCCAGGGTAGAGTCGGCAGCGGGCTGGGGATGAACGACAAACCTGACATCAACCGTGCTGCCTACGATGCCAATGAGAGTGCGCTTGATGGTGGTACGGAGACGGTTCTCCAGCCAGTCCTTGGCGTAAGCATTGTGCACCCCGATCAAGAATGTGCCGTCTTCGAAACTGAGGACGCGTGTGTTCTTCACCCAGGTGTCAAAAGTAGCTTTCGTCAGTTGCAGCTGCAACTCTCCGAGCGCTGCCTGCCATGCATGCTTGGCGTTCATAGTCATGTGTTCTCCCACCGACGGATACGCAACACGAACAAGAAGAGAAGGATTCGAGTTTCCGGTCCAATCTCGCCAAGCAACTGACGGAATGGACGACGGCACAATGCGTGATCGTGCGAAAGCCGAGTGCTCTCTCGATGGATGAAAGCGGAGATGGAGCGCCACGGGCTGTCGAAGGTTGCCCATCACTACTGACAGCCAACAGGGGCGAGCCGAGGAACATCCTAGCTAGATCGGAGCGTCTATGCTGTGCACACAGCGGGATGATAGCAAGGCTCGCTGGTGCTCCATCGCGCGGCTATTCTAGTCAAAGAGCCACTTTCTGCCAACACCGCGCAAATCGCGGTAGACATTTGTCATGGCATAACTTGCCATTCTCGAGCGCAACATGTAGTATCCAGCCAGCTAGCACGTCCTACAGATGGGATTCTCAAAGATACTTATCCCGTCAGAGGATGAAGACTTAGTTTTAAAGATTCTTATCGTCAATGCTGGTTGGGCCAGGTGGCGCTCCTTGCGCTCAGTTGGACATCGGGAACCCGGCTGCCGTGCTGGCCGTTGATGCTTCGGGTTACACTATTCCCAGAGGAACCAAGTTGGCCAAGTTCACCATTGCCATGATTCTGCTGCTGGTTTCGGTAGCGGTCGTGCCAAGTGCACTGTACCCGCGGCAGGTCTATGGCGTAGTGAGAGGCGAAATCGACCGCGGTCCTATGCCTGTGGGTGCTGTCATCCTGGCTGAAAAACGCTATCGTCTCGGCTGGACGCATCGTGTGTGGGAGCCGTCCGCAGAGGCCAATGGCCACCTGCCTGCGGAGGCAGATCTTCCCCCGAGCAGGTTGCAGAGTCGGTCGGTATCAGTGAATACCGTATTGGCCGCGAATGCTCTGTCAGGCGCTGTGTGTGATGCAGAGACGGGAGATCCACTGCCAGGCAGCGTTGTAACGACAGGGCAACTGCGTGCCACTGCGGACGAGAGTGGCTACTATAATCTGGACAAGGTGACGGCGGGGGAGCTATTGCACGCAGGCATGCCGGGCTACGCGGCGACCATTACTTCCTTCAGCGGACAGGCAGTGCAGGATTTCCCCCTTCATCCGACAGAGACCACGATACAG